>CEUS01281291.1_pt1 | contig 162663 bp, 138 predicted proteins | sample 427031 | NCBI WGS metagenome assembly CEUS01 (sample SAMEA2622837, study PRJEB7988) | marine metagenome | biome: marine biome (ENVO:00000447); feature: marine epipelagic mixed layer (ENVO:xxxxxxxxx); material: "saline water (ENVO:00002010), including plankton (ENVO:xxxxxxxx)" | depth 140 m
ATTTGTTACTTGGAGACAAGGTCCAGTGCTATAGCTGACTTCTTTTTGTAAGAGGCACCTCGAGACATTCGTAGACATACTTGACTAAATAGCACTTAATCACCCGAAAACTTTAACTGGCAGGCATAACTCTACCCAATTGGAGAACCTGTTAGTCGTACTTGGCGTATGCTTGAGGCGTACCCCGTTAATCAAGTGACCGCTACCGAATTGAGCAGGCTGTAGAATTCTGGTAGTGAGACCGATGCTGCCTCGGCATCAACCATGGAGCAGGGACCTTCTGCACGAAGTGCTGCAGCTGTGAAAGCCATTGCTATCCGGTGGTCACCGAACGAATTTAGTTCTGCTGCACGAAAATGACTTCGGCCTGAGATTTTTAATCCATCATCAAAAATTTCGGTCGACACTCCTAACTGTGTGAGATTGTCAGCTATTGTGGCAATACGGTCGGTTTCTTTGACTCGCAGCTCTTCTGCATTGCGAATCGTTAAACCCTGTTCACTCACTGCACCTAGAACTGCCAGAATAGGAAGCTCATCTATCACTGCTGCGGTTATTTCTGCCTCGATGACACCTCCTCGCAGTGTGCCAAGAATGTTTTCAGCAGGGCTAAGTATTTCGATATTTCCAACTATCTCACCAGCTGATGTTCGTTTTGACAATACTTTGATGTCTGCTCCCATCTTACGTAGTAGATCGATAAAGGCTGTTCTTGTGGGGTTGAGCCCGACATCTTCAAGAATCAAGTGCGATCCGGGTAGCAACAGAGCTGCTGTAATGAAAAATGCTGCCGATGATAGATCCGCTGGGACGTACATCTCCTGACCTGTGAGTGGCTGACACCCTTCTATTGATATTGTCCCCCCCTCAGTCCTGACTGCACTCCCAAACTGGCGGAGAGCAATTTCAGTGTGATTGCGTGTTGGTATTGGTTCACGAACACTAGTGACTCCCTTGCTGTATAGTCCAGCAAAAAGCACTGCTGTTTTGACTTGAGCACTCGGGGTTGTCAACTCATAGTCGATTGGTTTGAGAGATCCTCCATGTATCTTTAGAGGCGGGAACCCGTTTCCACTGGGTTTAATCTTTGCACCCATCTCTTCGAGAGGTGTAATGATCCGTTGCATTGGGCGCTTAGTTAGCGATTCATCACCTGTAATCACAGTTTCAAATGGTTGGCCAGCAAGGATGCCTGATAGCATGCGAATGGTTGAGCCAGAATTGCCTGCGTCTAGTGGCCTTGTCGGTGGTTTTAAGCCATTGATACCCAGCCCCGTTATTGTGATCGAGGTGTCACTCTCCTCAATTGAGACACCCATTTCTCGCAGGCAAGCTAGTGTTGATATGCAGTCTGCACCAGAGGAATAATTGCTGATTTGCGTGTGCCCTTTGGCTATGGCACCAAGTATTGCATAGCGATGTGAAATCGATTTATCGCCAGGAAGTTTAAGTGAGCCGGATATCGACTTAGTTGGCAAAATCACGCGAGGCATATAATTTCATTATCGCAGCGAAAACGTGCATCTCCGATCACAGTACGGTGGAAGGTATAGTAAGGCAATCCGCTGCTAGGTAGTTTCAAAGCGGACATCTCGGTGTTTTGTGCACTAAAGTTTTCATAATTAAGAGTGCAAACTTCGATGCTACATGCCGGGTTTCCTGAACTTTCCGCGAACGAATTCTTGAACGAATTTGACATCACCTGCAAGAAAGTCAAACGAGGGAAGTTTGTCGATTGATACCCAATGGACATCCGAGAATTGTGTTACATCAATTTCCTGATCGACGTCTTCAACATGGAAGAAGTTTAGCTCAATGGCCTCTGATTCAGGGTACTGGTAGGTGTAATACGTAATTTGATGACCTGGCTTGACATCAATACCCAGCTCCTCTTGTAGTTCACGTGTGAGTGCCTGTCGAAGAGTTTCATTACGTTCTACCTTGCCACCAGGGAATTCCCATTTGTTTGGGTGGTCCTGATCTGGACGCCTACGGCAAATCAGTATTTGACCTTTACGTTCAATCAGTGCGGCCACCACTCTAGTCATATTCTGCTGCGACATCGGTTGTTATGGAATAGTTGCTACGTGGTTTAGTCTTTGATGTAGTGCAATAGATTCCGACGAAGGCCACTGGTGAAGGCTATCGAACGCCCGATCGAATGAGAATTAGAACAAGCGCCGTATTCCTCCTAACGAGAGTATCGTTGGCCGCGAAGAATGCCGTATTTCAGCTTCTCGCCGAACCTAACGGTGGAATCCTCGAGCTACGAAGAGAAAAAGTAGAGTTCCCCCGACATTGTCTGGGCAAAGCACCAGTCTCTCGCCGGTTACCCGCGGCCTTCGTGAGAGTCTATTGACATCAGGACAGTTTTAAAAAATACCCAAAACTTTACATCACCTCAGGGGCCGGAATCCCCATTGTATCTAAGACTTGTTCCAATTCTTGCAAGAAGAACTGAGTCATCCATAGCAGGAAGATTCTTCTTTCGGGATCTTTTTCGTTGAGGATGTGATAGCAGTGGTAAAAGTTGTTGAAGGTTTGAGCCAGATGAAAACCGAAGCGTGCTAGCTGAGCTGGTTCACCAACAGTGATCGACTTTTCAATCGTAGATCCTCGTTTTGAGGCAGCCAGTAAGATTTGCCAGAAGTCTTCGACTTTGAGTTGACGACGGAAAGCCGCCATATCTAGTTCAGTTTCGAAATCTGGCAAAGTTTCGCCGCGATCGACAAGTTTTCGCAGGATGTTCCGTGCTCGGACTGCAGCGTACTGGATATATGGTCCAGTCTCACCTTCGAAGCTGAGTGCCTCTTGGAAGTCAAATGCAATAACGGAAGTCCTAGTGAATTTCAACATGAAATAACGTAATGCCCCGATGGCTATCTCGGTTGCAATGGCTCTCTGTTTTTTCTCACTCACTTCCGTGTGGCGAATCTGTACTTCCTCTAGAGCGTTTTCGATCAAAATATTGATCAGATCGTCCGCTTTAACGCCCAATCCTTTGCGGCCTGATACTTCTACGTGAGGTCGTCGACGATCTTCCTCGGATAATTCTATACCCAATTCGGTACAGCAGCGAGGTGACAGCGCAACCATTTCATAGGAGAAATGAATGGAATCTTTAGCTTCTTGCTCAAAACCGAGTGCTCGAAGCCCACCGCTCACAACATCTTGCAAATATGACTGCCGAACATCGATTACGTTATAGACTTTTCTTCCGGAGCCAAATTTTGGACCTGGGTTATCCGTAGGTTTGGAGCTAGAGACCCACACAGTATGTTTTTTACTGTCAGTAAATAATGGTTGGTAGTAGAAGTCTTTACCGAGTAATCCAAATTTCCAGAGTTGGTATGCGATATCCTTACCGACGTAAGTGACCGTACCGTCAGAGCGGACTATCACTTTTGATTCCTCGCGTGTATCACTACTGATTCCGCTGGTTTCGTTATTGCCTTGAATTACTTCGTTGCTTTTGGCCAATTCTTTGGTTTTGAAAAGCTCTACTGGCATGACCCAGCAGCCTTTATTTTTACCCTGATCTTCGAAATAAATTGCATCTTTTTCTTTGAGTAACTCGAATGCGGAAGACCAAAATTCTAGATGAAGAATTTCACTTTCTCGCGGCAGTACGTCGTAGTTTACGCATATGCGTCTCATTGTCTTTAAGTGGTTATTGACTATGGCATTAGAGACGATGTCAGCAATTTTGGATTGTAGCCCTTCACCTGCTTCGATTGCTTGTAATGTTTCACTTCGCCAACTGCGAGTCGAATCGTCTTTTTCATAGAGTTGAGAAACTCGTGCGTAAAGATCCCAACAGTAATAGTCGAACTGTGTGTCTGGATCATCAGCCAAGATCTTAACTTCGGCCGGCGTTTTCTGCTCAAGATAGTGGAATGCGGCTACGACATCTGCAACTTGAACGCCCGTATTATCAATGTAATTTTGAATTTCGACCTCGTATCCTAGGGCACGCAGCATCCTTACTAGAGTGTCGCCCAGAACTGCGTTTCGCAAATGACCAATATGTGCTGCTTTGTTGGGGTTGATGTTCGTGTGTTCTACGATAATTTTTTCACTAGAAGCCGTGGTTTCTTTGGGTAGAGTACGGACTGCCTGTGCGTATGCTGCACGGTCCAAGCGTACGTTCACATAGCCTGCCCCGGCTGGTTCAATCGACTCAACTCCCGGGATAGAAGTGATAGATTCAGAGATTTCCTCAACGATACCTCTCGGTGACCTTTTTAAAGATTTTGCGAGCGCAAAACCCACTGGGATCGCTAGCTCACCAAACTCAGGTTTCGGTGGTTTTTCAATGACGATTTCAACACTTACGCCGTAGTGCGTTTCAACGTGTGCTGAAATAGCATCTCGTACGCGCTCTTCCAGTTCTGGAAACAAATTGGGACCTCAAAAAGTACTTAGGTGCGAGCCAGCTGCGGAAATAGACCAGGTGCTGACTCTAACTGGGGAGTGTATCATAGCTTTTCTAGGCTAGCTATCCTATCGCTACATCATGCCAAGACAAACTCAGTATGGATTTTGGAAGTCGCCCATTACATCCGATCTAGTGGCTGGTCATACTCTTCGCCTTGGACAAATATCTCTTACCAGTGAGGATGTTTACTGGAGCGAGGGTCGCCCTGCAGAAAATGGTCGTAATGTGATCGTTCGAATGCGACCGAATCACACTTTTGAGGATATTCAACCAGAACCGTTTAACGCACGGACCCGAGTTCACGAGTACGGCGGAGCGGCTTTTGTTATAGACCACAGGGATGTCTATTTTTCGAACGATGCGGATCAGAGAATTTACCACACGAGTCCTTCAGGTAATCCTTGCGCTATTACACCAGAGGGTCCTTGGCGTTACGCTGATGCTGCCATTGATCACCACCGTAAGCGCCTTATTTGTGTACGTGAAGATCATTCCGAATCTTTGCCAGAGTGTGTGAATTCTCTGGTTGCAATTGACACAAGTAACCATTGCAAACCCCAAGTTCTTGTTGAGGGCAGCGATTTTTATTCGAATCCGACAATTAACGCAGAGGGGACACAGTTAGCGTGGCTCAGTTGGAACCATCCGAACATGCCGTGGGACGGTACTGAGCTTTGGTTAGCCGAACTTGACGAAAAAGGTTTTCCTTATAATTCACGTTGTATCGCAGGCGGTTTGGAAGAATCAATTTTTCAACCTCAGTGGTTGTCTACTGGTGATTTGTGCTACGTGTCTGATTCAACTGGATGGTGGAATCTCTACAGGTACGATTTATCGCGAGTGGTTCCTATGCTACCCATGGAAGCAGAATTTGGGTCACCTCAGTGGGTCTTTGGTCAATCAACCTACGCTCTAGCTACGAAAGACACCTTGGTCTTTACTTGTGCCCGCTCTGGTGTTTGGCGACTTGGAACAATTGATCTCCAGAACGGCTTGGTCGACTGGATTGATACGCCATACACTGAAATTTCTCAGCTGCGTGCTGCAAACTCCAAGATTGTTTTTCGAGGAGCATCTCCTGTCGAACCGTCTTCTATTGTGATGTTAGACTTAGAGACGAAAGATAGCTGTGTTCTGAGGCGGGCTTTCGATCTCGAGTCCACGATGGACAAATATTTTTCCCCGGCTCGTCCCATTGAATTCCCGACAACGGATGGGCGCTCGGCGCACGCTTTTTTTTACGAGCCACATAACCCTGACTTCGAGGGGCTCGAAGATGAGAAACCTCCTCTGATTGTTAAAACTCATGGAGGGCCGACGGGTGCAACATCAAGCGAGCTTTCTCTCGAAATACAATATTGGACCAGTCGAGGTTTTGCTCTTGTGGACGTTAATTTTGGAGGCAGTACGGGTTTTGGTCGTGCCTATAGAGAGAGGCTCACAGGACAGTGGGGTGTCGTTGATGTTGACGATACTGTTAATGCCGCTCAATATTGCGTCGAACGAGATTGGTGCGATAAACAGAGACTAATCGTTAAAGGTGGTAGTGCTGGAGGCTATACTACTTTAGCTGCACTGACGTTTCGCGATGTTTTTCGAGCCGGTGCAAGCTACTACGGAATTGGTGATCTTGAATCACTTGCTAAGTATACGCACAAGTTTGAATCTCGTTACCTAGAAAAGCTTATAGGTTCTTATGAAGCTAATAGATCTAGGTATATTGAACGTTCGCCGGTGAATTTTATCGAGAAGTTGTCAGCCCCAGTGATTTTTTTTCAGGGCAGCGAAGATAAGGTTGTACCGTTGCAACAAGCAGAAACTATGGTTGCAGCTTTGCGCATGAAAGGTGTGCCGACCACTTACATTCTTTTCGAAGGCGAACAGCATGGATTTCGTCGATCGGAGACCATACGCCGTTGTCTAGATTACGAGCTTTGTTTTTATAGCATTATGATATTAAACAAGGGCTTAACATTTTAGTAACAAAAATACTGTATGGTCTTTGCATCAGAGTGGCGAATTGGCCAAATTCGTCAATTTGACCCTACATTATCTATTCGATACTCTCAGGTATATCCGGCACGGTGGAGACCGCCGGACGGGCCGTTTAGTAACTCCCATGGTCTCTGATGAGCACTCTGTTGTACGGTCGAAGGTGTGTGATATGGACGTATTTGAACTAACGCGAGCTTTAATAGATATTGATTCGGTTACTCTCAATGAAGAGCAAATAGGGGACTACCTTTATCGGTATGTCCACCCTTTGACTGAAAAATATGACGGTCACATTGAAAAGATGTTTGTTGCAGAAAGGAGAAATAACATCTACGCTTTCTGGGGACAACCAGAGATCATTTTCTCAACTCATATGGATACGGTCCCACCATTTATACCATCAAGTGAAGATGATGAATACATTTGGGGTCGGGGCGCAGCGGATACACACGGCATTGCAGCGTCAATGCTAAAAGCAATCGAAACACTCCTGATCGCAGGGGAGAGAAATTTTGGTGTGTTGTTCGTTGTAGGTGAGGAGCTTGATGGTATAGGAGCTGAAACTGCTAATAAAGTCTCACCTGCAGAAGTCCGTTATTTGATTAATGGCGAACCAACTGAAAATCAGCTCGGGCTCGGAAGTAAAGGATCTTTGCGAATAGAACTGCGAGCTACAGGTAAAGCAGCGCACTCAGCATATATTGAACTGGGAGAGTCGGCCATCGAAAAACTGCTTGATAACCTTGATGCGCTCCGGAAGGTTACTTTGCCAGAAGATGAGATTTTAGGCCCGAGTACTTTAAACATAGGAACCATTTCTGGCGGTGTGGCACCCAATGTGATTCCTGACTACGCGGAAGCTTCTATTACCATTCGTGTGGTTTCTGATCTTGATGAACTCAAGAAGTTGATCCTCTCCTCTTTTGACGACCGCATTGATGCGACAATTGCTTCTGAGTGCCCAGCCGTACATTTGAAATCTCTACCAGGCTTCAAGACATCTATTGTTAAGTATGCGACCGATATTCCTAAACTCACGAACTGGGGAGAGCCACTTTTGATTGGTCCAGGGACTATCCATGTTGCGCACACCCTGAAAGAACGAGTTAAGAAGAAACAATTGCTTGAAGCGATAGAGATCTACTGTGAACTTTTTAAACAGCTGAAGACAACAGCGTAAAGTCGAGTTCTTGTATTTATTTCATGCTGGGGAAGGATTTTAATTCATGAAGGATAAGATTGAGGTTGGCGTACTCGGTGCCACCGGCATGGTAGGTCAACAGTTTATAAATCAGCTCAAAGGCCATCCTTGGTTTGAATTAGCATGGCTCGGAGCTAGTGAGCGTAGTGCGGGTAAAGCATATCGGGAAGCTGCTAATTGGACTCTGGATGGTGATATTCCTGTCTCGATTGCCGATCAGATTGTGCACGAATCGACGCCTGGTGATGCCCCTAAACTGATTTTTTCAGCGATGGATGCATCTGTCGCTGGTCCTATTGAGCAATCTTTTGCGAATGCAGGATGCTTTGTTGTATCGAATTCACGCAATCATCGCATGGAGTTTGATGTGCCACTACTAATTCCAGAAGTCAATGCCGATCACCTGGGCTTGATTCAGACCCAGCGCAGAAATCGAGGCTGGAACGGTGCCATTATTACGAACCCGAACTGTTCGACCATTACTATGGCAATGGGTCTTGCGCCTCTTAAGCCCTTTGGGATCAAAACGGTATTGGCGACAACAATGCAGGCTATCTCTGGAGCTGGATATCCAGGGATGCCTTCAATGGATATTCTTAGTAACGTGGTTCCCTACATAGGTGGTGAAGAGGCAAAAATGGAGAGTGAGACACAGAAGATTCTTGGTGATTTTCACGATGGAAAGATTGCTCATCTCGATGCAACGGTCAGCACGCACTGTAACCGTGTGGGGGTCGTTGACGGTCATACTATTGCTGTTTCAGTGTCGCTCGATCAGAGTCCAACTATCAATGAATTGAAGGATGTTATTGCATCGTTTCGAGGCTTACCACAAGAAAAGAACTTACCTAGTGCACCCGCTCAGCCCGTACATGTGATGACTATGGATGATCGTCCTCAACCTAGAAAAGATGTACTGCTCGAAGATGGTATGGCTGTTAGTGTGGGCCGCATACGGGAATGCAATGTGCTGGGTTATAAGTTTGTTGTGCTTAGCCACAACACTATTCGAGGTGCCGCTGGAGCTGCTGTTCTTAACGCTGAATTGTTGAAATCTCAAGGTCTGTTGGACTAATTTTCAATACCTTAGCAGCAGAGCCTGCCTAGCAGTATTCGATGCTAATTAAAAGGCTTATCCAGTTGCGGTTAGATGATTCTTTTGGTGAGCTTCGCCGCTTCGGATAAGTGCAAATTTTGTGCTAATTGGACCAAACATTTCGTAGATCACTACCGATGCCAGAATGACTGTTGTCACGACCTCGGCATAGAGGGGAAATCGTCGGTCGACCACAAGTGCAATACCAACGGCGAGGCCAGCTTGTGCCATAAGTCCAAAACCTAAATACTTTTGGACAGTCCGCTCCAGATTCAAGTGCCACGCACTCCACATTGCCCCCAAAAATTTTCCACTGGCTCTGGCTGTTAAATACGCAAAACCTAACATACCCATTGATTCAATTAGATGAATATCCAGATCCGCACCAGCAACAACAAAGAAAATAGCGTAGAACGGCGGGTCGGTACGAGTTAAGCTTTCGAAAAGACGGTGGCTGCTCGCTGACAGGTTTACCATGGTTGCTCCTACCGCAAGGCTTGCAATCAGTGTGGATAAATCAAGTAATAAAGCTGTTCCTACACAAAGTAGTACGCAGCCGGCCAACAGGATCTGCACCTCTCCATGCTCAGTAACTTTTTTGGCCCAGCCTGCTAGCAGTAATCCCACGAGGTACCCTAATGCTACGGATCCAAGCAGCTGCCAAACTAGAGGGAAGACGGAACGGTAGAATGTGTCAAAAAGTGGTCTCCCGATTGCCAGACTTGAAGAAAAATCGATGACAGAAGAAACCAAGATAAATGTGGTTAGACAAAAAACGTTATTGACGGCGATGATACCGAGCAAGTTCGTACTTAATGGACCACTGCTGTTGCATTCTCGAATTACCATTAGAGTCGACGCGGGAGCTGTTGCCATCGCAACTGCTCCTAGTAAACAAGCGACTTGCCATGGTTGACCCAGAGCGAACATGCAAGATGTAACTAGCAGAGCGGCTAACGAAGATTCAGCTAGCGTGATGAAGACTACTTGTCGTCCAATCGTGGCAAATCTATTGAATTCAAACACTGAACCAATGGAAAACAGAATTAAGCCTAACGCTACTTCACTCAGGATCTCTAACGCCGCTAAGTTTTCGTAACTGACCCATCCAAGCACTGAGGGTCCTAAGGCTACACCCGCTAGGATGTACCCAGTTACTTCCGGTACCCGTATAAATCTCACTAAGTGTCCAGCTAGGAGTGCCAGTAGTAAAATAAGACCTAGTGATGCAAGTTCATTCATATCAATTTATCAAGTTTTAAGTTGGCGAATATTGCTTGTTCAACACACAAAATTTACCGAGTTACATTTCAATCGTAGCAGTAGTTTTGTACTTGAAAATAGTCAAGAGAATCATTAAGTTCGTAGATGATAGCGTATTTAAGCTATCGTTCCTTATCAATATTGACTTCGAGTAAGATGATTTTCAGCTGACGACAAAAGACACCCCAAGGAACGCAGATATCTATCTCCTATCTGCCCGTAGTAGTCGTTTTTCGACGAGTAGGATCGAAACCACCAATATGCCCAATAGAATCATTAACTCCGCTAAAATTGCAATGGCATGTATGCCTAATGAGAATGCCAGGTAAGTCGCTAGCCAGGTTGCTGCAACTCCTCCAAGGAAAAAAACAGCCAGAAGATTCCTCCAAAGTAATAGCTTGTCCATTTCAGCTTGACGGTCAATCCAGGTGGAGAAAAGCCCCCAGAGAAGACCCAGGCTCGCACTAAAGATAAGCGTGCCAGCAACCATCCCAGACGATTCGTTGGTTCGTAATAAAAAGGCGCATCCGACACTACAACCGAAGAGCGTCATTAGCATGTTACTCGGGCGTTCTTCTAGTTTCTCGACCCGCTGACTAGCCAGCACTAACGTTGTGATGCCAAGCCAATAGATTATTGGTATGGAGAAAGGAAGATGCAATTCGGACCCCATTCTTTCGCTTACGTATACCGGTAATAGGTTAGTCATTATTCCATGTACTCCTCCAAAAAGTACGAGTGCTAAGGTTAGGAGCACTCCTCCAGGAGTCAGAAGGAATTTTTTGTTTACCGGAGGTGTGTCAGCTGAGCTTAGATCACTGGAAGGTATGATTCGCACCAGAAGAGTCGCACAAAAAAACAGGACTGCGAGCCACAACAAAAGCCACGAAAATGGTGACACACGAGAGAATATCCATACAAGTAGATGTATCGATATCGCACCACAGGACCATGCAAATATCAACAGACATGTGATTCCTTTGGCGTGAGTGGCTATATTTGCAAATAACGGGACTTGTGTTCTGAGGAGCAACCCAAAGGCAACGCCAATCCCCAATATTGACAGAAAAGAATTCTCAGGGAAATGTGTTTCCGATAGTACTATTAAACTTACCGAAACGCATAGCCCAGACGTTATCACCAAAAATCTTCTACCGCTCACGTGATGGAATGATCTAGTGAGTGAGGTCATGCCTAGCGCAATTCCCATTCCTAAAGCGAGAATACAACTTCCTGCCAGGTTGATATCGAAGCCGATTTGAGAAGACCAAAACCGCAAAATGACATTCGGGAGAACACTTTCCGCTCCCAAAAGTGTCGCTCCGTATGTTGCTGCACGAACTGTAGTAGATTTTGGTGTATATATCGAGACTGACACTAAGTAGTCTTTCTCTTCAGTTTTTATCATTTAACAGAAGCGTGTGATAGAATTTTCGCACTGATGTGTCCAGTTACTAAGTATTATTTCTGTTCTTGGCGATATGTTTCCGGCGCAGTGCGAAGAATTTCTTCAAACGATACAGACACTCATCGGCTAGGATACCCTCAGTGATCTCAATGCGATGGTTGAGGATATCGGAATCTGCCAAACGAAATTTACTACGTACAGCTCCGAACCTCAAGTCACGCGTTCCAAATACTAGCCGTTTGATTCTAGCGTTTACCAAAGCACCGGCACACATGGCGCAAGGCTCCATCGTTACGTAAAGCGTTCCTTCCGGTAGTCTATAGGTGTTGAGTTTGCGACAAGCGTCTCGCAAAGCGATAATCTCTGCATGGGCTGTAGGGTCGTGTAACATAATCGAAGAGTTAGAACCCAAACCGACTATCGTCTTATTAACAACAACCACTGCCCCTACAGGTACTTCACCCAACGTTTCTGCTTTGTCTGCGAGGGTGAGTCCTTTCCGCATAAACTCTTCGTCTATAGTTCGTATACCGCTATTCATGTTTCATATTGATTGTTGCAGCAGGGTTTAATCAGTCAACAAACAAAAATTCATTGCTGTTAAAAATCAGTCGTGCTAGGTTGGCAACACCTCTTCGATTTACGTAGTCACTCAATAAATTGAGTTCTTCTTTGCTCGGAGGGCGTGCCAATACAAGGCGGTACGCATAGTCAATTTGTTGATGTACGTCGGAGCTATGTGCCATCAGTCGTGCTGCGAGGTGTTCAGACTGCTCGATGATTATAGGATCGTTGAGTAAAGCCAATGCCTGAATTGCTGTCAACGTGCTGCTACGTTTATCTACTAATAGTGAAGGGTCGGCACAATCCAAACTTTCCATGAAAGGGTCTTGTACGCTACGAACCAAAAATCGGTAGATGCTGCGACGACGTGCTTTTGGACTCTTGATGTCAAAACGTGCGTAGTCATAGACGGGAGAATGGTCATCCTTAAAAAAGAAATGCTCATCAGACGGCCCTCCCATTGTGGAGTCTAATTGGCCGCTTACTGCCAGTATTGTGTCGCGCATTGACTCTGCATCGAGTCGTCGACGGTTCATGCGCCACAGAAATTGATTTGAAGCATCCAAAGTTCGACTGTTTTCAGTATGTGACGACGTTTGTCGATATACCGCACTCGAAACAATCATGCGGTGTAAGTTCTTCAGTGAGCCACCTGTATCACGGAACCATACAGCCAACCAGTCGAGCAGCTCTGGGTGCGTCGGGGCACCTCCCATTCTGCCGAAGTCATTTGGGGTATCGACCAAACCACGACCAAAATGGTAGTACCAAACACGATTGACGACCGAACGCCAAGTGAGTGGATTGGCATCATTAGTGATCCACTTTGCAAGTGCTAATCGACGTGACCCCTCTTCAGATTTTTCGGGAATATCAAATTTTGAAGGAAGCTCTTGGATTGCTGAAATTGCCCCAGGAAGCATTTGATCACCTGGTGCCTCAACGTTTCCCCTCCTTAACAAGTGAACCGGTCGTGGCTTCCACGCTGGTGTAAACCTACCGTGTGTTTTGAAGTAGTTCGCTGCTGTGTAGACCCAACGAGGTTTTGGTAACTTATCAAACTCGGTATCGTTTTTTCTGAGCTGGGCTTCCAGATTTACGAGCTGTTTTCGATCTGAATCGTCCATTGAAGCTCTAACGAGTGCTTGTTTCTCTGTTCGCAATTTCTTCTGTTTCTCTTGTATTTCTTCCTGACGAATGCGAGTATCTTCTTGTTCAATCTCACCGACTTTCGGCAAAAGGTCATCGGATTCCTGTCCGAGTTTTTCAATTTGATTGTCAAGAGCTTCAATTGAGGGGTTTGTGATTGTGTTGGCCCTTTGCATTAAAGGTTGCATTGCCATTTGGATTTGTTGCCGTTCTTTCCACAGAGCTTGACGTTGCTGATAGGTTGCAATATCGTCATCGAAAGGAAGCTCGGCACGATCCACTCCGGCAAATACGGCTTGCAGGGAATAATAGTCAGTCTGCTTGATAGGATCGAATTTGTGGTCGTGACAACGTGCACAGTGAACTGTAAGACTTACGAAGGTCGACATGGTTGCTGCCAGCATATCGTCGCGATCCAACAGACGGGCAATTTTCTTATCTTTCGTACCTTCTCGTAATTCGGCGTGCCCGACGTAATCCCATGGACCAGCTGCAATAAAACCAGTGGAGATGATGCCATCGGGTGAATTAGGCATCAGTACGTCACCGGCCAGCTGATGTTCTACGAAATCACGATAAGGAATGTCTCGGTTAAAAGCACGAATTACCCAGTCACGGTATGGCCAAGAATGTCTCCGTGCCTTATCCTTGTCGTAACCGTGCGATTCCCCGTAGTGGACGACATCAAGCCAATGACGTCCCCAGCGTTCACCGTAATGAGGCGAAGCCAGAAGCCGGTCAACTAGTTTTTCATAGGCATCTTTAGAATCGTTTGTCACAAAAGCTTCGACTTCTTCAGGAGTCGGTGGTAAACCGTGCAGATTATAAGTCAGACGGCGGATCAGAGTTCTACGGTCGGCCTCAGGAGAAGGGGATAGATCATTTTCGGTGAGCTTTGCCAGGATGAAACGATCTATGTCAGTTCGCACCCAAGGGGATGAAACACTGGGGATAGATTTTACAGCCAACGGTCGAAAAGACCACCAGGTATTTGTCTTAAGAGGGATATCTCGTGCTCCATCATTTGCCGCACCTTCCGAGATCCATTGACGAATCAAGGCCACCTGGTTTTCCGTGATTGGGTTACCTATCTTTGGCATCATGGGGTCTATTCCACTGACCAAGTCGACAAGTAGGCTTTTTGCCGGATGGCCTGTCACAACGACTGGACCACTTTTACCACCTTGCATAAGGGCAGAGTGATGTGTCAGAGATAGTCCTCCTTGTGTGTTTTCCGAATTGTGGCAGACAATGCAACGTGTTTCGAAAATCGGTCGAATATCTTGTTCGAAACTTACGGAGGGCTGAGCCTTGATGGAGGCACTAAGGGGCAAAGATAAGGCTGCTAGGAAAGTTGTTAGTTTACGCGCACGAAAAATCATCACAACCCTAAGATTATAGAACTTGGATAACTGGACTACGAAAGTAAATAATCTGTTTGACTACGGACGAAGGGGGATATTTTTAATTGTTGGATAATTTTTGACGGTGACATGCGGCATATTCGTTCAGAAATATTGTAGTGCTAATCCGACTTTAAGTTCCGACAGCTATAATCTAGAGTCCTTAGAGTTTGAGTTGATGGAAATGTTATGAAGAGGGCTGAGTACCTTGTTTTCGAGACCGGTGGCACCAAGTTAATTGTTGGAGTAGCGGGAGAAGACTGTCGCTTGATCGAGACGAAAGTGCTTTATCGAACGGGCGAAGATCGAGCGCAGCAAAGCCTGGATAAATTAATTACGACAGCACGAGAGCTCCGAAAGCATTACGAATTGGAAGGGTCATCCTTTAGGGCAATAGGTTTTGGGTTTGGCGGCACAGTAAGGCGATCGACAAGGGAGCCCCATTTGTGTCTTCATGAAGATGGATGGGATGGGCTTCCCGTGGTCCAAATTTTGGAACAAGAATTCGGTCTGCCAGTGGCCATTGAGAACGATTGCAAAGTAGCTGCATTGGCAGAATCTCACTTTGGTGCAGGGAAAGGATTTCAAACGGTCTTCTACGTTACGATTGGTACGGGAGTGGGTGGTGGCATCGTATGCGACGGAAAGATTCAGGTTTTTAGCGATATTGGTGAAGCAGAGATAGGGCATGTGGTGGTTGCACCACAAGGGCCGATGTGTCCATGCGGCGGACGAGGATGTGTAGAGGCAGTTTGTTCAGGTCCAGGGATATCTCGACTTGCAGAATGGATTACGAAACAAGATCCGGCTGCATGGAAGTCATCAAACATTGGTGGAGACCGGAGTTCTCCGCAAACGATTTCAAGCGAGGAAATTATGCGTCAATGGAGAAAGGGGGATCTGTTTGCTACCACAGTAGTAGATCGTGCAGCAGGATATTTATCCCAAGGGCTGGCGACGGTAATTAACTTAATTAGCCCGGATGTGATTGTTGTTGGTGGTGGTGTTGGGGCCGGCAATCATGACTTCCTGCAAAAGGTATCGAAAAAAACGGATTTGCAAGTCGTATCGTATTTCCGAGGTCAATATCGGATTGTCCCAAGTCAATTAGGGGAACAGGTAGTTAGTCAAGGGGCGGCAATCTTGGCAGCACAGTCGTTTACTTAAAGGGTCCTTTGCTATCGTTTGGTTTGATCTGATTATCTACACGGTTCGTTTCAAGGTTTCGTTTCGACCTTGCAGAGCTGACCGACGAGAGTCACAGTTAATTAAACTTGATTCGATAGACAAACCTTCCGATATTAGTTAAGAGGCGTTGGAGCACTTCTTCCAAAAAAATTTTAGAAAAGTGGCAAAATTTTATATAGCTATTTTTTATGTCTGAAAAAAAATACGATCCGCACGAAATAGAACCCAAGTGGCAACAAATTTGGGAAGCGAATGAGATTTACAGGAGCGATAAGGACCTCTCTCGACCGAAGTACTACGTTTTAGAGATGCTTCCTTATCCGAGTGGATCGCTGCACATCGGGCATATTCGGAATTATTCAATTGGTGATGCATTAGCTCGTTATAAATGGATGCGTGGCTTTCGTGTTCTTCATCCCATGGGGTGGGACTCCTTTGGGTTACCTGCCGAGAATGCAGCCATCAAAAACAAACGTGCACCCGGCGAATGGACGCGTTCAAATATTGAACAAATGAAGCGGCAGCATGCACGATTTGGCTTCAGTTACGATTGGGAGACCGAGATCTCGAGTTGCGAACCTAACTACTACCGGTGGAATCAATGGTTCTTTCTGAAGATGTACGAGCGAGGTCTCGCATACCGCAAAAAAGCCCAAGTCAATTGGTGCAACCAATGCCAGACTGTTCTAGCCAATGAGCAAGTGGTCGATGGGTGTTGTTGGCGCCACGATAATATACCAGTTCAGCAACGTTTACTCGAGCAGTGGTTTTGGAAGACTACAGCCTATGCACAAGAATTGCTGGACGATTTAAGTGAGCTTGAAGAAGGATGGCCCGATCGTGTATTGACGATGCAACGGAATTGGATTGGCCGTTCGGAAGGCACAGAGGTTGATTTTCGCCTTGAAGATGGAAAAACAGCAATTAAGGTGTTTACGACTCGAGTCGATACCATCTACGGTGCAACCTGCGTCATTCTTGCACCAGAACATCCACTAGTGAATCACTTCGACCTACGCAAGAAAGCAGATGAGGTGGTTCATCGTCGAGAAATGCAGGATCAGGATGACTTTGAAAAAGAGGGTTTTCCAACTGGACATTACGTAGTGAACCCATATAGTGGCCAGAAAATTCCTCTTTGGGTCGGCAATTTTGTCTTGATGGAATATGGTTCAGGGGCGATTATGGCGGTACCGGCACATGACGAACGAGATTTCCTGTTTTGCAAGAAATATGAGATTCCTATTCGCCCGGTGATCAGACCTGTTGATGGGGTTCTGGCCCATCCAGAGACGATGACAGAAGCCTTTACGGAATACGGCGTGGTGGAAGAATCAGATTCCTTTACAGGTGCGTCAACTGAAGAAGCGAAAGTGAAGATGACAGCTTGGGGTTCGGAACGAGGGTTTGCCAAGAAAGAGGTTACGTACCGTTTGAAGGACTGGGGTATTTCACGACAACGTTACTGGGGTACACCGATTCCTATGATTCACTGTTCGGACTGTGGTGTGGTGCCAGTTTCTGAGAATGATTTACCAGTCTTATTGCCTTCGGAAGTAAGTCTCAGTGGTGAAGGCAGCTCTCCGCTTGTTGATGTTCCCGAATTTGCTAATGTCACCTGTCCGAAATGTAACAAGATGGCGCGCCGAGAATGCGACACAATGGACACCTTTGTGGACTCTTCCTGGTATTTCTATCGTTATTGTGATCCGGATAACGATCAGGCCCCCTATGATTCAGAAAAAGTTTCGAAGTGGTTCCCGATAGATCAGTACATAGGAGGTGTCGAACATGCGGTTCTGCATCTGATTTATGCAAGATTTTTCACGAAAGTTATGCGTGATTTAGGTTTGATAGATTGGAATGAACCCACCAAACGTCTCTTTACTCAGGGCATGGTGATTCGTGATGGAGCCAAGATGTCCAAGAGTAAAGGCAACGTTATCTCCGCTGATGGTGCTGTTGATAAATACGGTGCAGATACCGTGAGGATGTTCGAATTATTTGCGGCCCCCCCAGAAAAAGACGTTGACTGGCAGGATGCTGGTGCGGAAGGAATGTTTCGATTTCTAAGCCGAGTGCACCGTTTTGTTACGCGCCATGCTGATACGGTTGTGGTGAACAGAGACCAATCTGTAAGTGATGGCGATAAGGTAGTGCTGCAGAAGTTGCACAAGACGATCCATAAAGTAACAGATGATTTCGAGACGCGATGGCATTTCAACACTTCATTGGCGTCGATAATGGAGTTGACCAATGAGCTCTATGCCTATGAGAAAGATCTGTCGCCATCAGTCATTGCTGAAGTGTTGCCAAAGTTAGTTTTATTGTTAGGGCCATTTGCCCCTTACATGGCAGAAGAGCTCTGGGCCGAGCTTGGTCGTGATGGCCCAGTTTTACACGCAAAGTGGCCTGATTTTGATCCTGCGTTAGCTCGAGAGGATGAGGTTGAAGTAGTAGTTCAAATCAATGGAAAACTAAGAGCGCGACTAGCTGTTCCGAGTGGTACTAGCAGAGAGAAAATCGAGACCTTAGCCACAAGTGATCCAAAGGTGGTTCCACATTTAGAAGGTAAAACCATTCGTAAAGTTGTAGTAGTGCCAGAAAAACTCGTCAACTTTGTGGTTAATTAGTGCCGATTTTTTTAGTGAAGAGTAGAAAATAGTTCTGGATGTCATTTTCTAGAAGTCTACTGGGATGCCGACCATGATGGGTGCTTTTCGAATTCAAATTTACGGGGTGTTGTTAGGGGTAGTTTTTTGGATGTCTTGTGCCCAGATAATAGATCAGGAAAACCCTGAAGGAGCTGACCTGAGGCACGAATTTCAAAAAACTATGCAAGGTGTATCACTTCAAGGGCACTTCACGTTGACAGGGCAAGAGGGTGTATATCCGGAGTATTACGAGATTGATGAGGTGTCAAATATTTCAGGCGACAACTATTGGTTGATTCATGCTCGTATAAAATACGGCGATCATGATGTGCGTGTTCCAGTGCCGGTCAGAATTTTATGGGTTGATGACACACCTGTCGTTACACTGACAGATGTAATGATCCCTGGGATGGGCACCTTTACTGCACGTGTGTTGTTCTATGGTGGCCAGTATGTTGGAGTTTGGAGTAGTGGCGAGCAAAGTGGCCAGCAATTCGGGCGAATTGTAAAGAGACAGCTTGACTAATAACGTGAGTTACATAATCGAGAGTTCAGGCTGTCTTTGTCTGGCTCTGAAAGGCTCTAGCCCGGTATAAGAACTCTACTATGTTTCCTTCATGAGGCTGTAACCAGTCTAGTTTGACTGTAGGGATTGGCCCTAAGTTTAGGCGGTCAATATGAGCACTATCCAATAGTTGTGCACGGAGATTCTTATCTTCGGTGATTGCAGTGCAAACTAAAGTAGGGCCAATTTTTTCGAGCATTTCCGATTGTTGGCACTCGACCACATTAACAAAGGGAAACATGAACTCTTTCGAAGCGATCGGTGTTTCAACAGATTTGCAGTGTACGACTGTAGGCAACAAGTACGAACAATGATCTCGGGTGACTAGTCGCGATGAGCTACGGATCTTCTCTGTTAGATCCTCAGCTCCTCCTGCTGAGAGGTCGGCGTCAATTGAATCAGAAATGGCCTCAGCAACTCCCGGCACGGTGAAGGCTGCGAGAGCGGCATTGGGGTCATCGTGTGGGAGTGCACGGATTGAAGCAAGGCGTTCTGCTAGCGCCTGCGCGATTTTACGCCCATGACGTGAAACATATATTGCACTGCAGTTGATGCAACTACGGCCGCTATTCAAGAAAACGCTGGCTTCCATGACATCGAGGTAGGTCTCCCAGTTGTCAATCTCATCATCTCCGATTAAGATTTTGCTATAGCCGGGTCCGTGGACTTGTATTTTTGGGTTTCCATCGTGTTGGTCTACCGTTGCTTGGCTACCAAAAAGCATCGTCCGTGGACAGCTTTCAAGAACTGCTGTGCCAATATCTGCACCACCAGAATAGAGTGCAATTGATCTTGGTGGAATCCCTGCTTTTATCATTGCCTGGGCCATCCGATATGGTGTCCAAGGTTCTTGAGAGCCAGGTTTCATCACAAGGCCAATTTGCATTGGGATGACAGGCATCCACAATGTGTGAACTCCAGGGGAGTTGCTTGGTAATACCATGCCGAGAACGGGTGTTTGTGCTTGGTAGCTCAGTACCCGACCATCCGAATCCATACCGTGCCCGGTGGTTAAAATACTTAAATCTAGACCTCTTGTGAGGGCATCGAGAATCTTGTCCATTTGGCTAAGAACAAGGGCCACTTTGTCCATATTTTTGTGGCACATGTGAACCGGCAACCCAGTCGTTGAGGACTGTTGTTGGGCAAATTCTTCAGGGGTCTGGGAATCTTCGCCGACTGGTAGTTCGGCAGTCATGAATAGTTCCCCTGCTCGCTGCATCATCTGCACTAGTTCTGAGCATGGAATATCTCGCAGGGCGTTGCGAGCATCCTGGGCATTGCGAAGATCTCTTCTGACCATGCCAGCTACAGCCTGGCTGACTTTTGCGACCGGATCCCCTGTGTCAAAATGGAAAATCTGGTTCACATCTAAGCTGGTATACGGTTCACCCCAGCGAAGCAACGGCAAATGAATCATATTATTTTCCTTAATTTCAATAACTTGAGATGCAAATACTCATTCTTTACTTCGACCATTTCTATGAGATTGTTTATATTTTTCTATCCAACTTAACTCTTCCACGGTGGCATCGATGGCAACAGTTTCTCAAACTCAGCAACCCGAGTACGTTCGTAGTCTCCCCGGTAAGTACCATTAAAGAAACGATCCAAGGATTCATCGTGGAGTCTTTGCCAGGAATCTTCTTCGTGTCCTGGGTTGACCGGATAAAACATTAGTCCGCAGCTGCGTGCCGCCTTGAGGTCTCCGGGGGCATCTCCTATCATCAACATCTTGTCAGGGTTATATCTATTTCCACCTATCAGTGTGTTTAGTTGGATTGTTTTGCTGCCTAGTTCCTGTCCTGCAATTAAGTCGGGGTAGCTTTCGATCTGATTTTCAACCCACTCGCGTTCGAGTGCTTCGCCTGGTGTGCCAGAGACAACGCATAGGTCAGCCCGGGCAACTATACAATCGAGGACCTGGCGCACTTTAGGAAAAGGGGGTACTCCACTAACAATGTCGGCAACTGCCGCGTTGACAGAAAGACTCCAGGCAAGTGTTTGAACCAGGATAGGATCCTGCGTTTTTTCTACTAATGTTGACAATGATCCATTGCTTGGCGGTAATTCTGAAGCTACGAAATCTCGCAGGGGTTTGATATTTGGAATTTGTATACCACGTTCCATAGGCTCTGACCAGTCTTGTATTAAGTCAAGGCATTTGACCAGGACTGGAAAGCGATTCATGCCACGACTTACGGAGTACAGATTGGCAAATTCCCATACTTGACGGGCGTATTTTGCTGATGCCTGTAGATTCCAGTGTTTAATGAATTGTGGCGTAAAGCATTCTTTATGCTTAATTTCCATCGAGTCAAATACACAACCATCGGAATCGAGACCAATAAAAAAATCGTTGTGAGGTTGAAAATTACTGAGAGTTTTCGGGCCACCCATGTGTGTTACGCCTTTTTGCTGAATTTCCAGTTTACCGGGTAGTGGATCGCTATTGTTTAATTTCGGATTGATTTGGTGTGTAAATAGAACCAGATGGTTTGACTCTACCAATGCCTTGTTGAAATCATGGAGCTTACCCATGCCGAATTCGCAACACATGTGTCGCATCGCTCTATTGCAAACTTCAGTACAGAATGATCGGGTAAGCAATCTTCAGAATGTAATAACGGTGGTCCACAAGGCCGCTGAGTCAGGTGCGCAGATTATCTGCTTGCAGGAACTTTTTGACCTCCCGTATTTTTGCCAGGAAGAAAATACAGCGTGGTTCGATTTGGCAGAACCAATTCCAGGCCCAACTAGCAAGAGATTCCAGCAGGTTGCTCGAGAACTTGGTGTTGTCGTTGTTGTGCCCATATTCGAACGTCGCACAGTGGGCATCTATCATAACTCTGCGGCTGTAATTGATGCAGATGGTTCGCTCGTTGGCGTATATCGCAAGATGCACGTTCCTGACGACCCGCTGTACTATGAAAAGTTTTATTTTTCACCTGGAGACCGTGGATTTCAGGTCTTTGAAACGAAATTTGCTCGAATGGGGGTTCTGATCTGTTGGGACCAATGGTATCCAGAAGCAGCTCGCTTGACCGCATTGCAGGGTGCAGAAATCCTTTTCTGTCCGACAGCAATTGGTTGGCACCCTGCAGAAAAACACAGTGACGGAAAAGGACAATTCGATGCTTGGTGCATTGTGCAGCGTTCGCATGCAGTGTCGAACGGCATATTTGTTGCGACTGTCAACCGTGTAGGGCACGAACGTTTGCTGGAAGGCTCACAAAACAGGCCGATTGACTACGAAGGTATTGATTTTTGGGGCGGGTCATTTGTTTCAAATCCGATGGGTAAGGTGATTGCCGAAGCGGGACGACAGGGTGATGAAATACTGATAGCGGATTGCGATTTAAACCTCATTAAAGAGGCACGACACAACTGGCCGTTTCTCCGTGACCGTCGCACAGATGCCTACGAAGGTATTACTGCACGATTTATTGATAAGCAAGAGAAGTGAATTGGGGCATTGTGATATCACACAACAGGAAAACTGCTCGTATGCCTGCTGAGTGGGAACCTCATGAAGCGACCTGGTTGGTTTGGCCACACAACTACCAAGACTGGCCTGGAAAACTTGCGTCGGTTAGATGGGTGTACGTCGAAATAGTTCGCTCATTACACAAGCATGAAAAAGTATGCATTGTTGTCGAAGATGGAAAACGAGAGATGGCTGTCCGAAAACAGCTCGATAAGTCGAATATTGATCTCGCGAACATTCATTTTTTTAGTTTTTCGACCGATCGATCTTGGGTGCGTGATTCAGGCCCCACTTTTTTCAGTAGCGGAACTAATCTTTCGGCAGTGTGTTGGTATTTTAATGCTTGGGCACGTTATAGAAATTGGCAACGAGATTCCAGTGTGAGTCGTAAAATCGCACGGAGTGCTGGTGCAACAATATGCGAACCAAAACACCATAGACGGCGGGTTGTTCTGGAGGGTGGAGCGATCGATGTTAATGGATTGGGATCGTTACTGACGACGGAGAGATGTCTGCTTGGGGGAAAGCAATCTAGGAACCGAAGTATGACACGAGAAGATTATGAACATCTCTTTTGCGAACAGCTTAACATCCAAAAAGTTCTGTGGTTGAGTCAAGGCATTGCCGGAGATGACACGGGTGGCCACATTGATGATATCGCACGTTTTGTAGATCCACGAACTGTTGTAATTATGGTTGAAGCCAATCGAAATGATGTCAACTATATGCCCCTGAAAGAGAATCTTGCAATACTCAAAACACTAACCGATCAAGATGGTCAGAGTATTCGAGTCGTTGAATTGCCGATGCCACGCCCACTGTTTTTCGATGGCTGTCGATTGCCAGTATCGTATGCAAACTTCTATATTGCCAATGGGGTGGTTCTGATGCCAACATTTAACGATCCAAATGACCGGCTTGCTTTAAAGACTCTGGAAGCACTGTTTCCAAAACGAGAAATCTGTGGTATTCACGCTATTGATCTTGCTTGGGGATTCGGCACAATCCATTGTGTTACTCAACAGCAGCCGAGTATACGTAGCGTGTAGATTACACAGGAGCTTCCACAGTGAAACTTCGTGGAATTATCTTCGATTTAGATGGCACATTGGCTGATACTTTACCTGTTTGCTTTGAGGCTTTCAGACAGGTTCTCCGCGAGTATCTGGGTCGACACTATACAGATGAACAAGTGCGTCAATTGCTTGGCCCAAGTGAGATAGGGATTTTTAATGATCTTATTCCACATCGCAGCCGAGAGGCACTGGCGAGTTTTCTCAACTCGTACGAACGAGCACATCGATATTGTCGAGAACCTTTCAAAGGGATACGTCAAATTCTTTTGTCGCTAAAGGAGCGAGATGTCAGATGCGCTATCGTGACGGGGAAGGGTTCGGAAAGTGCAGCTATATCGTTGGAGATTCTCAAGTTGGCGGACTTCTTTAGTGTTGTAGAAGCGGGGTCTCCAAATGGTGCAAACAAGCCAACTGCCATGAAGAGAATACTCGATTTTTGGAAACTTCAATCGAATCAAGTTGCCTCTATCGGAGATTCACAGGCAGACATTAGTGCGGCCAAGGAAGCTGGCATCATTGCGCTAGGGGCAGCATGGGCAAAAACTTCCGACCCAAGCGTATTGGCTTCCCTGAACCCAGCTGCCGTTTTTAGCTCTACTGCAGAATTTAAAAATTGGATTAATGAGTATGCAACTAGTAATCGTAATAGTTGAGTTGTTAACCCAAACCTTATGTGCGAAGTGATGCTGAAAGTGAAGCCCTTTAGTTACCATAGAAGGGAAGTTATTTGAAATCTTTAAAGGGTAACTCACTCCGTTTTTGATATCTAGCCAAGTATAAGGAACCACTATTTTTAACTGCAAAGCCCTGTAATTTGGAGGCATATAATGACACGTAACCATACAGTCGGCCTAATCGCCCTATGTTCGATTTTATTCACACCGCTGATTTCAGCACAGATTGAATTGCGAAGCGAGACTGACTACAGTAATGGAGTCGGATCCTTTCCACATCTCTATAAAATATTCAAGTCACCGGTTATCCCAGAAGTTGACATGTCCAATTCGCCAAGGTTGGATCAGCTGGTTCGAGAGGGCAAACTTTATCTGTCGTTGAATGATGCACTTGCTTTGGCGATTGAAAACAATCTGGATATCGCTTCGGCACGTTATGGTCCGAAGATTGCTGATACGGATTTTTTACGTGCAAAATCCGGTGCTCAGCTGCGCGGCGTCCAGACCCAAATAACAAATCTATCGACCGCGGCCTCAGAGTCTAGTGGAAGTGGACGACGTACTGGTGATGTTTCAGGTATTACAGGCCGTGCTGGTGGATCTGGTGGTACTTCTAGCTCGATTGGTGATGCAAACACCTTTTTTGGTACAACGACCCCTACGCTCGATTCGGTACTAAGTGGAGGTATCGACTGGGGTCATTTTAGTAATCCACAAACCAGTAATTTTGTCACGGGTACGAATACCTTTATCACCGAAACCAGTAATTCCAACATCTCTTACCGCAAAGGATTTTTGACTGGAGCAACAATTTCCATAACTTGGGACAACAGGTTGCAAAATACCAACTCAATGCGTGCCAACTTTGATCCTTCATTACGCAGCAACGCGACCTTAAGAGTGCGCCAGCCTTTAGTTCAAGGGTTCGGACGAGCCGTAAACGCTCGAAATATTCGCATTTCAAAGAATAATCTTGAGGTTTCTGACCTCGTTTTCAAGCAACAAGTAAGTGAGACGGTTGCGCGCGTCCAGAATCTTTATTGGGATTTGGTCAGTTTTGCAGCAGAATTGCAAGGCCGAGAAGAAGATTTGCAACTAGCGAAACGGCTTTATGCAGATAACAAACGGAGAGTTGATATAGGCACTTTGGCCCCGGTTGAACTTATTCGCGCCGAAGCTGAAGTGACTATGCGAGTGCAGGACGTCGAACTGGTCTTGACTCAGTATCAACTGCAAGAAGCGTTACTCAAGAATGCAATAAGTAAAAATGGTCTTGCGAGCCCTTCTCTGCTGACGTCAGAAATCGTTCCAACTGATGATATAGAACTGCCGCTGATTGAAGATGTGCAACCAGTTCAGGATCTGATGGAACTAGCTCTTAAGACACGTCCAGAAATGGAGCAGTCACGCATCCAACTCAAAAACCGTAATTTGACGGTGCGAGGGGTTCGTCATGCGATGCTGCCAAGAGTTGATTTGGTCGCCGATGTTACAAATAACGGATTGGCGGGTAGGATGAATGAGGATTATATGGGATTTCCAGGACTTAGCAGCCCGGTATCGACATTTTTCCTGGGCGGATTAGGAACAGGAATGGGACAGATTTTCAGACGTAATTTTCCTGACTATCAAATAGGTGTACAGGTCACGATTCCTCTGAAAAATCGCAGAGCACAAGCAGATATGACGGCTACTTTGCTTGAACGACGACAAGCAGAAATTCGTTTGAGACAGCAGGAGAACACTGTTCGTACAGAGGTTGACAATGCAATTGTTGGAGTGAAACGGGCTCGTGCTCAGTACGATGCGGCACGGAAAACCCGTATTCTGCAAGAGAAAACTTTGCGTGCTGAGCAACGAAAGTTCGATTTAGGTGTTTCGACGATTTTTTTAGTTGTTCAAGCACAACGCGATTTGGCGTTATCTCGCTCGACCGAGATTATGAGGCGTAGCAATTACATTAAGTCACGTGTGGAATTAGATCGCGCTACAGGGCAGACTTTGACACAGAATAAAATTTCTATCCAAGAGGCATACGAAGGTCGAATTGCGAGACCCGCAGGCCCACTCCCGCCTAAAAATTCAGATGTCAGTGATGGTAGTGATTAACAAATAGCCTTTGTAGTAAATCTGGTGGTGCATTTTAAAATTTTGTCTGAAGATTTGTGGTGGGAGATTGAGAAAAGGTAATGACATTTTTTAGAATTGCACCGGCACTGGAGAAAAGCAGGTCACTAATACGATGGCCAGTAAAAGAGCTATACCACGGCGATGTGATCCAATTTCGCAACTGTCATCTAAAGTAGTTGGGTGTTTCAACCCCATAAACCACAGTAGGACTAGAATCAGTGCATAGTGATAGCCCTGGGTTATTGTTACGACAAGCAGTGCAACAAACACTACTCCTGCTAAAACTTTTGCGTGACGACCGAATAACGCATAACTGATGTGACCGCCATCTAGTTGGCCGAGTGGGAGAAGGTTGAGCGCAGTGACAAAGAGACCGACCCAACCCGCAAAACCAATTGGGTGCAACATTAGGTCTGTCCCCTGGATTCGGTCACCGAAGAATAACCATTCCATAATTTTGAATAGCAATGGATCGCCAAGCATAACCACCGTTTGTCCAGGTTGCGCGATAGTACGTTCAGAGAGATAGATGCCCACTAGACTTACTGGAATTGCCACTACTAGTCCCGCCAGAGGACCAGCTGCTGCTATATCAAACAGAGCTTTACGGTTCGGGATTCTAGGGGACATTCGAATCACAGCTCCTAGTGTTCCGAATAGTGAAGGAAACGGTATGAAGTAGGGCAATGTTGCTTCTACCTTATAGAGTCGTGCCACAAAATAATGTCCAAATTCGTGAGCACCAAGAATAGTGACTAGACATGCCGAGTAAGAAAAACCACCCACTATCGTAGTGGACACGACGGTCAGTAGGAATAGAAGCAGGTGTACCCAACGGCGAGATCTACTCGGAAGTGAAGTCAGACGGCGTGTCGGTCTCCACCGATTCTGCCAAATGGTACTCATACGGTAAGATACTGAAGGTGGAGGCTTTAGCGAAGTCGATAAGTGTGGCTGGGTAGACATTCTAATGATCTCAGATTACAGGGTATTGTTCCGATCCGGTAAACGTAGCCCTGGTAAGTTCAGCACTGGTATCCTAATCAAAGGTTAGCGATTACGGGAAAGAAAATGGAGAATCTTTTCACGCGTAGGTCCTTTTTAGGACGTTCATCTATGGGCCTGGGCTCACTTGCACTCAGTTCAATATTGCAGCCGGAATTGTTTGCCTCGAAAAGTGGTGTGCCGGGCTTTCCAAATTATGCGCCAAAGGCGAAGCGCATTATTTTTCTTTGTATGGCTGGTGGACCTGCTCACCTCGAATTGCTTGATCACAAGGAAGAATTAGTTAAGCGTAACGGAGAATCGATGCCGGAATCGTTTACTAAAGGTCAGCAGATTGCTCAATTGCAAGGGAAGGATTTGAAAATTCTGGGGCCTCAATACCCTTTCAAGCACTACGGTGAGAGCGGTCAATATATGACTTCTCAACTGCCGCGAATTGGTGAGATTGCTGATGACATCTGCATAGTTCGATCGATGCAGACTGAACAAATCAACCATGACACTGCTCATACATTCATGAATAGTGGATTTCAGCTAGCGGGTAGACCGAGTATGGGTTCGTGGGTTCTTTACGGATTGGGAAGTGAAGCACAAGATTTGCCAGGCTTTGTGGTGTTAACTTCGGTGGGTGGTGCTCAAGCACAGCCGATTGCAGCGAGGCAATGGCATTCCGGTTTTTTGCCAAGCATTTATCAGGGTGTTAGGTTCAATTCTTCTGGAGATCCAGTTAATTATGTCCGAAATCCTGCTGGTGTGAACCGTATGATGCAGGGTGAGTTGATCGATACTGTGGGTGAGCTTAACCGCATTCAGAACACCTGGACGGAGGATCCGGAAATTGCTACACGGATTTCACAATATGAGTTGGCGTTTCAAATGCAGATGAGTGTTCCTGATCTGGTAGATTTTTCTGATGAATCACAACATATTCTCGATATGTATGGAACTAAAGGTGGCGATGGAACATTTGCATCAAACTGTTTACTCGCTCGAAGATTAGCGGAACGAGGAGTGCGGTTCATACATCTCTACCATCGTGGGTGGGATCACCACGATCGTATTCGGACAGGTATTCCAGTGAGCTGCAATTATGTTGATCAGGCAACATCGGCACTTGTCAGAGATCTCAAGCAACGAGACATGTTAGATGAGACCCTGATTATCTGGGGCGGAGAATTCGGACGAACTCCCATGTCCCAAGGCGACAAGCCGGAGTTGCTCGGACGTGACCATCACATCAAGGGGTTTTCGATGTGGATGGCAGGTGGTGGTGTCAAAGGTGGCATTAGCTATGGTGCTACTGACGAGTTAGGTTATGCTGCTGTTGAAAACGTTGTCAGTATCCACGATTTGCATGCGACGATGCTTCATCTCTTCGGTGTAGATCACAAAAAACTAACATACCGGTTTCAAGGTCGCGATTTTCGTTTAACTGACGTTCATGGTCGAGTAGTAAAAGAGATTTTGACTTGATTTGATGTTTCATTTGTTGCTAATGTCCCTATCCCGAACGTGAGAAAATATAGATCTTGGCTCAATAGTAGCCATCATGGTCCGGGCTGAAAATTTTATGACTGACACAAAACATTACTCCAACTACATCAACGGAGAGTGGGTTTCCAGTAAAGAAACTTTTGAAAATCGAAACCCTGCCGACACAGAAGAACTAATCGGCACTTTCTCCAGAGGGTCAGTAGTAGATATCACTAATGCTGCTGATGCGGCGACGGCATCATTTTCAACCTGGGCATCGATGGCAGCACCGACCCGCGGCGCCTACTTGTTCAAGATTGCTGATTTTCTCGAAAGTCGTTTAGATGAGCTTGCCAACGAGATGACCCGTGAAGAGGGGAAGACATTACCTGAAGCCAAGGGTGAGACCATGCGATCGATCAATATCTTCCGTTACTTCGGAGGAGAAGGATCGCGCATGGCGGGGGTGTTAGTTCCTTCGGAGCGGGATCGTGTTTTTATGTACTCGATCCGTAAGCCTATAGGTGTAGTGGGGCTTGTAACACCGTGGAACTTTCCAAGTGCAATTCCTGCTTGGAAACTGGCCCCGGCACTTATTGCAGGTAATACAGTTGTTTTAAAACCGGCCTCTGCTGCACCGCTCAGTGCATGGCATCTTGTTGAAGCTTGCCATGAGGTTGGTGTTCCGAAGGGAGTTGTTAACTTCGTGGCTGGTTCGGGGGCTGAGTTAGGTGAGGGTTTGGTCGGAGTCGAGCCATTGAAAGCGATTTCGTTTACTGGTTCTTGTGATGTTGGGAACTGGTTACATGCTCGTGCATCCGAGCGTCGATTGCGTATCCAGCTCGAGATGGGTGGGAAAAACCCAACCATTATTCTCTCCGATGCTGATTTAAGCAGTGCTGTTGATAATACGATCAATGCAGCTTTTGCTTCCACTGGCCAGAAATGTACTGCAACTAGTCGAGTCATTGTGGAAGATGACATCTACGAGTCTTTTGTAGCCTCACTACTTGAGAAAACGCGCGCTCTTAAAGTGGGCAATGGACTGGAACCCGGAATTGACATTGGTCCGGCAATCGACCAAGCCCAACTAGATACGAACATTCGTTACGTAGAGATTGCTAATCAAGATGGCGCAAAATTGGAATTAGGTGGCGATCGCCTTACAGGTGGAGATTATGACAGAGGGTATTTTTTCGAACCAACTGTCTTTACCGGTGTTGAGGAGGGTATGCGGATTGCACAAGAAGAAGTTTTTGGTCCAGTCTTAGCCGTAATGCGTGCTAGGAATTTTGAGCATGCTATCGACATTGCAAACAATGTGGACTTTGGCTTATCGGCTTCAATTCAGACGACTAACGTCTCCCGTATTTTTGAGTACGTACAGAGGATTGAAGCGGGCTTGTTAACAGTGAATCTTCCAAGTGCAGGTGTTGAATATCAACTTCCGTTCGGTGGCACGAAAGATTCAAGTTTTGGCCCGAAAGAGCAGGGGCCAGCTGCGCTCGATTTCTATACCGATTACAAGACGGTATATCTGAAGTACTAAAGAAGAATTTTAATATTGGTCGACTTCCGAGTTGGATTGCAGAGGTGAATCGGCATGAAACTAGGACAGATTCAAGGTTCAGGTGGCAATCTCGTTGCTGCAATTTCGGAAGGCGACTACTTCTATCCCATACCGGGCTATACGCTCGCCTCACTTATAGAAGAGACAGAAAATTCAACTCGTACCCTGTCCGAGTTAGCAGAAGAACTTGCATCTTCTGATGCTCAACTCGCAAAGGCGAGCATTCCTGTCAATCCTTCGGAGGTATGGGCTTGTGGGTGTACCTATGCACCAAGTGCGGAGTTTCGTGATGCTGAGCATGGCACACGCGAAGGTTTCTACAGCTACGTTCACAATGCCAAGAACCGCCCAGAGATTTTTTTTAAGGGTACTGATCGTGTCTGTGTTGGTTCAGGAGAGCCTATTGGTATCCGCTCGGATTCCAGTTTTACTGCACCAGAACCCGAACTTGGTGTGGTTATCGACAGTAAGGGCAAGATCCTTGGTTATACGCTCGGTGACGATGTCTCTGCCTGGGATATTGAACGGGAAAACCCACTATATTTACCACAATCAAAGGTTTACCAGTCCTGTTGTTCACTGGGGCCAGTACTTGTAACAGTTGATGAAATTGAAGATCCCTATAGTCTGGAGATGAGTTGTACTATCGTACGGGGTGAGCAGACAATTTTTTCGGGATCAGTGTCGACTGACAAACTGCGTCGCAAAATTGAGGAGTTAGTCGGTTGTTTACTTCAGAGTAATCCTGTTCCGACAGCCACGGTAATTCTCACAGGTACAGGTATAATTGTCACTCAAGAGTCCGCATTAATTCCAGGAGATGTTGTGACTATCGAAGTGCCCGAAATTGGGAAGCTTGTGAACCCGACAGTACTGGTCTAATAGCTGAATATATTTTTTAGCACTGAGTGTTCCTAGTAAAGTGTTATTAATGAACTTTCTTCGTCGATTGGTGGTTCGAGCTGCTCAGGAATTGGCGGCTAATCCGAAGGCTCGTGCCAAGGTATCGAAGGTTTTTGAAGATGATGTGAAGCCTCGAGCTAGTAAGGTTTGGAAAGAAGCTCAACCTGAGATAGAAAATGCAAAACATGGACTTGGTGAATTTGCACGAAAAGTGCGTGAGGAATATCGTAAAGGTCGAGAGGGGAAGCCCTAAGAGCTTTTGAATAGAACAACAAGTAGGCTATTAACCCAGTAGCTCTACCTATCCAGTTTGTGACTAGCTATGATCTGTTACCGTAGACGGCTATTTACCTTTGAGTCATAGGGCAGGTGCGAATACTAACGACTTCTACATGTCCTAAAAACGCATGATGAAAAATGATCTAATTCTTAACTATACACAATCCCATTTGTCTGAAATAATCAGCTGGATTGCTGGCCTGGTAAAGATTGAATCCCCGACAGATAACAAGATTGCAGTCAATCGAGCGGTTGAGTATGTTGCTGATTTTGTTGCTCCATTCGCCAAAGTTAAGCTCCGTCGACAACAGCACTACGGGAACCATTTACGAATCGAGTTTAACCTCCCCGGCTATCGCAAGACTTCACAGATTCTCGGACTAGGTCATCTTGACACCGTGTGGCCGATCGGAACAATCAAACGTATGCCCTGTAAAAAAACTTCAGGGCGACTTTGGGGTCCAGGTGTATTCGATATGAAGTCCGGTGTTGGGTTTCTTATTTTTGCCGCTCAGGCGATCAGAGAAGTCGATATACCAGTCCATCATCGTTTTGTTCTCCAACTTAACTCTGACGAAGAGATTGGTAGCCCCAGTTCACGCCCTTTTACGGAGGCGGAAGCGAAGAAAAGCAAAGCAGTATTTGTGGCTGAACCTAGTGCAGGGCTCGACGGACGGGCGAAGACTGCACGCAAGGGTGGAGGGATGTACACTCTGACGGTTAAGGGGCGTGCTGCCCATTCAGGCCTTGATTTTTCGACTGGTGTAAGTGCTGTTCTTGAGCTTTCGCGGCAACTACTCAAGATTTCCGAGTGGAGTGATGTCGATAGAGGTGTCACCGTCAATCCAGGTGTGATTTGTGGTGGAACAAGATCAAATGTTGTCCCAGAGATTGCCTGGGCAGAAATTGATGTACGGACTCCACTTCCAGTTGATGCAAGAAAGATCGAACGACGGTTCAGTAAGATTGAACCCATTAACTCCTGTACTAGCGTGATTGTGGAAGGTGGTATCCGTCGTCCTCCACTGATTCGCTCCCGAGATGTCCTTAAGCTTCATCGCAAAGCACGCAAATTTTCAACTGAGATGGGGTTTGAGCTCGGAGAAGCATGTGTGGGTGGCGGATCAGATGGGAATTTTACTGCTGCATTGGGTACTCCAACACTTGATGGGTTGGGTGGTGTAGGAGAAGGTGCACATGCTACGAACGAAAGCATTCTGGTCGATCGTATTGCTGATAGAACTGCTCTCCTAGCAAAGCTAATTGCAGAAATGTACTAATTGTCCAGCCGGTATGTGATCTGCTGTCTGTCGGTAAACTCAATCAAGGGTTGATTATCAATGCGTTGCATGAGCTATCAACTTCCTTCGTACTGATTCTGATGCCAGTGCAGCGACTTCTACGCATTCAGGTGTGTCGATTCGCTCCACGACATGGGCGTTATCGTAGAGAAAATTGATGAGGTTACCGTCTCGATGCGAAAAGCGGTAACGGACTTCCGTGATCTCATCGTTTGGGAGCAACTGGTCAATTGTTCCAAGTAATGTTTTGAGTCCCCGTTTTTGTAGGGCTGAAATGGCAACGACCTCCTTCCGCGGAAAAGCCAACGTGCTTTGAAGAAGGGTTTCCCTTTCTGATGGTTCGAGGAGATCAATCTTGTTGAAAACCAGCAGGTGTGGTTTGTCTTTAACTCCTATTTCCGCAAGAATCTTTTCGACCTCATTCATATACTCCATTCGATGTTGAGAAGTAGCATCCACCACGTGCAGAATCATTGCGGCACTAGTCACTTCCTCGAGGGTAGCTCGAAATGCCTGAATCAGAGTTGGAGGCAAGCGAGAGATGAAGCCGACTGTGTCACTAAGGATGATTCTACGCTGCGAAGGTAGGTTTAGAACACGTAAAGTTGGGTCGAGAGTAGAAAACATACGGCTGTCAGTGATTACTTCGGCTGTAGTTAAGGTATTAAATAGTGTCGATTTACCAGCGTTGGTGTAACCCGCTAGAATGACCGTTGCTAGTGGGATGCCAGATCTTCTTTCGCGCTGCAGTTTGCGTGTTTTGCGAACAGATTCAAGGCGGGCAGCCAATTTTTCCATGCGGCGACTGATTCTACGGCGATCAGTTTCAAGTTTGGTTTCACCTGGTCCTCGGGTCCCGATGCCGGCACCTAATCGTGACATAGAGGCGCCGTGACCTGTTAGTCGAGGTAATGCGTAGTGAAGTTGTGCGAGTTCAACCTGAAGACGCCCTTCAACTGTGCGTGCATGCCGTGCAAAGATATGCAGGATAAGTTGAGTGCGGTCAAGCACAGAACAACTTAAATGCCTTTCAAGATTGCGTTGTTGAGTTGGGCTAAGGTTTTGATCAAAGATGACGATATCAGCTCCTATTTTCACGACATGCATTCTGAGTTCTTCAACCTTGCCACGTCCGATTACCATCGCCGGATCCAAAGTTTTACGATTTTGAATCACTTTCCCAAGTACGTCTGCACCGGCGTCTATCGCCAGGTCAGATAGCTCAGCAAGTGATTCCTCACTCGAAAGCTGCAGAGGTTCTGAGTCTCCTTTCAGGGGGTGACTTGGACGTATCTCTACTCCAACCAAAACGCATGTTTCTGGTCGTTCTCTAGTAGTTGGATGTGCCAACCCTTTCATGTGAATTGCCTATGAGTTCGAAAGTGACTTACGCAGTTCTGTTGAACAAATAGAAGATCACTAATGAATACTTTCTGTTGAGGTAGGGTCGTGGGTATCTTTACTGGCAAAATTCTTGTATGTGAATCCTAACTGTTCTCTGTAGAAACTTCTTTCCCTAAAGAATGTTCTTGTGTTGGAGGATTTGACTCCGATGAAAAATCACGTGTCGATTTTTCTGGACTGCTATTTTGTGCACTGTTGGGGTCCTGAGTTGAAATAATCGTTGATATCGCGTGCTTGAAAATCAGTTGCTCTTGATTGTGTGTTTCGAATATAACGCAATACCTGTCAAATGCCTTCACTCGTCCGGAGAGCTTAACGCCACTAGTTAAATAGATCGTAACAGGCACTCTATCCTTACGAGCATTGTTGAGAAACGCATCCTGGATGTTCTGAACAGGCATCTTGATTTCCAATCTGACAGCCTTCTGTCAGTCAACAGATTACATCATATGCAACTCGATGGGGCAGTTCAATTTGTACGAAAGTAATTCTTATTTGGACTAGAGAAGAAAACATGCACACGGCCGCTTTGAATAGCTTTGGCGCTGCTCTGCTGTTTTTGATGAATCGAAACACTCGCCAGGAAATGTGTTGACCCACGAGGTACTGGGTAATGCAACAAAGATGGAGCAAGAACCTCCAATGTTTGAGTCGTATCTTTGGTGCGATGTTCGAGCGATTGCTTTGGACTACGTGGTGCAATAAAGTGCCAAGGTATTTCCTGATGAAGTGGTGCTTCATTAGTGTTTTCACCTCGAAATCGAGGATTCAATAAACGGAAGTATCCATTCGAAGGTTCCGAGTTAGATGGATTGTCCAGTCCGGGCAGCATGGAATCTATCTCAAAGACGAAATAAATGTGTCTATACCGCTTTGGTGGAATTTCAATCTTGACATTGACTGGCTGAGATCCGTTCAGGTAAATCTTTGACGTGCTGTACACTGGGTCAGCGAAACCAGAAGGGTTTAAGCCTGCACTTTGTTCCCAGTGAGGAGGTTTTTCATAGTCCTGATTTAGGGAAATATCATCCCACGTAGGAGTTTTTGATTCTACTCCATTCTGTGGTATGTCAAACCCGGCAATCCACGATATACCGTTCAATACAGTTTTACGGAAATCATCATTCCGATAGTTGTGGTGATGGTGGGCACCAGTAAAACCGAAACCACGTCCACGGTCGGGAGGCTCATAGACCCAAGCCACAGGGTGACGATCGCCCTTTCGGACACTTTCTGTCACAGTCGGGTTGTTGGAGCTCGGGCCATCTTTTCGCAGCAGTGTACTAAGAGGAGGACGAGCCTCGAGAATCGGAGTGACGTTCTTATGTTGAGGTATGAAGCGCATGTTGAAATACCACTCGTCATAAACTGAAAAGGGTTTGAGTCCATTGGCAACAGGGTGCTCTGGAAAGTTGTTAAACTCTGCGGCCCAGTCAGGATTAATAGAGAAGCCCCTTTCGTAGGTTGCACCAGTCCAGCGTTGAACAGCCTCTGCTCCCGGGCCACTGGGTGGATCGGTTGCATAGTGGATAAGTCCGACTCCCATGCCACGCTCAACCAGATGGTCGATTTGACCAAGATATGGAAGAGCAACATGCTTACTACCTTCACAAGCCATTACTAATGCGTCTGCATTGGCCAGAGTGTTTTCTTCAGGCCAGGTGTTTTTGTCCATCACGATGGTTTCAAGTTCCGGCCACTGCTTCTTGAGAGACTGAGCAATCAACAGGAGGCCAGCTCGGTGTTCATGCATTCCGTAACCATGACTGAGTTCACCAGGAACAAAGACGATCTTTTTCGGGTCGCCAGAGCAAGCAGTAAAAAGGGTTACGGCGAGAACTGCGACAGCAAAAGCTGGTTTGGTCAGAAAAATTCTAGTGGTTGTCATTGATCAATCTCCAACTTAATGTCATAAAACAGGTCGTTCTTAAGATCGCAATCTCAATAGAAACCAGATCACGCCTACTGTCAGTAGCGCATATGAACCAATACGTGTTGCATATAAATGTGGCAAGTTGCGTTCGATGCGCGACAGCAGCAGGTAGAAAACGCCTAGCAAGACTAATGCTGCTAGATTGATCCCCATGAGAAAGAACTCGGGATCTATTGAGGATTGGATGAGAAAGTTACTGAAATAAAAACCGTGAAAAACACCCATCAGCGCAGCTACAACCCACCGATAGCCCGCCTCGGGCAACAACAGAACTTCGACAGCCAGGTAAATGATAGTCAACGCGCCGGCGGCTTCGACAAATTGTACGGATGGTTGCCATCCTTGCGTAGAAAATATTAAAGCTGCGACCGACTCTGAGAGTAAAAATGCTACAGCTAGCCACGAGAGCTCTCTGCGACTGCGTCCAGCAAAGGTCAGGGCCAAAATAAAGAGGATCTGTGCTGGTCCAATAATTACTCTAGTGAACCCAGTCAAAAAATCTGACCAAATTACTTCCGCTACAGTTGGCGGCACGAAGTTAATGGTTGCTTCCTTAAGGCTGAAATCAAAGACGGTTTGTTTCCTTGCATCTCCTAGCGTAGAGCGAAGAAGGTGTACATGGTTGGGGACTGTGACGTCAGCGAAGCGACACTCTACGTTGATTTGTTCGACGGGTTTACTGAAGTGAAATTCCGTACGACACGTATACCACCCACCAATCTTGTCCTCTGCACAACTGGTATTTTTTATTTCAGGATACTGGTCACCATCACGTATACGAAAGTTTTCAAGTAGAGTTTTACGTGGATTCTCCAGATGAGTGATCTCGTAAAGCGGCATGTGCATTTCATAAACAACATTTGATCCTTCGATATGAAGCTCCCCATTGCTAAGGCTCATGACATGCCCAGGAGATGGTGTGCCACATAGTGCCAAAGTGATGATCAAATAAAGCCACCAAGTAAGATTCGATGATTTGTGACGATGGATCAAAGGGTAAAGTTTGCGAGGGATCGTTGAGGCAGGGGAGTACACAGCAGCACTAAAAATATCTCATTCTATGTTACAACCGTTAACGTCGTGATCCCGAAAGAACTTTGTTGGGTTAAATCCGACTTACAATGATTGAGAGTGAAGTCTACCGTGAACGGCAAGGATAGAGATGCAACAGAAGGTTTACTATCTTCAAAACCGTGTTCTTATAGTGGCGTACATTCTCGCACCGGTTCTATCATGTCGGGATTAGCGCTGACTGTTTCCATGATCATAATTTCGTGTGGGTCAAATGGTCGCGAAAGTGACCCTGTTGCCGCACTGATTCCATCCACTGATGTTGTTTTCACCGATGTTACAACTTCGGCTGGTATCGACTTTGAGCACTATCACGGCCGTTCTGGAAGGAAATATTTACCGGAAACTTTGGGATCAGGCTGTGCGTTCTTCGATTACAACGGAGACGATCTCCCCGATATCTTCCTAGTTAACAGTCAGCCTTGGGTTATAGGTTCGAACGATAAACCCACTTCGAAGCTTTACCATAACAATGGCGACGGCACTTTTTTGGATGTGACCACAGGGTCTGGTCTAGACAAGAGTTTCTATGGAGTCGGAGTGGCGCCGGGTGACTACGACAATGACGGAAAAGTAGACCTATACGTTACGACACTGGGCCGTGATCTTCTTTTCCGCAATCATGGAAACGGTAGATTTTCCGAAATTGCTGAACAGGCTGGGATAGATAATTCTGACTTTGGCACTAGTGCTGCTTGGTTTGATTACGACAAAGATGGAAACCTGGATATTTTTGTCGCAAATTACGTTTCCTGGACGATTGAAAAGGATCTGTGGTGTTCACTTGATGGAGAGAGTAAATCTTACTGCACCCCTGAATCGTATCGCGGTGTTTCATCAAGGCTCTATCGCAATCGTGGCAACGGTCAGTTTGATGATGTGACTGAAGTCGCGGGAATGCTCGATGATACTGCCAAAGCATTAGGTGTAGCAGTGTTAGATTTTGATCAAGATGGCTTCCTTGATGTTTTTCAGGCCAATGATACGCAACCCAATAAACTCTATCGCAATCAAGGAAATGGGACTTTTAAGAATTTGGGTTTGATTGCAGGCGTTGCATTTGCTGAAGACGGTACAGCTAGAGGTGCAATGGGTGTCGATGCAGCCGACTATGACCGCTCAGGGTTTCCTCATCTGCTTGTCGGGAATTTTTCAAACGAAATGTTGTCTCTTTTCCATAACGAAGGAGAAGGTCTCTTTGTCGACGATGCGCCTACGAGTGCGGTTGGCCGCGAGAGTCTGTTGTCATTGACATTTGGAGCATTCTTTTTTGACTACGATCTCGATGGCTTTTTAGATATCTTTGCTGCGAATGGGCACCTGGAGGAAGAAATTGGGAAAGTCCAACCCAAGGTTAGTTATAGGCAGCCACCTTTGTTGTTTAGAAACCTACAAGGCAAAGATTTTGAACTTGTCAATAATCGAGTTGGATCTAGTTTTAGTCGTCCAATTGTTGCTCGTGGAGCAGCCTACGCCGATTACGATGCCGATGGTGATCTGGACATTCTTGTAACAACCAACAATGGACCCGCATACCTGTTTCGCAATGACGGTGGTAATGATAATTCCTATTTGCGGCTCCGATTAATAGGACAAGAGTCGAACCGTGATGCGATTGGTACTGTGGTGCGTGTAGTCAACACTTCTGGTACTCAATGGCAGATCGTACGTAGTGGCTCAAGTTATGCTTCGCAAAGTGAACTAGTACTGACGTTTGGCATGGGAAGGGATCCTTTCGCCGAACGAGTTGAGATCGAATGGCCTTCGGGCAAGCAGCAGACATATGAAAAGGTAGAAGCCAACAGACAGGTGACCGTCCTCGAGGAAGTTGAGGATCCGGGTCAATAACTTGCGCTGAGGCTATCTTGAGAAGGAGAGTCTCTGCCTGACTCTTACCCTCACCACCTCCTAATAGGATCTCTAAGAGTTGCCTATCGCAATGGAGAAAACACCAAGTACGATAAGGGTGAGACCGATTACCTTATAGCGGTTGAGTGGTTCGAGAAAAAACATTTTAGACCACAGAGCAACCCACACATACACCAAAGAAATCATCGGATAGAGAACGGTCAAACTACCGCTTTTGAGGCTCCAGACATAAAAGATGGACGATGCTCCAAAAAGAATGACACCGCCGAGGAGTTTTCCGAACCAATGAGGCCATGGTTCTTTCAAGCGATTTGCGCCTGCTTTTAGAAGTACCGCTCCTATCGATCCGATTAAACCAGCGAACAATACCAACAAGATTGATGAGACGGGAGTAGTCATGAGCGACTTCCCAACCCGATCGACCACACGCCGAGTACGATCAGCCCGACCCCGACTATCTTGTAGCTGCTGATACTCTCGTTGAATAGTATTGGAGATAATAATATTACCCAAACGTACGTTATGGAAATAATTGGATAGAGAACTGAAAGTTGCCCTTTCCGAAGAGCCAAGATAAACAACCCCGTGTTGATTGCCAGGCAAAAGTACCCAGCCAGGACCGGCCAATGGGTCAGTACGTTTAGTAGACTGTCTCCGACAGCAGTACGTGCGCCAAAGTGCAACAAGAATTGAGCTCCGGCACCTATCACTGTGCAGGATAGAACCAAGCCGATTGAAGTCAATGCGGTAGAGTTGTTTTTGAAGCTAGATTGAGTCACGACACCTAGTCAGTTTTGCTAGTACAGCTTAGTACCATGCTTTGAATATAGAACTCAATGCTACCCTGTTCGATTCAAGATCACCATATTGCGCTAGGTATTACGGTGGCCGGATTGGATTAATGCTAAAACTAACAATCTTCTTTTCTGCGACCAGTAAATCATGAAGCATACAGAGGTTGAAAAGATTTACCGAATTATTCGGCAGCAGTTAAAACCACATTTTTCTGTTCTTGAAAAATGTGAATCGACTTCTGAACTCAAGTCGCTATCGCAATTCCAGGCAATTGAAAGTCTCGTCCAGAAAGTATTGGAGTTTTCCGATGTGGGCGGCGGTGCTTCTAAACCAGCACAAATGAAAGAGAGATACAGGTTCGTCGGCTGGAACCTTGAGCGTGGAATTCAGTTTGACGATCAGCTTGCCACTCTCCGTGACCATCCTTACTTGAGCAAGGCAGACGTGTTTCTTTTGACTGAAACTGACGTTGGTATGGCACGCTCAAACAACCGATCTGTGGCACAAGAATTAGCCCTTGCTCTCGGAATGTATTATGCCTTTGTACCGTGTTACTTAAATTTGTCGAAAGGTGCTGGGATAGAAAGGGAATCCGGTGGTCTAAATGAGTTAGGTTTACATGGTAATGCTATTCTTAGTCGCTATCCCATGCGTAACGTACGACATGTTTGTCTTCGGAACGGCAAAGATAAGATGGCAGGACGTGAAAAACGTTTAGGCAGACAGACTGCGATCGTGGCCGACATTGATTTCCCGAATTTTACGGTGGCAGCAGTGGCAGTTCACCTGGATGCTCAGTCGAGTCAGAAACATCGGCGTGATCAGATGCAAGATGTTCTTGATTGTCTCGACACTGGTCCAACCATTATAGGCGGTGATTGGAATACAACGACATACAACTCCTCGCGAGCTTTGAATGCCATCCTTGGTTTTTGGTTAAGAGTGTTTATGGGCGTTGATAACGTTATAAAAAATCACTATCTGAGACCCTATCAATACTTTGAAAAGGAACTTTTTGAATTGATTAAAGCAAGAGGATTCGATTATTCGGAATGTAACCGCTTGGGTGAAAGAACGACTTCATACGATGTTGAGGACGCTAAGACGAACAAGAATCTTCGTGAATGGGTGCCCGCATGGTGTTTTACGTTTATTCGTTGGGCACTGAGAAATCACAATGGTAAATGTCCTCTTAAGATAGATTGGTTTGCTTCACGCGGGCTATGCTGTGAAGATCCTGAGATTATCCGCGACGTACGTGAAGGGAGAACTGTACCACTTTCAGACCATGATGCGATTGGCGTTGACGTTGTCATGGGAAGAAGTTAATTCGCCTAGGGATAATATGGACTTCTAGGGTCACTGTATTAGGTAGATTATGGATTTCCTGAAAGATTCGGCAGGGGTTTTACGATTTTTCCCTTGGCAGAAAGAGCGGCATTTGGTGCATGGTTTTACAACACGCGCCACCGGGAACTTTCGACAACTTCACTCCCTCGGCTTCTTGAGTTCGGTGTTGGATCTTGATGGCATGAATTTTTCAACATTAAAGCAGGTACATTCCAACCGATTGATTCTTAAAAGGAGCGAAGAGTTAGGGGGGCGTCCAGAAGCGGATGGACTGCTTACGAACGTACCCGGTCATGTGCTTGGTATCCGTAGCGCTGACTGTTTTGCAGTCCTTCTGGTAGACCGTAGTGCTTCCTGCGTAGCAGCTGTACACGCAGGTTGGCGAGGGACAGCAGGCAAGATTGTGTCACGAGCAGTCAAGAGCATGGTGTGTGAATTCGAAGCGAGCCCTGAAAGGATCGAAGCTCTTATAGGACCAGGGATTGAATCTTGTTGTTTCGAGGTTGGTAAAGATACGGCAGCTCATTTTTCAGACAGATTTGTCGTCCACGAGGGTAAGAAGACCCATGTCGATCTTGGTGAAGCTAATAGGGCACAGTTACTTGATGCCGGCCTCTCCCAAAATAATATTCATAGCATTCGACGGTGTAGTTATTGTGAGAAGGATGCTTTCTTTTCGTACCGTCGTGAAGGTGATTTGAGTGGCCGAATGTTAGCATTCATAGGGTTACGACCGAAAGTTCAAAACTGAATTTTTGAGTGTTGCAATTTTCTTGCTGTTGGATCGATCCCAAGACTTCCTCAGATAACTTGATGTCTTCTGTTTAAACCTTGCAACAGATGTCTACAATAATGGGATTGAGCGGTGCACGGTAATCAGTTATGAAAAGATCACAGATGAAGTTTTGGATTGAGGCACTGTCGGTGACAGGGTGTTTATTTTTGACTTTGGCTTGTTCGAGCCAAGAGAGCTTTCTGACGGCTGCCGCTGGATCGAAAAGTGAGGTGGTTGCTGTCCTGGATGGCGAACAAATAAGGGACGAAGACCTCGACATTACGATTGAATTGATGAAACTTGAGCAGGATATGTATCAAGTTCGTCGTGAAGCATTGGAGCAGTCTATTGCGCTCCGACTACTCGAGAAAGAGGCATCAGCGAACGGTATGGAAGTGATGGAGTTGCTGGCGGCTGTGGTTGATCGAGAAGTTCCTGTTCCGACTCAAGCCGAAGTGCGAGCGTACTACGAAAAACGCAAGTCGAGATTGAGGAAGCCATTTGAGGAACTTCAGGGAGAAATTATGGCTCTACTTCGCAAAACCAGTTTGCGGCAAGCACGTAACGACTACGTCAATTCACTACGCCAAAATGCTAACCTCAAGATACTTCTCACTCCTCCGAAGCTGTCGGTCAATCTTGAGAGCGCTCATGCGAGAGGTCCGGAAGATGCTCCGATCACATTGGTCGAATTTTCTGATTTTCAGTGTCCTTACTGTCGACGCATACAGCCCACACTGACGGAGTTGTTCGAGGAATATGAGGGAGAAATCCGGTGGTTTTTTAAAGATTTACCACTGAAGCAAATTCACCCAGGTGCGGTACGGGCAGCTGAAGCAGCTCGTTGTGCTGGTGAGCAAAATGAGTTTTGGGGTTATCGCCACGCATTGTTTGAGTTAGAACGAGTGACCAATGACGTTCACTCAGATGTTGCGAGAAGTCTTAGTCTTGATTATGAGGCTTGGAGTGCCTGTGTCGATTCTGGTAAATACGTTGCGGCCGTAGAGGCTGATCGTGTTGAAGCTAACAAGCTCGGTATTAAAGGAACACCAGCCTTTTTGATTAATGGTGTTTTGCTTTCAGGTGCTCAACCAAAAGAAGCATTCACGAGTTTGATCGAAGCGGAGTTATCGGACGAGCGTAAGTGACATTGCAGCTTTGCGTAAGTCAAAACATCTACTCTTGATCGTGCAACTGAATCAAAACGATTATAGAGGCTACAATAGGTTTTGTAATATTGACTGAAGAGACGAATAGTTCTACGGAGATTTTTCGAAAGGTTGACAATGCTACCATCTTCACCCCTTACAAGACGAAATATTTTTCGTGCTGCTGCGGTGGTTCCTTTCACTGCCATCGGAGGAACGGCGGCAAATTCTGCATTGAGAGTCGGATTGATTGGAGCGGGAGGGCGCGGCAGTTCTTTGGCGAGGTACCTAGTTAAGGACAAACGAGCGCGTTTGGTAGCAATCTGCGATGTGTTTGATTCTCAAATTGAGAAGGCAAAGAAGCGTATCCCAATTGACGATGTGAAGATCTATAAGGATTATCACAAATTGCTTGCGAGTGATGAGATAGACGCGGTATTCATTGCAACACCAGTTTACTTACATCCCGAGCATTTAGAAGCGGCAGTACAGGCCGGTAAGCATGTATACGTAGAGAAACCTGCTGGCGTTGATGTTGCTGGCTGTAGACGAGTTATGAAAGCAGCAGACTCGGCACCGAGAAGTCTCAACCTTTCAGTGGGGTTTCAGCAGCGCTATAGCCCTTTGTACCAGAAGGGTAAGGCGATGATAGAAGAGGCAGGTCCGATTAGACAAGCTGAAGCATACTTTCTCAAGAGCCAATGGGATGGCAATGAACCCATGAGTGAGCGACCGATTACGGAACTTGATAAGGTGCGCGAATGGAAACGGTGGCGGCATCTTTATGGAGGCATTATTGTGGAGACGCACTGCCACAACATAGATGTACTGAACTGGTTTCTTGGTGGTCATCCGGAAAGAGCGGTGGGTTCGGCTGGACGTACTCTGCTAAAGACTGGCGATATGAATGATCACATCACTGTTACTTTTGATTATGCAGATAAAATACAGGCAACCCTAAACGGTTCGAGTATTGCATCGCCATTTTTCCGTCAAGTGTTTGAACGGTTTCATGGTGCCAAAATGGCGGTAGAGACAGCTCGCGGATATTTGAAATACTACCCCCCCGAAAGAGGTGCAGATCCTGTCGTAGAAGTCCCTCCCAAAAATATTAATATTATTGCGGTTGAGAATTTTGTCACGCGTGTCCTAGAAGGCAAACCAGAAAATATCGGGGTTCGTTCCGCCTATAGTACTTTGACAGCAATTTTGGGAAGAATGGCAGCTGACGAGCGTCGAGAAGTGACCTGGGAAGAGATGATGCGGTCAGCCTAAAGATACGGTGAGTAAAATCTCATGACTGTGGATTTTTTGGCAAAGCTCGAAACGGAGATCAGATCGTTAGAGCATGAACTACTTCACGAGCTACCAAAGGAAATTCAGAAAGCTCGTGAACATGGAGACCTGAGCGAAAATGCTGAATACACAGCTGCGAAGGAGCGACAGGATTTTGTCAGTGCTAGGCTTCGGCAGCTGAAGAAAAGGCTGTCTGAATTGAGCCTGATTGATGTCACTAAGATCTCAGCAGATTCGGTAGGACTTGGTTCGGTGGTTCGCATATACGATGTTGATAACGATCAGGAAATAGAGTATCGTCTCGTCACCTCCGAAGAGACAGACGTACCAAACGGAAAGATTTCAACTACATCGCCGATTGGTCGCGGGTTGATGGGAAAGCAAGTGGGTGATGTGGCGGAGGTCCGCACACCTGCTGGACCAAGAGAGTTTGAGATTTTGGAACTAGCAACCATCCATGATCAATCCGAAAATCGATGACAATAGGTAGCCTAATTGGAACTATAGCGAATCGAATCCTCAGTGGCATTGTGAAGGGGCTCGATTTAATTGGGATCCATCCAAATTTATTGACTGTATTTGGTCTTGTTGTCAACGGATGGGCTGCCTGGTTATTCTCACGAGGTGAATTCATCTCAGCTGCCTGTGTGGTGATGTGTGCCGCTTTGTTCGATTTGGTAGACGGTCCAGTTGCACGTTTCAGCAACCGCGTGACTCGCTTTGGGGGATTCCTTGATTCGGTTATGGATCGTTACTCTGATCTTGTTCTACTAATGGGATTGCTGGTTTATTATGCATCCATTGATCGCTTTGGGTATATCGTTCTAACTGCTGTTGTGATGACGGGGTCTGTAATGGTTAGTTACACTCGAGCCCGTGCTGAAAATGTAATACCAAAGTGCAAAGTAGGGTTTCTCGAAAGACCGGAAAGAATTGTTTTGGTTATTATCGGTGGACTGACGGAGCATATGGCACCAGTGTTATGGGTGCTGGCAGTTTTTTCGAACCTGACGGTGATACATAGGATTTTCCACACTTGGCAAGCTACAAGAGAGTTTGAAATGGCTGAAAAAATAGCTGCACATGAGGTCAGAGAAGAAAACAGCGTGTCAGCAGTTTGACATAGTGGCTTCGCAAACCGTGCTCTTCTGTACAGGCTTTTCAAGTTGCAAGAGGTTGTGATGTGTTCGATACAAAGTGAGTGATGTGACTTGCGATTTCGTCACGGACACATCGGAAAACAGAACGGACTGTTTCATTGCATTGCTTCTGTAAAGCCTCCAAGAGGCTCGTGTGTTAGGGTCATCGGTTGACTTACGGCACTACTACATCTTCACAATCTAGACTTCTATCCCTTCAGTAAATCACGACGACTAGGGCGCAAGCTGCTAAAATCTGCCCCTGATATGACGTAGTACCAGTTGGCAAATCGATTTTGAAGTTCTCGAGCTAAATTGTCACCTTGCTGATTAGGCTCCTTACCTTTTTCGCTGTACTGTTTAGCACGTACTGCATCATGATCAACAGTAATAAACAGATAGCGATGTTCCTCTGCGGCTTCGTTTGCTCCAATTTCACCCTTCTTGGAAGTGGTCTTGTGGCCTGGGGCGATTTCTCCGAAACGTAGCGTATATTTGAGACCGTTGTTCGTCTCGACGATAACTTCACCTTCATTTGAAAATAGTTGACCTTGTGCAGTTAAAAAAAACCCCTTCTGCCGTAATGACATTACCGAATCGATCGACATCTGAATCCCGTTTTTGGCTCTAAGGTCACGCGTTAAGGCAGTTGGTTTAGGTTGAACGTTGACTATGCGTAAATTGTCAAGAGCTTCCATTAATGCATCGATACTGTTTTCTTTCGGGGTGCGACCATCACGCATGTACCATTTTTCATCACGTCTGGTTAAGGTGTTACGTTCTAAATTTTCCAGGACACCTCTGCGTTCATTGATTGAATAGCTATTGATGGAAATTTTTCGAATATCAACGGCTGCGAGTTTCAGTAAATCTGTTTCTATCCAGTCTGAGAACTCAGCTGAAACATCTGCATCAGTTTCCACGGCATAAGTGCGACGGTGTGAGGGTACGCGCAGGTAACGATACCCCACTTTTTCATCAACTTTTCTGCCAACTACAAAGTCTGCCAAGACGCGCTGGTTTTCATCACGGAGTGTTACTCGTTTACCACGACCAGTCAAAGTGGTTACATTGCCATCAAGAGGATCGATGACACTGTAGTCAGAGTGATGCTCGATGCGGTCCGAAACAATCATATCCTTACGTAGTTCCATTAATGCAGCTGCGGTACTAGCCAATCGTTCTTCTGCGTCAGCCGGGTAACGATGGTGGGATGGAATCACCCATTTGTTATTGATAAATTCAACTTTGAGTGGTTTTGCGGTGGCGGTTTCTGCATCGTAATCTATAACTTCGATTGATCTAGGAGCCTGTGGGTCGGTAAATGCTGGAAAAAAGGATTCACCTTGGTCGTCAAAAATATCGGGTGTAATATCACCGGGGTCTACCATCAGAGCGGCCAAGCACAAGACGGTGGCAGCAAGGCAAAATTTGGCTGTTTTAGTCAGTTCGTTCATTGCGGATTTCAATTTAGGATGTGTGCTCCCGAGTAACCAACCGGTCAACGGATGCCCCTATATTTTCGCGGCGCAAACGACGGATCGAAACGAGTACAAAAAGAGCAAAAGCCGGTACTGGTGATAGGGCTACGGCCAAGAGTTTGATGGTGTTCTGGATTGCCCGAATCGAACTTTCCATATCGGCACGCGCATTGTCTATGAGACGTTGTTTTTCATCTTCGATGTTGGCTTGCGCAACTTGCAGGCGACGATTTTCCGCTTTCTGTTGGTTGGCAATCATAATTCGTTTCGTTTGTTCATCTAAATCCTTGCGATTTTGTAAATTTTGAACTGCTTTATCTAAACGGGTCTGAGCTTCTTCCAGTTTTTTTTCTGCAGATGCCTCGGCTGCGTGAATGTCCTTGAGTCGTTGATCTTCATAGGTCTTCGTTCTGGATTCCATTGCTTCCAGTGTGCGATGACGACGACGGCGCTTGCGTAGAGTTATGAATGATTCATCACCAATCAGTTGATCTACCGCATTGAGTAAGAAGTTGACATTATCAAAACTTAAAGTGCCTATTCCCTGTCGGCGAAGCTGAAAAAACTGTTCGCCTAGCATGTCAATGTCTGCAATAACAACTGATTTAATCGGCCTGTCACCAGATTGTCCTAGAATTCGTGCTGCTAGAATGTAGCTCTCTTCACTCGGTCGATGTGGAAGATTGGTCGCTATCTGCACACCGAACAAGCTTCTCTGTACGAGTCTCGTCCATGGGATAACGTTAGAGTTTTTCCCAGTCGAAAGGAGTGGAGTAAAGCTTACATCCGTGTTTTCTTTGGGCTCTAGTCTTCCACTATAAAGTGCGACTAGTTCTTGCATGCCAGAAGTGATCGAGTCAGTCGAGTTGAAAGCATCCTCTGATCCGTTTCCGGGTCCAATAAAAATAACTTCCGGAGGTAAGTTTCTGTATTGGGGATGGGGATTATAACGATCCCAAATAACTTCATTGTGATTCCACTCAACACCTAAAACTTCGAGGAGTTTTGTTGTGTTAGCAGGTAAAGAGGGAGGAGGGGCGCCTCTATTAAAAGGGTTTTGTGGTTTCTTCTGTGGAGACAAATCGATATTGAATGCTGGCAGAGGGTCGACGACTACCAATAAAGGGTTTCCAGCCTTAGCGTATTCGGTTAAGTTATCGACTTCGGACTGCTGTAAAGTGTTTGGAAGTGTCACCAGTAGTGCATCAATGTCGGTTGGGTAGTTGTCGCCAGGTGTAACTTTGGTTACTTCATACTGTTTGCGTAGTTCCGTCACTATCGACCAATCAGCCGTTTGTCTTCTTTCCTGAAAATTAAAACCACCGAAAAGTCTGGCCGGAGTGTCAAGGATGCCGATTTTTTTGCGTTCAGTCCGAGCGACAACACGCACTGAGCGAGTGAGTTCATATTCGACTGGTAATCCGGGGTCGAAGAATGGTATGACGAATTCGTCGGCTCCTGAAGTGAATGCAATTCCCATGAAAATACTATTTGTGCCGCCTTCAGTTTGCTCCCAAAGGGGGACATCTCTGGAAGAGATATTAAAGCGTTCCTGAGCCTCGCGAGCCGCGGCTGTGTACTTCTCGGTCATAACGATGCGCGAGTGAATTCGGTCGCCTCCTTGTAGGTCAAATTCACGTAGCAAATTGACAATGTTGTTACGAGTTTGAAGATAGCTTCGTGGCACCACTGGGCTAATGTAAGCCTGGATAAAAACAGGTTTATTGATATCGAGTTTAGTTAATAATCTTGCGGTGTCTCTAGAGAGGGAATGTATCTTTTCGGCGGTAAAATCTAGGCGCCCACCGATTCGACCTGCAAAGATAGTTAAAGCCGCCACCAGAACTACTAGCGATAGGCCACGAGTTGTGTAATGTAGTCCTAGTTTTGGGACATCTTTCCCGGTAGGCCAGTGTCTGCGACCCAAAAGAGCTACGTTTAAATACAGCATGGCTGCTGCAAAACCTAAAAAGTAAAGCAGAGACGAAACTGGAATGATGCCGTTGGATAGATCTCGAAACTGTTCTGTGATCGACAGTTCTTCTACCAAACGAGCTAGGCCACCACTAAGGATTACGCTGGCATCGTTGATAAATATGGGGACAGCACAGAAAAAACCACCAAGAATAAATGCCACGGTTAGATTATCGGTTAGCAATGAAGCAACCATGCCCAACGCTAACAGAGCAGCCCCCATTAGCCAATAGCCGAAATAGGTTGTAAAGAGAAGGCCAAGATCTGGACTGCCTAGCCACAGTAGAACGAAAACGTGACTGACAGAAAAAAACAGTGCCGCCGTATAGATGGATAGTGCAGCTAGGTATTTTCCAATAACAATCTCAAAATCTGTGGCAGGTAAAGTAAGCAACAACTCATCCGTCCCATTGCGTTTTTCCTCAGCCCACGTTGTCATAGTGATAGCAGGAATAAGGAAAATCAATAAATACGGAAAAAAGTTATTCAATTGCCTCAGGTCGGCCAGATTGTTGAAAAAAAATGCCTCTTGCCAAAAAGCCGCGATGGCACTCAAAAACACAAAAAGGGTTATAAAAACGTAGCCTGAGGGACTACTGAAATAGCCCCTCAATTCCCGTTCAAGAATCGCTCTAGATAGTCGCCACGAATCACTCATTGTGTCTTACTTTCACTGGATTGCTCTACTTGCTTTGGATCATCTTCAAGTGCTGAGTTGCTTATTTTGTCAGACTCATAGAGGCGGCCATTTTCATGAGAAACTATGTCAGCTATTCGCCGTTTGTTGTGATTTGTTAGTTGGTAGAATGCATCTTCCAGAGTTGACCCTTGAGTCATTTCATCTGGAGTTCCGTCGAAGACAATGCAGCCTTCGTTGATTAAGATCACCTGATCCGCCACAGCTTCCACCTCTTGGAGGATATGTGTTGAGATCAGGATAGTTTTCGTCTTGCCAAGTTCGCGAATAAGTTCTCGGACATCACAGATCTGATTGGGGTCAAGGCCACTAGTGGGCTCGTCCATAATTAAGATGTTTGGCTCATGAACTAGGACCTGTGCCATACCAATGCGTTGACGATAACCTTTTGACAGTTTGTAGATGCTCTTTTCTGTCACAGACTCGAGGTTGCATTGTTCGATAACCGCTTCGATGCGGTTGTGTAAATGATGATCCTCTAATCCACGGGCATGTCCTATGAACTCGAGAAATTCTCTCGGAGTCATCTCTGGATAAAGAGGACCATTCTCAGGGAGGTATCCTACGTTTTTCGCTGCTTCTATGCGGTTACAAGAGACATCTAGCCCTGCGATTTTTGCTATCCCTGTACTTGGACTCAAATATCCAGTGAGGATCTTCAGTGTGGTCGATTTGCCCGCTCCATTCGGTCCAAGAAAGGCGGTTACTTGCCCTTTATGTACGGAGAAGTTGACATCCTTGATAGCTGTAAAGGATCCGTAGAACTTGCTGAGGTCTTTAGCCTCAATCATGAGAGAGTGTTCCATCGCAACTGATTGATTTTTATACAGTAACACTCGCAACGAAGACGGAAACAGTGAGTGAATGATGCCAGCGAAACCCTGGTCTGCGACTCCTGAAGCGTGCTCTCAGATCATCGAGAATACACCACATATTATATCAGCTATGCAATAGTGGGACAAAGTTGTTGGGAAGTCATAAGAAATAGAGGTTTACTCAACAATTAAGCGCTCTTCCCGAGATCCGTAAAGCCCTTGATCTTTATTTTGAGAATTTCTCATCCCATTCACCTTCAACCCAGATTTCACCGTCTTCGAAGTATTCCTTTTTCCAGACAGGGACGTTTTTTTTAAGTTTGTTGATAGCTTCTAGGCTTGCTTTGTAGGCTGCTTGACGGTGTGCAGAGCTAACAATAATGACGACACTTGCTTCTCCTATCTCAAGTCGCCCTATTCTGTGCACCATGGCGATGGCTTCGATCTCATTTTTTTGCAGCACTTCATGACCTAGTCGTTGCATTGTTTGTAGTGCGAGGGGCTTATAGCAGTCGTAATCAAGATAGAGTGTACGACGTTTGTAGGAATTGTCCCGGACCACGCCTTCAAAAGTAAGCAAAGCGCCAGCACGAGATGAAGCAACCTGCTGTTTGAGGTCCTCCACGTTGATGGGGTGATGGGTCAAGCCATAAAAACCTCTTTCTTCACGAATCCACTTCAGAAACGGTGTAGTTGAATCTTGATCTTCGTCATTGAGCGGAAAAACACCTTTTGTGGTTCCACCACTAACAGGTGGCATTAAAGCGACTTCATCTCCATCTGAAAGCGCAATATCTGGCGTTGCGAATTTCTGGTTATGGGCAAGTAGGATACTGCTGGACATTTCACGAAGTTGGGGATGTAGGAGTGCGTAGTGATCAAAGACGGTTTTCAGACAGGCATCATCAGCAATTTCCAACTCTTGCTCAGAATGGCCTACGAGGTCACGCAACATGCCGAAGAATAGAACTTTTACTAGCATCTTGTCGGTCTTCATTGTAACGTAAGGTTTTTGGAACACTTTAACTAAACTTTTGCTTTTAGTCGTGCGGTATACGTCACTTGATATCCTAATCAGTAAATGCGTCACCACTTTCGGTTTTTGATACTCACCCTTCTACTGCTGTCCTTGATTGGGTGCTCGCTTAAAAATCAGGCCATCAACATGGTAGGTGATGTATTGGCGTCTGGTAATTCAGTTTATGAAACTGATGGAGACGTCGAGTTAGTGGGTGATGCTCTCCCGTTTGGCCTTAAACTCATAGAGAGTCTTCTCGAAGAATCACCGAATCATCGTGGTCTTCTGCTCGCTGCGGCCCGTGGGTTTGCACTTTATTCTTACGTGAGAGTTGCTGACCGGGCTGAAGTTCTCGAGGATGAAGACCTAGATAAGTCTCGTGCATTGCGCCTACGCGCGAAAAAGCTATACTTGCGTAGTCTGACTTTTGGGCTACGAGGTCTAGAAGTCTCTTACCCGGGGTTCAGTAGTAAATTGTTTGCGAATCCGGAGAGTGCAGTCGTAGAGATCCACAATCAAAAAAAGAAACAGCAGGACCTTCCATTTCTTTATTGGAGTGCAGCTGCACTAGGGTTGGGGATATCGGTCTCAAGGAATGATGCTGCTATGTTGGCTCGTCTGCCCGAAGTAGATGCGATGTTGGATCGTGCGTTGGTGCTTGACGAAAGTTGGGGAAAAGGATCATTGCACGAGTTTGCAGTTCAACTGGCTTCAGCCAGGCCCGGTAAGGCGGATTATAAAACACTTAAAAATCATTTTGACAGAGCACTTGCACTGTCTGCATATCCGCGTGCTGGCTTGTACGTAGCTTATGCGGAAGCTGTTCCATTACCGCAACAGGACAAGTTGCAATTTAGGGCACTACTCGAAAAAGCACTAATGCTTAACCCCGACACTGATTCATCAAATCGGCTCGTCAATGTTCTGGCACAGCGTCGAGCACTACGATTACTAGAAAAGATCGACGACTTAATTTTTGACTTGGGGATTCCTGAAGAGCCTGGGGAAACGCAATGACTGTCTTTCGCCGGCTGTGTTTTTTGGTTTTAGTCATCGGTGTAGTGATGACATGGTGCCCTACTTCCCTTGAGGCTCGCAAGGTTAGACTGCGCATGGGGACAATGGTGCCACGTGGTTCTCCTTGGCATGAGACGTTGCTTTATATTCGACAGGAATGGCGCAAACTCAGTGATGGCACTGTTGATTTGGTTGTGATTGCGGATGGTCAACTTGGCGATGAAGTCGAAATGGTACGTAAGATGCGTTCCGGTGTCATTCACGCAGTAGCGCTTTCCTCTGGCGGGCTTTCGAATATCGACACTAGTATTCTGGCCCTACAGGTGCCCATGATGTTTACTTCGTACGAAGAGTTGGATTACGTTCGAGATAGGATTACCCCAAAACTTAAAGAGCAAATCGAATCGAAAGGTTTTCAATACAAGGTATTGTTTTGGACTGATGGTGGCTGGGTGCACATGTTTTCAGAAAAACCAGTACGGCGGCCCATTGATGTTAAGAGAATGAAACTTTTTACGTCAGCGGGAGACCCAGAGAGCGAGAGTCTTTGGAGAGATTTTGGTTTCAACGTAGTGCCGTTGGCTCCAACGGATATGTTGACTTCTTTGCAAAGCGGAATGGTTAATGTTGTTAGTGTCCCGCCACTTCTAGCTCTTTTTAATCGCATCTACGCTGAAGTACCACACATGCTGGATCTCAAGCTGGCACCGTTGATTGCAGGAACAATTATTAGCAAACGTGCATGGAATCGAATTCCAACACAGTACCACGAGCCGATGCTTGCAGCTGCTCGTGAAGCTGGGATGAAATTACGCAATGAGATCCGAAGTCTTGGATCGCAATCGATCAAAGAGATGAAAAAACGGGGTCTCGAAGTGACTCAACTGGATAAAGTAGGCGTTGCTGCATGGCAAACCTTTGCGGAAAGTACGTACTCCAAATTACGAGGTTCATATTGCCCGGCAGACCTTTTCGATGAGGTTAAGCAGTTGCGTGATGAATTCCGAATCAAATCGAAATGAATCATGAGTGCATGTGCATACTCCGAAACAATACAACTGAATAAGTGATGTCAATGGGCATGAACAGATGTTTTTAAATGCAGATTTCGACAATCTTATCTTGAACCCTGCCCGTCGGACCGGCATCCACAGGTGAGACGTAACAGTCAATCTCACATCTTACGCCGAATTGGGGGAGGTATATCCCTGGTTCAATTGAAAAACATGTGAATGGAATAATCGGTCTATCATCACGAGTCTCAAGATTGTCGATATTGGCCCCATTGCCGTGTACTTCCTCGCCAATCGAATGACCAGTGCGGTGCAAAAAATGATCACCAAATCCTCTTTTTTCGATAAATTTTCGTGCAGTGTTGTCAACCTCAAATGCTGCCAGGGTTTTGCCATCACGAATTGCAGAGCGTACTGTTTCAATTGATTGATCGCGGGCTCCACAAACAATTTCGAAAATGTTCTGTATGTCACTGGGCGGTTCCGAGCCGACAAACCCAACCCAGGTGATGTCGTAATACACTGAGTGCGGCAAATTTCTTTTAGCCCATAGGTCGATGAGTACGAAATCGTTGGCCTTGATTGGTGAAGTCTGTTCTACCGTAGGAGCATAGTGTGGATTACCACTATTTTGATTTACAGCAACGATTGGTCCATCTGAAGTGTGTAGGTCTTCTTCAGTAAACCGATTGCGTATGAATTCGGCAATGGTGAATTCCTCTACTGAGCCTTCTGTGACGATATGTCGTCCGATTTCCGCAAAAGATTCACTAAGTATTTGATCAATTCGACGACCAGCTTCTAGATGTCCGTTCAGTTGTTGTTCTGACCAGCGTGCTTCAAAATGCTGCACTAGCGCTGAGGAGCTAACCACGTGTTTCCCCATTGATCGTATGAGATCTATGGTGCCACCGTCGACAAGTGAAACGTAAGGAATCATGCAATCTGGCGAGTATTGCATCGCAATCGTTTTGGCTCTGGCTATCAACCTTTCAAGACTTTTACGTTGTTCTGGCCAAGCCGAATAAGTGGTTTTTTTACCGGGAAGGGGATCGAGTACCCAATCTTCTATCTGGTGGACAAGTTTATGAGGTTCACCATCCGCTGGTATCCAGTAATACCATCGCCGTGAAATGTGACCAGAGTCACTAAGTCCAAGCACTCTATATGCAATAGGGTCTCGATGATGATGGTCGAAAAAAAGCCACCCATCAACTTTGTCAGTACGGAGTTGCTCCTGTATTTCTAAAAGTTCCATTACCACAAATTAGCAAGCTTTAAATTACAGAAGTGAAATATCTTGCAAACAAGATACTTAGAGGATTCCAGGAAGTGCTTTGATACAATCTAGGGTCCGTCTATGATGAGTCGACCCCGCGTTTGTGCTGTCAGCTACCTGAACACTGCGCCGCTTGTTTGGGGTTTTACGCATGGACCTCAAAAGGGCTTGTACGATCTTCGGTTTGAAGTCCCAGCCGTGTGTGCGGATGCACTCCGAATGGGTGACTCGGATGTGGGGCTGGTGCCTGTAATTGAATTGGCCAATCAGCCAGATTTGCTGGTTATGCCTGGCGTTTCCATTGCATCCAGAGAGCGAGTGCGTAGCGTTCTTTTGTTTTCTCGTAGACCGATGGAAGCAATTGAATCCTTTGCTGCTGATACGAGTTCACGGACTTCGGTTGCTCTGACGCAAATATTACTGGCTCGTAACTATGGCATTAGGCCACGTGTATATCCTCATGCTCCAAGACTTAATGAAATGCTCGAGTTAGCAGATGCCGGACTAATCATAGGGGATCCAGCGTTGCGTTTGGATTCAAGCCAAGCAGATTGGAAGGGGCAACCTCTTTTCGTTTATGACCTGGGTAACGAGTGGTGGAAGCTGACTGGATTGCCGATGGTGTTTGCTGTTTGGGCTGTAAATAGTCTGTCTGGCACCTCGGCTATGTCACAGATGTTTCAAGACTCTGCTTCCTATGGATGTAAACGTATAGATGAGATTGTCGATTTTGAAAGTCCTCGACGCAAGCTTGACCCAAGCCTTGTCCGTAGATACCTCACCGAAAACACAAAATTTGATCTGGGTTCAGAGGAACAGCGTAGCCTTATGCGATTTTTAGCTGAAGCATCGGATCTAGGTCTTGTGGATTGGCGGTCCGAAGTAACATATCTTGACGAACCAGCTGTAGCAGAAACAGAATGAGAATTACTACAACGCAAGCTCTCACGTATTTAGAAAGCGATGATCTAATTGGCATCGGTCAAGAGGCAGATGCTGTACGTCGCAGATTCCACCCCGAGCCTGTAGCGACTTACATAGTAGATCGCAACATTAACCATACAAACCTTTGCACTGAATACTGCAGCTTTTGCGCTTTCTATCGACCGATGGGAGATAAGGAAGGGTACGTTTTATCGAAAGAAAGTATCGGGCAAAAGATTCAGGAAACAATCGATCTAGGTGGTACTGGTGTGTTGATGCAGGGTGGCGTCAATCCCGATTTAAAGATTGAGTATTTCGAGGATCTTTTTTCGTGGATCAAGAAGCACTATGCGATCCATTTGCATTGTCTCTCAGCGCCAGAAATCTTGACAATTGCTGAAGTGAGCAATCTTTCAATTAGAGATGCTATTGCCAGAATGCGTGATGCAGGCCTAGATTCCATTCCAGGAGCAGGCGCGGAGATCTTAGATGATGAGGTGCGTGTTAAGATTGCGCGCCTCAAATGCAATAGTTCTGAATGGCTTGAAGTACATCGTACGGCTCACGAGTTGGGAATGCGAACCACGGCGACCATGATGTTTGGCTGTGGTGAAACTCATCAGCATCGTATTAACCATTTAGAACTGCTGCGTCAGTTGCAAGAAGAAACAGGTGGTTTTACGGCCTTCATTCCTTGGCCTTTTCAGCCGGACAATACGGCCTTGGGGCGACGTGTGACACAAGAAGTGACGGCTGTTGATTTTCTCAAGACATTGGCGGTTTGTCGTGTTTATCTCGATAATTTTGTCAATATTCAGACTTCTTGGGTGACTCAAGGTTTGAAGGTTTGCCAACTTGGTTTACGTTTTGGAGGTAATGATGTGGGTAGTGTAATGCTGGAAGAGAATGTTGTGAGTCAAGCCGGCGCTTCTCACAGTGCAACAGAAGAGGATTTACGCCGAATGATTCGCGATGCAGGCTTTATTCCCAAACAACGAGATACTCTCTATCGAACCCTATACATTAACTAGTAATCTTCAAGTACCTTAAAAAAATTGATTTACTGGATCGATATTTATCTATTTGATCGAGGTTTAACATTTTTATTATTGTGGTCGCACTCATATTGTCTCCGAAACTTTCGTAGCAATTCATATATCACTACACCACCAGCGGTTGCTACGTTGAGCGATTGTTTAATTCCCAGTGATGGGATTCTTACGTGAGTTTCAGCTCTTTCAGCAATGGCAGAACTTACACCAGTGATTTCATTGCCAAACACAAGACAGATAGGGAAAACTGGCTGCCAGTCGTATAGATCTACTGCATTTGGTGAAGTCTCTACAGCGACAATTTCCTGGCCGGACTTACGGATTCTCTCTATGAGTACTGTAACGTCAATGTGGTGATACCAAGAGACGTTATCTTCGGCTCCTAACGCTGTTTTTGAAATACCTCGATGGGGTGGGTGTCCTGTGATGCCACCCAAGTAGAGTGTATGGATACCCGCTGTGTCACAAGTTCGAAAAAAGGAACCGACATTGTACAGACTACGGACATTATCGAGTAATACGGATACAGGTATACTGCCGATCCCGTCGTAAAGACAAGACTGTTCAGTTTGACGAAAAGGGAAAGCCTCCATGATAGTTTGTAACTGTTGATGAAAAGCATCCTACACCACCACTCACTACCGTTTATCTAGGGCCGTGGCGGTTTTATTGTTTTATCTTTAAAGAAATCAGCTCGGTATAAGTAGTAGACTTAGATAACTTTGAAGTTTGACACTATTCCATCCTGAAGCTATTCTTAAACTTCTGATTCATGATCCCTTTTTAGTTTATATTGTCATGGCAAACACACCTTCCGCAATTAAGAAAGTGCGCCAGATAGAACGACGCACAGTGGTTAATAGCCGCAACAAGAAGAGCATGCGTACGCAGGTAAAAAAACTGCGTAGCGCTGTTGATGCTCAAGATCCAGATGGCGCTCGTGAACTTTTGGCTTCCGCCGTCAGTGCATTGGACCGAGCAGTTCAAAAGGGAGTCATGAAGAAGAATACTGCGTCGCGCTTGAAGTCCCGTCTCAGTTTGCAAGTCAACAGATTGACTCCAACGGCATAGTCGTTTTTAGACTGAGAGTGTCACTATTGCCGTAAGCACACCAGATTGCTGGTTGGCAGTAGTTGAAAGATTACGGTGGCCTTGTGACTAATGAGTGGACACCTGCAAAGGGTTAGTTTGAGTAGTTGTTGGCAACGTAATCGTCAAGGATAGAAATGAATTCTTGAACGATGTGGTCACCCTTGAGTGTTGTCATCAAACGTCCGTCGACATAAACAGGCGCTTTAGGTGCTTCTGCCGTGCCTGGCAGTGATATGCCAATATTTGCGTGTTTCGATTCGCCCGGTCCGTTCACTACGCATCCCATTACAGCAACTTTCATTTCCTCTACACCGTTAAAAGTTGATTTCCACAATGGCATGCGATGACGAAGGTAGCCTTCTATCTCATCTGCCATCTCTTGAAAGAATGTGCTCGTGGTTCGGCCACAACCCGGGCAAGCAGCAACCTGTGGTGTAAAGCTACGCAGGTCCATGGACTGTAAAATCTGCTGACAAACACGCACTTCTTCGGTGCGATCACCTCCAGGTGCTGGCGTGAGGGAAACACGGATGGTGTCACCAATCCCCATTTGAAGTAAAATGGCCAACCCTGCGGTTGAAGCAATGACACCTCGTGTTCCCATCCCAGCTTCAGTTAACCCGAGATGAAGAGCGTAGCTACAGCGTGCAGCGAGATCTTGATAGACGGCGATGAGATCTTTTACATTTGAGACCTTAGCGCTTAGGATGATCTTTTCAGGAGCCATTCCGTAGGATTCAGCTGCTTCGGCAGAATGTAAAGCACTGACGACGATTGCTTCGCGGGTTACCTCCGCAGCAGTTTTTGAGCTAGACCTGGAAGAATTCTCATCCATTAGCCGAGTCAGAAGAGATTGATCGAGTGAGCCCCAGTTAACTCCAATGCGGACAGGTTTTTCATTTGTGATTGCAACTTGAATCATTGTGCGAAAGTTATCATCATCGTGTTTGCCAATGTTTACGTTGCCGGGGTTGATACGGTACTTGGCAAGAGCCTGAGAGCAGCCAGGGTATTTTTTTAGCAATATATGGCCGTTGTAATGAAAGTCGCCGATGATTGGGACATTGCAACCTGTATCGCGCAGCCTCGTGACGATTTCTGGTACTGCTTGTGCAGCTTTCTCGGTGTCGACAGTGACGCGGACTAATTCAGATCCAGCGTGTGCTAGTGCCAAGGTTTGGTTGACGGTTGCAGACACGTCAGCTGTGTCTGTGTTGGTCATAGATTGCACCACAATGGGATAGTCTCCACCCATCTTGATGCTGTCTACGTTTGAAACAAGGGACTTTCTGCGGGTCATAGGTCTTTTCGCAGTTATCAAATATAGAGGGACGTCTTGATTCTATCAAAGGGCACAGAATGACCTTGAAGAATACTACTGGCAGTAGTAATGTCGCAGTCGTGACGATGTGGGAATAGACCGCCCTAAACACCAGGAGTATCGGGTCCCCAGATGCTTTTGTGAAGTTGCCATCCAAAGCGAATTGGAGTCTGTAGCTTATCCTCAAGCATCCACCTAGCCATTTCATCGGCTGCCATTGCTTTGTGAACAGGAGAGAAAATAACAGAAGCAACACGTTCACAAAGCCGGTGAGAAGAGGTGAATGTACGCGCAAATTCGTAGTCTCGTCGGGATGCTATCACAAATTTGACCTCGTCATGAGGGTTCAAATACTGGATATTATCGAAGTTGAAGGTGTCCGCTGCGCCTGAATCTGGACATTTTACATCCACAATCTTGAAAACCTTTTCAGGGACTCGATCAAGCAATCGTTCTCCACTTGTTTCGAGCATTACCTGGTATTCTTCCGTCAGCAGGTAATCCATTAGGGCGTAGACCTCTTGTTGCAGTAAGGGTTCCCCACCGGTGATTTCTACTAGACGGCAGCCAAAATATTCGATTTGTTGCATGATTTGCTCTAGTGTCATTTTCGTTCCACCGTAGAATGAATAGGTGGTGTCACACCATTGGCAACGCAAGTTACAGGCGGTTAATCGAACAAAAGTACAAGGCAAGCCAGCTCGACTGGACTCGCCCTGGATTGAATGAAAGATCTCGGTAATTTGCATCGTAATTGGAACTCGTTTAGTTTGAAAAAAACCTTTCTACATCACGTGGTGAAGTAGTAAAAGTATAGTTTGGCAAGCTGCCTAGGAAGGTTTCACCATAGTGTTGCTCAAGAATACGTTTATCCAGTAGGACTAATGTTCCACGATCTTGAGCTCCGCGGATTAGTCGTCCGAATCCTTGTTTGAGTGCAATGACTGCTTGAGGGATTTGGTACTCGTAAAACGGATTTCCTTCCACATCTCTAATCGCTGCGATACGTGCTTGTACAACTGGTTCAGTTGGTACGGCAAAGGGCAATTTGTCAATAATGACACAGCTGAGTTGCTCTCCAGGAACATCAACTCCTTGCCAAAAGCTTGCTGTTGCAAATAATACGCAGTTGGATTGTGTACGAAACTTATCCAGGAGTGCGGAGTTTGGTGCCGAACCTTGGATTAAAGTTGGATATTCGAGAGCGAAGGATACAAAGTCGTATACTGACTTCATTTGTTGATAACTAGTGAAAAGAACAAAGGCGCGTCCTTGACTAAAGCGTAATATTCGTATGATCTCAGCAGCAGCAGCCTGGGCAAATTCAGGTACTCGTGGGTCGGGTAGTTTTGTTGGTACGTAGAACAAGACTTGCTCGGAAAAATTGAAATGACCTGGCACAACAAGTTCGCGTGCAGCATCTAATCCAAGTCGTCCACGGATGAAATCAAATTTACCTTCCACAGCCAGAGTGGCTGACGTCAAGATTACCGTATTGACCTTGTTGAATAAATGTTCACGCAAAAGTTCCGAGACATCAATTGGGGTTGCTTGCACAAAGGTTGCCCGCGCTCGTTTGTCTATCCAGTAAACAAACCGGTGGTCGTCACCTTCGATCAAGAATCTCAAGTCACTATTAAGTTCTTGAATACGTCGTTGGATAGGAATTAATTCATCAATTTTTTTTGTAGTTAACCTTAGTTTATTCTCAAGGTTTTCGAGTGAGGTGAGCAGATCAGTATATGATTCGTGGTTAGATTCGAAGAAATTGCTTCGGTCGGTAAACCCGGAGTGACCTTGGTAGTGAGAAAACAACCCGAAAAAATTCTTAAAGTGCAACCGAAAATTGTTGATTGCACGATCTATTCCGATAGAGCCGAAATCGTCCCGAACGGCTGCAGAGTGAATGTCATGAGCTAATTCTTCGAAACGGTAGTCACTGATTTGGATACCAAAGTGTTTTCCGGCGATATCTTCTATCTCATGAGCTTCGTCGAGAATGACAGCTTCATAGTCAGGGATGATTGAAGCGAACTCGTTATCTCGTAGTGCTAGATCTGCAAAAAAGAGATGGTGATTGACTATTATGATATTGCTTTCGTGTGCCTTACGCTGCATAAGGGTCAAGAAACAGTGTTCAAACTGTTCACACTGTTGACCAGAGCATAACTCGCGTCGGGCATCTAACTCGTCCCAAACCATACTCGATTGCGGCAACTTTTCTAGTTCGGCTCTATCGCCGGTTTTAGTCTTGCTCTCCCACTCCTGAATCATGTCTAAATCTTCTATTTCGATCAACCCTTCGAGCTTAGGGCGTTTTGTGGCATCGTAGAGTTTTTGGCGACAAAGGTAGTTGTTGCGACCTTTCATGTAGGCCACATTCAAACTTTGCCCGAGGGCTTTTTCTAAAAAAGGGATATCTTTAAAATAAAGCTGCTCCTGTAATGCCTTTGTAGCGGTCGAAATTATCACTCGTTTTCCACTGGCGAACACGGGAATAAGGTAGGCCAATGTTTTGCCTGTTCCCGTGCCGGCTTCAACTGTAAGGTGTCGTTTGTCCTCGAGCGCAGCCTTCACCTCTTCTGCCATGGAGAGCTGCCCAGGCCGAAATTCATAATTTGGATGGTGTTTTGCTAAGATCCCCAGACGTTTGAAGAATGATCGCATTCCCATTTGCGAGTGGCTACTTTTTTTCATATGTGTTGAGGAGGTACGATCCATGGCAAGTGTGACAGGTCGTGGATGATCGAGGGAGGTTGTATGTTTCTTAGAGATGATGACGAGAGTATTACGTGAGATTTCCTCCACAACTCGAGCCGGCTCCAGCAGTGCATCCGTAACAATGCTGGTTGGTCACTATACGTCGAGATTTGAGATATGCTTCATCAAAATCACGAATATGGGAAGGCGCACCAAAGCCTAGTGGTAATTCAAGCATCTGATTAAAGTCACAATCATAGAGCGTGCCATCCCAACCTACCGACAGAGTATCACGGCACATTACATTAACCGCTGCTCCAGGATTGTAGGCCTGTATGAGTTTTCTCATGTAGTGGTCATAAGTATCACTTTTCAAAAGAAATTCCAAAAAGCGACTAATGGGCATATTGGTAATTGTGTACAGCTCATTAAAGACTACACCGTAGCGATTATTGAGTTCTCGTTTGAAATCTTTTTCGAGGGTGGACTGTGGTGGAGGAAGGAATGCTCCAGTCGGATTGTAAACTAGATTTAGGTTTAAGCCCGAACCGTGGTGACCATAGCCTAGAGAATTGAGAAGATGTAGTGCTTGTATAGACTTATTGAAAATACCTTCACCGCGTTGTGCATCTGTTCGTTCGGCAAGAAAATAAGGCAGACTGGCAATAATTTCAACCTCGTTCTCAGCCAGAAATTTGGCCAATCCCTCTTGTGGTTTTAGTAGCAAGATACTCAGATTGCATCGATCGATGATGTGTCGTCCCAGACGTGAAGCTTCTGAAACGACATGCCGGAAATGGGGATTAAGTTCCGGTGCTCCTCCAGTGATATCAACGGTTGGGATGTTGGCCACCTTCAGAGCTGTTAAGCAAAGGTCGACCGTATCACGTGTCATAACTTCTGTACGGTCTGGACCAGCGTCGACGTGACAATGTTTACAGGTTTGGTTACAAAGCTTACCCATATTTATCTGCAAAATTTTGATATCTGCTGATTTCAATGGAAACAAATTGGATTCGGCTAATGCATCATCGAAGCGCTTCATGTTCGAGATTCCATGATTGAGGATATGAAGCTGTTTGATAGCTGACGACAATTTATTGTTTCTTTCCTCTAAGCTCGATGCCATGGTGTGATCTATCAATGTTCCGTTCTTTGTAGAGACATTACATGCTGAGTTTTTCTGCTGTTTGGCGCATCTGTACGCCGTGTACCAGGCTGGCACCTCCGCGAATCGCTGCCGCAACATGTACCGCCTCGGTCATTTGATCCAGATTGGAGCCTTTTTCGAGACAGTCCTGAGTATATGCGTCAATGCAATAGGGACACTGTACGGCATGAGAGACTGCTAGAGCAATTAGACTCTTTTCTCGGACAGTTAGAGCGCCCTCCTCAAAGACGGCTCCATACCAAGACTGGAATTTCGACCAGATGCCAGGAGCATTTTTCCCAACCTCATCAAATTTCAATAGATCTTTGTCGTTGTAGTAGTTTGCCATTGATTCTCCTCACTAGTGTAAAACTGCAAAAATGTCTTCCATGCGAAAACGAAATGTCGAATTGAAGCGAGCTGTCCTTTCAAAAAAGTTGCCGCCAAAGAAAAACTCTACATGACACTCATAGGGTCTACGTCGACAACTAAAGCTGTGACAGGCCATTTTTCATCGTTGGTGAATTGGCGTGCTCTGCCAACGATCTCAGAGATGAGCTTCCGGTTTCTACCTTTAAGGATAAATTGATAACGATAATCTGCCTTTAGGCGCATGAATGGAGCTGTTGCTGGGCCAAGCAAACGTACCCCTTTTGGAATATTTGCATGCAAGTGTCGACCGAGTTCACTACTTAACGTCATAGCTTCTTGACGGTTTTTAGAGCGAACAATCATAACTACCATTGGCGCGAAAGGCGGATAGTGCAGCAGACGACGAAAGCTCAGTTCCTTTTTGTAGAAACCGTCATAGTCATGCGTTGCGGCGAAGCGAATCGCATAATGGTCTGGGTTGATGGTTTGCAGTAGTACCTGACCTTTCAATTTTCCACGCCCAGCTCGGCCAGCGGCTTGCGTGAGAATTTGAAAAGTGCGTTCTGCAGCTCTAAAGTCAGGCATGCTGAGACCGACATCCGCGGTAACAATTCCAACCAAGGTGACGTTAGGAATGTCGTGCCCTTTTGCAACCATCTGAGTTCCAACCAGAACGTCGTATTTGTGATCGCGGAAATCTCTCAATATCGACTCATATCGATGACGATTACGAGCTGAATCTCGATCAAGTCGTGCAACTCGGACATCGGGTAAAAGATAACGTAGTTGATCTTCGACCTGTTCTGCTCCACTTCCCATGAAATAGATGTACTCGCTGTTACATTGTGGACAACTATTCGGTACTGGTTCGGTGTAGTCACAGTAGTGACAGCGAAGCTTCTTATCTTGCCGATGGTAGGTAAGTGTCACTGAACAGTTGCGACACTCAATACGTTCGCCGCAAGATCGACAGACGATGAAGTTGGAAAAACCTCGACGATTAAGCAACAGAATGGTCTGCTCTTTGGCTGCCAATCTTGACCGTAGGGCTGTATCCAGTGCCCGCGAAAAAAGTTTCTGATGTTTGGTTTCAGCAAATTCCAAACGCATGTCGACAATTGCAACTTCAGGTAAAGGACGTTGGTTAATTCGTTCGGGAAGTTGGAGCAGCTGGTACTTGCCAGATTCGGCGTTGTAACGTGATTCTAAACTTGGTGTTGCTGACCCCAGTACGACGGTTGCGCCAGCGTGTTGTGCTCTGACTATTGCTACGTCACGGCCGTTGTAACGAGGAGTTTCTTGCTGTTTGTAGCTACTATCGTGCTCTTCGTCGACTACAACTAGACCTAGGTCAACAAGTGGTGCAAATACAGCCGAACGGGTTCCAACGGCGACTCGTGCTTCACCTTTCCGCAAACGTTTCCACTGGTCGAGACGTTCGAGACGTGAAAAGGCACTATGGAGAATTGCGACACGGCTCCCAAATCGAGCAAAAAACTCAGCTGCCATAACAGGGGTCAGAGCGATTTCAGGAACTAGCAATAAAGCGCTTTTACCCATATCTAACGCTTTTTCAATCGCCCTCAAGTAAATTTCAGTTTTGCCGGATCCGGTAACGCCATACAGTAAAAATGTTTTGTGCCGGGACTGAATGAGCGATTCAGATAGGACATCCAAGGCGGTTTGTTGATCTTTGTGTAGGCGAACAAGAGAACTCACTGAAGATTTCTGTGTGGCCTTGGGTGTAATCCCAAAATCACGCCACAAATTAACCAGACCTATGTGAGCCAATTTTATTGCAACTCTTCTGACATCTTTTCGTTTTCCGACTAGGAGATCTACGCGATGTGCACCGCTATTTTCTTGAAGGTAATCTAGTAGCCATTGTTCACCACGCGTTAGTTTTCTGGGTGGTGTTTTGTCTGCGTTATGTTCGACTAAAAGTGTTCCAGAACGTGCACGTAAAGGATTGCTGCGTTCAATGACAAAATTTGTTGCAATCCATCGTTTGTGCTGAAGCCCCTGAAAAATTTTGTCAAAATCAGAAAATTTTCGTTTTAAGTAGTCCTTGGGCAAAGATTTTTTTTTAAGAAGATTTAGGATATGAACAGTAGAATCATCATTACCATTGTCAGTAAAATGTGCCGCAGCTATTCGGCCAGCAGTTGTCAGAGAAACCACTTTTTTGGTGCGGGTTGAACCAGCTAAAGAGATCATCGTCTTGAAAACTTCACCGACAGGAGCGCTATAATACTCCGCAATCCAGTGCGCTAGTTCGATCAGTTCTGAGGTGAGTGCTGGTTCATCATCCAGAAGTTGAATAATGTCACGTACTTTTCCGGAAGGTGGGCTGTCATGTCGAAGCAAAATTATTCCCATCACTTCACGCGGGCCGAACGGGACTAATACGCGAGTACCTGGTTGAGCAGCGTCGTATAGGTGTTGTGCAATCCTGTAGGTAAATAGATGATCAACAGGGACGGGGAGGACGACGTCGCAGTAGGAAAATCCGGGAATACGCATCGATTCATTCGATTCTAGCGGATCGTTGCAATACTTAACTTGGTCTGGCTAGATGAGAATGATTTATATGGTAAAAATGGCGGTTTGAGCATGACTAATTGGTTGGCGAAATGACGGGTGACTCTCAGTGATCACTCGAATTGTACTTTTTTCACTGCTGTTCGGATCTCTTGTTTACTTTACGCAGTGTATCCGTGTTCGCTTGGCAGGGATGTGGACGGCTCAAACATCACTTCCGCGAGGCAACCTTTTGGGTCGTCTCATTACAACTTTAACCGAAGTCATATTGCAGACCAGAGTTATTCGTGATCGGCCCGTTGTCGGGCTCCTCCATGCAGTGCTTGTGTGGGGTTTTTTCGTCTTTGCATGGGTCAGCGTCGAACATATTTATCAAGGCTTTATTGGGCTCGAGTATGCTGTGCCAGATCGAAGTTGGTATGGATCATTTGCTGCTGTTTGGGCCATCGCGGTGTTGATTGGAGTTGGTGGTCTCATTTATCGTCGTTTTGTTATGCGACCGCTGCAACTCGGCTTGATTTCTGTTTCATCTGCTTTCGTCAGTGTGTTTATTGTCCTACTAATGATGACTTACTTACTGGGGTGGCGTGGTTTGGAGGTCGGGTCCTTATTGTGGAACATCAACTGGTGGGCACATCTCTTGTTGCTTGTGGGCATGTTGATTCTAATTGCCAAGTCCAAACATCTACATTTGATACTCGGACCGGCAGCAATTTTTTTTCGTAGTGACACCACTAGTAGCATGAGAGCACTTCGTGAGGGTGATGACGAAGATTTCGGGATGCTCCATTTTGGCGATCTTAGTGCAAAGGATGTATTAGATGTAAATTCCTGTGTGGAGTGCGGACGATGTACTGATGTGTGCCCTGCTAACGCCATAGGGGAGACGTTAAATCCTAAAGAAGTCATTCTTCAGATGCAGCGTGGATTATTAGGAGGCGCAGAAATAATCGCTGGAACGACATCAGAGGTTCAACGTGGCGATGCTTGGATTCGAGAAGAGGACTTATTTCAGTGTCTTTCTTGTGGTGCCTGTGAACAAGCTTGCCCGGTTGGCATAGAACATGTTGGGGCAAAAATTCTCGATTTACGACGTGGATTAGTTAGTGAGGGTCGTACTCATAGTGATTCCGTTGCTGAATTATTTACTGCGATGGAGCGAACGCCGCATAATCCATGGAAGATTTCTCATGATGTCCGTAAAAATTTTATAGAGGCTGAACAGTTCCCGGTTTTTGATAGTAAAAAAGAGTGGTTGCTATGGTTGGGTTGTGGCAACAGCTACGATTCTCATGGACAGGATGTCGTACGTGCAGTGGCTAAAATTTTGGACGCGGCTGGAGCTTCATGGGGTGTATTCCGGAATGAAACCTGTTGTGGAGAGCCTGCACGAAGGGCAGGTAACGAGTATCTCTACATGGAACTTTCCGAGAAGGTCATCGAGTCATTTCGATCATGCGAAGTAAAGAATTTAGTGACTTGCTGTCCACACTGCACGCAGATGTTTGATGTCGATTACAGACAGAATGAAACTTTTGAAGCATTGGGTATTCGTATCCTTCACCACACAGAATTGATAGAGCAGCTCCATGAGCGTTTAGCCTTGCAACCTGCTTCCGAGATGGTTACTTACCATGACCCCTGCTATTTGGCGCGTGGTCGTGGTGTAACTAAGCAACCAAGGGCTTTGTTAGAAACTTGTGGAGTTAAACCGATTGAGCCTACTCAGAATGGCAAGGATGCATTTTGCTGTGGCGCTGGAGGCGCACAAATCTTTATCACTGAGGATAAAACAGATGTACCCAATCGTCGAGTCAACCACAAGCGTTTTTCTCAGCTAGCTGATACTGGAGCCACCACGGTGGCTGTTGCATGTCCATATTGCCCCATCATGCTTAACGATGCGGCACAGCACGCGGGTCGTGAGGATATCCGTGTGGTTGATATCGCGGAGATAGTAGTAGAACGATTGGCACCTAGTGGGTAAAAACTTGTGACGGTTGTTGAGTGTCACATGTACTGGTTGCCCTAAATTAATTGTGGTACTATTCCGTTTTTTGACCCGATCTGTAGTATTTAACTGATGTCTGGATTCCGCTTACATGGAGCTGTGCAACCGGGGTGCCGATGGGGACCTTTTACCCTAAGGATTCCTTTTATTCATGTCGCTGTTGAAATCCCAGAATTGATCCAGGGGCTATTTATAGCAGGTGCCACTGGCCTTTCCATCGTGCCGCTTTATATGGAGTGGTGGGGTATGAGTTTTGAAACAGCAGTTGCGATGTGTGTCACCTCATCGGTGTTGGCTTGTGCCGGCCCAATCATATTTGGTGACCCTTACTGTCCTGGGTGGTTAACCCCAGCTCTTCCACTTGTGCTACGTCAAGCCATTCAGTATGAAAGTATTCCTGAACGCACTGCTTTCGTTACTGCTGTCGTATTGCTTGTTGGTGCAATTTTTCTGGTAATGGGAGCATCAGGATTTGGTTATAAGTTACTGAACTTAGTTCCTCGAGCACTGAAAGCAGGCATTATTCTAGGAGCTGGCATGAGTGCCATATATGGTGAATTCGTTCCCCGTTCTGACATAAGTGCTTCGCGGATTGAGACTTTTCCGGTTTGTATTCTTGCTGCCCTCGGTCTATCACTGATACTGATGTTCTCCCAGCCTCTTGAATATTGGAAAAAGAGGAGTCGTAGTATTGCAGTTCTTAGTTCGCTTGGCATGGCACCAGGATTCTTTTTGGCGATGTTGATCGGTCCGTGGGTGGGAGAGGTTAGCTACAAGAAGTTCTCGGATTATTTTATTGAATCAGGGACCGGTGAATGGGTACTACGTCCGACCGATATATTTTTTTCCCCAGATTTTGGGAAACTATTCAGCGAGTTTAGCTTGCTGGTTCGAGGTGTTCCTGATCTAGATTTTTTTGTTGCAGCTTTCCCAGTTGCCATTGCAGCTTATGTAATAGGATTCGGAGATATCATTACAGGTACGGCGATTGTCGGTCATGCCGCGCGAGAACGACCTGACGAAAAAATCCCAATCGACGAACGGCGCACGCATCTAACGGTTGGTTGTCGTAACATCCTGCAGGCAATTCTCAGTGGTCCCTTTTTCCCTTTGCAGGGTCCTCTTTGGACAGGTGCCACTGTGGTAGTAGCTGAGCGCTATAGACGCGGACGAAAAGATATGGATTCATTTTTTGGCGGCATTTTCAGTTACCTGATGTTTGGAATACCTATATTCTATTTTGTGCGCCCGGTACTTGAATTATTCCGTCCGGTATTGGATGTAGCTTTTTCGTTGACGCTCATATTGACTGGTTTTGCGTGTGCTTACGTTGCATTGGCCATGCCTCAGAACAGAATCGAGCGTGCTCTGACTGTTGTAATCGGTATGGTGATCATGTATTTCTCAACATTTATTGGTCTAGTAGTAGGGTTTGTTGCTTCTGCTGCGCTACTGGGAAGGCATGCTTGGAAAAATAATACCGAGAAAAACCCAATACCTAATACTGATTTTTAGCACCGTAAACCCTACTTGATTGAATGAGTAGATTTCCCGGTCTCGTCTAGGTCTTCGTGTGCCGTTGAGCGTTGTTTGGAGTCGCTTAGAAGTTGTTCAATACGTGTGAGTCTTTTCTCGATTTCGAGCAGATCTTTGCGTGAGTCATCACCTATGAAGTATGTGCTTATGGCTGCTGCCAGTGTTGACAGTAAACCCAAGCCACATAACATCAGAACAACGGCTAGCAGTCTCCCCATCGGGCTAGCTGGTGCAATGTCACCATAACCGACTGTTGTTACTGTTACTATTGCCCACCACAAACTATCGAAAAACCCCCAGTTTTCTTCCTTTTCTATCACAGTCATCAATGCTGCAGCCGAAACTGTAAATAAGAGGGTGAGTCCACTGACATACATCAAGCTTTGGTTTGCTAACGAAGATCGCATCGCACGTAACCCTCGTCCTGCGACACTTAACACCCGAACTACTCGTAAAAGTCGCACGACTCGTGTTACTCGAATATATGCCAGTAAGTCAGGTAATAGCGGAAAGGATAAAACGACGACAGCGAGACCAAGCCAGTGGTGACGAAAATAGGTAAGGCGTCGTTCACTTATGACAACCCCAAATAGAAGATCCACTAGAAAAATAAGCCAAATTAACCAATCAATTACAATGACCGCTACATGGTCTACGGGTTCTTCCTGGAGGATGACGATGGGGATCGTCGCCAGTGCTGCCAATATGACAAAAAAATCTAAACGCGGCCTCCAGTGTTGTTCTAGGCCAAGATGTTCAGGCTTAATGTTGTCACTCATGGTGTTTGTTAACGTGATTTAATTCGGGGGCCAAGATCCTAACCAAGAATAGTTGAGTAGGTATGTAACTTGTCAAGCGTTCTGAATAGTGCTTCAGAGACCCTTTTACCCTCGGGTGATGCGTCTAGTTGTCCATCGATTGACAACGTACAGGAAAATAATCAAAACGATCGCACCGACTACCGCAGCAAAAATATGTTCGCTTAAAAATGCTGTTGTTTCTTCGCGGTAACGTACTGCTACAAATGCTTCTCCAAAGTAACGCACACAACGAGCAGCAGCGATCACCACAAGGAACTGTTCGAATCTTACTTGAAAGACGCCGGCAGCGATAACAAACAATTTCATTGGGAGCGGCAATGGGATCATAGTCGGAATCAATAATACGAGTGCTCCCAAGTGGTCTATCTTCTGTCGTATTTTTTCTATTCCTGAAGCAGAAGCCTTCTTTTCTAGCATCACTCGGCCAGTACGTTTTGCCACAAAGTAAAGGATGCTTGATCCTAGAGTCGATCCCACAACGGCAAGAGCTGCCCCCCAGTAGGCCGTTTGAGGTGCTGCTATTGCTTGAGCAATTACCAGTGCGTCAACGCCTTGCGGTATCGGTACTGCCACTCCATCGAGCAACGAAACCAAGAAAGCTCCAATTGGTCCCAGGGCAGTTAGCCAATCTACTAGTTCTTGTAACACGTGTAACTAATTCCTCTAATGGTTTGCAAAATTTGTATGAGGTCTCCCAGTAGATTGATATTTGTCTGCATCTCGGAGTTTATTTTATGCATTACTATCTACGCCTCTTTATCTTTTGCGTAACAGATTTTTTGCAGTCCACAGTCTAGGCACCGTGGCTTACGTGCTATACAGATTGATCGCCCAAAATGAATGATTTGATGTGAGAATAGAATCCAACGTTTTTTTGGTAGGGTTGCTATCAGGTCTTGTTCAATTTTGGCGGGATCATTTTTCCGGGTTAAGTCTAATCGGCGCGATATGCGGCGCACGTGCGTATCTACCACTACCCCAGAAGCTTTATTAAACCAACTTCCAAGTACGACATTCGCCGTCTTTCGTGCTACGCCAGGTAAGGTGAGTAGTTCATCCATGTTTTGTGGTACTTGGCCGTCGAAGTCTATGGTGATTTTACGCGCTGCACCGATTAATGATTTTGCCTTGTTGCGGAAGAATCCAGTCGATTGAATTACCGTTTCAACCTCTTCCTGTACGGCAGCAGCCATGTCAGTGACTGTTGGGTATTGAGCAAACAATCCAGGAGTGACCATATTGACACGCTTGTCGGTGCACTGTGCTGAAAGAATTGTCGCCGCGAGTAGTTCCCATGCATTCTTATGAAACAACGCACACTCGACAGAGGGGTAAAGTCTGTTGAGGTATCGCAAGATAGCAACAAGACGTTTTTTTCGTTCCTCTTCAGTTTTTGATGGGCTCACTGCAAATGCCAGTTTTTCGAGGTTAACCTTACAGAACGTGGACAGCTTTCTATGACCTGTGACGATACAGATCGACTACTTTTACTTGCTTGAGTGGCAAGGTTACTGAGTCACCCAGCCTGATTTCTACTCAGACTGCGATCATAGCATGACTTTCAGTTGGTCACTATTGGTGCCCATTGCTGCTGAGGTTGTATTGGCCCCTGTTTGTTTTCGCCTTTTCACTTTGACGACCATTCAATATTTACTGATCTCATCGTGCTGTCATCTTAAGGTTGGTGGAAGGTTTTTGGTTTTGAGCGCACAAGGTCACTAACCTAATCTCAAATCTTGGATAAATCTCCAACTTGCGACTCTTTGCCTACTGGGCAATCTGGGTGATGTACTAGTGTTTTTTATGAAAGCACTATCTTTCTAACCTTGTAATTTTGAGGCACGTAACTAATGTTGATTTTGCTAGAGGAAACACTGGAGCATTACATTGCCGCTTTACATCTGATTAGAAATTTTTGCTCAGGACAAGTGGAAATTTCCGTTTACCATGAACGCTCTCTAGATTGTCGGATTGTTGAGGTCGCTTCTTCTTGCTATGGGATATCGAAAACTGGACGGCATGATTAAGATAGATAGAGATGCAAGAAGACACTCAATACCGAAGAGATAAAAATTCAGTCACGAAGCGTGGTAGAACAAAAACTCCCTACTTGGGTCGACTGAATCGTGTACGCAAGTTGTTGGCGACCCACAACCAAGAAGGTCTTTTAGTTACGGGCTTGCCCAACGTTCGGTACCTTTCGGGTTTTGAAGGTAGCAATGGGGTATTGCTAATTGTGATGGACGATGCAGTCCTTTACACGGATGGTCGCTATGCCATTCAGGCGCACCAGCAAGTTTGTGGTGTTGGTGTTACGGTTGTGAACGGCAGATTTCTAGTAGGAGTTGTCGAAGATCTTAAAAAACGGAAAATACGCAATCTCGCGTTTGAGCAAAACCGATTGACATTTGCAGAATATCAGTATTTCCGTCAGTATTTTCGCCGATGTCGACTTAAGCCTCTGCATCAACCAGTCGAGAGCCAAAGAGTAGTTAAAAACCCCGATGAGATAAATAGAATTCGCCAATCTGTTGATCTGAACTCGCGTGTCTTTGATAATGTGTGTCAAAGAGCCAAGCCGGAGTGGAGTGAATTACTCATGGCTGCGGAGATAGAGTACGAAATGCGCTTTTTAGGAGCAACAGGCATCGCTTTCGACACAATTATCGCAAGTGGTATTCGTTCGGCGTTGCCGCACGCGACTCCAGGACAGGGACTTTTGAGCCGAAATTCACCGATTGTAGTCGATCAGGGTGCTATACTCGATGGCTATGTCAGTGACATGACTCGTATGGTCTGTTTCGGGGATCCCGGAAACAGATTTAGGGAGCTTCATAGGGCCGTTGGAGAGGCCCAAATGGCAGCGAAGGATGCTGTTAAAGCGGGCGTGAAGGCTAGTACGGTGGATAAAAGAGCTCGTAAGGTTCTTGCGAAATTTGGGCTAGATAAGGCCTTTATGCACTCCACTGGCCATGGTGTGGGCTTGGAAATACATGAGCCGCCGAGATTGGGCTCTGCAGAGGATACGAGACTTTCAAGTGGAATGGTTATTACGATCGAGCCTGGGGTGTACGTGGATGGCATTGGAGGGGTGCGAGTGGAGGATGTTGTAGTTGTGACACCGACAGGTTGTGAGGTTTTAACCAAGACACCAAGGGAGATTAGGGTACTCTGATTCACTGGCGACATGAGGATCGCAAAGTAGAGAAGAAGCGACACTACAGATATGGATCTAAGAAAAATAAAGGCCTTAATAGAGGCAGTAACCGAAGGGGATGTCGATGAGCTTGAGGTCGAGTCCAAAGAGGGCACGGTGCGAATTCGTCGAAATTCCAGAAGTGAAGATGGTGCTGCTCCTTATCTCGTAATGTCTAATCCGGCATTGCCCGTCAGTAGTACTTCATCTGCTTTGCCAGCATCGACCGAGGAGCTTGTAGACTCTGATGGGGGCCATGCCAAGGATACTGCTGACGCTTCTTCTGATAACAGCGATGACCTTGATGGTCTTAAGGTTGTGACTTCACCAATAGTTGGTACTTTCTATGAATCACCGTCACCGGACGCACCATCCTTTGTTGAAGTTGGTGATACCGTTAAGGTTGGTCAGGTGTTGTGCATTATCGAAGCGATGAAGCTGATGAATGAAATTGAAGCTGAGGTTGATGGCGTAGTCGTCAAGAGGCTAGTTTCGAACTCTCAGCCTGTTGAATATGGCGAAAAGTTGTTTGCCATCAAACCTAAGTAACTGAGATTCTCTCTTTCCATGATTCGAAAACTACTTGTAGCTAATAGAGGTGAAATAGCTCTGCGGGTGATCACTGCCTGTAAGGATCTGGGGATACGTACTGTCGCGGTGTACTCTGAGGCAGATCGAGATTCACTCCATGTTCGTCATGCAGACGAAGCTCTTTGCATTGGTCCTGCTCGTAGTGCGGATAGCTATCTCAATGTCCCAGCGGTGATTAGTGCGGCAGAAATCACCGATGCAGACGCGATCCATCCCGGATACGGTTTTCTTGCTGAGGATGCAGCTTTTGCTGAAGTCTGTGAAGTTTCTGGGATCACGTTTGTTGGCCCTGATCCTGAAATGACAAGGCTGATGGGTGATAAGGCTCAAGCTCGACGAGTCATTAAGAAAACAGGGTTGCCTATTTTGCCAGGCACAGAAGAACCTATTCAGTCAGTTGACGAAGCGAAACGTGCTGCTCAAGAAATTGGTTACCCAGTGATTATTAAAGCCTCTGCGGGAGGTGGTGGTAGAGGAATGCGTGTTGTCGAGAGCCCCAAACGCTTAGAAGAGTTATTCCATCAAGCGCAACATGAAGCTGCTGTTAGTTTTCATTCTGCAGATGTTTATCTTGAAAAGTTTATTCAAAAACCTCGCCACATCGAATTCCAGGTTTTGGGAGATCGCCACGGTAAGGTCGTCTCTTTAGGTGAGAGAGAATGCTCGATTCAGAGGAGGCATCAAAAGCTTCTTGAGGAAGCTCCATCACCTAAACTAGATGAGGCCACTCGTGAAAGTCTCAGCAACAAAATTGGGTCTGCGCTTTCGGAGATCGGGTATTCAAATGCTGGAACCATAGAGTTCCTGATGGATGGCAATGGCGATTTGTTTTTCATCGAAATGAATGCTCGTATTCAAGTGGAACACCCGGTGACAGAGGCCATTACAGGAATAGATCTTGTTAAAAGCCAAATTCTTCTTGCAGACGGTGAACATCTTTCCTCGGTGATTCCAGACAAAATAGAGGTTCGCGGCCATGCGATCGAATGCCGCATCAATGCTGAACACCCGGACACATTTACCCCATCGGCTGGAAGGATTACGAATTTTATTGCTCCGGGTGGTGTTGGTGTAAGAGTTGATACTGCCGCGTACGGTGGATGGTTTGTACCTCCGTACTACGATTCGTTAGTGGCGAAGCTAATCGTACACGGAAAAGACAGAACTGAAGCGATTACGCGTATGCAAAGAGCACTCGATCTGTTTGTGGTTGAAGGAATCCACACTTCTATTCCATTACATCAGCGCATCATGGCCACCCCGGAGTTTTCGATGGGTGATTTCGATACACACTTCATCGAAAGTCTGCTCGATTAAGTAGTTAGATGGCAGCACTCCCACTGATGACGCAATTTGCGACTATATTACGCACTGTACTTTTGAATAAAGATATGTGGTGCGAGATTTTAATACGGACGCCACTGAAAGCTTACGTCAGTGTTCAATCTAGACGAGAGAGTAGAATAGCTGGATTCTCCATAGTATGTCGTATTCTTTGCGCACTCACTTTCGTGGTGCCAATTGATCTTTCCAATGCGGCTGATTGGCCTCAGTTCCTAGGACCTAATCGAGATGGGGTGTACACAGGTGATGATTTGGCTGACGAGTGGCCATCCAGTGGGCCTGTGCAACTTTGGGAGAGGCCTATTGGCGAAGGTTATAGCAATCCAATAGTCGTAAATGGCCGGCTCATCCTTTTTCATCGAGAAGGAAATCAAGACATCGTCGAGGCGCTTGAGGCGGAGACGGGCAAGGTGATATGGTCCTTCGGATACACTACGGGTTACCGGGATAGATTTGGCTTCAGTAATGGTCCGCGTGCGAGCCCAGTTGTTGCCGACGGACGACTCTACACCTTTGGGGCTCAAGGCATTCTCCATTGCTTAGAATTTTCTTCAGGGCGAAAAATTTGGAGCAGAGATATGCATCGCGAGTTTGGCGTTGAGAAGGGTTTTTTTGGCGCGTCGGGAACTCCACTGATTGATGATGCAAGGGTGTTCTTGAATTTGGGGGGCAGTGATGGGGCTGGTCTTGTTGCTCTCGATAAAAATACTGGAGCCTTACTCTGGAAAACGGGTTCAGATGAGGCTTCTTATGCTTCTCCCGTATCTGCACGTATTGACGGAGAAGCAGTGGTCGTATTCCTTACTAGTGACGGACTGGTGATAACTCGTCCTCACAATGGTCAAACCCTGATAAAGTATCCGTGGCGTGCGCGTAGCCGCAATTCTGTCAACGCAGCCACTCCACTTGTTGTTGGCGATATGATTTTCCTATCTGCGAGTTACGGTACTGGCGCAACGGTGGTTCGATTTACGAAGGTACAACTTGAGACCATATGGCAATCAGACACAGTGCTGACAAATCACTATGCAACGAGTGTGCATAACGATGGTGTGCTTTATGGGTTTCATGGTCGTCAAGAGTATTCACCTAGCTTTCGTGCCGTAGATTTAGAAAAAGGGAAAGTGCTATGGAATGAAGAACGTTTCGGTGGTGGATCGGTCATTTCATCGGGCGGCTACCTTTTGATACTTCGCGAAGATGGAGAGCTTGTAATGGCAAAGGCAACTCCCGAAAGCTTTGAAGTAGTTGCTAGAGCACAAATCCTATCAGGAAGTGTGAGGGCGTATCCCGCCATTGCAAATGGTCTGTATTATGCTCGTAACCAAGAGATGCTGGTTTGCTTCGATTTAAAGAACAAAATCATTAACAAACGGCAACCGTGATCTTTCTTGAGTCACCAAATCAGTGATTGTCTATATCTAAGCGGACGATATTGTCTTCGCCGGAAGGAGCGAGGATAGAGTTTGGTGCGTACTTGCCAGCTAACATTCTCGTTCCTGCTACGATAACTCCTCCGCAGATCATCAGGAGAGCAAGGAGAACGCAAAAAATGATGATGTCAATAATCAGTGTCGCCAAGTTTTCACTGCGACTGAGCTCTCGATGGTGTGGAGTAACTTCTGCAACATAGCGCACTCGTGCCAATAGATGTTGAGCTTCGTCTAATGAAGGTGGATCTGGTATAACCGCTACCAGTGGACCAGAGCGCTTCGCGATCACACTCGTTAATCCATTAAAGGCGTTGAGCTGATCGCGGGAAATCTGTGCTGTAGGGTAGTTGAAAAGAAGTAACCTATGCTCACCATTCGGAGTGGCATAGCGTCCATAATGTGCTTCAGTTCCAAAATGAAAAGCTGCGACAGATGGAGGAATTTTTGGTGCAATTTCTTGGAGCCCCAAGGGTCCAAGAATATGCTTTACTGAGTGCGGAATGAGTTGGTCTGTCGGAAAATATGCAAGCATGGGAGGTAGAGATGTCATTTGTACTCGTGGGAGAAATGCCAGCATGAGTTCGATGTGTTCTTCGAAAGGTTCAGCACCTTCCATCTCAATCACATAGTTGCCGAAACGAATCAACGTGTACCTACCGTTTTGAAAACTGGCCTCGCCATAGGGCTTCCGCATTCCCTTAGATGGGTGCAGCCACAAAAAAGTAGCAAATGCGCCGGTCGGGTCTCGGAATCGACTGGCGGTTATGGAAACGGATTGACCGGTTGTGTCGACGTAGTATCCAATCTCTCCCTCTTCAAATCCAAACTCGAGATGCAAGTTTTTTTCAACGGGTGTATAAGTGGTAACCTTTGTGCGTTCAAACAGACCCAGAGCTTCTGGCAACAGGGCAGCACTCACGGTGAGCGGAGCTAAGAGTAGAGTGAAAAGAAATTTAGTCATACTGCCCCTAATATTCACAGGGTTGGGTGTTTCTTCAGTTTCTTTCGAGATGTAAACGAATATAATCGCTGCTAAGCTGCTCGACCACAACATTTTTTATACTTTTTTCCGCTACCACAGGGGCAAGGCTGGTTGCGGCCAACTTTTTGTCCACGGAAAACTTGCTTAATGGACTGTTGGGCGGTTCCTGCGCCAGCCATCTGAACTTGTTGCATTTCGCGTTCCTTCTTGCGCAACATGTCGCGTGTAACATCATCGAGGCTTTCGTCAGATGCTGGTGTGAGTTCTTCTGAGTTGGCATCCAGTCGGGGCAATTCAGAGGATTGTCGTTCATTGGTTGTCGTTGAATCCGATTCAGTTGTATTCACTTGAAGGTTGAAAAGGAAGCGAATTGCCTCATCTTCAAATCGGCCCATCATATCCTGGAATAGCTGGAATGATTCTTTCTTGTACTCGACCAAGGGGTCCCGTTGACCATAACCACGAAGACTGATTCCCTCTTTGAGGTGATCCATTGAAAGTAGGTGGTCTTTCCACTGTCCGTCCAGTAGTTGCAATAGAATCATACGTTCCGTGTAACGCAAGCGTTCGCTTCCGATGGTTTCCTCTTTCCGGTCGTAGCAGTCACAAAGGTGTTTAAAGATAGAATCCCTGATTCCATCTTGACCTAATTCATCAATATCAATTTCATCGATTTTCTCACCAAAGTATGCGGCAATGTCGGTTCCTAGACCTGCTATGTCCCAGGTGTCTGGGTGTGTTTTTTCCGGACAGCGTACGGCTACTGTGTCGCTGACAAGATCTTCTGTCAGCCCCATCAGGTATGCTTTCTGGTTATTGCCTTCAAGTAACTTACGTCGCATGCCATAGACCGCTTCACGCTGCTTGTTCATCACATCGTCATATTCGATTAGGTGTTTCCTGGCTGCAAAATTCTGAGCCTCTACACTTTTTTGTGCTGCTTCAATTCTCTTGGTTATTAGACCGGACTCAATGGGGACATCCTCTTCCATGCCCAGACGGAGCATCAGATTTTGCATCTTTTCACCTCCGAAGATGCGCATCAGGTCATCTTGGAGAGAGAGATAGAAACGCGAGCTACCGGGGTCGCCTTGACGCCCTGCACGACCACGGAGTTGGTTGTCAATACGACGAGACTCATGACGTTCAGTGCCTATGATGTGTAACCCACCGAGATTTACGACTTCGTCATGTTCTGAGTCAGTCTGGGTTTTACATGTGCGAATCTCAGAGTCCCATGTTTCGGGCGGTGTATTGTCGGGGTCGACACCCTTTTTTAGTAATGATTGGCGCGCTAGAAATTCTGGATTGCCACCGAGCAGAATATCTGTTCCTCGTCCTGCCATATTTGTTGATACGGTGATAGCTCCCTTCCTTCCTGCTTGGGCGATAATCACCGCTTCTCGTTCGTGGTGTTTGGCATTTAAGACTTCATGAGGCACGCTCATTTTTTTGAGAATTTTTGATAATTTCTCAGATTTTTCAATTGAGATCGTGCCGACTAATACCGGTTGTCCCACCTCGTGACACTTTTGGATTTCCAGTGCTGCGTTGCGAAATTTTTCCTCCTCGGTTCGATAAACGATGTCTGGATACTCAATTCGAATTAAATCTTTATTGGTGGGGATTACCACTACTTCTAGTTTGTAAATCTTGCCAAACTCCGGAGCTTCGGTGTCAGCAGTGCCGGTCATTCCGGACAATTTCGAATACATACGAAAATAATTTTGAAAAGTGACTGTTGCTAAGGTTTGATTCTCTTTCTGAATCTTTACCCGTTCTTTGGCTTCGACGGCTTGATGTAGTCCGTCACTCCATCGGCGGCCAGGCATTAATCGTCCTGTGAATTCGTCAACAATGACAACCTGCCCATCCTTGACAACGTAGTCCTTGTCTCGTTGAAACAATGCATGAGCCTTGAGGCCTTGTTCGATGCAGTGTTTAACCTCATAGTTGATGAGGTCATTTATGTTGCTGATGTTTAAAGCTTTTTCTACTTTGTCTTCTCCCTGTTCGGTAAGAAAGGCTGTCCGGTGTTTTTCTTCGAGAATATAGTCTTTCGTATAAGTGCGATCACGTGGTTCATCTCCCTCGACAACCTCGCCTTGTTCAAGTTTCGGTATTACCCGATTGACTTTGTAGTATTTGTCAGTTGATTCTTCACTGGGTCCAGAAATAATCAGTGGTGTACGTGCTTCATCTACAAGAATAGAATCAACCTCATCCACGATTGCGTAGTTATGCGGACGTTGTACACAACCCGCACCTTCGAACTTCATGTTGTCTCGCAGATAGTCAAAACCAAATTCGTTATTAGTGCCGTATGTGATATCTGCTGCATAGGCTTGGCGCCGTTCTTCGTCCGTTAATCCGTGTACGATTACGCCGACAGATAGACCTAAGAAAGCGTAGAGCTTGCCCATCCATTCTGAATCGCGACGCGCTAAGTAATCGTTGACAGTTACGACATGCACTCCACGCTCTTCTAAGGCATTCAAATATGCTGGCAGTGTGGCGACAAGAGTTTTCCCCTCACCTGTTTTCATTTCTGCGATTTGACCCCGGTGAAGCACTACGCCGCCTATCAACTGCACATCGTAATGCCTCATGCCAAGTACACGGCTACTGGCTTCGCGGCAAACTGCAAAGACTTCTGGCAGTAAATCTTCGAGGCCTTCACTGTTCCTGAGACGCTGTTTGAATTCGTCGGTTTTATTTTGAAGTTCTTCGTCTGTTAACTTCTGGAGTGCATGCTCGAAGCCATTAATTTGCTCGACAAGAGGCATCATCCTCTTGATTTCACGTGCGTGCTTGGTTCCGAAGACCTGCGCGAAAAGGTTGTCAATCATAGGTGTTGCAGTGACTGCGGCCGATTTCATTGTAGCGCGAAGCAACGTGAGGCTATAAACGATCTATATGACAGTTTGATGTATTACCTGACCATGAAGTCTTTCTCGAAGCAGACTAGAGTTCTATTCACCAGAGAGGTCAATTAGTTACCTGTTTGTAGTCTTTCAGCATGAATACGCGCGACATCACCCATGTAATGATTGAAGCCAAAATCATGAGCTGCTTTTGTGATATGAAGTTTGGCAGTCTCTGATTTCCCTATAGCCTCTTCGTAGAGGCCTACATATAGGTGAGCATAGAAAAGTGCTTTATCTCTTTCTACTGTTGACATGGCCGCCCTGCGGGCGACGTCAAGGACATTTTGTGGATCTACTTGTTCCTGGATCATCCTATATATCGCCATCATGGGAGGACGCGTGTCGGTAGTTACGCGCAATAGTGCTTTGCGAGCGGCTTCGATCCCATCCTGGCGGGCTTTGCATAAAAAATGCCAGAAAGTATTTTCAACGTCGTTGGAGTTTACAGTACGGTGAATTTCAAACTGTTCTATGCATTTGTCGAATTGATTAGCGTAGAAATACGAGATTCCACGTCTCCAGTGATAAGGAGCGAGGTCTGGATTCAAGCTAACACTTTTGTCAAAGTCGCGAATAGATTTTTTGATGTGGCCCATCTTGAAGTGTAGAGCCCCTCGACGGTTGTAAATTTCTTCTGATTGCGGAAAAGTTTCTAAGGCGTCAGTGTAGTCTTTTAGCGCGTATTGCCAGCGTTTTTGAGCTTCGTAAATCACAGCTCGGGTTAGTTTCATTTGTGTCAATGTATAGATCCCTGCAGTTTTTGCTTCTGTAACTGCTTGATCAGCTAATTCGGCAGCCTCGTGCAGGCGTCCATCCTGGTAAGCATCACGGGCATGGTTGAGTAAAACTGCAGGTTTTTCAGCAAGCATTCGTAGGCTAAAGACACACACGAAAAGCACAGTGGTTAAAAAAATTGGCATAATCTTAGCGATATAGTCGCATTTCTTTGAAATATTGCTAGACATTTTTGTTCGCGGCATCAAAGAGCACTGTAATGTGGGTTTTAATCCCCCGGGAATTTTTTTATATAGTGTCTGTTTCAGGTGAGATTTGATTGTTTAAGCATTCCACACTATTAGCGACGCCCGATTTTTATTATAAGTTCTTCAGTTTATTTATTATTTTTCTATAAGTATTCTTTTTGCAGTGAGGTACACGGTATTATGTGCATAGAACATGTTCGCTACTAATGATTTGCTCAAGCCTTTAGTGTTTGAATATGTCCGTTCTTCATTAATAATCTTTGTTCTGGTGGTGTTCTTGAATGTGCCTCTATCTAGTGAGGTGAATCAAGATGGCGCCGAGCCGACATCCACGTCAGATCCTGCAGGGCCCACTGCGAAATCAGAGGAGGTCGAAGGGGGGGTAGTTTCTGACGCTGCCATCACCGATGAAGCCGAGACTGCCAGCACTTCAGATCGTACCGACCTGAACCTGCTCGGGGAAGTCGATTCCTCCTCCGGAGAGAGTCGACGAAATGAAAATGTTGATATTACGCTCATCGATAACAATGTGCTGAAGGAGCTCAATAGGAGAATGGGTACGACGGCTACGGTTGTTGAGACATTCGATGTAGAAAAGGGATATTTTGGCAGTGAGTTTGGAACGGCACCAAGTAGGACGACACATCTCAAGAAGAAAAGGCCGACTGGTTTCCATGGCAGCATTTATGAAATGCATGGCAATAGTATTTTTTCGGCGCGGTCCTTTTTCCAAGTAGGGGCTGTGCAGCCCGCGCGTTCGAACGATTACGGCTTTCAGGTGGGTCTCCCTGTACGGGATGGCACCAATTTTTTTGTTGAGGCAAGTCAAATTAGGAACCGGGGTAGTGTCAACGGCAATATTCTCGTTCCAACTCCAGAAGAGCGAATTCCATTGGCAACCGATCCTGATTTGCGAGCCTTCGTGAATGACATTATGGATTCTTTTCCTGCTGAAGCGCCAAACCGTACTGATATCAATCCTCGTGCACTCAATACCAATGCGCCTCAGAATATCGATAATGACAGCATTAACAGTCGGCTTGATCAACGACTTAGCGGACAGGATAATCTATTCTTTCAGCACCGTTTCAAGGTTCAGAAAGTCGATGCTTTCCAGCTTGTCAAGGGCCAGAACCCCAATACAACGACACGGTCACATGACGGTCGTGTGACCTGGAACCGCACCTGGTCACCGATGACCATATCTGACATCTCGGCTAGATTCAATCGAATCACATCCACATTGACTCAGGATGAAGAAGCTCTTGGTCCACTGGTTTACATGTCACGAGAATTAGAGACCCTGGGGGGTAGTTCGAGTGTGCCTTTTGACCGGGCTCGCAATCGCTTTCACTATGCAGCGATCGTACGACACGTTAGGGGCCGCCACAACTTAACCATTGGCATGAGGATTGTACGCGGTCAACTCAACGGAGTCGAGAGCTCAGGACATCTTGGGATGTGGTCGTTCCGCGCTGATTTCAAAGATGAGTTGGGCAATACCCGTGACATGGTAACTAATGTACGCTTGGGTACGCCGAGTCTCCATATATTGACCGTGGGTGATGCTCATCGCGGATTTCGCGATTGGCGAATGCTTTATTACATGGGAGATCAGTGGAATGTCAATCAGAAGCTGACTTTAAACTTCGGACTACGCTATGAGCCATTCACAAAACCAGTTGAGGTCCGCGACCGGTCAGAGCTTCCGTATGGGTGTGGCTGCAAAAACTATTCGCCAAACTTCGGCTTTGCATATAGACTCCCTAAATTTTGGGGTACACTGCGCGGTGCCTACGGGCTGCACTACGGGGAAATCTCTCCGGCGACGTATACCCAAGCTCGGTTCAATCCACCCGGCATGGTCAGTGTACGGTTGCCAGCTGTCGATATTCGTGATCCGTTGGCCGGGATTAGTATAGACCTGGGTGCACGAAGCAGTATTTATGATATTTCTCCTGATCTTTCCGCCCCTTATTCTCATCAGTACAACTTCAACTGGGATCTCACTCCGGCTAAAGATTGGACGCTACGTTTGAGCTACCTGGGAAGTCGTGCTCACCGTTTACTTTCGCTTTGGTCGATGAATAGAGCACGCGTAGTAGAAGGTTTACCGTTAGAAACACAAAATGTAAACGCTCGACGTCTTGATCAGCGTTACTACGAAGTTCGTCACCTAGTGAACGGTTCTCATGGCTATTTTGATGCTGGTAAAGTCAGTCTGAAAAGCCATCGTTGGTATGGCGTGTCAACGGATGTGGCCTATTGGTTTAGTAAAGCGATTGACACTGGAGGAAACTACACCACCACCGGTAGCCGTAGAGATGGGCACAACTCGCGTAGTCAAACTGAATTTGATGTGCACGGAGATGTTAAAGCACTTAGTGGCTTCGATCAGCCTCATGCTGCTCTGTGGCGATTCAACTACGAAATGCCTCGTCTGCGAGGCGCACACCCTGTGGCAAGATCTGTATTCGGTCAGTGGACAATGGGGTCAGTTTTTTTGGTAAAAGTTGGAACACCGTTCAGTGTTAGGGCAGGTTCAGATGGGCCTGGTCACGGGAATGTTGATGGTGTGAGTGGAGACCGCGTACATATCATTGACGCTTCTATTCTTGGAGCGAGCATTGATCACCCAGATACTTCGATCGCGAGGATGCCAGCTACAGCTTTTGAATTCATGGCTCCGGAGGATCGTGCTGGGAATATCGGTCGCAACACATTTAGAAAAGACGGTGTTCGCAATCTGAACCTCTCAATTCGACGCCGTTGGAGAGTTGGAAGCGACAGTATGTTACAGTTTCGAGCTGAGTCTATCAATCTCTTTAATACTGCTCAATTTGATAAACCAGGGTATCAGTTGACATCGAAAAATTTTGGGCAGATTACAAACACTTTAAACGACGGTCGCACGTTTCGGTTTATGTTGCGGCTTACCTTCTGATGCTGCAGGGGGCAGGCTATGCAGAAGTCGAACGATGACAGTGCTTATTCTAGTTGACTTGCAAAATGACTTTATGCCAGGAGGTGTGCTCCCGGTGCCTGATGGGGATGCAGTCGTGCCGGTAGCGAATAGTCTAGTCAAATTATTCGATGTTGTCGTTGCTACTCAGGACTGGCACCCTCGAAAACATGTCAGTTTTGCGTCATGCCACCCGGGAACAATCCCAGGGTCAATGATTGATCTTGCCGGTTTTCGGCAGAAACTGTGGCCGGATCATTGTGTCGAGAATACTCTCGGTGCAGAGTTACATGCAGATCTAAGTCAAAATGAGATTACACGTATTTTTCGTAAAGGTTCTGATCCAAGTGTTGATAGCTATAGTGCATTCTTCGATAGCGCTCACCAGAAGTCGACGGGGTTGGCTGACTTTCTCCATGATCACAAAACCGATGAGTTGTATTTCATGGGATTAGCAACTGAGTACTGCGTGAAGTTCAGTGTCCTTGACGCGGTATCATTGGGCTTCGCCGTTCACGTTATCGAAGACGGTTGTTGCGGTATCGATTCACGTGTCGGCGATGTGGAGGACGCTTTTACCGCTATGGCCGCAGCGGGTGTCAATATTATTTCAAGTCAAGAGGTGATTCGCCGCTTTCTGAGACGGTGATCGACAAATATTGGTAGAGGTTGATATGGAAAGACAGCCGAACTGTTGTGTTATTATTCAGCTCCTTCTGTTGTTTAATGAAAATGTTTAATTATTTTTAAATCAATATATTGTGAGATCAGATTTAAACCATTGGATACAGGAAATCCGGAAAGGTGAAGCCCGACCTGTGGCTCGTGCTCTAACTGAGATTGAAAACCGTGGCCCGAGGTCACGTACTCTCTTACGTTCTTTGTTCCCGTACTCTGGTAAGGCTCTCCGACTAGGTGTGACTGGTGCTCCAGGTGTTGGCAAAAGTACTCTGATAAGTCAAATAACTGCAAATTTACGTCGGCAGGACTGCAAGGTTGCGATTGTCGGTGTTGATCCAACCAGTCCATATTCAGGAGGCTCGATTCTTGGTGATCGAGTTCGAATGCAATCTCATCACGGTGACCCGGGTGTTTTTGTTCGTTCTATGGCAACAAGAGGCGTTCTCGGCGGGCTTGCACCGACAACTGCTGATGTTGTTACAGTCCTCGAGGCAGCAGGTTACGATGCTGTGTTGATCGAAACAGTTGGAGTGGGACAGGCGGAGATTGAAATCATGAAATGGGTTTCACAGATTGTTCTGGTCCTTACTCCAGGAATGGGCGATGACGTGCAAATGATGAAAGCTGGCGTAATGGAAATTGCGGATGTATTTTTAATCAATAAATCAGATCAGGATGGAGCGAGCCAGCTAGAAAGCCAACTGAGGTCTTTATTGGCTTTGTTGCCGGAGGGTGCACCCTGGCCATCGATTGTGCGTACGGTTGCTACTACTGGCGAGGGGGTCGATCAGTTGATGGAATCTTTGAGTACTCGTCCTGGTTTACTCAACCGTCTCGTTGGTGGATGGAAAGAGCGTCTCGCGTCAATGGTTCAACAGGAGGTAGTCGAACACATCCAAAGGTGTATTGACGATGCACGGTTTGAAAAAATGGCTCATGAAATAGTCGAAGGTCGCCAAAACCCTTATGAATTAGTCGAAGCTGTCGTGGCTGAGGTGAAAAATGCTAAAAGTTAGTTTGAGTCAGGTACAGAAGATGAGAGCGATTAGGCCGCTTTGTTTCTCTCGATGGCAGGATTATACGAAAAGTGTCACTTTTGGCTGATGTCAAGATCCTAGGATCATTTTTAGGGACAGTGATGTGGCATGGAAGTCAGGATACAATTTCTGTCAGTTTAGGTGTGTTGTGTCTTCACGGAAAAATTTAAAAATCGACCATATAGGTATTGCAGTCAATTCAATTGATCAGGCGTTGGAATTCTACCGGGATGTGTTGGGTGTTGAACCCAGCGATCGTTTTTTAGCCGAACGAGAGCAGATAGAAGCCGCCCTGCTGCCGTTAGGGGAATCTCGTCTTGAACTTCTAGAGTCTTCCTCTGAAGACTCAGTGATTGCTCGTTTTATTGATAAGCGTGGCGAGGGTCTACATCACGTGGCCATTCGTGTTCCCGATTTGGAAGTAGCCATCAAGAGAATATGTACTGCCGGAATCCATTTGGTCACAGATGAAATCCAAACCAGTCCTGGTGGTTACCGCTACATTTTTGTTCATCCGAGATCAGTCACCGGTGTATTGTTGGAGTTAGTCGAGTATCCAGAAGACAGTAAAGTAGAAGTAATTGACTGAACTCCCGCTAGTCCTCAAAAATCATTTGGGCGACGTAAAGGTCAGGAAGTGCTTGGTTCCAATCTGTGGGAACACTGTCAAACGTGAGCCTGAAGAACTGAGTTTCCCTAGGTCCTAGCTGATTGTTCTGCCGGCCGACTATCCTGACGAGTTCACGCCCGACTTCTTGCCCATAGGCTTCTCGGAATACACAGTGTATATCTACGGAACGCAAATAACGTTTTCCTTGGTTTGTTAATTCACCTTCAATTCTCACAATGGTTTGCTTTAGAAAACTTTCTTCCGCACTTATTTGAATTTTTTTTAGTTCAAGGTTTGGTAAGTATGCCTTGGATTCTTCGGTGAGTTGTGGCAGAAGTGGTGCATGATCCATCCAATTTTGAGAGATGAGGTATGACCCAATCAATCCAACTACTACGGCAAGGAAGAATACCCCCACTCCTATCATTAAATGCTTTTGCGATTTTTTTTGATTAGGTGATTCAAGCATTCAATTTATTTCGTTCAACTAATCATTGGAATGAATCAGAGTCCCGTGTGTGGCGTATGGATCGATTGTAGAGGCTTTATTTGCACTAGCGTGCTTTTTCAAACGCATCTGCGATACGCAGCATTTTTGCTTCCTGGAAATGATTTGTCAGAATCTGCATTCCTACTGGCAATTTTTCCGATGTCTCACCGCACGGAACGCTTATACCTGCGATGCCTGCTAAGCTAGCCGTGATTGTGTAGATATCGGAAAGATACATCTCTAATGGGTCTGCCGTTTTTTCGTCTAATTTAAAGGCAGGGAATGGTGAAACTGGTGTCACAATGGCGTCAACCTGATCAAATGCTTTCGCAAAATCGGTAGCGATCAAGGTGCGCACTTTTTGTGCCTTTAAATAGTGTGCATCATAGTAACCCGCACTGAGAACATAGGTTCCTAGGATGATACGTCGCTTAACTTCCGGCCCGAAACCTTCACCGCGTGTTTTACGGTACATCTCGTCAAGGCTGGTAACGTCTTCCGATCTTGTTGTGTAACGCACGCCATCATATCGGGCTAGATTCGCGCTGGCTTCGGCAGTGCAGATCAGGTAGTACGAGGCGATAGCATACTCGGTATTAGGCAGGCTGATATCTGAGATTTTACACCCCAGTTTTTTTAGGACATCAAGTCCGTTCTGGATGCGTTCACCAATTTCTGAATCGAGACCGGCGCCAAAATACTCTTTGGGTACTCCTATCTTGAGTGTTTCTAATGAACTGCCCAAAGAGGAGCCGTAATCCTCGACTGGGAACGCTGCAGAAGTTGAGTCTTTTTCGTCACGGCCAGCGATGACTTCAAGAAGTGTAGCTGAATCTTTCACCGTTCGTGAAAATGGTCCGATATGGTCAAGTGAACTTGCAAAAGCTGTTAGACCGTATCGAGAAACTCGCCCGTAGGTAGGTAAGACCCCAACTACTCCACAAAACGAAGCTGGTTGGCGAATAGAGCCTCCTGTATCTGACCCGAGAGATATGGGAGTAAAGCCACCAGCAACTGCTGCAGCTGACCCGCCACTTGATCCTCCTGGAACACGGTCGAGAGCCATGGGGTTTTTGACGGGATAAAAAGCTGAATTTTCATTCGATGAACCCATTGCGAATTCATCACAATTGGTTTTTCCAATAATGACACCACCGGCTTCTTTGATGCGAGTGACGGCAGTTGCATCATATGGCGCGACATAGTTTTCAAGTAGACGAGAGGCACATGTTGTTTTGATGCCTTCCGTGAGAATGACATCTTTGATCGCAATGGGGACCCCCGCTAGTTTTTTCAGGGGTTTTCCATCTGCTAGCTCTCTGTCTATGTTTTCAGCTGTTGCAATTGCTTGTTCTGGCGAAAAGTGCAAAAAGATGCCGTACTTGTCATTTTCCTCTTGAGCGATTCTAAGCGCTTCTTGTGCTAGCTCTTTAGCACTAAAGGAGCGATTTTTTAGTCCGGTGTGAATACCGTCAATCGTGAGTAGTTTGTAGTTTTCCATCGCGTGCAGATGGTTGCAATGCGTAAGTTTTCAAGTTCAAAAAAAATGGCTTATAAATCGAATTATCTAAAACTAATATAGAGACTGTTGTTTGGTATTGCTCTAACGTTCTATAACACTGGGAACTTTAAACTGTCCTTCACCTGCTTTTGGGGCCGAGCGAAGAACTATGCCAGGTTCAAGGCTTTTTTGACGCTCGTCTTTGCGTAAAGTTGAAACCTCAGTCTCTTCGTAGATTACCTGTGCCATGGGCTCTATTTCTGATGTATCGAGCTCTTCAAGTTTTTCGACATATGTGAGGATATCCTCCAAATCGGCAGCATACTTGCGTACTTCCTCCTCAGTCAAACTTAAATTGCCGAGGTCGGCAATACGCAGCACCTCTTGCTCTGTGATTTTCATTTTGCCAACGCCTTTGTCTTTGATTTTTGATATATGTGTCGCAAATTTGGATCTTTAATTTCATCGGGACTTGCTTGTGCGGTTTGCGAAGTCGCCGGTTGCACCTTTTCAATCTTTTCTCGATGTAGGGATACAACCCGGAAATCAACATCCTCTAACAAAGCTGTTCCAATGGCTCTATTGACTGCATTCGCAATCCTTCTGCTTATCGATGCGAGTTCACGTCTCCATTCTTGGCCATCAACGTCCACGACCAGCCGTTTCCCTAAAATGAGTGCAGGTTTTGCATGGGATGCTATTTGTGGCCCTACCGCCACTTCCCAGTATGAGTGAACCAACTGAATACTTTCGTTAGTTTCTATACCTCGTTCACGTTTGAATGTTTCAGAGAGAATTTCTCGAACAGAGTGCAAATTTACGACCTCGCAAGTCCAAACAAGCGTTTTATTCTATCACGCATAGGGGGTAATTCTTGGTGCTTTTGAGGGTCGCTATACCGCTTAAGCTAAAACTGCACCATGAGAGATCTAGCTCTGGGTTGGATTAGCAACATCAGGTTTTTTGTGTATGCCTCTGATTCCATTAATTGTTAGAAATGATAGTACACGAATTCAATAACGTGACCGTCGGGATCACGGCAGAAGGCTTGATCCATTCCTAGGTTGCTGTTGTTGCCTACACCATATTCAATGCCATTTTTATCGAGAACCTCTTTGACTGCTTCTATGTCGAGCACCTCAAGTGCCATGTGGTCAGACCGACTTATTTGAACAGTGTCTGTATTGGCGTTGCACGTTTCGGCAATCAAGTGTAGTTGTCTGTCACCGATTGCATACCAGACCCCAGAAAACTGAAAGTTCGGCCTCTCGATTTCTGGCAACTGCAACACTTCACCGAAAAACTGTTTGGAGGCATCAAGGTTTCTAACAGCAAAGGATACGTGGTGCAGTTTGACAACATCAACCATGAATCATCTTCTCCTGGTCATAAGTGGCTGAATTCACAGCATAGCTACTCATCAGAGATACTCGCAAATTAATTGACGAAAGTGACTCTACTTCAAGTCGGCAGTTTCTCGCAATGTTGATAAGGTATAGGAATATGACCCCAGAACAGGTCAGCACGATTGTTGAGGAAATTCGCAAAAATGTCAGGGAGCGTCGAGAAGTGACCGCATCATCTCTGCCCGGCTTCAAGCTTCCAGAATTGAGTGATCTTTGTCGTATCCGAGATATTGCTGAGTCAAAAGTCGCTGTTATCGGAGCCGTTAACCCCAGACCCCCTGGGCTTATAAACACCCTCATTCAGGCTGGAAAGCGTGTTATTGCACGAGTGCTTAACTGGCTTGTACGTGGACAGATTGCTTTCAATCAAGCGACTCTGCGCTATATGGATACTCAACTTGAGGTAACCTCTGAGCAAAATCGAGCGGTTCTACATGTGGCTCAAGAATTGGCCGTTTCGCAATCGGAACTTCTCAAAAGCCTAAGTGAGTGGCGACTAGCTGTTGAAGCAGGCATTAGAGAACGCGAAGTGGTATTTGAGAGTAAAGCTACCACACGACACGGTGAACATCTCGAACAATTAGAGCGGTTGCGGGAAGACTACGGTCAAGCGCTCACCAAAACGAATCAAGAACTCCAAGCTCAGTTTTGGAAAAATTTAGAGACTTTGAAGGTAGACCTAGACCGCCTGATACACACCGAACTACGGTTGATCCGTCAAAGAACGATGGTGTCAGAACGCCAGGAGAATAAAATTGTCCGTAAAGATCATAAGCCACTATCTACGCCAAGTGTGGATTTTGATTACGGACGTTTCGAGGAAAGGTTCAGGGGTGATCAGGAGTACGTTAAGAAATCCCAAAGATTTTACCTCCCGTATTTTAAAGATTGCCGCAAGATCGTTGATCTTGGCTGTGGGCGTGGTGAATTTCTAGAACTCGTACGTGCAGAAGGTTTAGACGGAATTGGTGTGGATTCAAACGCCGAAGCAGTTGCCGCTTGTCATGGAAAAAACATAGAAACCCACCAGCTTGATCTATTTGCCTTTCTTGTTCAACAGCCGGATTGTTCAATTGATGGTGTTCTCTGTTCTCACGTGATGGAACACATCCCGAGTGATCGACTTTCGGAGATGATCCGACTCATTGCACAGAAACTCCAAGGAGATGGTGTTCTTGCTGTGGAGACTCCGAATCCATCCTGCCTAGCGATGTTTGCAGGCGATTTTTACTCGGACCCTACCCATCAACGACCCATTCCTTCGCAATTAATGCACTTCCATTTGGAAGAGGCTGGCTTTACGGCTTTTGAAATCCATGAGCGGCATCCGGCCTCCGATGTTTTCCCCGAGTTGCAACCTCTAGACGAAATCGATAACCTGCGAGATTTTCGAGACAAGTTCTTTGGTGGGCTCGATTATGCCATTGTGGCTCGAAAGATTAAGTAGTATGGACCAAACTGTTGTAAAGTTGTAACCTATTCGTAACTAACTTGGCTCGGAAGATTAAGTAGTGATGGAATTCACTGGAGAACGAGTTATTCCGGGCCTTACCGCCCCAGACCTTTTCAACGAGCATATTGCCAGGTATGACTTTGTAGCGCCACTGGTCGATGAGCAGTGTGTCCTCGATGCAGGTTGTGGGGTGGGCTATGGTTCCGAACGGTTGGCTCGCTGTGCGTCGTCGGTAGTGGCATTTGACATCGCACTCCCACCTCTTCTCGAAAGCCATTCGATATGTGAGGCCACGAATGTTAGTGAGTGTCAAGGAAATTGTGAACGTCTTCCGTTCCGCTCTACATCCTTCGATGTGGTTGTCGCTTTTGAGGCAATTGAGCATCTACAAGAACCGGACGCATTTCTCAATGAAACTGCTAGGGTGTTGAAACCTTCTGGTCAACTCATAGTTTCAACACCTAATCGAGATTATTCTATTGAGTCTCGAAATGAATCCAATCCTTTCCATGTGCACGAGTTTAGCTATATTGAATTTCGTGAAGCATTAGAAAAACATTTCAAACATGTCACCTTTTTCTTTGAAAATCACAGCAATGCAATTACTTTTGCACCGCTGACAGTCGAGAGTATTAGAGCGACATTGGAGTCAGATACTACCCCTCAGCCGGAGCACGCCCACTTCTTTGTGGCTATTTGTTCAGATAGGGTACTCCGTGACTTGCCTGCTTTCGTGTACTTGCCACAGTCAGGAAATGTACTACGAGATCGAGAACAACACATTCATCTACTTGAGAAAGAACTAGCGCAGAAAGAGATGTGGCTGAACAAATACCTCACGGAACAAAAGGTGGCTCAGAAGGTGATTGACGATCTCCAGAAGGAAAATGAAGATAGGGTCGCATGGGCAAGGCAGATCGAAGAGAATTATACGGAACAGCTGGAAGAGAGAACCAATTGGGCTCAGGGCCTAGATCACGAACTGAACAAATCTATCAAGGAATTAACGAAGGTTCGTGAGGAGTTCACGGAGGAATTGACGGAAGCTCGTGAGGAATTGACGAAAGTTGGCGAGAAATTGACGAAAGTTAGTGAGGAATTGGCAAAGGTCTATGCTTCTTACGCGTACCGTATTGGTAGACGTTTAGGGTTGGCGCCTCCTCCTCCAGCTCCTAAAACCGAAGTTGACTCTTAGGAATAGTTGACCATGTTGGATATAGCAAGGGCGGCGTTGCTGACTTGGTCACTACGATCCAGCAATTGACTAATTGAGTCTGGGCCAGAACATTCAAATATTATGATCAGGAAAGATTGGTGTAACTCGGGACGTTCTGAGACTGCATTACTTGTTCTTTTCGTCGTAACTCTCTTGTTGCATTTCTTGGGTTGTGGCGGTAGGAAAAAAGTCAAATTGCCGCCACCTATTCCTGCCGTCGTGGGTTGGTCTGAGAAGGGTGTAGCTAGTTGGTACGGCCACCCCTATCATGGACGCATTACCAGCAATGGAGAACGATACGATATGAATAAGATTTCAGCGGCACACAAGAGTTTGCCATTTGATACTTGGGTACGAGTTCGCAATCGCAGTAATGGTAAACATGTCGATGTGCGTATTAACGACCGAGGTCCTTTTGTGAAGGGTAGAATTATTGATTTGTCACGTGCCGCTGCAAAAAAAATTAACATGATAGGTCCCGGGACTGCAAAAGTAGTGATTAAAGTCATTGCTAAGCCTGGAAAACGTTACCGTCTTAAACGCAATGTGGAGGAAAGTGAATCCTCGGCGAAAAAGATGATTGCAAAGTCCTCGTCTGTGTTACCCGCGACCTCAACTCATGTCGGATCAACTAAGCACTGGGAGGACCTACAGGATGCGGATGATGGTGCCGTACTCAGTGATCCTTGTTCACCGGGAACTTATTTTGGTGTTCAGTTAGGTGCGTTTAGCTTGATCGACAATGCTGAATTATTGTTGGACAAAATGGCCAATAGTCAGTTTGAATTTGGTGATGTACAAATTATAAAAAGCCAACTTGCCCAGGGAGTGCGCTATAGGGTCATCACTGGTCGTTTTCCTGATGCAATCACGGCAAAAACTCTAAAAAAACAACTCCAAAATAGTGGTATAGATGGCTTTGTTGCGATATTCGAACCACCTCCGCCAACGGATTGTCAGGTTCGGCTTGATAGGTAATGACGCTAGACTATGTCACAGCTTAGCTGAGTTCATGTTAGTTACACATAGCTATACTAAAAGATGTGTCGGATCAGCGGGATTTTTCAATGAGTGTGGAGCGTCTATAGGCCCTATGTCTGACAACCTCTCCAATACAGAATCTTTGGCGCTAGCGGTATCGGTACGCAATGAGCGTGGAGCACTGCATGAGTTGTCCGGAATTATTTCACGTGTTGGTGGCAACATCACGTGGGTGTCGATTCTTGATAGCCGCAAGGAGATCGAACAAGTATTCTTCGAAGTTTCCAATATCACCAATTCGACAGATCTGTTGGAGAGCTTACGAGCATTGCCGATTGTTATCGCAGCTGAAGAAAAGAAAAGTCTAAAAAGCGTTTTTGGGAAACGGATTATCATTTTGGGTGGCGGTGCACAGGTAGGACAAGTAGCTGTAGGAGCTGTATCTGAAGCGGATCGTCACAATCTACGCGGAGAAAGAATTTCGGTAGATACGATTCCTCTAGTTGGTGAACAGGAGTTAGCCGAAGCAGTGCGTGGAGTGGCTCGACTGCCTCGAGCGAGGGCAGTTGTTTTAGCTGGTGCCTTGATGGGTGGTGAAATCGAAGAAGCTGTTCGTGAAGTACAAAAACAAGGACTGCTCGTGGTTTCACTTAATATGGCAGGTTCTGTCCCGGAGGCCGCGGATCTTGTTGTCACCGACCCCATACAGGCCGGCGTTATGGCTGTCATGGCTGTAGCACATACGGCACGGTTTGAAATCCCAAAGCTACACAAAAAAGTGTTCTAGATCTAACGTCTGACCATTCTAGGGGTTTCGCGAAACAGTTCACTGCTTTTCGATACTGGAAAAGCCAAGGAGTGCTCAATATGTCTAATAGGGATCAGTTTGATCGTAGAGATGCGTTGAAGCTTACCGCTTTAGGTTTGGCTGGTGCGATTGGATGCTCGGGAAAATCTGATACATGGCCTAGTAAACCGAGTGGAAGTAGCTTCGGTGGTCTCAAAGTAGGATTAACCTCGTACACAACTCGAAAACTTAGTCTCGACGACACAATCGCAGCGCTGCAGCGGTTTGATATAAAGTATATTTCGTTGAAATCTGTTCATTTATCTCTCGATAGCAGTAAAGCCGAACGTCAGGAGGTTGGTCGTAAAATCGCCGATGCAGGGCTAGAACTAATGGGTTGTGGAGTTCTAGATCTAAAAAATGATGAACGACAGATACGGGATGTCTTTGACTATTGTGTCGATGTCGGAGCACCAATGGCCGTATCTGCTCCAGCGCGTGATTCATTGGGTGCAATCGACAAGGTAATTCGAGACTACGATAATTTAAAAGTGGCTATTCATAATCACGGTCCTGAAGATGAAAACTTTCCTTCCCCGACAGGTACTTACCAGGCGATTCAAGGTTTAGACGAGCGGATCGGTTGTTGCGTAGATGTGGGGCACACGTTCCGTTTAGCAGAAGATCCAGTCACGGCACTGAAAGCCGTGTCTTCGCGACTTTATGATGTCCATTTGAAGGACATCAAGGTAACAAACGAAAAACCTCCCATGACTTGGCCATATCCACTGTTGCCGGTTGGGAGAGGAGTCATTGACCACCCGAGCATATTACGTACGCTCGCCGAACTGAAGTTCTCCTACCAAGTGGCCCTTGAATGGGAAGGTGAAGAGAATGATCCACTACCAGGCATGGCAGAGTCCTACGGGTACATGAGAGGGGTCATGGCAAATAGTCAGAGTTAGCTATATTGAAATAAGTTTTCATTCCGACTGGTTATCATTGAGGTTTTCACTGCTTGCAATTTTCTGATTCGCTCTGTCGACAGGATCAGGCGACGACTTGTTATACTCGTTTTGCCGTCTCTATGATGGATGGCTTGCGATAGAAAATTCGGTAAGATTGAGTAGAAATGGCAGAAGATACAGCAACCAAGACTTCGAGCAACGTAGCTTCAGAAACGGCTGAGGAAGAGGTGAAGGAAGTAGATCCAAATCTACTGACTATTCTGGCATGTGGCACTAAAGTCAAGTACCGTATTCCGCGTCAACGTGCTTGTAACAACCCTGGAAAAAATAATAATATCTGTCGTGGACATCTCAAGCGGTGGTATGACTTCGAGGAAGATGTGGCGCAATACGTGAAGGGTATGTCAAGCGAAGTTTATCGTTGCGAGCGTTGCCAAACGCTTTACCTGCCCAATATAGAGGAAACTGCTAGGACCGGCACTCTGGCCTTCTAAGAGGATATTCTTAGAGACTCGTGGGGATGCTGTGCTAAGAGTGTAGTGCGATTTAAAGTAAGGATGTAACCGGTGGAATCGAGGCGTCCATGAAAATTGCAATTGGTGCTGATCACGGTGGCTTTTCGTTGAAGGAAGAACTTGTCCAGATGCTCCGTCAGGCAGGACACGATGTGGATGATCTGGGAGCTGAGCAGTATGACGCTGCCGATGACTATCCTGATTTTGCGTTATCCGTGGGACATGCCGTAGCGAAAGGTCAGGTGCAACGTGGAATTGTTGTTTGTGGCAGTGGAGTTGGTGCATCTGTTGCAGCCAATAAGGTTAAGGGAGTAAGAGCTGCCATCTGCCATGATACTTATTCAGCCCACCAGGGGGTGGAGCACGACGACATGAATGTACTTTGTCTAGGTGGTCGCATTATCGGAATCGAGTTGGCCACTGAGATTGTCACAACGTACTTGAAGTCGAAATTTAGCGAAGAGGAGCGACATCAAAGGCGACTTTCGAAGATTGTTGCTGCTGAGTGAGCTTGAGGCGGACGTATGCGTATGGTGTGTGATGGTTAGTGGCAAACCCAGATTATTGCGTATTCCTTCTCTGAACCTGTGGGTAAAGCCGGTTCTTTTAGCTTGGATGATTCCTGGCGCTGGTCACTGGTACTTGAAACGTTCTCTTCATGCAGGTTTATTATTTTTTGCTGTTGCGGGGATGTTTGTTTTCGGCTTACTTATGCAGGGGCGTATGTTTGTGCCCGTGTTCGGCGATCTTTTTACTACTGTGATTAATTGCGGTGGCTATATTGGCAATCTTGCTGCAGGTATGTTGTATTTTGTAGCCAAATGGCTTGGATACAATCAAGAACAATTAGCGACGGCGGCAGCTGATTATGGAACTAAATTCTTAGTCTGCGCAGGACTCTTAAATGTCCTTGCCATAGTTGATGTATTCGAGATTTCAACCGGAGAGAAATCCTGATGTATCTTCAGTTTTCGCATTTGGACGCGGCATTACTGTTTGCTCTTTTCACGTCCATCGTGATGGGAGTAGTGGGTCGCAGTTCCGATAAGGAACGGTTGCACTATGGCCTGAAAGTATTCGGATATTTTCTGGTGGCGATTTTTGGTTTAGGTTGGGTGATGTATTTCGGGCATGATTGAGGTGGATTAGGTTGTCGCAACGTTGTGTGCAAGGTGATAATAGCGACTGACTTGCTTGAATAAAACGGCCACGACTGCTCTGGTACTGCTCTTGAATACCAACTTCGAATAATGATCCGAAAGATAGTCAAGTACGGTGATCCCGTTCTCGAAATGGCTTGTGATCCAGTCACTGGGTTCAAAACCGCAGAGCTCGATGAACTGGTAGGAGACATGTTTGAGACAATGTACGATGCCAATGGTGTTGGGTTAGCAGCACCTCAGGTCGGTCTGTCGAAGAGTCTTGCAGTCATCGATACAGGCCCAGGCAAGGAATCCAAGGAATCTAGTGATAGGTTGGTTCTGATTAATCCCGAAATACTAACAACTGAAGGGGAGCAGATCGACGTGGAGGGATGTCTTTCCATTCCAGGCTTCAGTGAACCTGTGAAGCGTCCCCAGAAAGTTACTATACGTTCACAGAGCCTGACAGGAGACTGGTTTGAATTGTCAGGCGAAGGGTTATTAGCTCGCGCGATCCTACATGAAAACGATCACTTGAATGGAATTCTATTTCTTCAGCATATTAGTAGGCTGAAACGGGAGATTATCCTTCGTAAAATTCGAAAAATGCGACGGAACGGTGAGTGGAGCTAGCAGAATGCGTGTCGTTTTCATGGGGACCCCAACATTTGCGGTAGCAACGTTGGATGCCCTCTACAGCTGTGGACATCAAGTAGTCTTGGTTGTGACTCAACCGGACCGTCCTGTTGGACGAGGACAAAAGCTGAACTATCAACCGATAAAGCTACGAGCTTTGAAGCTGGGGCTAGAAGTTTTTCAGCCTTTGCGTGTGGTTGAGGAAAAATCAGTTGATCGCATATTAAAAACCAAACCCGATGTGATTGTTGTTGTTGGATATGGACAGATTCTCCCCAGAGAAATTTTTGAGTTTCCAAGTTATGGGTGTCTCAACGTCCATGCCTCGCTGCTGCCATCTTATCGGGGCGCGGCACCGATCAACTGGGCAATCGCAAAAGGGGAAAGTGTTACGGGTGTCACAACGATGAGAATTGGTGAAGGTCTTGATACAGGAGATGTATTGCTGAAGCGTGACACTATGATCAAATCCACGGAGTGTGCACCAGAGCTGTCGTCTCGATTGGCGGTGATGGGCGCCGAGTTGTTACTCGAAACTATTGACGGTTTGACAACTAATGCGATTGTTGGCCAACCACAAAACGAAAAAAATGCAACGTATGCTCCGATTCTCAAACGTAAAGATGGACGAATTGATTGGGAAACTTCAGCTGAGGACATATTCAATCGAATGCGTGGTTTTGACCCCTGGCCAGGTAGCTACACTTCGTTCCGAGGGAAACGGTTACATGTTCGTTGGGCATCACCTATTGGTAACGTCTCTGAGGGTCCAGGTGAGATTGGCGTTTCTGGTAAAAGTCTTGTTATTGGTTGTGGAAACGGCTCGGGTCTCACTATTGAGAAGATACAGTTAGAAGGTAAAAACCCGATCAAGGCGGATGAATTCACTAGAGGGTACCGTCCCATACCCGGAGAAAAGGTAGGAGAATAGGCTTGTGACTCCACTTGGCTTCCGATTTGCTTCAACGTATTCGGGAATCCGTAAGCATCCCGACGACGATCTAACGCTGATGGTTTCAGATACGCCTGCATCAGTGGCAGGAGTTTTTACTCAGAATCAAGTGTGCGCGGCACCTGTGACCATTTCGCGAGAGCAGATAAATGCAAGTGGTGGGATCTGCAGAGCAGTGGTTGCAAACGCCGGTAATGCCAACTGCGCTACGGCGACGATGGGAAAAGTTGCAAGGGAGACAATCCGAAGTGTTGCGAGGTTGCTTGAAATACCACTGGACCAGGTGTTGCTTGCTTCTACAGGTGTCATTGGTGAACCTTTGGATGAAAAATTGATTTTGGGCGCTTTGCCGGAACTTATGAGCGAACTCGCACCGGAGGGGCTTGGGGCATCAGCATCCTCGATTATGACTACAGACACATATCCGAAATTGGCTTCGATAGAAATCGCAACCTCCACTGGAACGGTACGACTTGCCGGTATTGCGAAGGGTGCGGGCATGATCCATCCAAACATGGCGACAATGCTTGCATTTTTCTTTACTGACGCAGGAATTTCTGTAAATGATTTAAACAGAATTTTAAATGTCGCTGTTGAGACGAGTTTTAATCGTATTTCTGTTGATGGAGATACATCGACCAATGACACGGTCTTATTGCTCGCAAATGGTGCCTCAGGAGTTCGACTTAACGAAGTTGATCGGCAGTCTTTTCAAGAGGCGCTAAATAAAATTTCGGAGGATCTCGCTGTTGGCATTGTAGGTGATGGAGAAGGTGCGCAGAAAGTACTAAAGATCGAAGTCAGGGGTGCCAAAACGAACGAAGAAGCGGTGCAGCTGGCGCGTGCGATTGCGAATTCGCCTCTCGTTAAGACGGCTCTTGCCGGTGCAGATCCTAATTGGGGTAGAGTTCTTTCATCGGCAGGTGCGTCGGGCATTCAATTTGATCCCACGAAAGTAGATATACATCTCAATGAGCATCTGATTTGCTGTCGGGGTGTACGTGCTGATTTCTCAGAAGAGGCAGTTCAGTCGACAATGGAGCTCGATGAATCGGTATTAACGCTTCAGTTCCATGGTATTGGAAGAGGTAGTGCACATTTTTGGACTTGTGATCTTACTAAGGATTACATTGATATCAACGCTGAGTACCGTACGTGAATATACTTGTTAATCACAAATTTATCCATTCTTGTGAAAGCCAGTGTTTGTTCGGTTTGGTGTCAAGTCGAACTAATTCCAGTTATCCACCACAGCCACAACTCACAAAGAGCATTGAATTTTATCGTCGCTTGAGAAGATTTTGTGTGAATTTGTTCATTTGGTGGCCGGTTACAGGGTTGGCATTATCTTGCGCTTTAGTGAATTTTGCTGATGCACAGACTCTAGCTGAAGATCGTTCGGCACTGGTGCGTATGCTTAATGATGCAGAGAGGGCTCTGAGTGCTCGTAACGCAGCACGATTTCTTTCCTACTTTGATGCGAGAAACAATCCTGACTACTTTCGGGTTGAGACGCACATTGTCGCTCTCACACGTCAGTCCTATATTGCATCATCCATCGGGACTTCTGACTGGGTCAGTAATGACAACGGATACAGTGGAATAATTGATTGGATGGTACAGTTGACGTTGGTTAGCTCACCTGGCAAAATCGAAACTCGACGCACGAATGTTCAAGTCTCCGTTGTCCGTTCTAAGAAGAATAAAACCCTTTGGAAAATCAAGACAATTTCTCCAATTGACTTTTTCAGACCCTTGTAGGGTGCAGCGAGCTAGTCTTTTCCAGAGAAGAAGCTGTCTTTTGGCTTTGGATATTGTGTTGCAATAAGGGAAAGCTTCGATATCAGTACAGTATAGGTTATAAATAATTGAAAATAAAGGATTTGTTTTGCAGATATTATTATTACGATATACAACCCTTATCCACACTTTTTCCACAGTTTAAAGTTCTTTGTATTTAGGTAGTTAAGCGGTTCTTAGATGAAAATCACTGTTTATACGTGTTATTCACAGGGTAAAACCTAGCAAATGAAGGATTTACGTCGACATAGAAAAAATCCCCAATAGTGATTTTAGAGATGGCATACTAATCGAACTCATTACGAAAGAGAACATGGCCTCAAATGTTACAGATGCAGCTCTCGAAAAGGGGCTCCCGACCAATCTTGAGGCGGAACAATTTGTTCTCGGATCTGTACTGCTCGACGATACTCTATTCCCTCAAGTTGCAGGTTCGGTAGAAGCTGGTGATTTTAATGTTGAAAAACATCGCCGCATTTTCCTACGGATGGTGGATCTTCATTCAAGGGGAGAACGGATCGAGTACCTTACGCTCGTCAACGAACTCGAAAAACATTCACAGCTCGAATCGGTCGATGGAATTGCGTATATTTCTTCGTTAACAGATGGGTTACCTCGTCTTGATTCGATCGACAATTATTTAAAAATTGTCAAAGATAAATCACTTATTCGACGCTTGATTTTCACTGCTCAGAACATCATAAATAGCTGCATAGACGGCGGTGATGAAGTTGAGCAATTAATTGCCGAGGCCGAGTCAGCCGTTATGCGTGTGGGAGATGCACAACTCCGATCTGGGTTGTCGAACCCACGCCAAATTGTGGAAGATTACGCAGGAGGAGTGAGCGCATTTCTTGACCCGAGCAAACGGGTACGTGGTTTATCGACCCCTTTTCTCGAATTTGATGAACGCACCACGGGGCTCCATTCCGGTGAGCTAATTGTTTTAGCTGCTCGTCCAGCAATGGGAAAGACTGCATTAGCTTTGAATATTGCTCATCATGTGGCCTCTGAGCAACCCGGCAAGCCGGGCCAACCAGTAGCAATTTTTTCGCTGGAAATGTCAAAAGAATCACTTTTAACTCGAATGTTGTGTGGTGCGGCACGGGTTGATAGTCATCGATTCCGAGGTGGTTATCTGAACCAAGAGGAACGTCGGAGACTTAGCGCTGCTCTTAATCAACTGGTCAATGCGAAGCTATTCATAGACGATTCTGCTGCAACAACCATGATGGACATTAGTGCCAAATGTCGTCGACTGAAATCGGAACAAGGGCTCGCGTTAGTTATCGTCGATTACATGCAATTGATGTCTGCGAAAGGTAGGTATGATAGCCGCGTACAAGAGATTTCAGCCTTGTCCAGAGGGTTAAAGTTACTTGCCAAAGATTTAGGAGTCCCGGTTATCGCACTTTCCCAGCTCAGCAGAGCTCCGGAAATGCGCACCGGCGACCACCGTCCACAATTGAGTGATTTACGAGAAAGTGGCTCCATTGAGCAAGATGCTGACATTGTTGGATTTATATTTCGCGAAGAAATCTATAAGCCAGATCGTGAAGATTTGCATGGGATGGCGGAACTGATTATCAGCAAACAACGTAACGGCCCGACTGGCAAGATTAAGCTTGCATTTCTACACAAATACGTTAAGTTTGAAAACCTATCAGAGGAGATACAAGGTGAAACCGAACCGACATCACCGGAAGAAAACGCACCGTTCTAGTTGCTGTTGTGCCGCGGACAGAATTTTGTTGTCCGCTAGGGTGTGAGGCCAATTTTCCTTTGGCTAGAATTGAACTGAGTTACACGCGAAGCAGATCCTGTGCGAAGATTAGGTTTCTTCGGTGGGGAATCCATTTCCAGCCAGCAGTCACTTTGTACTAGTGATCACAGATGAACAACTCTCATCTTGAAGCCGATCTTACGCCATCCTCTTCCAAGGCGGGAATTCTGCAAACGACTTTTCGTGCGTTTCACTATCGGAATTTTCGATTGATGTGGACAGGAGCGTTTGTCTCAACAACTGGTTTTTTTGTTCAAGAAGTAGCTCAGAGCTGGCTTGTTTACACAATGACCGAGTCAGCATTTCTGTTGGGGCTGACAGCATTCTTGGCGGGTGCCCCTATTTTACTTCTTTCGTTGCTAGGAGGGGTAGCCGCTGACCGGATGGATCGCCGTAAACTGTTAACAGTTTCGCAATACATCCAGATGGTCAGTGCATTTTCATTGGCGATTCTCCTATGGATGAACGCAATCGAAGTTTGGCACATCATGGCAGCGGCTTTTATGAGTGGAGTTGGTCAAGCATTTGGCGGACCCGCGTATCAGGCTTTAATTCCATCGTTGGTTGAGGAGAAAGATTTACCAAACGCAATTGCCTTAATGTCAATTCAATTCAATTTGGCGAGTGTTATTGGACGCCCGGTTGGTGGTCTCATTTTTGGCCGTCTCGGTGCTGCTACCTGTTTTGCCGTTAATGCCGTGACTTTTATGGCAGTTGTGATTGTATTGATGATCATTCGAATTCGATTTGTTCCCAAGAAGACGGAAGCCCAGATTTGGCACAGCCTGAAAGAGGGCATAGGGTTTGTTTTTCACCACCGTTCTTTGTTCTCATTAATGCTTTTATCTCTAAGTACTGCATTTCTAGCAGTTCCATTGATGACGTTGTTGCCGATTTTTGCCAGGGAGACATTTCATCTTGATGCACAAGGGTACAGCCTGATGGGCGCTGTTTTAGGCGCAGGAGCGGTAACTGGTGCATTGTTTGTTGCTTGGCTTGGAAATACACCTAAAAAAGGTTGGAAGACTCTATTGATGCAGTTAGCGTTGGGTGTAACAACGATGAGTTTCGCGATGAGTAAATCACTTTTCTGGGCCTTGTTCTTTTCGTTCTTAGCGGGCGGTGCAATTCTAGCAGTTTTCGCCATGATGAACTCGTTAATTCAATCACTGGCACCAGAGGAGATGAGAGGTCGTATTATGAGTGTTCAGAATACTGCTTTTAGGGGGGCTATGCCGGTCGGAAATCTGACAGCAGGGTCATTGGCGAACCATTTCGGAGCGCCATTTGTTGTCGCTATCAATGGTATATTTTTAGCTATCATTTCTCTGATGTATGTGATTCGCAATAAGGCTGTAAAAGAACTGTAGCATTCGTTGAGTCGCATAGTGAAAAACCGATTTTGAAAATAATCCTACAGGCAATTCAAGTTGTGTGTTCGATTTTTTCTGCCATATACGAACTTCGTACTAGTGGGCCGCTAAAGACTGTGCGAAAGCCAATGGACTCACCATATTGGCGGTAGCTTTCAAAGATTTCTGGTGCAATGAACTCCTCGACCGGAAGGCGATTGCGTCGTGGCTGTAAATATTGACCGATTGTGGCCACACTGGTGCCAGTATTGCGTAGGTCGTCCAGTAGGGAATGTACTTCATCCCGAGATTCACCGAGGCCTACCATCAGGCCAGATTTAGTTAGAATATTTGGCTTACGATCGCGAACAAATCGAAGTATGTCAAGTGATTGGTGGTAGTTTGCTTGCGGTCGTACTCTCCTGTAGAGTCTCTCAATGGTCTCCATGTTGTGATTGAAAACGTCAGGTTCGGCATCGATTAAGATTTCAAGAGCATCCGTATTGCCGCAAAAGTCAGGCGTTAGAACTTCAATTCTTGCATTTGGTAGAGCAGCACGGACACAACGGATAGTTTGGGAAAAATGTCGAGCCCCTCCATCTATTAGCTCATCTCGGTTTACACTTGTGATGACGACGTACCGCAGATTCATTTCTGCAGCCATTGCGGCCACATTATGAGGCTCATCATGGTCGAGAGCTTCGGGAGTGCCTTGCGGGACTGCACAAAAACCACAGGTACGAGAACATATATTGCCCATGATCATAAACGTTGCTGCTTTTCTCGAGAAGCATTCATGGATATTCGGGCAACGAGCTGATTCACAAACAGTGTGAAGCCTTCGCTCGCGAAACTTAACCTTGAGTTCGTGTAGAGCACGAAAATCAGTTTTGCTGTGACGAAGCCATGACGGTAGGCGTGATTTAGATAGACCCGCATTTGGGGTCTTGATTTGAACTACGGCCATTTCTTATATGTACTCTAGTTATTACTACAGGTACAGCCAGAATTAAATTTCTGTCGCTTGGGACCCTAATGGTAAATCATTTCGGTTTGTTCTGCTGGGATTGACATCTGTTGTAGATATCGACAATTCTGTAAAATCATGCAGTTGTATTTCGGAGCTTAAGCGGCAGCTCCCAAGAACTCTCTCTGGTCACCTAATCAACATGCTGAGATGTTCGGATGTTGCTCCGGATAGTTGAAGGGATTTGGTCAATTTCTCCAGATTTGGGATATAAGCTCGAATAGCAACCGTATGGGTTTCAGGATGTAGCGTGAACTTGGAGATTTCACAAGGGAGCATGAAAGCGTCACCAAGTGAATAGTTGACACAGGACTGCGAAGAAAATTCATTTTTGACTGAACTGGGGAAGTTTTGGTTAATCGCCGCGACATTCATTTGGCCATGACCTTCCAGGAAAATGAATAGTTCAGGGCCAATTCCAGAGAGGTCAAAGTGATTGGTTCCAGTCCACGATATTTTTTCCATCGCAAAATGCGAGCATGCCACGAGCAGTTCTCGTCGCATACCTGTTTTTGGTTTCGAAAAGACAAATGGTGGTACAGCACGGGGAGTGTACTCATCAAAACAAGAAGCTGTCACAGCCTGATCAATGTGGAGAGGTCGTGGACACTCGTCAACGTCAGTGCGACCGTAGTCGTAGATGCGATAGGTAAGATCTGAATTCTGTTGTATTTCGCAGATTACCAGCCCCGGACCGAGTGCGTGGACAGTGCCAGGTGCAACGAAGTATGTATCACCCTGCTTCACATCGATCCAGTTTAAAGAGTCAACTATTTTCCCTGTCGTAGCCAAATGACGAAATCTTGTGCTGGACAAAGTTTCATTCAAGCCAAGTGCAATTTGGGCTTTGGGTTCAGCTGTTACGATGTGCCAGGCCTCTGTTTTGCCTGTTTCATTGTGTTGACGCATGGCGTGCTCGTCGTCAGGGTGAACTTGTACGGACAGACGATCTGACGTAAAAAGAAGCTTTGACAAGATGGGGAAGTATGGCTGTGAATAATTGACAGGCACATTCTCTCCTAAATCTGTTCGTCGTCGTATTGCGTGCGGTGGATACTCTGTGCCCATTAAGCGCGTGCCGAATTTGTCAATAAGATCGGCGAGAGTTAACCCTGTAAACGGACCATCTTGGATGCGGTTCTCTTCGAAGCTGTACCAGACCTCACCTATTCTATTCTCAGGTAAGGTTTCGGACAAAAACCACGGATCTAGAGACCGATTCCCCCAGATCTTTGCTCGAAAGGATGCAGGGAGCTTAACTGGATATAAGAAACTCAAGCCAAACCTGTTACAAAATCTCGGATTCGCGAGATGCCACGGTCTAGATCGTGCATAGATGTTGCATAGGAGACTCGCACGTGTTGACTTGTCCCAAACGCTTCACCAGGTACAAGAGCAACATGTACTTGCTGCAAGAGTTGGGTGGCAAAATCCATGGCAGTGTTGATGCCATTCTTGCCAAAGTAGTGGCTGAAGTTGGGGTATACGTAAAATGCACCGCCTGGTTCGGCACAAGTTACGCCAGGAATATCATTTAGAGCCTGCACGGCAAAGTCACGTCTTCTGCGGTATTCATCTAGCATTTCCTGAACCGAATCCTGAGGCCCCGTTAGTGCCTCTATGGCTGCTTTCTGGGCGATAGATGTCACGTTTGAAGTTGCGTGACTCTGAAGCTTGTTGATAGCACTTATGAGTTCTCTCGGAGCCAGTGCAAAGCCCACGCGCCAGCCTGTCATAGCATAGGTTTTTGAGAGTGAGCCCGCCACGATTACATTAGACTTCGCACCGGATTTTGCCGCGATTGAGAACGGCTCACTGTCATAAACCAAACGACAATAGCATTCGTCTGTAATCAGCATGATGTCACGATTCGAAGTCAATTCGTGGATCTTTTCAAATTCTCTTTTTGAAATTACTGCGCCACTAGGGTTATTGGGGGAATTGACGATGACTAGTTTACTTCTCGGTGTCAATGAAGCTTCGATAGCGTCCGCAGTTAGTTGAAAACCTTGATTTTCACTAGTGGCAACTTGGACACATTTACCTCCGTGATAATTTACGACGTCGTAAAAAGTTACCCAATATGGGACGGGCAGTATGACTTCATCATCGTCTTCAATCAAAGCGGCGACGGTATTGAAAATAACATGTTTGCCCCCTACGCAGACGATGCACTCGGAGGGGTCATAATTGGTGCCGAAGTATCTGGAATGGTATTTGCAAATAGCATCCTTTAACTGCGGAATGCCACCCGCAGGGGTATATTTGGTGAAGTTATCTCCAAGAGCATTGATCGCTGCCTGTTTTATATTCGTTGGTGTTGGAAAGTCGGGTTCTCCTGCTCCAAAAGCTACAACGTCGATGCCGGTAGCTTTCAAACGTCCTGCCTCTGCACTAACCGCCATAGTGGCTGATTCACTGATCCGACTCATTCGTTCCGTTATTTTCATGTCTTGAGTATCTTCGCTTTCACTTGCAATCGTTTTTTGATGCTAGGAGGGACAAAGTCGCTTACGTCACCTCCGTGATCGCAGACTTCCTTGACTAATCTGGAACTGAGATAACTGTAGGCTTCTGCTGGCATCATAAATACAGTTTCTAATTCCGGCGAAAGTTTACGGTTCATCAACGCCATTTGCAATTCGTATTCGTAGTCTGATACTGCTCGAATACCACGTAGTATCAATTTCGCATCTTGTCTTTTGGCAAAATCTACTAACAATCCATCGAAATTGTCGACTCTCACATTGTTCAAATGTATTGTGGTCTCTGAAACCATCTCCATTCGTTCTTTTACAGAAAATAATGAATCCTTTTGATCGTTCAATAGTACTGCTACGATCACTTTTTCAAATAGCCGTGAGGATCTTTCGATTAAGTCTAGATGGCCATTAGTCAACGGGTCGAATGATCCAGGGTAAATTATTGTATTGCGGTTTGCCACTGAGAAAGGGCTATTGTACCAAGGCATTGGCCAAGGTTTTCGGTTAGGTGAGCAACAAGTAGTGTTGATCGCGGTCGCTGCTGGGTTGAACCGTCGGAAGCAATTAGTCATCCTGAAGTGTCACGGTATGTCATGACTCACACGACCGAAGCACGACTACTAGCGAAAAAGTACATGGATCAGCTAAGCGCGACAGTGCAATCTGGTTCCAAGGAGCAGTATGACTGCATAGAGACACTGTGTGGTTTAGCAGCTTCTCCTGAACTTGCACAAGCCCAAGCCGGCACAAAAGCTCTGTTTCATGACATAGTAGAGCCACTTTCCGACCGTTTTGACGATTCACTGTGTGAGGTCTACATAGAGTTATTTGCGCAAGTGATCGATTACTGCCGACATTTACCAGCTGGATGCGATCTCGATAGGAAGCTAGCCAGTTTTGGAATAGACAGTCAGTCAGATTTACGTTCACGAGCAATCCGTGTACGTACCCCCTCGCACTATAGTTGTGATGGACCGGCAAGACCCCGAAAAATTCTTGTGTTGTCAAGAGTTACGCTTGGCGCAGACGTTGCGGTTACTAGCGTTGTGTTAACGAAGATGAAGAAATTTTTTCCTGATGCGGAAATTAAGTTTGTCGGTGGCACAAAGGCAGCTTCTTTTTTTGTTGCCGATACTCGGATTGATCATCTATTCGTTGGCTATCAACGTGATGGTGTATTACTGGACCGACTTCACCAATGGGTTGCTTTGACCGAAGTGATTGATCAAGAGATTTATGGATTAGAAGATGACGAGTTCCTGATTGTAGACCCTGACTCACGACTGACACAGCTAGGAATGTTGCCTTTAACTCATCGCGACCTGGGGTACTGCTTCTTGGAAACTCGCTCTTTTCGCCCGACAGAGGTCGAGGGTACTTTCCGAACGGCAAACTGTGACAAAAAAACCTCTTTGGGGCAGTTGGTGGTTTTACAGTTGCAAGCTATTTTTGGCCAAGATGACGAAGCTATCTATCCCAACGTCCATCTATCACCATCGGATTATGCGTTAGGAGGTATCGTGCGTGAGTCTTGTGGTCGGCCATTAGTAGCGATCAGCCTCGGTGTAGGATCCAACGAGATGAAGAGAGTGGATGGCAGCTTTGAGTTCGAACTTCTGGAGTTGCTAATTAGACGGAACTATGGAATATTGCTTGACCGAGGGGCCGGAGAAAAGGAACTGCGACGAATGGACCATCTAGAGCAATCTCTAATTGAAAGTGGATATTCATTAAGTCGAATTGATCGAAACGGTTTGCAATTGGCTGATGTAATGACTTGGGAGGGGAGCATCAGTTCGTTTGCTGGCTTGATTGGGGCTGCTGATCTGTACGTAGGTTATGACTCTGCTGGTGGTCATCTCGCTTCATCACTGGGCGTGCCAGTCATTACGATATTTGCGGGAGCTCCTAATCAGAAAATGCGGGAGAGATGGTCCCCTTGGGGTTGCTCGACTACGAACGTTATCTCGGTGAGTGCGAATGAAGAAGACAATTTAATCCTGGAGCGCGTTGAGGAGTTACTTCTTTGAAGGTTGCACTCGATTCAACTTACAGCGTAGATCTGAGACCTTCCGGTATTGGTGTGTACTGTTCAAATCTGATTTCTGCCCTGGTCAAGGTAGCACCTGTGCACCACTTTGAACTCGCCTATCGTGGAAGTCGTTTTGTGCGTTCTTTTCGTTTCCCGATGCCAGGCGCCAATTGCAAAAGGAGATTACTGGAAGAATTTAATTGCTATTTATTTCGTGATCAGGTTGATTTATTCCATGGTTTGAATCAGCGGTTGCCGAAGTGTAGATTTGCTGCCACTGTTTCGACGTTTCACGATCTCTTTGTGCTGAATGGTGATTATTCTACTCCCGAGTTTCGTGCACGTTTTGCCACGTTCGCCCGTGATGCTGCAGATAGGTCTGATCGCATCATTGCTGTTTCACAATATACCGCTGATCAAGTAGAGAAACTTCTCGGATTTGAATCCTCGCGTATCCATGTCGTTCACCATGGAATTACGCCAGTGCCTCATCAGACACCAGAGGAATTGGAGCATTTTCGAAAAAAGAATGAGCTGCAGGCACCTTTCCTTTTGAATGTAGGAGCGATTCAAAAACGAAAAAATATCGTAAGGATTATTGAGCTTCTGGAGAGGTTGCCGACACACTATGGGCTCGTTCTTGTGGGTGCAACAGGTTATGGTATTGAAAAGATTATGGAGCGTATCGAGGCCAGCCCGGCGTGTGATCGCATTCGTTTGATTGGTTATATCAATGAAGATTTGTTGGCGAAGTTGTATCGCACAGCAGAACTTCTAGTTTTTCCATCACTTGACGAAGGTTTTGGTTTTCCGGTTCTCGAAGCAATGTCTGCTGGGTTGCCAGTGGTGACATCCAACTGTTCAGCAATGACGGAGATTGCAGGTGGCGCAGCACGTTTAGTCGACCCAAAAGATACGGATTCAATTGAAGCTGGAATCGTAGAAGTTTTAGGCGACAATGAGGCTCGAGCTACATTAATCGATAAGGGGCTCAAACGAGCAGCGCAATTTCACTGGGTCAAAACCGCCAATGAAACTTTACAGGTCTATGGGAAAGCTATAAAGTCATAAACAATCTGAAAATCGATGATGTTATTCCGGACCTATCCCATTATTTTCATATATCCTAATCCTTGAATTTCGTGACCGTTAATCCTCCTATTTTTGACAGACCCCATCGCAAGACAGGGAGTCTACTCAGTGCTGTGACGGGGTGTTCGTTTCTGGCATTGTCCGGAGGAATAGTTTCAATCGCCTTCTCGCATGCTTGTATGGCTGTTGTCTTGGTGCTGCTAATCGTGTCCAGGACCATGCCACGCTTTCCCCCAATTAAAGCTCCTTTGTTTGCTTTCATCGGTCTCACAGTTTTTTCACTGCTTACTTCCGATGTGCCTTGGGATGGCTTGCCGCAAGTTAAGAAATTTTTCGTGTTCTCTTTCCTGCCTATTTCTTACTGGGTATTTCGTCACCGGGGAGATGCTTTCCGTTTGTTGCAAGCATGTTTTCTTTTGGCAAGTGTGGCAGCTACTGTCAGTATTGGTCAGTTTGCTGTTCATTGGTATTCTGCCAGCACAAAGGGAGTTGACTTCTATCAGTCGTATGTGGGCCGGCGGATCAGTGGTTTTTTTGGCCATTGGATGACCTTTAGTGAAGTAGGGCTGCTGGTTTTTTTGGCGATGGCAAGCTATCTACTTTTCTCAAAATCTGGCAAAGAGAGAACACGTGTGTTTTGGATTGGCTGCGTCACAATCGTAGGCGTTTCACTACTGCTGAGTTTTACCCGGAGTGTCTGGGTGGCGGCGTTGTTGTGCTCGATGTATCTGATTTGGCACTGGAAGAAAAAAGCACTCCTGTTTGTATTTGTCTTTATCGGCATTGCTGTGATGTTTGCGCCCAATGCCGTTTTACAAAGAGCCGGCTCAATCAACCCCACCGATAATCCAGCCCGATTGTTAATGTGGGAAACGGGATTTAGCATGATCAAAACATATCCTTGGTTAGGGGTTGGACCGGAGCGAGTTGGTCCTCTTTTTGAACAATTTGCCGCCCAGTCAAAAGATGAATGGCCCGATGCTTACTACGGTCACTTGCACAATATGTACATCCATTACGCCGCCGAGCGGGGCCTGCCAGCGACGTTAATTTTGATTTGGTTTTTAATCAAGGTTATAACCGATTGCCGTAGGGCCTTGATCAGTCTTCCCAGAGTTCATGACGACGATCGTTGTCTATTGCATGCTGCAGAAGTGGCCACACTTGGAGTCATGGTGGTTGGCTGTTTTGATTTGACACTTGGGGACAGTGAGATACTGGCTTTCTATTTAACTATTGTTGGGTTAGGCTACGGCGCCATTGCACGAATTGCTAAAACAAAGCTTTCGGCTCCGCATGCATCTCACAACGTGTGAAATCGATGTTCATAGAGCATTGTTTGCCCTCTTTATGGATATCCCTTCACTCACCACAAGATCCGGTATCATTGGAATACGGTGAGGTGCGAGAGTGGTTGAATCGGGCGGTCTCGAAAACCGTTGAGCCTTTGCGGGCTCCGTGGGTTCGAATCCCACCCTCACCGCCATACGCTTTCACAGTATCTAGTAACCTGACTATACATCAAATTGTTCTGCAATCTTGCTTCGTCACTAGCGCTCTAGTGCAGTGGTTTCAGTAGGTGAGAACTGCCCAGGATAGGTATTTCTATATGCTATGTGGTTAGTAATTTCGTAGGTACAGGTTACGGAATTCAACTTTCATTGGATCTCCTGTGTGAATCTGTAGTCCGATCAGACCTTTGCCGAGTTGATTCGGAGTATCGTCATCTACAACAACGCTAGTGACATAGCCATTGATGAGATGTATTAGTACGTTGGCTCTAGCAATAACATGCATGTTATTCCATCCGTTCACTCGTATGTTTTTCTTGATTGCGCTCGCCCTTCGCAGTTGCCCGACAATGCGCGGCCTCTGATTTTTCTGGATTTGTACCATGTCACCAGGTTTGGTAATAAGCGCCCGTGGTCCACGTTCTTCATAAAGAGCACCGGTGTATGTGTTGCTGAAATCGAAGTCTGCCTGGTAGCCTTTCAAAACCCATTGCCCCTCTTTCGGTAATTCGACACTACGGTACTGCAAGCCACTGTTGGTAGAATTCATTCGAAAGTCAATTTTGAGGTCGAAATCTTCAACTGTTCCTCCTCTCCAGATCAAAAAGGTATTGGAGCGAACTGGTTGGTCAGGGTGAGTTTGTCCGATTATGGTGTTGCCTTGTGCTCGCCAAAGAGAAGGGTCTCCATCCCATTCCCGTAATGTCCCATCGAAAATAGATTCAAAACCCTCATAATTTGATTCTTGGTAAGACTCTGGCCCAACCTGAGTTGGTGATGTCGTCACAGTCAGTGGTATAAGCACTAACAGTGCGAACACAGGATGTAGCAATTGGTAGCAAATTGTGATTTTGGTCATGGTGTTTTTCCTGAGCAGGTCTTTGTATTTAACACAATCAATGTGCGAAGTAACCATTACGAGTCCGGACCGAGATTCCTTGTTTTCTGATTTTCACATCGACTTTACGCCAGGCGTTATTAAAAGTTTGATTTTTTGGGTAGTACGACAAGGTATAAACACTTCGCAACTCTTGTTCGATAAGGCCAAAAACAGGATTTAGATCTTGGATTGAAAGTGCCGGAAAGAGACGTCCTCCAGAAATTTTGGCAAGCGTTTCCATTTGCTTTCTGGCGCGACGTGACCAGCCACGTCCAAAGCGTTCACCGGAACGCAAAAAAACAGGGTATATCAGAGCATTCATTCCAGCGACACCACGCAAAAGTTTCTTGAATGATGTGCGAGAAGGCATTTCTTGCTTGCTGACACGGTTGTCGATGCCATCACTGATGATGATGAGGGCATTACGCTCTCCAGGATGGTAAGGAAAATCTTCGGCGTAGGCGAGCACGATGGAATCGTATAACGGTGATGCTCCGGAAACGTTTGGTAGATAGGAAATCGATTCAAGTAGAAGATTCTTTTCTGACGTAAGTCGTGTAATCACGTGAAAAGCATTACCCGCTAATGCATAAATAGCTACATTATCGTGTGGTCGAGCTAAATTGATAAAACGCCGCGCAGCATTTTTCATTGCCAGGCGGTCTGGCTGGGTGCTGCCACTTAGGTCTAGCAGAATGGCGAGATTAAATGGAGCTTCGCCTGATCCAGCAGTATCAAGTTTTTGCGGTAGTCCATCTTCGACAACTTCGAAATCCTGTTTCCGAAGGTTGGGTACGGGTCTTCCATTCCCATCAGTGACAGCAGCGATTAAGTTGACTACCCGAACTTCTGATCGAAATGTAGGGCCGTCTTTTTTTGTTGTCCAACTTGGAGAAGTATCAATTTCTTTGGAAATAAAATTGCTAGGTGGTCGATTAGCTCGCGAGAGAGAGGCTAGGATGTCAGGTGCTTGGGAGGGGAGCTTGACTGGTGAATCGGCTGGAATCTTGTAATTGGTTAGTTTTATGTAGCTGGGGTTGTTGGTTTGAACTTGAATGGATCCAAAGGCAATGCGCCAAATCGCTAGATTATCTTTGATACGCCAAAGAAGCTTATTGTCAGCTCTCCGAACGGTTTGTTGAGTAAATTTATACCCACTAGGTTTTGTAAATTTTTTTGGTTTCTTGTGGGAGGTCAGTAAGAACCTTGTCGAATGCCAAGGAGCAATTATGTTGATGCTTCCTCGGTCAGTTTTCAACAGGGCTCGATGGATCATCCCAGCAACAGTGATAGGGTCATGACTGGTGACCAATTCGAGTGTGAAATGAAAGGGAACTTGAACGTCAAGATCGACCGGCTCGTTGTCCTGTGGTGCACATGTGACAGTAATGGTTTCATCGTCTTTTTTGATTTTTAAATCGTTTTCTGTTGCTGGGCGTGTGCGCCCTTTACCTTGAATGTGTAGCCGTGACACAGTTCCTACTTTTACGGAAAGAGCGCCAACTGGATTGTGGATACGGAGCACCGGTGCAGCCTGTGCATGCATCGTAATGCTCACTAGGCTTGCAAAGGCAAACAGGTTACAGAGTGTATGAACGGTCTTCCGAATAATCATTTCGGTGGGTCATCAGATCTTACATCGAAAGTTGTGTTAAGAGGCTCTGTAGTTGATCCAAACAGTATCTTCCATTTTCTGACTTTAATTTCAACTCTAATTCACCACTAGGTGAAAATGAAGCACTGGGTGTGGCAGTTACAAATTTCATGAGGCTGTCGAGGGCTACCTTGGAGTTTTCGCGGAAGTGGATTCGTAAATGTGATCCACGACGATCTATTGATGCTACGCCTATGCGTTGAGCTAGTGTTTTTACTAGAGCAAAGGACGCAAGATTTTCCACTGCTGTAGGGGTTGCTCCATAACGATCCCTCAATTCTTCGAGTAATTCTGTGCAAGCTGACTCATTTTTTACCTCTGCGAGAATTTTGTAGTAATGCAAGCGCTGATTTTCATTGCTTATATAGCTCGGAGGTATATGTAGGTCTAGTTGTAGTTTTAAACTGGTTGGGCTGAAGGATTCGGTTTTTTTGCCCTGAAGCTCACTGACGGCCTCGTTGAGCATACGACAATAGGTTTCGAATCCGACAGAAGCAATTTGCCCATGTTGTTGGGCGCCTAATAAGTTACCTGCACCACGCAATTCTAGATCGAGAGCGGCTATCTTAAACCCTGCACCTAATTCACTGAATTCTTTCAAAGCAGCTAAACGTTTGCGGGCAGTTTCATTTATTTCACAAGTTTCCGGGACTAGAAGAAAAGCATACGCACGCCGATTCGAACGTCCAACACGACCTCTCAACTGGTATAGATCAGCCAACCCATACCTATGTGCATGGTCAATAATGATGGTGTTTGCAAGCGGGATATCTAGGCCATTCTCGACGATCGTAGTCGACACCAAAATGTCGTATTTGTGATTAATTAACTTCAGCATCACGCGTTCGAGTTCCTTTGCAGCCATTTGTCCATGACCAACACCGATACGAGCATTTGGAGCCAGTTTTTGGATTTTTTCAGCGGCATCCCAAATTGACTCCACGCGATTGTGAATAAAGTAGACTTGTCCTTCTCGATCCATTTCACGACGAATTGCGGTTTCGATTATCCGATCAGAATGTGGTGCGACAACAGTGTTAATAGCAAGGCGATCCTTTGGAGGGGTTTGAATTGTTGATAGATCACGTAAACCAGCAAATGACATGTGTAGTGTACGTGGAATTGGTGTTGCCGAAAGGGTTAACACATCAACTTCCTTTTTGATCTGTTTGAGGCGTTCTTTGTGACGGACACCAAAACGGTGTTCCTCATCAACCACTAATAATCCAATATCGCTGTATGAGACATCCTTTGAGAGTAATCTATGAGTTCCGATTATGACATCGATTTTTCCAGATTCGAGACCCTGGAGAATCTTTGTTTGTTCCTCCGTATTCCGTAGACGACTGAGCATTTCGATTTCGACTGGAAATGCCGTAAAACGACTGCGGAAAGTCTCGTAATGTTGTAGAGCAAGCACGGTTGTGGGGGTGAGGATCGCCACTTGTTTACCATCTCCAAGAGCTTTGAAAGTCGCGCGCATAGCTACTTCTGTCTTGCCAAACCCTACGTCACCGCACACGAGCCTATCCATAGGATGTGCGGACTCCATATCGTGTTTGATGTCTTTGATGGTTTGAATCTGATCGGGTGTTTCAGTGAATTCGAAAGAATCTTCAAACTCACGTTGCCAGTTGCTATCTGGCGAGAAGGCATACCCGGCAGCGAGTTTTCGTTCCGCGTATAACTTGAGTAACTCATCGGCCATATCGAGCAACCGGGCTTTTACGCGGGATTTGGTTCGTCGCCAGGTTTGTCCACCCATACGGTCGAGTGTCGGAGTAGAGCCACTGCCGTTATACTTCTGAATCAGATCAAGGCGTGACAGAGGTACGTAAAGCCGAGCCCCGTCAGCATATTCGAGAAGCATGAAATCTTCGGTGCGATTGCCTTGTGCGATTTCTCGTGTGCCGCGATAGAGTCCAATACCGTGTTCGACGTGGACAATGTAATCACCTTCGGAAAGATCCTGCAAATCAGGCAGAAATATTGCCATAGCAGATTCTTGTTTTCGTGGATGTGCTACAAGTTTGGAGGTTCCAAATAGATCGTCTGCACCGTATAAAATAGTGTTGATCTCTGGAAATACGGCACCTTGACGTATGGGCACTTGAGCGACGACAGTATGGGCAACGGTATTTGCTAGATATGCTTTCTCTTTTAGAAAGGGTGAGGCATCATTTGCGGGGTCGTTAAGTACAAGCTGAAAGCCAATCTCGTACTCACCAAGTATGTCAGCTAGTCTTTCAATATCTCCGAGCGAAAAGCCCATAATTAAGATGCGGGCACCGTCTCTTGCCTGGGCCTGAATTTCTCCCATGGCGTGGGAAATATTTCCTTGGAATCTGGGTGTAGGACGAGTCGCTATATGAAACCCTGGGGTTGTTTCGATGGCTACTTCGTTCATTGCAACTTGACATATCTTTTGACTTGACGTCTTAACTTCTTCGAGTTTGTGATAGTAGCTCGTTGGTGAGATGCGACTATCGGATGATTGTTCGTATAGAGTCTGAATACGGCGCCATGTTTTTTTAGCTTCGAGGTAAAGCGAATCTCTTTCACTCCACACGAGAATGGGATTATCGAGTAATTCCCAGATGAATTGGCCCTGCTTATAATTCTCTTGGATGTGAAATTCCCATCCGGGTGAAAGGGGATCGATTCTATCTTTCAGTGCAAAATCATCGTATTGGTTTCGGGGTATTCGGTATTCGGTAAGAGGGAGAAGTGTTACTTGCTCAACTCGACGCAAAGATTTCTGTGAAACAAGTTCAAACTCGCGAATGGATTCGATTTGATCGTCTAACATCTCGAGACGAACTGGATGAGTAGCCTCAGGCGAATAGATGTCAATTATGCCGCCACGGACAGAGAATTGTCCCACCATGTCGACCAGTTCTCGGCGTTCATAACCCACGCTCAATAGCCCAGACTCTAGATCTTCGAGAAAAAACTCATCGTTAACTTGCAGTTTCCATCCAAGGTTACGGTAAAAATCCGCAGAGGAGATCTTTTGCAGTACTGCGGCTATCGTTGTGACAATCAGAGAAGCTTTACCATCAACCATTCGCCAAAGCCCCACGGCACGTTTTTCCGATATTTCTGGATGTGGTGAAAGATCATCGTAAGGAGTTACATCCTGGGAATGCAGAACAAACGGCGCATGTCGATCGGAGACTTCCAGCAGGTCGAAAAATGCGCTGGCAGTTTCGGTGAAACGGTCAGCCTCGATGTTGCTGTTGACAACTGTGAGTACGGGGGTTGCCGTCTGCTGAGCGAGTAGAACTGTGTAGAATGCCTTTGCGGTTGGAGTAAGACCACTTAAATAATTAGTTTTTAAAGGGCCATCCTCTCCAGTACGGCAACTTTTCCGAATGTTTTCGAAAGAGGGATGCTTGCCAAGCCCGCTTAGTATTTCTTGCAGACTTGGAAAAATCACGGTGTGCGCTCGAGGATCACTCTCAGGATATCGGTAGTGGAATACCCTTTTTCAAAAGGCAGGGCAAAAACTCTACCACCAGCTTGCTCAATAATATCGCGACCCACAATGTTGTGGCTCCAATCAGCTCCCTTGACGAGCACGTTCGGAAGCATCCGTTCAAGAAGGGAGCGGGGAGTGTCATCATCGAAGATTGTGACAGCGTCTACAGCTTCAAGCGAAGCGACAACGGTTGCTCTATGTTGCTGGGGTTGGATTGGCCTGTTCGGACCTTTCAGGAGAGAAACACTACGATCGCTGTTAATGGCCACTAGGAGAGCATTGCCGTACGAACGAGCACGTTCCAGCAAGCGAACATGTCCAGGGTGAAGTAAATCAAAACATCCATTGGTGAAGACGACGGTTCTATTTTCGTCTTGTAGGCGACGACACCACGCCTCACATTCTTTACTGGAAAGGATAATTCCCATCGAAGTACTTATTCTATTGCACTGCGTTTAAGGACGACTTTATTTAAGATTATGCGGCGTATTTTTACTGAACTAGATTTCTGTCCCAGCAGAGATGTTAATTTTTGAATTGTGTCCTAGCTAAATATATTCATAGACTGAGGCATGGAAGAGCTAGTAGACACTTTCTTTTAAGGTTGCTCGATATGATTAAGGTACGATTGTCAGAGGTTTGGATGTCGGACCACTAGTGAGCTGAGGTACAGTCAAAGAAATGGTATTCACCTTAGTTGTTTTTCTAATGACGTTGGGGGTTGTTTTTGCCCAGCCGAATGAAAAAAAACCTTTTGATGCGTGGGCGTTGCAAAGGCTAGTGCGTCTGTCGGAAGCACGGGTATCTCCAGATGGTTCAACCGTTGCATTTGTTGGGGCGCGAGTATCACTTCTTCGTAACAACATTGAGAAACACATCTATACGATCCCTCTTGATGGAGGAGAGTCTACGAGGATTACATTTGCTGGAAAGTCCAACCAGCATCCAAGCTGGTCTCCAAATTCTAGACATCTCGCATTTGTGTCCGACCGCTCTGGGTCACCACAGGTTTGGTTGATGGATTATGAGGGTGGGAGTGCTCGTCAGCTCACTAACTTGGCTGGTGGTGCGGATAGCGTGGTCTTTTCTCCTGATGGTAAACGTATTCTCTTTACAAGTCTCATATATCCCGACTGTGGTGCGGATAATGGCTGTAACAAGGAACGCTTGCAGCAAAAAATAGATAATCCAGTCAAAGCCACGATGTACACGGGTCTACTGTACCGCCATTGGGACAAGTGGGCAGATGGCCGCAAACGTCAAATGTTCGTTTTGGATGTTGATGAAACAAACAAGGAGGAAAGCCCACGCGGTTTAACACCGACACAATTTGATGTCCCACCATTTTCGCTTAGTAGTTCTGACGCATATGATGTCTCTCCAGATGGTTTCGAAGTTTGCTTCACTATGAATGCAGAGAGTGATCCAGCAACAAGTATTAATAGCGACCTATACGTTATACCAATAGAGGGCGGGGAACCTATTGCCATTACTTCAAACCTAGCGACTGATACCTCGCCAGTTTATTCACCAGATGGGAATTATATTGCGTACCGTGCTCATCGGCGCCCAGGTTTCGAGAGTGATCGTTTTGAGTTGATGATATTCAACCGGGCTACGGGTGAGATTAGTAATTTGACCGAAACTCTCGATCGGTCGGTCACGGGAGTGGCATGGGCTCCGGACTCGTCGCGACTCTTTTTCACTGCGGAGGATCATGGACGAGAGCCAATATATACTGTTCCAGTTGGCGGTGGCGGAATTAATTTAGCTGTTTTTGGTGACGCTCACCATGCAGATGTACAACTACTGCCCGATGGGCAGTCGGTTGTCTACACCGGTCACAGTGGTTCCCATCCAGTGGAGATTTTTCGTGGCTATTCATCGGGTGGACCACCGGAACAGCTGACCTCGTTGAATGAAGAGGTATTAGGTGAGTATGCAGTTGCTCCTTTTGAAGAGGTAGTTTATGAAAGCATCGATGGGATGTCAGTTTCGGGTTTTGAAGTTAAGCCTCCCGGATTCAGCTTTGAAAACGAATACCCACTACTGGTTCTGATCCATGGAGGCCCTCAAGGCGCCTGGGGTGAGAGCTGGAGTTATCGATGGAACGCACAGGTTTTTGCTGGAGCAGGATATGTCGTATTTATGCCAAACCCACGTGGCTCGACAGGTTATGGGCAAGCTTTTACCGATGCCATTACAGGTGAATGGGGAGGCATGGTATACGAGGATATTCTGTCCGGTGTCGATTACTTGCTACGGAGGCCATATATCAACTCGACTAAAATCGTTGCCGCGGGTGGTTCGTATGGCGGATACATGATCAATTGGATTTTAGGCCATACGGATCGATTTCAAGCGGTGGTGTCACACGCTGGCTTGTACGACTTAGCAAGTTTTTTTGGTGCCACAGAAGAACTTTGGTTTCCACTTTGGGAATTCCATGGGCCGCCTTGGAAAAACCAAGAGATGTACCAGAAATGGTCACCGGCAACTTTTGCCGAGAAATTTAATACTCCAACGTTAATTATCCATGGGCAACGGGACTATCGAGTTCCAGTAACGCAGGGAATGCAGTTGTTTACTGCATTGCAACTTCGAAAGATACCTTCTCAATTTCTCTACTATCCTGATGAAGGTCACTGGATCACAAAACCTCGGAATAGTGTTCACTGGTATCAAAATGTGACCGGCTGGCTTAAACGCTGGCTGGAAAAGCCATACCGAAGACAGCAACGCAAAGAATTTCGGTTACGTATGCCGTCTCAAAGTAGAGTGGAAACAGTGGTGAAGGAGTAGCCCTGAGCCCGGAATTTCTCAGTTCGGATGAGAGCTGTTTCTTCACCAGGAGTTCTTAATGATCAGAAATGAAACAAAATGCAAAAGTGTTAAAAATTAGTTTCATTTGGGAGTGAGTGAAAAATGATAGTCCAGCAACCCACCCATATGGCAGTTTTCCATCCAGACAAAATGGGGAAATCCGATCTGGTGAGGATGGAAAATCTGTTTGTTGGTCTTAATACTTTTGAGGTCGGACATGAACACAAGGCTCACATTCACGAAGGACAAGATAAGCTGTATTTGGTTGTTGAAGGTGAAGGGGATGTAACAGTTGAAAGAAAAACAACACGGATTCGCAAGGGTGCTTTGGTGGCGGTGCGGTCGGGTAAGGAGCACGCTCTGGTAAACCCTGGCCCAGCGAGACTGGTAGTGATGGTCGTGATGGCCCCTCCGCCCAAGGCTGCAAAACAATGACAGTCGGATCAACAGATTATCAACGGTGGTACAGTGTTGCATCAAGGTTCGCTAGAATGATTGGCAGGTAGGTTAATACATGGCTGACAAAGAAAAACTTTATCAATCGGAGCCGATAGGTAGTGGAACATTTCGTATTTCCAAGCCGAAAAGAAAGTCTGCTAAGCTTCGCCAATCGCGCGTAAAGAAACCCCAGCGCGGTGCACGCAAGTAATATTCACATAATCACCCATTTGTAGAAGCTATTGCGTGTGGTAGTGCATGGGCTGATGTAAACAACTTCTATAAGCAAGCCCTACCTATAAGTGGTTCTTATAGTGATTAGTTGATGTGCGATTGTTTGTTTTGTTAACCTAATAATCTCTACTAAATTGATAGGAAATAGGAGGATTAGTGTCTGAACCGGCTTCAGTAAGGCGTGCTTCTTCGTCACTGCAAGGTAATGCACCGAAGATTCAGGCGACGTTTCGACAATTGAGCGATCTCTTTCTTTTGGCAGAAGGTGGATATGATCCTGTAGGTTGCTTTATGTCGGCCGCGGACGTTGCCCAAGTTTCTGAAAAAATGCACCTTACGACAGGTGAACCTTGGAGTATTCCAATCATTTTTCCAATTAGCTCTACCCAGGCAAAGGAACTGGTGAAGGTCGATTACGTTGTCCTCATGGATGGTGAACAGCCAGCTGGGTTGTTACAAATTCGCGATATTTTTGCGATCGATAAGGGCCAGTATGCTCGCAATGTTTTTCGGACTGAAGACTCTGTGCATCCAGGGGTAGCGTGGCTCGAAGGAGCAGGAAGCCATAGCTTGGAAGGTGTCGTAGAGACTTTCACAGATTGGCAGTTCAATATTCCGGGAGGATTACCTTTCTCGCCCCAACATGTTCGGGAAAGCATCAAAGAGAAAGGATGGGAAAAGATCGTTGGATTTCAAACTCGTAATCCCATACATAGGGCCCACGAATTTGTCACCAAAATTGCTCTCGAAACTGCCGATGGACTTGTCATTCATCCATTACTCGGAGAAACCAAGGCTGATGATACACCCGCAGATGTACGATTGGCTTGCTACCACGCACTGATTGATAATTACTACTCACCGCATCACACACTTCTGGCCGGTTTCCCTGCATGGATGCGGTATGCCGGGCCACGGGAAGCGATTTTTCATGCGCAAGTACGAAGAAACTATGGAATTACACACTTTATTGTGGGCCGGGATCATGCTGGTGTAGGTGATTTCTACGGTCCGTTTGACGCGCAAGAAATTTTCTCTGAATTTGAACGTGATGAATTGGGGATCGAACCTCTTTTTTTCAATTTTGTTCACTTTTGCAAGGCGTGCGGTGGAATGACCTCTCCGAAAAGTTGTCCGCATGACAAGGAAAATTATGTGCATTTGAGCGGTACAGCGGTACGCACAATGCTCAGTGAAGGGAAGTTGCCACCACCTGAATTTACGCGGCCCGAGGTAGCAAAGATACTATTGGAGACGTCAAGACAATAATGACACAGAAGGTCTCAGCGGTACGTGGGAATATTCCGACCGAACAAGCGACGGCTGAAGAGGTTCTAGCGTGGGGTATCAAGCAGTTTGGTAAGTGTTTTGGGATTTGCACCAGTTTCCAACTTAGTGGCATGGTCATCATAGATATGGCTAAGCGACTCGGGGTCGGCACGTTCCAGGTTTTTACGATCGATACGGGGCGATTACCTGAGGAGACTCATGAGATTATTGAGCGCACACAGGAACGGTATGAGATTGAGATTGAAGTGCTACACCCAGATGCCGTTGAGGTGGATACGATGATGACTGAACATGGTGAAGACTTGTTCTACGAATCAGTTGAAAACCGCCATCTTTGTTGTGAAGTGCGCAAGGTTCGTCCGCTACAAAAAAAATTGAGCTATCTCGATGCGTGGGCCGTAGGTTTGCGACGAGATCAGGCTGAGAGCAGAACGGACGTCAAGAAGGTTGAAATAGACCGAAAAAACGGTAATATTTACAAGCTTTCACCTCTGGCTGATTGGTCAGAACAGCAAGTAGATGACTATATTCGATGCCACGATGTTCCTAAACATCAGTTATTCTCGGAGGGGTATACAAGCATCGGTTGTGCTCCTTGCACTCGAGCAACCTTCAATGGAGAACATGTTCGCGCCGGGCGTTGGTGGTGGGAAGTGGAGAACAATAAGGAGTGTGGTATTCATTTTAATGCTGACGACACGGTCGCTGGCAAGCTAGATACGAACCTCCAGGAGTTGCTCCATAACACAAAAGAGTAACTGCAGTTTGGTGGCATTCTGCATCTTTATATGGTGCTGCCGGTACGGTATGTCACTGTTGTGTCCGAAACAATATATCGGACAAGTTTAAATTTCGCGATAGGAGCTATGCAAAATGACTCATAAAGGTTTCACTCTGTGGTTTACAGGTCTCTCAGGTGCCGGCAAGACTACGGTTTCAGAGATCCTAGAAAAAAGACTTCGCCAAGCAAATGCCAAAGTGGAAGTGCTCGATGGTGATATAGTTCGCACAAACCTTTCAAAAGGGCTGGGATTCAGCAAAGAAGATCGAGATATTAACATTAAACGTATTGGTTTTGTGGCTGAATTACTTTCTCGTAATGGGGTTATAGCTATAACTGCAGCAATTTCACCATACCGTGATGTCCGTGATTTCGTACGTAGCCAGGTTGAAAACTTTGTGGAAGTTTACGCCTATTGTCCTTTGGATACACTGGTGGAGAGAGACGTCAAGGGGTTATATAAAAAAGCTTTGGCGGGTGAAATCACGAACTTTACAGGGGTGTCTGACCCGTACGAACCCCCAGAAAATGCTGAAATCATGTTTGATTCCAGTAAAGAGAGCCCAGAGGAGAGCGCTGAGAAGATTTGGGCTAAACTAGTTGATCTGGATTTTTTGTCCCCTGATGGTTGATCTCCATACTCATACGAACTGTTCGGATGGTTCTTTAACTCCGATACAGCTGGTGGATTTAGCTTGCGAAAAAGGTCTTAAGGCCTTTTCTATCACGGATCACGATAGTCTTGATGGCTATGATGGTGCGCTTGCATACGCTGACAGCTGTGGTATTGATTTAGTTTGTGGCGTAGAGTTGAGCAGTATCTTTCACGGACGACCAATTCATGTTTTGGGCTATTTTCTGCACGAAGACCCAGGATTTCTTTTTCGGAAACGGCTGAGTTCTGTACAGAAAACAAGAAGAGAACGCAACCAGCGTTTGGCCGAACGACTGCGTGAACTTGGTTTGAGTGTGCGCTTGTCAGACGCTGAAGAATTGGGTTGTTTGCAAACGGGTCGCCCACATTTTGCACAAGTCCTGGTCAATAAGGGCTATGTATCTAGCTATCGAGAAGCATTCGATAGATATTTAGATGAAAGTAAGCCCGGATATGTTGAACGGCGAGACCCTTCGGTGGAAAATGTGTTGACTTGGATCCGAGATGGGAAAGGTGTTTCTTCCTGGGCTCACCCAATGCGTTTTGTCGAGCAGGAGGGCGTGCCGGCTGAAGAGTTGTTTTCAGAATTGGCTGACAAAGGCCTTAACGCAGTGGAGGTTTTCCATAGTGATCACACTCTACAACAGAGAGAAATATTGCATAAAGCGGCTCTGAGTTGCGATCTATTGGTGACAGGTGGCAGCGATTTTCACGGTGAAGGAAGATCACGAGCTGCACTGGGGTCACTTAATTTACCTCTGTCAATTCTTGAGAATCTCAGAACTGTTAACCAGCCAGGCAATGCAGTTTCGAGCAACCGTGGACTGCCTCAAAATAGTTGACAATATTGTGCATCCGTTCCATCAGATACAATAAACCTGAGTGAATATGTCTAATAAGTCTGAAACTGCAACTTCATCTTCACCTTCTCTGGAAGCGGACGAAACTCTAGATGTTGGTCAGCGCGGAGTTGTGGCGGAGTGGACTGTGACAATCATACTGCTGTTGTTCGGTACGACGACTTTAGTGCAAGCCTTTGTCATTCCTACCGGATCGATGGAGAACACTTTATTGATTGGCGACCATCTATTGGTAGATAAGTTGGCCTACTCCCCAGCAGGATTTATCAGTAAATATCTACTGCCTTATCAGGGAGTCCAGCGCGGCGATATTATAGTTTTTCGTTACCCCGTTGATCCGTCGCAGACTTTCGTGAAACGCGTGGTTGCTATTCCAGGAGATCGTATACGTATAAAGGGAAAGAGTCTGGTGCTGAATGGGGAAATAATTCACGAACCATTTGTCGAGCATCGAACCGCTCATCTTGACAGCTATCGAGATAACTTTCCATCGCGCCCAAATATGCAAGTCTATGATCAAGCGATCGAGATGCTCAAGAATCATGTAGATCATGGGGAGGTAGTAGTTCCCAAAGATCACTACTTTACCCTTGGGGACAACCGTGACCTCTCGTTAGATAGTCGATATTGGGGTTTTGTGCCGCGTGAGAATATCATAGGCAAGCCACTGGTTATCTATTGGTCCTATGATGCGCCGACGCATAGACTTCAGGAGGCTGGCATTTCTTTTGCTCACCTGAAGGATCTAGTATTGAACTTCTTTGTAAAGACCCGTTGGAGTCGAAGTTTTAACTTAATTCACTCTCACGAACAGCAACCAGCTAACCCATGAGTAGGACCACATCTTCACGGGACCACTTTTACGGCGTAATTCTCGCAGGTGGCAGCGGTACCAGGTTTTGGCCTCGCAGTCGTGAGGCGTTACCTAAGCAGTTTCTTGCTGTTAGTGGTGAACAGTCTCTGCTCAGAGGCACGTTTGATCGACTACAGGCGTTTGTGAGCCCAGAGAGGATCTGGGTGTTAACCAATGAAGCTCTTCGACGACAAGTTGCACGACAATTACCCGAAGTGTCGCGCCGACAAATCATTGCAGAGCCGGTCCAACGTAATACGGCCCCGGCAATTGCACTTGCAGCAAGACTGCTATTGGAACAGGATCCAGATGCTGTCATGGGTATTTTCCCTTCCGATCATCTCATGCAAAAGACAAGGCGTTTCCCAGCACTTATACGTCAAGCACACAACGCTGCGAAGAATGACCAGCTGATCGTTCTAGGAGTTAAGCCTACGCGTCCAGAGACTGGGTTTGGATACATTGAACTTGAATCAAGTGGACTATCGAAGAGAAGGGCTGTCTTGCCAGTAGTTAAATTTCGAGAAAAACCCAAACTTGCTGATGCACGAAGATACTACAAGCTAGCAAACTTTTTCTGGAATAGCGGTATGTTCGTTTGGCAGGCGCAAGCATTTCAGCATGCTGTTGAACGCTTTCTTCCTCGAACGGCAGAGAAGCTATCACATTTGCCACCATTACACTCACGGCAGTTTCGAGTGTCGTTGGCTGCTCACTATCCTGACTGCGATTCGATTTCAGTAGATCACGGCATCCTGGAGCGCTCTAGCAATATATTTGGAATAATCTGCCCTGATTTAGGCTGGAATGATATTGGAAGCTGGGAGGCTGTTTATGAGCTAGATGCTTCAAAGGTTGGTGCAAATGTTGCTCGGTCTTCCATTCGTACACTGATGTCGGAAGGCAACTTTGTCGATGTTCCTGGCAAACTTACCGCTCTGGTTGGAGTCAAAGATCTAGCAATTGTCGAGACATCAGATGCGCTACTGATCTGTGACCGTCACAAGACACAACAAGTTGCGGATTTGGTTAAGGATCTCAGAAGCAGTGATCTGGATCGCCTTTTATGATGTTTGGAAATAAAATCACCTAAACTTGGTGTGCCCCTGGGTGGGCTTCAGGTGGGTTTAATTTCTAGTGTGGATAGTCTGAGCGGACTTGAAATTAGTAAGTTTGACCACTTCTGACTCGGAGAGCCTCTATCGCTTCACGGTAAATATCTAAAACTGCTTCAAGTTCAGCGTTGTCTGTAAATACAGCTTTTTGACGGATTGTTTTTATACTATTTTGCATTTCGTGCAGTAAACTCTTTGCGGTTTTTTCTTGGAAAATGCGGCGGCCACCAATTTCGATGTATATAGGACTGCTGTGTGCAAACAAGCTGTGACCAAATTCATTATTGCCGGTTTCGTCGGGTGCAAGACGTAGAGCAAGCCATCCCGAATTTTCCAAATTTAAGCGATGGTTGATTTTAGCTTCGAAATGACCATTGACAGCATAGCTTGGTGCAGTAGCTACAATTTTACCGTTATAAATCAGCTCCACACGTTGGAAGGCGCTACGTCCGATAGCGTTACCGGTTACAGTAAACTCTTCGGCGGTGTCTAACTGGATAGTCTCTCCAATGGTATAGTTTGAAACTTTAAATTCTAAGAAAGGTCCATTCGTAATGTAGGATCGCCCCTCTTTCAGCTGATGCAGCCAATCACTGCTAGTCAGAGTACCTTTTATGGGGACATATACTCGTGAGAAGTCCTCGATGAACCAATCAGAACCAGTTGAAAAAGGTGTTTTCAATCCGATATTTAGGTACTTGTAAAATGTGTCCTCGTACGATCCAGTGTTCCCTCCATCAAAAATATTTTGAGCGTCAAGTAAGCCTGCAATCCAGTTAGGGGTATCCTCAGTTCCTTGGGCGTTGTGACACCAGATCGTACTGCCACCCTGTCGCCGTGCCTTTTGGATACCTGGGCGCAGGCTCGGCGTGTCTGCACCCCAGTCCATAATATCGGCCCCAATGCTCATCGGGCGGATCAATTCTTTAAGATGAAGAAGTAAGACGTGTCCATATCCATGACCAAACGCACCCAAGAAGTTATTGCGATGTTCGATACCGTTATCAAATAGCAGGCCGTCTTTTGAGAGAAGTGCCAAGTCTCGATCAGTGTAAGAGTTGGTGATATATGTGTGTTCGGCATTACGCCGTCTGAGGTGAGAGATGTATATGACATCAAGAGCATCAGCCTTAGGTGCAACAGTCAGATATAGATCTGCCTGCTCGCGAGTCATGTCCTTCAAATGTAAGTGAGTATTGCCTGCACGTAATCCTCGCTCTCTAGGGTCGTAGAAACGTTTCAGTTGGAGTCGAACACTAGCCTGTTTGCGATCATTAAGATCAACGATTATTTTTGTGATCTCTGTGCTCAGTCCGTAGAAAGCTTCGATTCGTAACACGCCAGCAGGAACGGTAACAGTGGTTGGTTGAGTCATCGAATACCAGTCATAGCGTCTTACTAACGTCGTTTTTCCTCCGGTATTAACGGGAGCCGCTATGCCTATGTTGCGGTACGTTTCTAAATTGGCGAGAGCAATAGGGGCTCCGTAAGGCATGCGTTTAATTCGAATTGATCCCGGGAGTGGGTTGCCCGTGTCAGAATCGACTAGCTCAATTGTCAAGCTACAAGTTTTCTTTGTCGCGAGGTAGCCGATATCTTTTGATGTCGATGCTTGTCTAGTGTCATAGATAGCCTCGGTTTGTTCATGGCCGAAAAGGTTGGCGATGACAACTAGCATGACGACTACCACACCGGTGGTTCGAGCAAGCAAGGTGAATATCCTTGCTGTGTTAGCTCCGAAATGACGAATTACAGGCACTGAATCCCCGTTAGGTCTAATAATTTGTAAACGGCACTATGGTTAGAAAAATTTCCCGGAAACAGTATAAACCAAAAGACGTACATGCTTACCAGGCTAAGAAGATTATTTTATATATATTTACGCAATAATACATAATGCAAAAATCATATAGCATTTCTTTTCATATGTGATCATGATAGTCATCACGGCCACCTAAATGAGATCCAAAAAATACGGGTTTCTTGTTTTGTTAGTATTCGGTTGTAGAAGTACTAGTGAGCTTTTGTGTATTGAGACACTACGATTTGTTTGATTCAGATACCGTAAGACAATCTTCCAATATGAGATGGCATGCATTCGTCGGTGGTCAATGTCTCGTGTGTTTTGCAATAGGTCGCTATACTAACGACCAAAGTAGCGTCACGATATATTAGTAGGGAAACCCCAGTGGTAGAACAGCCCCCCCCCAAACACACCTCTTCTGTGTTGACTGTCATTGTGGTCGACGATGAGAAGTTAGCTCGTGACGAGTTGACTTTCTTGTTAAGGTCTATTTCTGGCGTAGAGGTGATTGGGACTGCAACCAATGGTCTGGAGGCGGTCGAGTGCATCAAGACTAAGGTGCCACAGTTGGTTTTTATGGACGTCCAGATGCCAGGACTTGATGGTCTCAGTGCGGCTAAAAAGGTGATCAATGCGAGTGACGACTCACCGCACTTCATTTTTGCAACTGCTTACGATCGGTATGCCATTGAAGCTTTTGAGATAAACGCAGTTGATTATCTACTTAAGCCAGTCGAAAAAGTTCGATTAACTGAGTCAATCGAACGCGCAAAAAAGAGACTAGAATCACCCCAATCACCTGATCACCTTGAACAACTGCTGAACCGATTAGAAACCCTCACAAAGATTTCTCCTAACAAGCTCGTGATTAAGAATTCGAACCGAATGTTGCTTGTCGATGCCCAGGACGTTATTTATGCCTTTACGCAGGATGGCTTAATCCGTGTAGTTACGAATCAAGTGGAAGGTCAGTCAAGCTGCAAGACTCTTGAGGAGTTGCAAACTGTTCTCAGTGCACCTGATTTTTGGAGACCACACCGGTCATATGTGGTCAATGTAAACAAAATCCAGGAGGTGGTCTCATGGTTTAAATCCACCTATAAATTACGTATGAGTGATCGTAACCAGACTGAGATTCCAGTCAGCCGGGCTCAAACAAAGCATTTGCGTGAGTTGTTTAAGATTTAGAATTACCCTGATCAATTTCCGATTCAGATTGTATTTTCTTCTCTACGCTACGAATTTTTTCGTCCATGGTTTGACTTCGGTCGATTCGTGTGCCCACTTTGATAGTGGTTGTGATACGTGGTGCTCCCATTTTGTGGATTATTTGGTGACATTGTTTTATAGCTGTGAATACTTCATCCCAATCACCTTCTATATTGGTTCCGTATGCATGAAGAGTTGTCTTCAGGTTGTAGTCTTTGAGGATTTTGCTGCAAGTGGCCACATACTTTGATACGGAAACCCCAACCCCCAGTGGGACCACACATAGATCAACAATTACTTTCATAGAGATTATTAGACCTTACCAGGTAAGCAAGGTCTACACCTAAAGTTTCTTACGGCGGAGTACGGTGCAATTGTAATACAGGTATATGGTATGCGCATCCTTTTGATGGACTACGGCATATCCTCTGATACAATTAAACCTTGAGGTGAGCATTCGACTGTGGCTGATACAGTACAAGACTTGGAAACGGTAGACCTTGGCCTTGCCAAGATGGAGCCTTGGTCGGATGGCCTGACGAATCCACGAAAAAAGAAACCCAAAGAGCTTGCGGTTACTAACGAGTGCTGCACAGGTTGCGCTGGTTCTCCCGTGTGCGTTACCTATTGCCCGGTAGCGGAGTGTATGTTTTGGGTGCCAGATGATGATCATCCCCCTTTTGGCCGTATAGAGGTGGATTATCAGCTCTGTATTGGTTGTAAAAAATGTATCAGCAAAGGGCCAGACGACACTTTTCTGGACGGTTGTCCGTGGGACGCCATAGATATGGTACCCATCGAAGACGTGGAACAAGAGTTAGAAGTTAAATTCAATTACTGAGCTCAAACCTTTTTTAAGGCTGAGGTGAGAGATCAATCCCATACCGTTGGAGTTCCTCTTCGTAGTAGCGACGATAAAGTAGTGTCCATTCTTCACTACCTTCTGGGATATCGCGTTTCTGAGTGGTAATTTTTTCTTGTGCGGTTTTGTCGATCTGTTCCTCTTTTACGAGAATTTCTGTCATTGCGCGTACAATTTCTAAACGGACGTCATTCCATGGAGTTAGCATGCGTATGCCAGGAACACGGGGCAGTATAGCTCCGAGTTTGTGTGAAAATTCGATCACCTTGTCTCGAGAAAGTTTCATTTGGCGGTTACCACCACGGGGTGCAGCTGAAATCATCTTGCGTTCACTTAGGACTTGCTTTTTCACTCTTTGAAACATTTCCTGATACGGAATTCTCTGAGTGCGCATATAGTCAGTGTATTGATTTAAAAGTTCCCTTACCTCCGTATTTATTTCGTCTTCTAAACTTAACTCGTCGACCAAGATCTCCTCAAAACGTTCTCGCAATGGAGTACTGTTTTGGACTTCAAGCGATGATTTTTCCAATCGACTGGTTAACTCTTTTGCTAGATAAGCGATAAATGTTCTTGTAAGTAACATAACTGTGAGAGGTAAGTGTATCGGGGGATGAAATCAGTGTCAAATTATCTGTCTCAAGTTTTTTGCCGTGTGGGTCCAAACTATAGATCCCCATCTATCTAGACTTATCCTAGTTCACCTTTGCTGTGAAATTCTATTATGTGATCACATGTTCTAGCGGCTAATGCCATGAGAGTCAGAGTTGGATTCTGGCAAGCAGAGCTAACGAACGCTGCACCATCGGCAACAAAAAGGTTCCGAATATCATGCGTTTGGTTATATCGGTTTATTACTGATGACTTGGGGTTATTTCCCATGCGAGCGCCTCCCACCTCATGAGTTTTACCGCCAGGAATCGAGATCTCGGAAGAGACTTTGATATCTTTTGCTCCGGCTGCGGCCATCATCTCTTGGCCGTGATCGGCTGCACTTTTGATCAGATTGTATTCATTGTCACTCCAGGCGACGTTCATACGTAGGGCAGGAATACCCCAAGCATCCACTAAATCTTTGTCGAGCGCGACGAAGTTTTCATATCTGGGCAGACATTCCACGAAACTCCCCAATCCTAGACGGATTTCGCGGTCATTATGGATGGACTCTTTGAAGCTTCGACCAAAACCCGGCAATTTTGAGAGTTTTTCGACGGAGAACTGTGCGTTATCGGCACTGCCTTGATAACCATAACCACGGATCGTTCCATTGGTGTGTTTACGATCTAAATTATGAAATCGTGGTATATAAATACCATTTGGACGCCTTGGTGGTCCAAACCAGCGATTCGCTTCTTTTAGCGGCAGAACACCAGAGATCCCGCTGCTCGCATGGTCCATTATATAGTGTCCAACTAGCCCACTCGAATTTGCAAATTCGGGACCACTGTTCAGTAGTAATCTAACCGATTCGAGTGATGATGCGCATAGAACAACAACCTTAGCTCGAATCTCACGAGGTGCTCGTGTCAATCGGTCTATGTAGGCGATCCCGGAAGCCAGCCCAGTCTTCGGGTCGCGAGTTATGTGGCTAGCTACGGAGTTTGTGAAGATGTCTGCTCGACCTGTTTCGATGGCATCCTTGATTGTGGTGAAAGGGCTATTGAAGTAAGAAAATGTCATGCATCCTTGTTCGCAAGGTCCACAATGGTGACATGCTGTTCGCCCATTATGATTACGGGTAAGCATGGCGGTTCTTCCGATCGTTACGGTATGGCCAAGTTTAGATTTGACAGCGTTCGCAAAATATCTTTCAGCTGAAGTCATTTTCATCGGTGGCAGGAAAATACTGTCGGGAAGCTGTGGGAGATTTTCCGCAGCTCCACTAATCCCAATGTATCTCTCGACTTTTTCGTAGTAAGGCATGAGATCATCGTATGAAATCGGCCAATCTTCACCATGACCGTCCCGCGAGGCTGCTTTGAAATCTAAATCACTGAATCGGTAGCTTTGACGCCCCCAAGTCATGGTGCGACCACCCAAAATACGGCAGCGAGTCCATTGGAATGGCTTGTCCGGAGATGCGGTGTAAGGGTTCTCTATATCATTGACGAACCAATGGTAGTTAGACTCACGGCAGGCATACTTCAAGCTCTGAATTGCACGGTGCCTTGCAATAAACGGGGAATATCCTCGGTATTTGAGTTCGTAAGGGTGAATATGTTCAGTGAAGTCGGAAGGAGTGACGGGTTGTCCTGCTTCCACTACCGCAACGGTCATGCCAGCTTCACTTAGAAGTTTGGCTGCCCAACCACCCGTAGCTCCTGAGCCGACCACGACGGCATCATACGTGGCAAAATTTCTGTCGACAATTTCCAGCACCGATCATTTCACCTGCAGTTTAATTGTGACAGAAAAGGGACAGCTACCATTTGTACGGTCTTTTCTGAGGTTTGTTGGAGAAAAACTAGCTTATTCCTTAGCTTCTAATCTACCCACTCATCCGCAGGGTCAAAAGCAGGAATGGGTATATTCACTATGCGAAGGTTACCAATTGCACGGTGGCGACATCCGGGTTTTATGAGCACAGATGTCATCGGCTGGACCGGGATTTTTTCTCCATCAAGCTCCAGGAATCCTTCACCTTCGAGGATTAAATATATTTCGGTCATTTTTTTGTGGTAATGAACTTCTGCATCTGTTTTGATGTCAACAACATGTAGAGTCGCCACATTGTTGGAAGAGTCATTAAATGCCCTTCGCGCGTAGCCACAGGAGCATGGTACCGGCTCAATTTTTTCTAGGTCCGCAATCATGTATCTGGCCATGTTGTGCCTCCATGGTCGAGAAATGTTTGACTTACTGTGGTTCGTCGCCTGTTGCGACATCTTCATTTTTTTCGGGAGCCTGTGTGTTACTAAGAGTGACCGTAGTTCCCGATTTAATCAACGCTGCTTCACTTGGCCCCTGAAAGAAAGTATACCCGGGACGATCTTTCCAACTGTAGGGCCCTCCTAAAATCTTCCCAGCACTCAAGACACGGTCGTGAATCTTCTTAATTAACACTTTATACCGTTCATCACTTCGTTCGTACCCTGTGAAGCTTGCAATATCACCACTGGCGGCAAAAACGACGTCAACCCCTGGCACTGCAGCTATTTTGGCTGCATTGGCTATAGCGACGGGTGTTTCCAGCATGATCACAAGCATAATATTGTCATTGGCTGTTTCGCGATAGTCGTTGCCCCAAAGTGCACCATATTGACCACCCCCACGACTACGGCGTCCTAAAGGTGGATATTTCGAATAGAGCACTGCTCGTTCAGTCTCTTCCACTGTATCCACCATGGGTACGACTATGCCCAGTGCGCCTATATCTGTTGCCTTTTGGAGATCGCTTTCTGTTGCATCCGGAACACGAATAAAAGGTATTGCAGGTGCATCTTTACATGCCCAAATCATGCGAGCCACTTCGTTGTACATGAGAGGGCTGTGTTGCATTTCGATCCAGAGAAAGTCGAACCCGGAGTTGGCCATGGCACAGTAGACATCAGGATCATTTGTATAGACTGTTCCGCCAACTACGGATTTACCATCCAATAATTTCTGCTTAACTGTGTTGTAGATCCGCACTTTTTTGACATGTTGATCGGCATATAAGGTCTGAGTGGTAAACAACAGAGCCATTGTGATCGTGCAATAAATTAGGTTACTTAAAATCATGGACCTACCCTCTTTGTGAACAATTGATTCCAATAGTTTATTTTTGTTCGTCGTTACGTTCAAATACTTTGACAGGGCTAGTTGCAAATGCGCCTAGTATACATCTAACTGGTCTGATTTGTTGAGGGGTTGGTTTCCGCCTTCCGTTCGGAGTGAGTGATGAACGTAGCACAGGAAAGATCGCATGTTACGTTGACAGATGTACGTAACATGTCCAGTATGCGATCCACCCCTAGAATCAAGGCGATCCCGGTTTCAACTTTATCCCCTAATCCAACAGATTGCAGAACAACGATCAACATTATAATGCCAGCGCTGGGCACTCCAGCTGTTCCGATTGAAGCAAGAGTTGCGGTTAAGACGATCGTAAGCTGCGCCCCAAAATCCAGGGGGATTCCGTAGATTTGGGCGATGAAGAGGACTGCTATGGCTTGGTAGAGAGCTGTGCCATCCATGTTGATCGTTGCACCGAGAGGAAGCACGAAACTGCTGATTTGCTTAGGTACGCCTAATTTGGATTCTGCGGTTTCCATAGTTACTGGCAAAGTTGCACTTGAAGAGGATGTTGAGAATGCAAAGATTGGCACCGTCATGATCTTTTTAAAGAATGAAAGCGGATTCATTTTCGAAGCAAATCGAACAACAAGAGATAACGTGCCAAACATGTGCAATGCGAGACCCAGAATGACGACCAAAGAGTAGAGAAGTAAACTGTGGAGAAGATCCAATCCAAACTGTGCGACGACAGCTGCTAACAAGGCAAAGACAGCATACGGTGCTAGTTTCATAACCCAGCTAATGATCAGCATCGCAGCGCTGTTAACACCTTCGAAGAATAGCAGAACGTTATTTTTTTGTGCGGTAGGCACTAGGCTGATAGCTGCGCCGAATATGATGGCAAAAAAGATTAGAGGTAGCAGGTCGAAGTTTGCTGCTGCTTGAACAGGGTTCAGCGGAATAATATCGAGTATAACGTCAGCAGCTGAAGGAGACTCTGCAGCAATCTCAAGTTTATTTTGGGCTTCACTTTCGAAGTGAACAGCTAATTGATCTCTCGTAGTGGGATTGACGTTAGAGCCAGGGGAGAACAAGTTGCCGAGCAGCAATCCTATGCTTACGGCTACGGTAGTCGTCAGCGTGTAATAGATGATGGTTTTGCTGCCGATACGGCCAAGTTTGCGGATGTCACCGAGCGAAGCCGTTCCGACGACCAGACTGGCGAAGACTAATGGTATAACGATCATAGTGACTAATCGAATGAAGGCTTTGCCAATGGGTTCCAGGGATGTTAAGGCTTCTCGAAGCCAGGTAATGTTAGCGATGTTGGCTACAGAACCTAACACGACACCTAGAACAAGACCAATTAGAATTTTTGTGTGGAGTTGCACGATAATTTAGCTGGAAACTGGTAGTGTAGCGCAGGTTTGCAGTGCCAGATTGTGATTTTCTGGTAGGCTATTTTGCGCTTTCTAAACTGACATATGTTCACAGGGACTCAGGCTAGGGTATATGTGACATGATGACTGTCAATTTGTTGTACATAATTCGACCGGATCAGTGCACAAATAATTACCACGATATGCTTCGACAGCGTGAAGCAGTGTCATACGTGTAGGATGAATAGCGTTATGACCGTCGATTCTTGTCAAGTTATCTCAAGTGCTGCTAACCCATTAGTGAAGCAGGTTAGACGAGCTCTGACGCGGGGAGGTCTAACAGAACAAGGGTTGATGGTCGCAGAATCTATGCATCTGTTGCAAGAGGCTTTCCAGAGCAAGTTAGAAATCCCCATGGTTCTAGTAACGGCTTCAGTTAGCAGTGATATCCGGCCTTTCATAAATCGACTGCAGCCCGCAAAGACGACAATTGTTACAGATGCTCTTTTTGAAAAAATCGTTTCAACCAAATCTAGTCAAGGGGTTATAGCACTTGTACGTCCACCTTGTTGGAGTGAAGGTGCACTATTTCAGGGAGAACCATTGGTAATTATTTTTGATGGCGTGCAAGACCCGGGCAATGCAGGTACGATTGTCCGGTCGGTAGAAGCCTTCGAAGGGACTGGTATTGTCTTCATGACTGGCACAGTGAACCCATTCAATTCAAAGCTGTTGCGAGCTTCGGCTGGGTCGCTATTTCGGATTCCTTTTATATATGGGATTGATCGAAAATCTATACAGGCGATGTTAGAAGAAAGGAAAGTGCAAATACTTGCATCAGACCCACACGCCAAAGCTCAGGTGACTCACTACGATTTGAGTCAACCGACGGCACTGCTGATTGGGTCGGAAGGGCGAGGAGTGAGTATTGAATTGAGATCACAAGCCAGAGGAGTCTGCATTCCAACTACGAGAGTTGAGTCTCTAAATGTCGCGACCGCTGCGGGCATATTGCTGTATGAAGCAGCACGTACTCGAAGGGGGGGGAAGTTTTGGACTCTGAACTGAAAATGGGCTTGTTTGATGAAGTCAATTCTGAAACTGAAAGTGTGGATTCGTTCAGACCACTTCCCGAACGGATGCGACCACGCTCACTAGAGGATTTTGTTGGCCAGAAACACTTACTCCAGGAAGGTATGCCTCTGCGCACACAAATAGAAAATGATCGAGTTGCATCAATGATTTTGTGGGGGCCACCAGGTGTTGGCAAGACCACTTTGGCACGTATCGTCGCTCACGCAACAAATTCTATGTTTGTTTCCTTCAGTGCTGTGCTAAGCAGCATCAAGGATGTTAAGAAGGTGATGGCTAATGCACGACAATCACGCAAAGGTGGACAGTGCACGATTGTTTTTGTTGACGAAATCCACCGGTTTAACAAAGCACAACAGGACGCTTTTCTGCCCTATGTCGAACAGGGCGATGTCGTTTTGATTGGTGCAACTACAGAAAATCCATCGTTTGAAGTTATTTCTGCCTTGCTTTCGCGAACGAAAGTCTACGTACTGTATGCATTGACAGTGGAAGAGATTGTAGAAATATTGTGCCGGGCTCTGTCAGTTGATCAATTCAATTTGCAAGATGTCCGTGTTGATAATGACATCTTGGCGAAAATAGCTATGTTTTCGAATGGTGATGCACGAGTTGCATTACAAACTTTAGAAACAGCTGTTGTGTCTGCTAATGGCATGCCTTTGGACGATAGGTCTCTCGCAAACGTACTACAGCGAAAAATTCAAATGTATGACAAATCGGGAGATGAACATTACAATTTGATATCTGCGCTTCACAAGTCAATAAGATCTAGTGACCCTGATGCAGCTCTGTACTGGTTAGCGAGAATACTCGAAGGGGGCGAGGATAGGTTGTATGTTTTACGACGGCTAGTACGTATGGCATCCGAAGATATTGGTTTGGCTGATCCGCGAGCGCTTGAGCAAGCGATAGCATCCGTTGAAGCGTTCCGGTTTCTTGGTGAGCCGGAAGGTGATTTAGTCCTAGCTCAAACCACAGTATATTTGGCAATGGCTCCGAAGTCAGACGCTGTCTATAGAGCTCTGAGCCTTGTTAAAAATGATGTAGAGAACTCGATCAGTGAGCCGGTTCCATTACATCTTCGAAACGCTCCGACAAAACTAATGGAAGAGACTGGTCATGGCAAAGGGTATAAACACGCTCATAATTTTCAAGATGCGGTAACAGATATGGAGTGTTTGCCAGAATCGTTTCGGGGAAGGCGGTATTACGTCCCTACGAGTCGTGGTATTGAAGAACGTATTGCGAAGAGACTTGACGAGTTGAGAAATGTTGCTCGTCGAGGTTGAATTTAAATATAACAGCGATCTAAAAATGAAAAATTACCCTTATAGGAAGAGCTTCACCGCCAAAATAGTATCGATCGACTAGTGATGAGGTACGAGCGGTGATTGCGAAAAAATAAGAGATGTCTAGTTTAGAATTGGCAGTGGATCGGAATCTGATTCCTGCATAGCTTGATTGGATAGTGACGAGGTTGGCTTGATGCCGCTTAACATTAGAGGAGTTAGAACTTCAAGACCTTGAAGCCCGAAAGGGCGAGGGTGTGGCGTGCTTAGCGCCGTATTATTAGATGTAGAGATCTGTGGTTGTAGGTGCTCACTTTCGACTTGAGAAAATCCTGAATTTGTCAGAATCTCCACCCATTCGTGAGTGCTTTTAAATTGCAAAAGAGTTTCTAGGCCATCTGGGAGGTGGCTTGCCCGTGCATTAGTACCGTATAGACTCAGGAGCAAAATAATTTTGCCACCGGGTTTCACAACACGAAAAATTTCACGCAAGACATTTTCAGGTGAAAACCAGTAGTAGGCTGATTCGACGGAAATAACACGAGAAAAGTACTCTTCGGCCCAAGGGATTTCTTCAGCAACCCCTGGAGCATATAGGATGTTGTCTGAACCGACAGACTGTTCGCGCGCATGACGGACTACATTGTCTGAGATGTCGAGACCGACTATGGCACCGTCTGGGCAGAGCGCGGAAAGGGCGCGACAGAGCCAACCATCTCCGCATCCGAGATCGAGAATCTGGTCATCAGGACAAAGATTCAGATCTTCTAATATTTTGTCGACAGTAGATTGACTACAGGGCGATCTATACGAAATGGTGCTACCTTCAGATTGTTGATTGAACAAATCACGTAGGCGGTCCTCCCGTTTGTATCTTTGTTGCAGGTGGGGCGGGTAAAGCATACGGTGTGTACCCTCTGACTCTGTTGCAGTATTGTTGAAACAGATGAGTTAGTTATTCCCTAGAGTCACCAGTTGATCTTGTTCTTTGAGAACAGCTTCTGCATCTTCACTAGTGAACTCTGCTACGCGTGATGAAATGTTCATCGAACAGTAATTGGGCCCACACATTGAACAGAAACGTGCGGATTTATAACCCTCTTCAGGAAGTGTTTCATCGTGCATTGTGCGGGCTGTTTCCGGGTCGAGAGAAAGTTCAAATTGACGATTCCAATCAAACTCGAATCTCGCTTTGGATAATTCGTCATCGCGATCACGGGCGCCGGGGCGATGACGTGCTATGTCCGCCGCATGCGCTGCGATTTTATAGGCAATTAAGCCCTGCTTAACGTCTTCTTTGTTGGGTAATCCAAGGTGTTCTTTGGGAGTGACGTAACAAAGCATTGACGCACCGTGCCATCCGATCATAGCTGCACCTATTGCAGAGGTAATATGGTCATAACCAGGTGCAAAATCAGTGACTAGGGGGCCAAGTGTGTAGAAGGGAGCCTCGTGGCAAAGTTCTTTCTCTTTGTCAACTTGCAGCTTAATTTCGTCCATGGGTATGTGTCCAGGGCCTTCAATCATAACTTGGACATCATATTCCCAAGCTTTTTTGGTTAATTCACCAAGAGTTTTGAGCTCAGCAAATTGTGCCTCGTCGCTGGCATCAGCCAATGAACCAGGCCGCAGACCATCGCCGAGGGAAAAGCTAACATCATACTTTTGGAAAATTTTACAAATATCCTCGTAATGCTCGTAGAGCATATTCTGTTTGTGGTGATTAACCATCCATTCAGCTAGCAAAGAGCCGCCACGACTCACGATACCAGTGAGCCGTTTTACTGCCATGGGGACATACTGAATCAGTACGCCGGCGTGGATGGTCATATAATCGACACCCTGTTCTGCCTGCTCTTCGATTACATCACGCATGACAGGCCATGTTAACTCTGAAATCTTTCCATCTACGCGCGTTAAGGCCTCATAGATTGGCACAGTACCAATCGGTACTGGTGAGGCATCAATAATGGCTTTTCGGATACGTGGGATATCTCCCCCGGTGGATAGATCCATCACTGTATCCGCGCCATACTTGATCGAATAACTCAACTTATCTAGTTCGGTATCTATTTCGGAAGTGACCGCAGAGTTTCCAATATTTGCATTAATTTTGCAGCTGGACTCTACACCTATGGCCATGGGTTCTAGATTAGTGTGTTGCACGTTAGCGGGAATAATCATACGGCCACGTGCTACTTCAGAGCGTAGAGTTTCCGGGGTCAAGTTTTCACGTTGAGCAACATAATGCATCTCTTGGGTGATGACCCCCTGTCGTGCGTAATGTATCTGTGTACGAATAGAATCGTCTTTTCGTTGGGCTATCCACTCAGACCGCATAGAGACTCCTTAAGGAAGGGAATGATATCAAGAGATTATCATTATGTCACCGATGCTTATGCTTGTGCTATGGCAAGTAATTTGCCGTGGGGACGAAATTAATTCCTCACGGCTTGATATTTGAAGTCCAAATGAGGGATCCTAGTTGGCTTTCCCATGTTGATTCGTATCCTATATCACGATCGGTGTTTTGACGGGGCAGTTTCTGCAGCTGTCTTCTCGGATTTCTATTATCGACATATCGACCCCACTGTGACATTTGAGTGGACTGGACTTTTTCATTCGTCAAATCAACAGTTTGACTTGAGTGTTTTCGATGGTGATGAAAATGTGATAGTCGACTTTAAGTACTGCTCGTATGACAAGCTTACCTGGTGGTTCGACCATCATCAAAGCGCTTTTTTATCTGCGGAGGACGAGGCTCATTTTCGTCGTGATGTTTCGGGACGTAAGTTTTATGATTCAAGCTATGGGTCATGCACAAAATTGATCGCTGATATTCTTGGTCAAGAGTTTGGTTATGACTCTTCTCATTTAGCTGAATTGATTCACTGGGCCGATATCATAGATGGCGCTCGTTATAAGAGCGCAGAGGAAGCAGTGCTGATGAGTGAGCCGGCAATGAAGCTCACTTTGGTTCTAGAGGCTGCATCCGAGAACCGCACCAAAGATGTAATCACTCTGTTGAAATCGAAACCCTTAGGAGAAATCCTCAAAGAGCGAAATATCGAATCATGTTTTGATGAATTATATAAGCAACACCTCGAATCGATCGAAATAATTCGGAAATGTTCAGTCGATGAAGGAGCTGTACTGTTTTTTGACTTGGTTGATACTAAATTGAAGGGGTATAACAAGTTCATCCCCTACTATCTCTTTCCCGATAGCCTATACACGGTTTCAATTGCTGATGCTGGTTTCCGAACGAAGATTTCGGTGGGTTCGAATCCGTGGGCACCCTGTCCACCGAAGCACAATCTTGCCACCCTTTGTGAGCGTTTTGGCGGAGGAGGGCATCCTCGAGTTGGTGCGATCAGCTTGGGGCCAGGTGAAGTTGAACGGGCACGTGAGATGGCTCGAAGTATTATCGTGGAGTTAGGAGAGTCGGTCCAGTCCTAAGACATCAGTTGAATTTCGATAGGTCGGCTTGTTGAAAGCCTTAATATTGATGTTGAAATCGCGATAATCTGTGGAATCTTTGTGCGTCATGAAAGCTTGGAAAATTGTACTGGTTTCTTTAGCATGTACAACGTCTATCGTTGTTTTGTTCTACCTGGCTGGTGCAAGTCAAATGGCAAGACTTTCTGGCACTATCACAAAGGTGCGCACCCTGGGAGTAGAACCTAAAGCGGCGGTTGCGATTGTCGACTTTCGTGCAATAAACAACTCTGAAGTATTGTTTATGTCCGGTGAGCGCAGAGTGACCGTTATTGGAAGACACGGAATAAAGCATGACGGAAGAATTAGCAGCGCTTTCGATTTGAGTCAACTGTTCAAATATTTTCCAGCACTCGGTGCTATGACTCATGAACCCTATATCAAGGGGATCAAGCTTAAGCCTGGTCAATCGATTGTAGGTATGCTAGCGGCACGTTTTGAAATGTCGAAGACAGATCTAGATATGCGCCGTGAGATCATATTAGATCTCTATGATAGTGATGGGAGCTTGACTGAGTTAAAGATGGCAACACAGCCACAGTAGAGGAGGAAGCGTGTTAGAGCGAGGTGATCGTGCCCCTGAATTTGAGGGGTTAGCAGAGAGCGACGATAGAGTTTCTTTACTTAGCTTACGAGGACAGGTAGTAATTCTCTACTTTTACCCCAAAGACAATACGCCGGGCTGTACTCGTCAGGCTTGTGCATTCAGAGACAGCTTTAAGCTTCTACAAAAAAAAGATGTCGCCATTGTCGGAGTTAGTCCAGATAGTCCCGATTCGCATGACAAATTCAAATCCAAGTTCAGCTTGCCCTTTCCACTGTTAAGTGACCCTTCTCACAAGGTCGCCGAAGCCTATGGTGTATGGAAAGAGAAATCTATGTACGGGCGCAAATTTATGGGAGTGGAGCGATCCACCTTCATCATAAATAGGGAAGGAAAGATTGACGCTATTTACCGTAAAGTTAAGGTTGATGGCCACATTGAACATTTACTAGGCGCTCTGTAGGCACAGCAACTCTTTTGTCGGCATCTCGTTTTTTCTGTCTGTCTTAGCTCCCTTTTGTCGCGGTAGCTGCTTGGCGAGGCTGAACCTTGGGTGTAGCTAGGTAGCCCGACACATGGTTTCTTTCAATTTTGTTAACCACAATCTCGTAAGGAAGTCGAGAGCCAATTACGTAAAACTGGACCGGTTCTAGAAGTGTCTTATTTTTCTTTTCGATTCGTTTGTCGTCAGCCCAAACATCCATCGTGTAGCGGTTTCTCTTGCGGTCGGTTTTGCGCAAGCGCATTTGTATGGAACCCACGCGTTGAAGTTTTTTAGATTTATTTATAGCGAATTCGTAATAGTTGCGTTCGCCAAGTTCACGAAGTGCGGTTAGCTCACTCGCGTTTGTTGCTATTAATCCGCTCTGGATGCCCATGTCACCGCGGACACTTTTAAGATCCGTTATGGTTTTCTGGAGTTCAGCTTTCGTCTTCTCCACTTCATCCTTGACAACATCTACCTCGCCAGTCAATGATCCGAGTCGATTATCAGTGTTTCCGGTCGTTTCGCTCAACTTAGCGAGTTCTCCACCAACCACTGTTAGCTTAGCGTCGCGTTGCCGTTTTTCCTCTGCCAGTCTTTTCGCCAACGTCCTTGTGCGCCCCAATGCTCTTTGTTCAGCTGCCACTATTCCTTTTTCTGCACCAGCCATAGCTCCTTTGAGCTCTCTGATGCTTTCGTCCGCTGAGCGACTTGTTCTGTTTACGGCGCCTTCTAGCTGTGAAATCTGTTCGGCGTGTTGTTCTATTTTTTGTATAGCGGCAGCAGTTTCTTGTCTTGCTGAGCGTAACTCTAAGAACAGATATACGGTCACGCCTACCAGGAGTAATAGGATTATTGGTACTGCTACTGGCAGCGCTCTTTTTAGAGTTGAAGATTTTTCCACGTCAAAGTCAAGTTCGTCGTTTTCCATGCTAGTCCTTCCTTCGTTAAGTGCCGTTATCTGTAATTTTCTAACATAATTTGGACGTTTTCAAGTGGTGGAAAGGTTTCATCGTCGCCGTATTTTAATTTATTAAGTTCTTTGTAATGAATTTTTACACTGATGAGATTAGCCCTGGTTATGTGTTCCGTCTTGGTTGTATTTCAACACAAAGCTAAAACCATTTACACTTGAGCTTTGGTATCATCGGGCCTCTACTATGTCGGAGAAAATACATATTTCTGCCGTTGTGCCAGTGCGTGATGAACAGGAAAACGTTACCGAGTTGTGCGATGCCTTACGAGAGGTGTTAACTGGTTCGTATGAAGTTATTTTTATAGATGATGGCAGCATTGACTTGACGTGGGAAAAATTGAAAGCACTGCATGTGCCAGGATGTGTCCGGCTCTTACGGCTCGGTAAACCATGTGGGAAAACGGCAGCACTTTGCACGGGGTTTGAGGCAGCTCGAGGGGAAGTAATATTCACACTCGACGGTGATCTCCAGGACGACCCTAGAGAAATTCCTCGCTTCCTTGATGCTCTTTCGGATGGTTCAGACATGGTTTGTGGCTGGAAGAAAAGGCGACATGACCCATTGGATAAAGTTGCGGTGTCGCGCATCTTCAACCTTTTGGTCAGATGCGTAACGGGTATGAAGCTGCATGATATCAACTGCGGGTTTAAAGCCTTTCGAGGTGATGTAGCAAGGTCGCTACGTTTTTATGGCGAGATGCATCGTTTCTTGCCGCTTTTTGTTGCAGCACAAGGATACAAGGTCACAGAAATTGAAGTTATTCATCATCCACGTAAACATGGACGATCAAAATACGGCACTAAGCGCCTGCTCAAAGGGTGTGTCGATCTTGTGACGGCGTTGCTCGTAACTCGATTTCGAGATCGGCCTGCACATGGTTTTGGGGTGATGGCACTAATTTTGGCCGCTTTTGGTGTTTTGACGGGATCTTATTGGCTGATGGTTCAGATTTTTCCGTGGCTGGTTATTTCGTCGCTTTTCTGGGTTTTCTCCGCAGTTTTTATGGCAGCAGGATGGGTTGCAGAAATGTTACTAGCGATGATGCCACAAGCTTCCAACTTACCTGATAACCCGGTAGCTGAACGATTGGATTAAAAGACGGGAAGATAACTTAGGGCGATGTTGCACATAGGTGACAAGTCCTTGTGATTTTAAAGATGACCACCCAGCCGATCATCCGTCTTTTTCGGGTTCTTAAACCAGTCGTACCGCTAGTGGTTACTTGCTTTATTGGACAGGCAATTTATGAAAACTGGCAACATGTTCGAGAGGCTACCTGGGAGTTTGAGTGGGCCTATCTCCTACTATCCTTTCTTGCAATGTCCGGACTGTATGTTCTCCGTCCGTTAGCCTGGCGGTTGATTTTACAACATTTTGGTCATAACGTTTCGGCTGTAGCTGCATATCGTATAGTTCGCCAGGCTGAGCTTAGTCGCTATGTCCCTGGCGCAATTTGGCAATATGTCAGTCGTGTTGATTTGGCCAGTCGCTGGGGTGTTTCAGCAACAGCAACAATGGCAGCAGCACTGGTGGAAACCGTAATTCTAATTCTTTCAGCGGTAATCCCAGCACTCCTTAACTTTGAAGAGGTGTTGCCAAATCTAGCTCGCTTTCAGATTGTCTTATTGGTTCTATTCCCACTTGGTGCAGTGGCAGTTTTGCAGCCACATCTCTTGAATTTTTGCATGGAATTTCTTTCGAGAAAACTGAACCAACCGTACAGCAAACTTCAAATTAAGTGGTCGATGGTCGCAGGGATTTGGCTAGCTTATGTTTTGATGTGGACTGCTGGTTGTTTGGGCGTCGGTTTTTTTGTTCGTGGGGTAATTGAAATTTCCTTCGAACAAGTTTTTGCAACAGGCAGTTTTTTTGCGGCTGCATGGATTGTTGCGATAATTTCGATAGTTTCACCGGCTGGTGTGGGGATTAGAGACGGCATATTTGGATTGCTGTTGAGTCAAATATTGCCACTAGGGGCCGCTTTGACTATTGCGGTCGGTGTACGAATGTGGATGACTTTGATGGAGTTGTTTTGGACGGCACTGGGAGTGTGGTTTGTTGATGTGCCGTATCATTTAACGACGGACAAAAATACAAGCCACTTGTAGTAAATCGGCTGAATGACAGTAATTTATCTATGGAAGAGTTGCCGTTGTCTCTGAGTTAGCACGGTAGTAAACCTTGTACTCCTCGAAACGATCTGGTCTGTTGCGATCCCACCAACTCTTACGGCGGTGAAACTTGTGTTCCCAGATGAGTTTATGTTGCGGAGTTAAACCCCTTGGTGATTTTCCTCTGTTGCTCCACACTACGTACCAGTTGGTATCGGTGTAATCATCAAATTGACTAGCGGGAAGCAGTGCTCGAAACTGTTGATTGTGTGGAATATTGCTGTCGAGTAGGCCAACCCAATTCAAATCCGGTAAGTGAAAAAATATTGCCATCCCTTTGACGTTACGGTAGAAGGCGACAGACTCACTGGCGTGGACATTGTCGCGCAAAAACTTAACCAGTGGGCCATTGACTGAATCGTCATTTTGTAGTTGGCGAGCTACAACACGGCCACCTTGTACTGGAAGGCTGAGATTGGGCCAAATCAGCAGCCCTCCCAGGAGGATTCCTGAAGAAAGTTTACGTCTGTTACCAAGCTGAGTTGATACCGCTAAACCTCCGAGTAAAGCAACTGCAGGGATGATTTGGTAGTAGTGACGTTGTTCAGCCTTGGTTTTGCCTAATGCTATTGTGAACAGTGGGGATACTAATAAAACGAGCCCACAAAGTAGAGCGGCTTGTGTGTGAACTTTTTTCTCGCTGCGTCGCCAGAGAGTAAACAATGTCAGAGGAATCACACCCCAAAGAATAACCAGGATGCTGAAGAGAGTTACACGGTCGAGCAATTCACTACGAGTGAAAGGTAGGAATAGGGGACTTGAGCTGATCAGCAGAGATATAGCTACACCGATTTTCGTCCAATTTGAAAATTTTTCTTTGGAGCGCCATGCAACATAGAATGCAACCGGAAGGAGAAAAACCATAGGCACAGTTCTCCAGAATTCTCGGCCGAGGGAAAGGAACGCTCTTTGATAAAGCTGTAATTCGCTGATGTTTGATTCAGGCGGCCAATTAGCTGCGAAATTAGAATGCAAGATCCAGAATTCTGCACCAAGCAGAAAAAATAAGATACTCGAGAGAGCGAAAAAACCTCGACGTAATTTCTGGTCGTCGATCAATAGTACAAATAATCCAAGAGCGCCCCACATGCCGCCGAAGCTGACATAGTTTGATTCGTAGAGGAGGACCCCTGCAAGGGCAAGTCGAATGTAAAACGATTTTCGTTTGGCGATTGACGGGTCTTTGAGATATCTACAAAACTCCAACAACAACCAAGCTGAAATAAGGTAAACGAGCCCATAATATCGACAGACTCTTGCTGCATTCAGGAAATGGATTGAAAATAACCCTAAAAAGGGAAGGATCAATGGACGCAGGCCAGTACCAAACAAGAGTACTCCCAACTTATAGAGAATCCACAGAGAGGCAGCGCCGCAAAGAACAAAAGGGAGACGTGCGGCGAACGTGTTGACACCAAAAAGTTTGAAAGATGTCGCCGCGACATAAAATTGTAAGTAGGAGTGCATCGCTGGCAGAAGTCTGGAGTTAACGTCGTGACCATCTGATGCCTGAACAACCAACTGGCCGTCTTCGACGACAAATGGAAGCAAAGTTCCGTTTTTGGCCATCAATCTACCCCAATTTGCCGTGGTAGCTTCGTCGCGATATAGCTTGACACTATCCAATCGCCAAAAAAGGAGTATGGCGGCTGAGGTTATTAGCAAGACAGAGAGTGCAGAACGCATGTTGAGATGCCTCTATAGAAGTAGAGAGCCGTCGTTGAAAAAAACAACCACTTGGAATATAGTTTAGTGGTTTGAAGCTGAATCAACCTAAATAGCAGACAGGCGACTGTATTTTACCGATAAGATTGTATGAAAGTGATTGTGACGTCAATGCCAGTTCAGCGCTGTGTTTAGTCTTATTGTAGCGTGCACTCTTTGAATTATGTGCTACTGGTCTAGAGCGAAACCGGCGAATCACTTGCTTTAACGATTTGTATTTTGCGTTGATATTTCAATAACCTTGTACGAGCAGGATTAGTAACAATGAAACACATCTCTGGTTTGCTCTTATTTTGGTGTCTATCGCCTGTTGTTATGGCACAAACGGACTCAGAAAGACTCCATGGTATCTTCAATGGATACTTTCAAGATAAGCTTCTAAACTACCCTGAAATAGCAACTTCCATTGGAGCAAATGAACATAACGATCGATGGACAGATTGGTCTGGAGGGGCTAGAACTGTTCGACGTAAAGCTCTTCAAGAATATGAGAGACAATTGCTGCAAATACGAAAAGAATCCTTGTCAAGGCCGGATATGCTCAGTCTTCAATTGCTGCTATACGAAATACAGGATTCATTGAAAGAAGAAGAGATTTCTACCTATCTGACCAGCCTGAATCAACTTTTTGGGCCACACACAAGAGTCTATCTCACTATTCGACAAATGCCGATCCGTTCGCTAAAGGATTACGAGAATATTCTCAGTCGTATTCAGGCAGTCGGGAACTACATAGATCAGAAAATTGAAGTCTACCGAGAATCGGTTGAAATGAAATTGACTCAACCACGACTTGTGGTTGAACTCATCATTAAACAACTTGACGCTCAGGTGGGCCAAAGCGCAGATGAGACAGCCTTACTCGCAGCGTTTCGTCATTTCCCTAGTGCTTTCAGAAATCGTGATAAGGAGCGCTTACTGAGGAGTGCGAAAGATGCATACAATAAAATCTTCGTTGTTGCTTGGAAGAAATTCCGAAGCTTTCTGGCACGAGATTACTTGCCGTACGCTAGACGGGGGATAGGTGTAACAACGTTGGCTAAAGGAGATAAGAGGTATGAGTCTTTAATTGGCCATTTTACTACTACGAAATTCACTGCTCGCGAGATCCATGAATTAGGTCTCCAAGAGGTTAAACGCATTGAATCAGAGATGCTTGCCATAGCGAATGAAGCCGGTTTTGAAGGGGATCTAGAATCTTTCGAACACGAACTGAGATCTAGCCCCAAACAGTTTTTTACGAGCAAGGAAGGTATGTTAGCCTACTGCAGAAATGTGGCCAAACTAGTCGACCCAGAGCTACCGCAGTTTTTTCGTCACTTGCCACGCACACCAGTAGGGATTCGCCCGATTTCCACAGATCGTGAGGCTGAGACACCTTCGAATTATAATGCACCGCCTGCTGATGGAAGCCGAGCGGGGTGGTTTAACATCCAAGCTTACAAACCAGAACAGCAGACTAAGTTTGACAAAGCAGCATTAGTCTTACACGAAACAAATCCTGGTCATCATCTACAAATTGCGTTGCAAGTAGAGTTGACCGGACTGCCCGATTTTCGAAAAATTTTCCGATCCACGGCCTATATCGAAGGATGGGCTTTGTATGCAGAGTCATTGGGCGTTGAAATGGGAGTTTATCCTGACTCAGTGAGCCTTTTTGGACAACTGGAGAGTGAAAGGTTTCGTGCTCGACGGTTAGTTGTAGATACTGGACTACATGCGTTTGGCTGGAGTCGAGAAAAAGCTGTTGAATATTTAGGAAATGAGGCCGAGATCGATCGTTACATCGCTTGGCCGGGGCAAGCATTAGCTTACAAAATCGGACAATTGAAGATCAAAGAACTTCGCGAGCGAGCTGAAAAAGAGCTGGGGGCAAATTTTGATATTCGTGATTTTCATCATGTAATTTTGAAAAACGGTTCTTTGCCGTTGCAGTTGTTAGAGGAGCAGGTATCATCCTATCTTCTGCGAACGAAAGGCAAAACTGTCAATTAGAGAAGTTTAAATAGGTCAAGCCACAAAAGTACAACTAAAGTTTTGTAGTAGTGAGTTGGCATTTTCGGTACACGTATGTCTCATAATCCAGTGAAAGATCTTGCTGAGAAACGCTCGAGTCGTTGGTACCGCTTTCTATTGCCACCATTGCCGATATACTCTAATTCAGCCGAGTTTGAACGGCAGCCACCGTTGGGACGTTGGAACCTTTATATTGGGGGTGCTGGGTCGAGAATTGATGGCTATGTTAACGTTGATTTGACCCCATTGAAGGGGATAGATGTTGTTTGTGATGCTGCTAAGTTGCCTTTTCGCGACAATATTTTTGAGCGCGTCGAATTAGATGCTGTTCTTGAACACACACCCGAACCGCGGGCAATTGTCGACGACATACGACGCTGTCTGACCGTGGATGGGTGGCTACATGTTGTCGTACCGTTCTGTCATCCTTTCCATGAGTACCCACGAGACTATTTCCGTTTTACTCCTGACGGATTATCTTTATTGATGGCGCCACTGGAAGTAGTTTCAAGTGGTTGGCGGACAGGTCCTACATCGACACTGCTGGTATTCATTTTGGAGTATGCGAAGCTTTGGTTTGCCAGTCGATTTTTGAAGAGGACGATTCATTTCGTTCTTGGATGGCTACTGTTCCCGTTACGTTATTTAGATATCTGGTTACTCAAAAATTCAGATGCGGGCCGGATCGGAAACCATTGCTTTGTTTGGGCACGAAACAGAGGAGATCTAAAAGAAGGTGACTGACTCCATGGTTAGAGCGTCGATCGTCACTGAATTTAGCGTGTTAGGCTGGTGTAATCAGAGTCGGTAACAGTATATAAGTTTTGCAGATACGTTATGGTTGAACCTCGTTTATCTCGTGGATTGCGTGATTCGCGTGCAGATCTTCTTTTGGCTCGTCAACATGTGATTGACACGGCACGTAAAATCTATGAACTTTATGGGTTTACACCTCTTGAAACACCTGCTATTGAATATCTGGATGTTCTCTCAGGGTCGGCAGGGCAAGAAGCGCAAGGTCAAATTTTTCGAGTTACAAATCCTGAAGAAGAACCCCTGGGCTTGCGTTTTGATTTGACTGTTCCTTTGTCACGGGTTGTCTCTCAATATAAGGACCTGGTGTTACCATTTCGGCGTTACCAGGTGTCGCCAGTCTGGCGTGCTGATAAGCCTGCCCCCGGGCGTTTTCGTGAGTTTTATCAATTCGATCTTGACTCGGTTGGAGTTGAATCGGAAATAGCGGATACAGAGATTCTTGCTGGTATTTGTGACACACTGGACGCCCTAGATGTTGGTGGGTACCGTGTGCGATTTTCAAGCCGCAAAATTTTAAATCTTTTGCTGATGTATGCCGATATTGAAGAAGAGAGAGGATCTGACGTATTCAGAGTTCTTGACAAACTCGATAAAACCGGGCGCGACAAAATTCGTAAAGAGCTAACCACCGGTTACATAGACGAATCAGGTGATCCAATCTCCGGAGTGGGACTCAGTGATGCCCAAGTGGATCAGATTGACGAATTTCTTGAAATCAGCGGCGATAGAAATATGGTGCTAGCGCAACTAGGTACTCTTTTCCACAAAGTGACAGGGTCACAAGAAGAGTTAGAAGTAGTAGGGCGCATTTCTTCCTATTTGGATCGGCTGGGTTACAAGAGCGACCGAGTAGCAATAGATGTCAGTATTGCACGAGGACTGTCATACTACACAGGACCAATTTTTGAGGCCGTTTTGCTTGATGCTCCGCAGTTTGGTTCCGTGTTCGGGGGCGGACGCTACGATGATCTAGTCACGAGATTCACGGGGCAAAGTATTCCTTCTACTGGAGCCTCTCTGGGCGTTGACCGGCTTGTGGCAGCACTGCTGTCGTCAAACCGACTGCGAGGGAAGTGTAGTACCTCGCAAGTTTTCGTGACGGCTATGGACCAGAGTCTAATGTCGGAATATCTTACTATCACTTACGAATTACGGCGAGCTGGCATCGCTTCTGAAATGCATCTAGGCAAGCCAAAGAAACTTGGTAAACAAATCCAGCGCGCGGACCGTCTGGAAATCCCTTACGTTGTCATTATGGGCTCCGATGAAGCTGCGCGAGGAGTTGTCACCTTGAAAGAAATGGATATTGGGCGAGAAAAGTCCGATAGTGTAAGTGGTCACACGGAGTGGAAGCAAGCACGCTTTGGGCAACAGGAAATTGCCCGGGCAGAACTGGTCAAGACACTTAAACGGCTGTTGGCAGAAAATTCTCCACAGTAGTTAGTAACCCCCGCTAAAGAAACAGTATTGGCGCTCGGATGTTCAAATAGACAGGATCACCTTCCGATCTGGGTGTGTAGCAATAGGTGTCAACAAAAAATGGCTTTATGTGACACGAGAATATTACAACGCAAATCGTTCTGATTGTAGGAGGCGCTGTGAGATGCTGCGTCTTAGGATAATGCTGTTGCGAGGAGTGAAGTCGGTCAGGCTACGCAGTATGCCCATTTTTTCTTGGAGTGAAGACTCGTCGTCACAGGCCATCAGTATTCCAGAAGTACAGGCGTGAACTTGAGGAATTAAAGAAGAGACGAGTACACGAACCATCTCGGTTGCTTGCTCACTCTTGCTGTAGGTGTTCAGTTTTTCGGCCCGAAGCAGGGCGGATTCCGACCCATAGATGGTTATGAGTAAGTCACTAATTGCTGCGACGACTTCTTGTTCATCCTTGATCTTGTCACCGAAGTGTCTGTGAGCAACCCCCAGTGTTAGCAAGGCTACTTTTTTGATCTGCTGGATGTATTGACGTTCCGCTGCCAACAGGCCGTCACCGGCGTCGTCGACGATGTCGCTTTCCTCTATCTCAGAGTGTAGCTTCGAAATTGCGTGAGGTAACTTTAATCGTCCTTGCGAGGCACGTTTCAATAACATTCCAGTGACCAAGAGGCGATTAATCTCACTGGTTCCTTCATAAATCCGATTGATGCGTGCATCTCGGTAGGCTCGTTCGACCATATAGTCTTGGTGAAAACCATACCCGCCGTGGATTTGCACCCCTTCATCAACAACGTAATCCAAGGTTTCCGATCCATATACTTTGGCTATAGCACACTCAATAGCTCGCTCTTCAATGGCTCCAAGAATATGCTCTTGAGATCCGTCATTTTCCCAGGAAACTTCAGACAAATTCTGGTCGATCATGCCAGAAATGCGGTAGACCATAGATTCGGTTACGAAGATACGAATGGCCATCTCGGCGATCTTATGCTGTATTAGACCGAATTGTGCGATGACCTTCCCGAAGGCTTTACGTTGCTTGGCATAACGAATAGTCTCGGATAAAACGTCTTTCGCTCCTCCGACGCAAGAGGCACAAAGTTTAATACGGCCTATGTTTAATATATTGAAGGCTATGACGTGTCCACGACCGATTTCTCCTAAAACATTTTCGGTCGGGACATGAACATTTTCTAAAACAACCGGTGTTGTCGAACTACCACGGATCCCCATTTTTCGTTCTTCGGATCCTGGTTTGACGCCTTCCAGTGTACGCTCCACTAAGAATGCGGTTAAATGTTCGCCGTTGACTTTAGCGAAGATTGTATACAGGTCGGCCCAACCACCGTTGGAGATCCACATCTTTTCACCGTTCAGGACGTAATGTTTTCCGTTGGAAGAGAGTGTGGCATGAGTTCGTGCTGCCAATGCGTCACTGCCCGAGTGTGCTTCACTTAAACAGTAAGCAGCTATCCATTCGCCAGAAATGAGTTTAGGTATATAATGCTGCTGCTGTTTCTGATCGCCAAAGAACACAAGGGGTAGTAATCCAATTCCGGCGTGTGCTCCATAGGTGGTTGAGAATGAGGCATATCTACCCATTTGCTCGGCGACGATCAATTGGGAGGTAAAATCCATTTCCAGTCCACCACATCTCTCTGGTACCAAAATTGAACAGAGCCCCAAGGCGGATGCTTGTTCGATGAGATATCTTGATAAACCATGCTCCTTGTTTTCTAGGTGCTCCACCCTTGGAAGAACCTCTTCTTCCAAGAAGCGCGATGTTGTGGTTTGAATCTGATGGTGCTCTTCTGAAAAATCTTCTGGGGTGAAAATTTCGCTAGCGGACAGATGCTCAATAAGAAAACTACCACCCAATTGAATTATGGTGTCGGGTGGTGCAGACATGTCAGTGGATCCTTTCGAAAATTGCTGCTGCTCCCTGGCCGCCACCGACGCACATTGTGACCATTCCGTAACGTATGCTCCGTCTCCCCATTTCATGTAAGATGGTTGCGGTCAACTTCGCACCAGTGGCACCTAGAGGATGACCAAGAGCAATAGCCCCACCATTCACGTTGGTGATGTCGGCATTTAGTCCGGCTTCTTTGATGACGGCTAAAGCTTGACCGGCAAAGGCTTCGTTCAGTTCGATGATGCCGATATCGTCGAGACTTAATCCTGCCAATTTCAGAGCCTTTGGTATTGCTAATACCGGACCAATTCCCATAATTTCTGGGGGTACACCGCTAGTTGCAAAACTAACAAATCGTGCGATGGGCTTTAGCCCCATGGCAGTTGCCTTTGTTTCTGACATAACTAATGCTAGAGCAGCACCATCACTAGTCTGAGAGGAGTTTCCAGCAGTGACCGTTCCATGTGCGTGAAAGACAGGTTTTAAACTAGCTAGCTTTTCTATGTTCGTATCGGCACGGATGCCTTCATCTTTTTCAAAAAGCATCTTGTGTTTCTTGGTTGTGTCGTTGTTGGCCCACACAAATTCCAGATCAAGTGGTACGAGCTCGTCCTTAAATTTTCCTTCTGTCTGTGACGTAAGGGCTTTCTGATGACTGAAATACGAAAAGATATCTTGTTCTTCGCGTGAGATATTGAATTTCTTGACGACATTTTCCGCCGTTAAGCCCATAGTGATATAGATCTCAGGCATGGTATCAACCAGAGTAGGGTTAGGTGCTGGCTTGAGGCTATCTCGGGACATTAAGCTCATTGATTCCGCACCACCAGCGAGTATGACACTTGCTCCACCGCTACGGATTCGTTCCGCGGCCAATGCTATGGCTTGAAGGCCGGAACTGCAAAAACGATTGATCGTCATGCCAGCTACCGAAACTGGTAAGCCTGCTCGCATTGCAACGATACGAGCCATGTTCGCACCTTGTTCTGCTTCCGGTAGAGCGCAGCCAAGGATTAAATCATCAATCTCATTCGGGTCTAACGCTGAGGTGCGTTGAAGTAAATCCATCACAACACGGGCAGCCATATCGTCGGAGCGAGTTGTTCGCAGGGTCCCCCGAGGTGCCTTTCCAACTGGTGTGCGGAGTGCATTTACTATGACGGCATCTTGCATCACTACATTCCTTTCGAAGTCTGTCTTTGACAGGTCTAGTTTGGTACAAGCCCTAGTCGCACGATAAGATTCTACCGCGTATGTCCATGCATCGGGTTCAAACTGATTGTGGCATTATCAACCCCGTTATCTTTTTTTCGAAATCCTTTGGTGGCTATGACGGCGTTGTTTGGCAGCTTCAAATAGGACGACACCAGCCGACACAGAAACATTCAGCGAAGAGATGTGACCTATCAAAGGTATTCGTATTAAGGAGTCACAGTGTTTTGCCGTTAGCTGACGCAGACCTTTACCTTCGGCTCCTAAGACAAATGCTGTTGAGGTTAGGAAGTCGACTCGATCGTAATTTTGAGATCCTCGTTCATCTAAACCAAAAACCCAAAACCCTGCTTTTTTTATTGCCACCAGTGATCGATTGATATTCTTAACCCGAATGATGGGGAGATATTCTAGAGCGCCGGCAGCTGCTTTAGCTGCTGTCTCACTAAGTGGTGCTGATCTACGTTCGGAGACGACGAGTGCATCGACTCCGGCAGCATACGAAGAACGAATGATTGCACCTAAATTATGAGGGTCTTCGATACCGTCAAGAACGACGAGTAATCCAGGATCTGAGAATCCGGATAAGAATTCCTCAAGACGTCGATAAGTCATCGCCTCAACTGTTGCGACGATGCCTTGATGTGTAGAGTCATGTGTGAGTTGATCAAGGACTCTTCGTGGCTCAAATTCGACTAGTATTCCCTCGGTGCGAGCTTTTTCAACGATCTCGTGTATCTTCGGGTTTTTAATTCCTCGAGCAATAACGATTCGCGTTACTTTTCGTCCCGCTCGTATTGCTTCCGAAACAGTGTGTATACCCCAGAGAGTTTGATTGTTATGCACGGAAGTTATTGTGTTTGATGTTGTACTCGAGGTGCACAATGAAGATGTAGATTCATTTGCCCATGTACTCCCATCGTCTCGGTCTATGCAATCTTTACAATTAGAGCAGTGTCTGTCCGGAGGGTGTTTGCTGTAATGCAGCCCCGTTCAGCGATGGTGACCAGTTTTTGAAGTAGTGCTCGGTCTTCACAATCAGCAGAAACGCACAATATTATTTCGGAAAAACGTGCTGGGTTTTGGGCAATGGTAGCCGTGATGCCAGTCTTCACATTCGTGACGTCTGCCTCCCGTTCTCGAATAGCTGCGAAGAGGTTACTCATAAAGCAACCACCAATTCCTACCAGGAGTAATTCTCCACCCATTGGACCCTTATCGTCACCACCCTTCTCTTTAGGGCGATCTACCACTATCTGATGTCCTCGAATGTCGGCTGCTGAAGTAGTGCTGCCACATTGCCGCACTTCTACTTGGATTGTGGGCATCTCTAACTCCTCTCCATCTGTACCAGTTTACGACTTGAAGCGAGATGTAGGGTTCTAAAATGACACATTGTACGAGAGGTGAATTTGATTGGTTGTTACGGCACTGCAGGATAATCATTTTAACCGAATAGGTTGATACCCCAGAGTCGCGTAAGAATTAGGAGTGCTGTTGTCCCTGAAAAGATGATTAAGCTAAACCAGCTCAACCACACGGTGATCCGTGAAGGATAGAATAAGCGGTCCTGTTTTGGGATTACAGTCATGCAGTAGTAGATATTGAAAAAAAAGATTGCTGGGGCGATGACGAATGCGAGTGCTGATGCTACTAGAACGAGAAAGACAGGGCGCGGCATGCCGGCAATAATCCCTACAGCAGATAACAGAGAAAAGATCATCGTTCCGCGGTATATGTTGTATTCGGAACACCATTTTCGACGATGGTCCGGACTAAGGTTGGTGGCCGCCACGCCCTGGAGCTGTGCTGTAGAACGGAATAGATTTCGACAACAGGCCCCAACGATCCTCGGCCAACCATCGAAGTAATTGAATGCAGTGGAAAAAGTTGCAGCAAAGGCACCGATAAGAAATAACATCATCATCCACGGACCGACACTTTTCGTGAAGATCCCTGCAATTTCACCTATGACAGCGCGCCCTGTGATTGGACTTGGGTAAAGCCAAACCGCTGCCAGTAAAAGGAAGATGGTGGCGAGAATAAATGAAACTATGTGTCCCAATCGAAAATCGAGTAGTCCAATTTTGTACCACTGAGCACAGTACTTTCTAACATTTGTTGGCAATCTTTGTGAGTGGACGGCGAGATCTTTGAGGTTTGGTTTGAAGGGGTCAAAGGTGTTCGTGAGGCCATCCCTTTCAAGACTCGGGCGAATTTTCCCCATGCCAACACCCTTTGCTTTGCCCCATTCGGAGGCTTGTAGAGAGACGTCAATTCCTGTGGGTAGCAACCCCAGGAAAGCAGCAACAACTAACCACGATCCGTCGGGGACGCTGAACGAAACAAAGTACTCTAGAGTTTCGAATGGAACTGGTTTGACAAAATAGACCGCAATCGTTGAGACGAAGAGAATGCCAGCCAGGAATTTTGTTATGGTTTCGAGTGCATGGTAACTGCCACCGAGAATTACACAGACCGAAACTACTCCCAAGAATAGACCATAGATAGCCATGGGCAACTCAATTCCGAAAGCTACATCAAAAAAGTAGTAGAGCACTGCTGAAGCAGCGATCAACCTACCGGCTTGTCCAATTGCACTTTGAATCAGAGTGGTGATCAAAACGTACCAGAGTGGCCATTTACCCCACGCTGTTGCATATGCTTCTAGCAGACTTTTTCCTGTGGCGTGTGTAAAGCGGAAGGCGGCTTCAAAGCCATAATATTTGGACAGGTATGCGATTGGAATACACCAGAGTAACTCGTAGGCAAAACGACCACCTGCAGTGGGTGCGGTGATTAGGTGACTAGTTCCGATGCCGGTCATCATCAGTATCATGCCGGGCCCGAAGTGACGGAATAGACTAGCCAAGTCGGTCCGTGGAATTTTGAGGTTTGAATAACGCGATGTCGCTGAAGGTGAGGTAGTAGTCATCTGTGTTGGTGGGTAAATGTTCGGTGATCGTATTGTATTGCACCTTACAACTATTCTGTTGAGATGAGTGCAGAATAGATCTTCGTGGGTGCGAGTTAAAATTGATTCTGTCGACTTGACGTGACTATTCCTCTCATCGGATCATTTGCAACATGAAGAAGATTTCACTTGTGTTTTTTTTACTTGGTGCCTGGGGTTGCGGAACGGTGTTTATGTGGTCAATCGCTATGCAAAATTTTCAGGTTGTTGATGAGATTTTGATGGCGTTGCCTGGCCCTCTTCATGATGTATCTGCTGCTTTTTCAGTAGAAAATGTTCGGCTCATCATGCGTTATCAGGCGTCCGAAGTAAACCGTCTTTTTTTTGACGGTTGGGGAATGGCACAAATCGTAGTTGCGGTGATAGTGCTGTTGATCGTTTCGAAAATGGAACGACGTTTTCTTCGTGTGGCGGCTATGCTGCTACTAGGGGTTTGTCTAATTCTACAATTTTATGTTGTGCCGGAAACGATTCGCTTGGGTCGCATTATTGATTTTTTACCACGAAGCCCATCACCTCCTGAAGCGATTCTTTTCTGGCGATTGCATCACATCTACACAGGTCTAGATATGGCAAAATTTATTACTATTCTTGGTTTGTCAACGACGATCTTTCTTCGCCGAGAGTATTGGAGCAGTGATACTACTTAATCACGTTTCCGTCAGCATTCAGCAAAGTGAGCGACCCAAACTCAAGGTCCCGCAATCTCGATTCGATTTTGTTTCGGTCGCCTACAATAACCCAGATAATTTGATCGGGGTGAATTACGTGGTGTGCCGCTTGATGGACATCTTCGAGGGTTATTGCTGCGACCTTGTGTTCATATGTTTCCCAGTAGTCAGAAGGTAAGCCGTACATCCAAATGTGTCCCAAGGCTCCACGTAGTGAGTGCTTGGTCTCAAAGCGTCCCGGTAGCCGCAAAACAGCGTTCTTCTTGATTTTAGTCAGTTCATCTTGTGTTGCTTGGCGGGAGTCGATAATGTCTCTTAGTTCGCGATCTAATTCCATAAGAGACTCTTTCGTTTTGTCACTTTGTACGGCTGCATACACAAGCCAAGGTCGTTGTCCCTTGGTATCGAGCACAACGCTTCGGGCTCCGTATGACCAATGCTTATCCTCCCGGAGATTCATATTGATTCGTGAGGTGAAGGTACCCCCGAGAATGGCATTCATTGTTTCAATTGGGATGCGGTTCGAATGACCTGCTGGTGTGGTAATTAGGCCACCCAAGATCATCGATTGTTGTGCGTCTGGCTTGTCCACCAAATAGAGGGTAGGACTTGTTCGATTTTTGACCGCCACAATTTTCTTTTTGTGCGTGTTCTCAGTGTCGAACCAATCTTTACAGTGCATTTCAAGCTGTCTACGGAGTTCTTCTAGGGTTGTATCACCCACTGCAATAAGGACGGAGTTTGAAGGTTGAAACCAAGTCGTATGAAAATGTTGCAGGTCGTCTCTTTTGATCGAGGTCACTGTTTTGGCGTCGCCTGTACCGGTGAATGATGCCCCGTAAGGGTGATTCGATCCATAGAGCAGCTTTGGGAGTAATCGTTGCGCTAACGAAAACGGACTAGATTTTTCTTGTGCGATACGGGCCAGCTGTTGTTTTCGAACCCGTTCAAGCTCGGACTCGGGAAATTCAGGGTTCAATATGATGTCTGTGAAGATATCGAGTGAGGCGCCCAGGTTCTGTTTCAAAGTCGAAAGTGAAAGCCAGCTAGCATCTAGGGCTGCATCAATCGAAAGAGTTGAGCCTAGTGATGCCAGTTCGGTACTAATTTCAAGCGCTGAGCGATTTTTAGTTCCTTCGTCGATCATAGATGCGGTAAAACTTGCGACACCAGGTATGGCGAATTGATCAGCTGCGTAGCCAGCATTGATCATTAGCTGCAGCTCTATCATTGGTGTCTCATGTCGTTCAACGAATAATATTTCAAGACCATTAGAAAGCTTCGTCTTTTGCACGTTGGGCCAATTGAGTTTTGATGGTGTCTTTACGTCGGGTAGTTTTGAGCGATCCACGTCTGTACTCTTCACGTCGTATTGTGGCTGTGGATGGACCTCTAAGATGTACACTCCGTCTGTAAGCCAATGACGTGCCGCATTCTGTAGATCCTTTGTCGTTGCGTTGCGTACTAACTCAAGTGTTTTTTTGAAATAGTCAGGATGGCCTCCATAGACTTCGTTGATGGCAAGGACGTCGGACTTTCCTCCGAAGCCTCCTATGCGCTCGATGCCGCGAATAAAACGAGCGAAGTATTGAGTTTTGATGCGATCCAGCTCAGTTTGGGTTGGGCCATCCGTAATCAACTTAGTGAGTTCTTGATTGAGTGCAGTCTCAACAGAATCTAAATCCCCATTAGGTTGAGCTGTTGCGATTATTGAAAATTGTCCCCCAATCTCCCCTAACCAGACTGAAGCGGAAGCACTTGTTGCAATCTGGTCTTGATGTACCAGTCGTTGATACAGGCGAGACGCTTTTCCTAGGCCCAGTACGTCACTGACTAGATCAAGATAGACCGAGTCCTCTGCTCCCCAATGAGGGATATTCCAAACTTTATACAGGCGTGCTTGAGGAACTTGGTCCTCAACTGTTTGACGATTTATGCCGTTCCGTTTAGCAATCCATGAGCGATGTCGTGCGACAGGTGGCCCAGAAGGGATGCTGCCGAAGTGGTTTTCAACTCTTCGTTTAACGTCGGTTGGTTCGACATCACCGGCAACAACGACAACAGCATTCGCTGCTCCATAGTAGGTCTTGAACCATTCTCGGACATCGTCTAAGTCAGCATCGTCGAGATCGGCCATCGATCCAATCACAGTCCAGGAATAAGGATGTCCGGCTGGGTAGGTATTTTTTGCTAACAGTTCGCGAGCTACACCATAGGGACGGTTTTCTCCCTGCCGTTTCTCGTTTTTTACTACACCACGTTGTTCGTCTAACTTCTCTTGGTCAATTGCTCCCAACAGGTGACCCATGCGATCGGATTCCATCCAAAGCGTCAGATCGAGTGCAGGAGTCGGAACATTCTGAAAATAATTAGTTCTATCGTTATTTGTGGTCCCATTCATATCAGTCGCACCGACCTTCTCGAGAGGGATAAAATAATCGTCATTGAAGTTTTCTGAGCCATTGAACATGAGGTGTTCAAACAGGTGAGCAAAACCGGTTTTACCGGGAGATTCATTCTTAGAACCAACGTGGTACCAAATGTTGACCGCCACAATTGGCGCCTTTTTGTCCTGATGTACTATCAGCGTCAGGCCATTGTCGAGGACGTACTTGGTAAATGGAATGTCGATGTCGTGTGCAATCATGGGTGAAACAAACAGAATAATCCAAACAAACAACAGGGTGCAGATTCTCATTGTGGGGGAATGCCGTTTACCCCTGAATAGTCGATACAGCATAATTCATTGTGCCAAGCCGTGCTGACTCAAGACAATGTTTAATGTGTGACCATTTTTTGATTCAATTTATGGGATCTATATCTAAGTACCAGCTGAACTGTTTACCGCCGAATCGTTTTTTCAAGAACTCAGCTATGACCATTGTGGTCAGACATCTTGTAATACCGTATTCACGGGTGACTGTGTGGCCTTACAATAGTAGCTGTATGAGACTGAGTTCAATGACAATAAGACGACTTATAGTATGCATGGCTATCTTCTTCACGTTGAAGATGCCGCTATTGGCCTGGCAAGGTTCTGATCATGCGAATGATGAACTCGGCGAAATGCTGAAAGGGTTAATACGAGTTGCTGACCCAGATTCAGGGTTCTTCTTTTTTGCTCTTGGTGTAGCTTTTTTAGCCGGAGCGGCGCATGCTCTGACACCAGGTCATGGTAAGGCTTTAGTAGCGGCTTACTTAGTGGGCTCGAAAGGGACTGTCTGGGATGCTGTTTTTCTTGGCAGTATCGTAACTCTTACGCACACTGCGACGGTTTTTGTGCTGGGGTTGGTGACCTTATTCGCTTCCCAGTATTTACTCATCAACCAAATATATGACTGGCTCGCGATATTGAGCGGTGTGTTGATTGTTGTCATAGGATCGTGGCTATTTCGATCGAGATGGAGGTTTTTCCGCCATCCCGAATCAGCGAACGATCATGAGCATGGACATTTCGGACACACGCATTCTCACACGCATGAACACTCTCACACGCATGAACACTCTCACACGCA
>CEUS01284583.1_pt1 | contig 147438 bp, 109 predicted proteins | sample 427031 | NCBI WGS metagenome assembly CEUS01 (sample SAMEA2622837, study PRJEB7988) | marine metagenome | biome: marine biome (ENVO:00000447); feature: marine epipelagic mixed layer (ENVO:xxxxxxxxx); material: "saline water (ENVO:00002010), including plankton (ENVO:xxxxxxxx)" | depth 140 m
ACACTTCCGGAACCATCGTTTGTTCCGATGAGCACTAGAATACCCTAAAAATTCAACTTGCTACACCTATTGGCTGAAATCTCGTTCAGATATGACATACCGTGAATTTCTTTCTTACACTGAAATTGGCACTACAGCTCACTGATGTGATGCACGAGACGGCTCTTTATTTGTAATGAAAGACTATCCTTCTGATTTGGCCGAACAATTCCGAAAGGAAGTTGAGGGGGAAGTTCGCTTTGATTCTTACTCAAAGGTTCTTTACAGTACGGACGCAAGTGTTTGGCAGATGGAACCGATCGGAGTGGTCATACCACGCCATGCAGACGATATTGTGGCCCTGACTGGTACTGCAGCGAGGAATCAAGTGCCGATTTTGGCACGCGGTGGCGGCACGAGTCTTTCTGGACAGACCGTGGGACATGCTGTGCAAGTCGATTTTGCGAAATACATGAACAACATCCTTGAATGCAATACGGAGGAATGTTGGGTGCGAGTACAACCAGGTGTTGTGCAGGATCAACTGAACAATTACTTAAAACCACTTGGTTTCAGTTTTGGTCCGGATACATCGTCGAGTAGTCGGGCGACGATTGGTGGCATGATTGGTAACAACTCCGCAGGATCTCATTCAATCATTCACGGAAAGACTATTGACCATGTCCTGGAACTAAAAGTAGTACTTTCTGATGGTTCTGAAGTAGTCCTTGGGCCAGTTGACGATGCTACATTAGAGCGGCTCGTTAGTGTAGACAGCCTCGAAGGCCACATTTATCGAGATTTATTGACTCTTGGTGACCGATGGAGAGATGAGATTTTGGAACGGTTTCCGAAACTCATGCGTCGTGTTAGTGGCTACAACTTGGACGAACTGGTAAGCAATTCTTCGAAGAAATTTGGAGCCGGGTATTCAAGCTCCCCCGGACCACTCAACTTGGCTCGGATGATTGTTGGAAGCGAAGGAACCTTAGCAGTGGTGAGTGAAGCCAAAGTTCGTATTGTGCCTCTACCAAAAAGCAAAGGTATTTTAGTTGTGCAATTTCGCTCTCTGCTTGAATCGGTTGAGCCTTCACAGGAAATTGTTACTCATCAGCCTGCCGCAGTCGAATTGATGGATGATTTTATTCTCAATCAAGCACGTAACTCCCCCAATTTTTCCGACCACTTAGACTTTGTTGACAGTGATGCTGCTGCCGTAATGGTAGTTGAGTTTTATGGCGACAGTGAGACAGAAGTGCGGTCTAAAATCGAACGGTTGAAGACCCATTTGGAACGCAGACAGATTGGCTTTGGCTACATCACATTGACTGATCCATTTGAACAGCAGCACATCTGGCAAGTACGAAAGCAAGCACTCGGTTTGCTGATGAGTGTTAAGGGCGATAAAAAACCAATTGCCTTTGTCGAAGATCCGGCTGTCCCAATCGAGCATTTGCCAGCTTTCTTAAAGGAGTTTCGAGGTATTCTTGAGAGCCATGATGCTCGTGGTGGCTATTATGGTCACGCCTCAGTGGGATGTCTCCACGTTCGTCCTGCCATCGATCTCAAACAAGCTTCTGAAGTTCATAAGATGCGACAAATTGGAGACGAAGTCTGCCAGCTAGTGATGAATTTCGGTGGTTCGATGAGCGGAGAACACGGTGACGGTATTGCGCGCGGAAAATTCAACCAGGTTCTATTTGGGCCAGAGGTTTATCAGGCATTTGTTGAAGCCAAAAACATTTTTGACCCCAAAAATCTGATGAATCCCGGCAAAGTTGTCGATGCCCCAGAAGTTACTGAAAATCTTCGTTTGGGTGCTGATTATCAAACCATAAATATCAAAACGCATCTCGACTTTTCGAAAGAGGGTGGTTTTTCTAGAGCCGTCGAGATGTGCAACGGTATGGGTGTTTGCCGAAAGCGCGATGTGGGAACAATGTGTCCTTCCTATCACGCCACGCTCGAGGAAGAGCATTCAACGCGTGGTCGAGCGAACGCATTACGTGCGGCACTGTCGGGGGCTTTACCGCCAGACGAGCTCATATCGAAGCGCATGTATGATGTTCTAGACCTATGTCTAGAGTGTAAAGGATGCAAACATGAGTGTCCTTCGAACGTAGATTTAGCAAAAATAAAGTATGAATTTTTGGCGCAATATAATGAGAAATATGGCGTACCACTAAGAGCGAAAATCTTTGCACATGTCGAGACACTCAATCGGTGGGGAAACAGATTTGCTTCCCTAGCAAATCTGACGATGGGACTGCGCTCAGTGAAATGGTTAATCGAACGGGTTGTTGGCATAGATCGACGTCGACAAATGCCCCCTTTTGCGCCTGAAACTTTTAGAAGTTGGTTCAAAAAAAGAACACAGACCGACAGTACTAATTGTCCACAGGTTGTACTGTTTGATGACTGTTTTACGAATTACAATTACCCTCAAGTTGGTCGTGCGGCGGCAGAAGTACTCGAGGCCGCAGGATTTGAAGTGATTTTGGCAGAAAAAAAATGTTGCGGCCGGCCTATGATTTCGAAAGGTCTACTTCAGGATGCGCGTCAACTTGCCGAAGACAATGTGCGTTCACTTATAGCGTATGCTGAAGAGGGGATTCCAGTGGTGGGGTGTGAGCCGAGTTGCTTACTGACTTTTCGGGATGAATACAAGGAACTGGTTTCTGGACCCGATGTGGAAAAAGTTGCTGGTAACTGCTACATGATTGATGAGTTTCTAATCGAAAGAAATGAACTCGGGGAACTACACTTGCCTTTTACTGAGAGGGCTGATCAACCGAGGAGTGTGTTATTTCATGGTCACTGTCATCAAAAGGCACATATCGGTAGTGTGCCCAGCCTTAAGGCTATGGATTTAGTGCCACATTTGAAGGTTTCCGAAGTCAATTCGGGGTGTTGTGGCATGGCAGGCTCGTTTGGTTTTGAGAAAGAACATTACGAACTTTCTGAGAAAATAGGTGAGCAGCGGTTGTTTCCTGCTGTTGAAGCGGCTGGTTTAGAAACAGAAATTGCTGTCAGCGGGATTTCTTGTCGTCAACAAATAGAGCACTTCACTGGACGTAACCCTAGGCATGTGATCGAAGTCTTGCGTGCCGCGTTACAAAAATAGAAACATTGCCAGAGAAGCTTTAATTTTCTGGGTTTTGATACGGATGCCCAGATATGATAGGCACCTCTCGGATGATTTAGCTAATTGAATCTTATGCAACAGATGGAAAATAGTTGCACGGTCACACTGCGACGGTATTTCTATACTGCGGTTCCCCTTGAACTAATTTTGGCGGGGCAAATTTACTGATGGATATCCGGCCGATTGGACTATCCACTGCGTTGTTCACACTAGGTATTTGTATTCTCTGGGGCGGCAATGTCGTCGCAATTAAATTTGGTCTTATCGCTTTTCCACCTTTTTGGAGTGCCTTTTGGCGATTTTTGATTTGTTGCATTGTTGTGTTTTTGTGGTCACACTGGCGAGGTCTGTCACTCCTGCCCCAACGGAGTGAAATCAGACAACTCGGCATCCTGGGATGTTTATTTACAGTACAAATCGCTTCCTTAAATCTCGGAGTTAACTGGACCTCTCCTGCTTATGGTGTGGTTCTACTCAATGCCAACCCGATCTTTGCCAACTTACTAGCTCACTTTGTTGTTCCTGGAGACCGTCTATCTGTACGTAGGGTGATTGCCCTGCTAATGGCCTTTGGAGGAATTTGCATTGTATTTTTAGGTAACCCTGTGGAGACTCTTGCTGAGCGTCCGATGATGGGAAATTTACTTGTCATCTTGACATCCTTTTTGCTTGGTATTCGTGTAGTTTACACAAATCGTTTAGTGCAATCGATCGAGCCGGTCCGGGCCGTGTTTTGGCAAGCGATGGGCTCTTTGCCAGTTTTTTTGTTGTGTGGTTGGCTATTTGAACCACCATTACTTAGCTCTTTTGTTCCTCTCGCCTCATTGTTAGCGGTTGCGTATCAAGGTGTGATTGTTGCAGGTTTTTGCTTTGTCGGATGGACAATACTTCTCAAACACCACAGCCCTAGCAAACTCTCGATGTTTGGGTTTGTTTCACCCATTTTTGGTGTCCTATTCAGTGGTCTTTTTTTTGGGGAACCCATAACTTCTCGTCTCTGGATTGGGCTAATTGCCGTGACACTGGGTATTTTTCTGGTAACTAGGCAAGGATCTTCACCCTCTAATCCCGCCACGGGGTTAGTAAAGGAGGATGCGCAGTGAAGCAAGGACCTACTACTGTTGGATCCTCTTCCTCTAAAACTATTGATTGGAAAGTTGCGCTGGTCGCCTTTTTCCTCTCAGCATTCTGGGGTGGTAACGTTATTGCAATTAAATTTACCCTCACTGCCTTTTCTCCCCTTTGGAATGCTTTTTGGCGCTTACTAGTTGCTTCACCAATTCTCTATGGATGGACACGTGCACGAGGTGTGTCTTTAATGCCTGCATCTGGAGAACTAAGACAGTTTTGCATTCTGAGTGGTGTGTTCGTAGTGCAGATTACCTTGCTGAACTTTGGAACACATTTTACATCGGCAGCTTATGCTTCGGTGCTGATGAACAGTTATCCAATTTTTACCAATGTTGTGGCACATTTTTTTGTCTCCGATGACCGCATCACACCGTTAAGAGTTTTAGGTTTGACAGCAGCGTTTGCAGGGATCTGCATAGCCCTTCTGGGGGAACCCGATGGACGAATGGCTTCACAGCCTGTTTTTGGCAATGTGATTTGTGTTGGCACAGCACTTTTGTTTGCTGTAAGAATGATCTACACGCAGTATCTTGTACGATCCACTGATCCGTCCCGCACAATCTTTTGGCAGACCATAGCTGCCATACCAGTATTTGGGTTGGCAGCTTTATTGTTTGAACCGTATCCAATACTACCTATTAGATGGACGACATTGATGGCACTTCTCTACCAAGGGACGATCGCTGGAGGACTGGCTTTCATAGTCTGGGCTAAACTGTTGCGGCGTGTGCCAGCCGGTGCTCTGTCGGTTTTTTCCTTTCCAACGCCGATTTTTGGTGTCCTATTCAGCGCTTGGTTTTTTTCAGAGGCGATACCTTCGGCGTTGGTGGTCGGCGTGATTGGGGTTGTAGTGGGTATTGTCGTAGTGACCTTAGAATCACAACCGGAAGATCGTATTAGAAAATCAAATAAATTGAGTAGACCTGGAGTCTAAAGAATCCACTGAACGGTATGAGTAATTCCTTTTCTATTGTTCCAATCGGACGTCAATCAATCGCACTTGCCCTCTTGGTCAATTTTATTAGAGGAGGCAATCAGGTTGCTTTGAAGTTGGCGCTCGGAGCGTATGCACCCTTTTGGACTGCTTTTGGAAGGATGGCAATCGGTGCAACTGTGGTCGGTTTCTGGTCGCTTTTTCGTGCCGTTCCAATTGTTCCACGAACCGATGAACGCCGGGGGTTGCTGATTCTTGGCCTCCTCTTTACCGCCCAGATTGGTCTTATGCACTATGGCGCTGATTTTACTTCGCCGTCATATGCCAGTGTTTTAATGAACAGCAATCCAATATTTTCGAACCTTTTGGCTCACTTTGTAATTTCCGGAGACCGTCTTTCACAAAGACGATTATTTGGTCTAGTGATCGCTTTTACTGGAGTGTGTACGGTCTTTTTTGGGAAACCAGAGGAGCGTTTGGCGTCTGATCCTCTGTTCGGCAATCTGTTGCTATTGTTGTCCAGTATTCTGGTTGCCGTCCGTGTGGTTTATACGCACCATCTCGTTCAGAAAATCGAACCTGAAAAAGCAGCGTTTTGGCAAATGATCTTTTCATTGCCTCTGTTTCTTATCGCGGGGTTATGGAGTGCTTCGGAAGTACCTTATTACATAGACTGGATGGCTTTGTCAGGCGTTTTTTACCAAGGAGCGATCGTTGGAGGACTGGCTTTCACAGTCTGGGCGTACTTACTGCGACGTCATACTCCAGGGTTATTGACATTCTTCAATTTCACAGTCCCGGTTTTTGGAGTGTTGCTAAGTGTGTTTGTGATGGAGGAAACAGTTACGGCAAGATTGGCTCTCGGTGTGTGTGCCGTTTTTGTTGGTATTTGGTTGGCGACAGGATCTTCCAAAAAAATACCACTAGAAAAATAACAATGCTATGAGGTTGAAGTATCACAGCGAGTTATAATACTTCAGCTTACTTGAGCGAGTCGCTTGTAGCCTTTAACGTAAAAGTTCTGAAAGTCCCAAGTGTTTGGTAAGTCCCTTGGAGGATGTTTTTGGTAGGCAACAACAAATGCACCGCCTTTCATTAAGGGACGCCACTCAATTCGGGGTTGAAATTTAACAAACTCGGGGAATTGTTCTAGGGCTTCATCCAGAGCTTGTTTAGATATTGTGGCGTCTATTGTCAATATTTTCCTCTTCTCCTGATTCTAGACTGTGGAAGATCGAATTGGGTTAAATCTAATGATTCAGCATTCTGATTTTGACTGAACTGCTAGAATCTGGTTTTTTAAAGTTAATGTCAACCTCTCAGAAAATTCCCTTAAAAGAGTTTGCCGAACAGTGTCGTGATCAAGCAATTCCCCTGAGTAGTCTATTTAGCTATTTTTGCGTGTCTCGAATCGAAGGTGATGTACTGAATCGCTTGTTGCATGAACCCGTGGCGGCCATACCTCCTGAACTTGGCAAGCTCTATAAGTGCATTCGCGTTATTCTCGTGCCTTATCTAGGTAATTTACCTCTAGAAAAAAAATTGAATCGTTTAACTAGTTCTCGTGCAGGAATTGCCTCAAAAATAACTCCACAAAGAATTGTCTCGTTCACTTCTCCACCCGAAAGTCAGCGTATTATCTCCGACACACTAAGATGTGAGAATGAGGCTTTCATCTTTCTCGCTGTTACTGACGAGGATTCTGCCGATTTACATTATGGGTTTTACGGTAGTGTGGCTCACTTAATTTGTGAGAGTCTCGATGAGGATAGGGTGGCAGAGTTTACTGAGCTTCTCCGTAAGGAGCTAACGGATCGTGTCCATGGGGAAATTGACGAATGCAGTTGGAACCTCAAAGAAGATCTCCTAAGACGTCAGAGCAACCCTACACGGAATACAAAACTATTACGCGGATATTTGCGTCAGTCCATGCAAGACACTCTCACGCTGTACATGCACGGATTATGTTGTGACATTGATCTCGAAACGGCCCCCCGGCAGCTCAACAGTCGGGATATCCGTCGCAGACTTAACCTACTTCGCCAAATTTTTCCACCTCCTCCTGGTTTTGCACTATTTCCGGAAGAGTTAGACAGGCGACATTGAAGGAGACGATACTGAAGGAAGCAACAAAGTTAAATTGAGGACTACAAAAATGAATATGCCACCTAAACCGATTCTCAAGCATCTTCGTCAAGGTGCTGTCATACCAGCTCATCCGCTTGCTCTGAATAGTCGAAGGAAACTCGATGAAAAACGTCAACGCGCGTTAACACGCTACTACATCGCTGCAGGTGCTGGTGGTGTAGCGGTGGGTGTTCATACGACCCAATTCGGTATTCACGACCCAAAAATTGGGTTGTTGCAGCCAGTTCTTGAGTTAGCTGCTGAAACCCTCGACTCTTACGCTCCGAAAAAGGGTGCAAAGATGATTCGAGTGGCTGGAGTTGTTGGACCAACGCGTCAGGCAGTTAGGGAAGCTGCGACAGCCGCTGAACTCGGTTATCACGCTGGACTGCTGAACCTTGGTGGTTTGCACAAGCTATCCCCGAGTAAGTTGATTAAGCATGTACGTTTGGTTGCTGAAGCCATTCCAATCTTTGGGTTTTATCTACAGCCAGCCATGGGTGGAATTGCCCTGCCATATTCGTTTTGGCGTGAATTTGTCGAGATTGAAAATGTTGTTGCCATTAAAATTGCGGCTTTCAATCGTTACCAAACTCTCGATGTTGTGAGGGCTGTAGCCGAGTCAGGTCGTGCTGGCAAAATTGCACTTTACACTGGCAACGACGACAACATAGTTGGTGATTTACTTACGGGATTCCGTTTTGAACAGGACAAGAGAGCAACGACAGTCCACATTGTAGGTGGGCTTTTGGGGCACTGGGCTTTCTGGACACGCCGTGCAGTTGATTACTGGATGGAATGTCGACGTATCTCAGTACAACAAAAACTTCCGGTCCCTCCTCGTATGATGACACTCAACACGCAGGTTACAGATTTGAATGCTGCGGCTTTCGATGCAGCCAACAATTTTGTTGGTGCCGTTCCTGGTGTACTCGAAATACTCCGTAGGCAAGGGCTACTGAAAGGAATTTGGTGTTTGAACCGCAAGGAGACTCTTTCGCCGGGACAGAAAGCTGAAATAGACCGTGTTTGTACGGCCTATCCTGACCTAAACGACACCTCACTCGTGAAAGCCAATCTGGATGAGTGGTTACGCTAAATGCAACAGGCGTTGCTAAATCAGAACACCAAGGTGTCCTTTTTGGCTTCAATTTGAGCGGCATTGACGCCAGGAACCTTCTTGAGGTCTTCTATCGATTTGAAATCTCCATTTTCGGTGCGATAACGGATGATCCTTGCGGCTTCGGATCTTTTTAGCGATAGCCGGCTTTCAAATTGAATAGCCCTGGCTTTGTTGACATTCAGTGGTGGTAGTTTTTCGGCGGGAAACCATTTTGTGAGATAGTTCAGTACAGTTTGAAGCTCGTCTTCAGTGGCCTTCATGCCAAAGCCAATCATCTTGGCTATGGTTGTATTCCAGCCATCCTTGTCCTGTCTCAAAGAAACTGACTTTCCTATTTCATGGCACCCAACGCAGAGTCTCTGAGTTTCCTCCTTGCCGAGGCCGTTAGGAAGTGATCCATAGGTATGACCAGCTATAAAAATCGTTGCCAAAGGCAGCGATAGCCATCTTGGTTTGAGCCAATACACGTTGCTGAAAAACGACATAAAATGACAACTTTTACGATTTTGGGTGGGTAGATTAACTTGTCCCGTTTTCATCACGACGACTGGATCTTTTACGATGAACTTAATGCTCCATCGGGAAACCAAAGGAGTGGAGTGTGCCGTCATGAGTCACTAGATACACGTTGCCTCCGCCGGCTGACATTGCCATGCCGCTAGCTGAGGAAGCAATTTTATCTTTACTTCTCCAAAGTGTTTTCCCTGTTGTGCCATCTAGTGCGTGCATTACAGTGCCAGAGATTTGCTGTGGTTGGTTGTTGCCGGCACCCGTGGATGCGCTTGTATCATGAGACTCTCTGCTGGTAACTACGAAAACAACACCGTTGACTATGATTGGGGGTAGAGCGGACGATAGTTCTTGGGAAACCCACCCAGGTTCTATGTGAAGCCTCCCACTTTTTTCCAATATTTTCCATGCAGTCAAGGCACCACTAGTTACACTTCCGTTGGTAACTGGAGAGCTTGTTCCCGACGTTTTTGACCCACTCGAAAGAGCTGCAACCCACACTACTCCCTCTCTATCACGCCAGGTTGATAGGGTGTTCGGCTCACGCCTACCGTCTGAGTAGATCAGCGAGCTACCGATGAAGGAATTTTCATCTAGGGCTCCACCCCTGAGCAAGTGTATACGGCCATCGGTTCCAGCAATAGCAAGCAGGTCGCTTTGTTTGTGATCGATGACTAGAGGAGAAGAAGTAAATCCGATATCCCTACTAGTTGTATAGTGTCCAGTTTGCTTGAGAGTCTTATGGTTGAGAGAAGTCAACGAAGAGGATTTGCCTCGCCTGGTTGCGACATATAGCATACCTTCGGGCCCAAATACCGGACCGACTAGCCCAACTAACTCGCCGTCTGCTTTCCAATGGATAATTTTTCCACTGTTCAAATTTACTGCCCATATGCCATCTTGCACTCCACCACAACCGTTTGTTGTGGTGACATAGGCGAAGTCTTCTATGACAATCAAGCCATGCGCATTGGCATTCGGAGCCAGAAACCTAACAGGTTTTTGGTCGGTTTCACCATTGGATACATAGTTGGCATGAAGGAAGCCGTCAGGGGCTAATGTGTATACGTATTGCGGGTTTCCACGATCCCACGGCATCTTCACTATTCGTTCACGGGTATTTTTGGTGTTTGCAGCTGGTTGGGCCGTAGGACGCTTAATCCAATGTTTTAACGTTACTGCGCCTTCTTTGGGCTCCCCAACTCCACTCATTGCAGGACTGCGCCGTCCAAAGCCGCGAGAGGTAAAGACAGGAGGTAATCCTATGGGAGTGCCCCGGGTGACATTTGTAGTCATTCCGTCTGGACAACCGAAAGAAGTTTCAAGTGGTGGTGAACCGAGACCAAAATTCTTTGTCCATTCCATTCGTGCCAAATCAGTATCTATTACGAAAACGCGACCTGAACCGCTGCCCATGAATCCAAGTGAACGAAAGCCGCGGTATCCGATGTAAAAGTCGAAGAGAACGGGTGGCTTCAGTTTACTGCCAAATTGATATTTCCAAACTCTTTGAAAAGATTGTGTCTGCAAACTTACAGCTGATATCTTCGGATCTCCACGGACCCAAGAGGAACGTTGTGCATCAAAACCATTGGTTGTCCAATCGGTACCGAATTGAGAGTACATGGGATGGACGCCCAAAACGTAGATGAAAACAAGTAGTGCAGCCCAAGTCGGAAATTGTTTCATTAAACGAATTCCTTTTTAAAAACAGATTACAAAGCAACGACTCCAAGCTCTTGCTGGTATTCGACCAGAGAACACTACTGTTGACGGTGGAGTGTGTCCGTCACAACCCACACCAACCCTGCTCTGGTTTCAGGGTAGAGTATAAACTACCGCAGATTGTAGTGTAATGTAAGGCCTCGAATCTACACTACTCTTTCACTAATGAAGTGATCCTGCTGTACGATAACAGGTACAAGTCACTAGGGAGTTCTCAGGATGGAAATATTAAAGGGGCTAGTAGTTGTTTTGCTCGGTGCGGCTCCGGTTTGGAGTGCCGATTGGCTGACTGATGGTGGAAACACCAAACGAACCGCATGGCAACAGGACGAAACGACCTTTAGCAAGGCGACGATTGATGATACGAGACTGCTCTGGAAGATTGAGCTCGACAATAAACCACGTGAAATGCACTCGCTGTTTCCACCCCTCATCGCCGAGGGAGTCAAAACAGCAACCGGACTCAAGGAAATTGCACTTGTCGCCGGAGTATCCGACAATCTCTATGCTATTGATGTCGAAACTGGAAGCCTGCTGTGGAAAAGAAATCTCCAAGGCGACTGGCGTCCACCTGACAACTACCAGGGTTGGGAGGTGCTTTGTCCAGGCGGCCTAACTGCAACGCCAGTGATCAGTCCCTCAGATGTTCCTGGAGAATACATAGTTTATGCCGCCTCTTGGGACGGTCGACTCCATCGTATTAACCTTGCCGATGGGAAAAATGTTGTACCGCCAGCGAAATTCATGCCGCCGAATGGTAAGCCCTACGCACTAAACCTATTCAAAAATGTAATTTACACCCACACTGCTCAGAATTGTGGTGGAAATCCGAACATGGTTTACTCATACGATCTCGCTACCGATAAGGTTGGCAGCTGGGGTCCGGCAGGCGGAGGCATGTGGGGCCGGACCGGTCCCGCCATCAGCTCCAATGGAACTATTTACACAGGTACTGGTGATGGTCGTTGGGACCCGGAGAACGACATCTATGGCAATGGCATTATCGGTGTTCAGCAGGATCCTGAAAGTAAAGAAATGTTGCTAGTTGACTACTATGGTCCTTCAAATGCAGAGTGGCTTTTTAAGCGTGATCTTGACATGCAGGTTACACCTGCCATTTTCGATTACCAAGGTAGAGAGTTAATGATTGATGCCGGAAAAGAATGTCGGATCTACCTTATGGATACTATTTCAATTGGTGGTGATGATCACCGCACCCCCTTATATCGGAGTCCTCTCATTTGCAATGAAGAAGTCAATTTTGCCTCCGCTGGTATTTGGGGTTCAATGGCGACTTGGCTGGATGACGATGGAACGCGCTGGGTGTTGTCTCCCTTTTGGGGCCCAAAGCATTCTGCTTTTAGTGCACCAATCGAGCATGGTGATGTTAATCACGGTGCTATCGCGGCATTTAAAGTTGAAGGACAGGGTGAAAAAACTTGGTTGTCTCCAGCTTGGATTTCACGTGATATGAATCGTGCCGAACCACCTATTGTTGCCAATGGCCTCATTTTTTCTTATGGCAACGGTGAAGATACTCATCAAGCATTACCAGATGTTGGGTTAACGAATCTAAGTAAAGATAGGATTGCCGGTTCTACCAACGCGATCTTGTTTGTGTTGGATGCTCGCACAGGTGAAGAATTGTGGTCGAGTGGTGATCAAATTACCTCATGGGTCCACTGGAGCGGCCTCTCCTTAGCCAACGGCCGCGTCTATATTCCGACTTTTGATGGCACAGTGTACTGCTTTGGCATTAACTAGAAAACACGACTGACATATTCAATGTCACATCTTAATCGGGTCTATCGAACGAGTGGAAATGTAACCATTTGCAGTGAACAAGTCACTTCCTACGAATTTTCAAAATCATGTACGTGATCGACTTCCCTGGCTCGATGACAATGTGATGGGGTGTTTTAGGAGGGATGTTAACAGTGTCACCGCTTTTGAGCAGGGTTGTTTTGCCCCCTTTGATTGCCTCCCCCCTGATTTCACCGGGGCCTACCTCTTTGGGGTCGACGATCTTGCCACCGGTATGAAGTGTTGCCTCTCCGGCTTGTACCACATAGAAGTCGGTGTAATCGTCGTGCCATTCCGAAGTTCCGGTTCCGGTGCGATAAACCACCAAGGCAAAGTGACTGCCAAATTCCCCCAGTTGTTCAATAGCGAGGTGGTTTTCCACCTTGCCGGCGAGGGAGTGGCTGTATTCGTGCATCTTTTTCTTCGACCAATGCTTGTATGGATTGGCAAATGCGGGAAAAGTGAAAATAACTATTGAGAAAATAAGAAACTTTTTCATAATGAGCTCTTTTGGCTGTGGTCTGAGCTGATGGCTAGTTTAACGTGACGACTCGCAAACATGTTGAGGGGTTCTGACGGCAACTATGGAAATAGTGAAGAGGGGTTAACGTCATGGCTAAGGTATCAATTTTTCCAAGACAATGTGCTGTTCAGTTCTCTTAGGTAACACAGAAGGGTGGACCAGTGACATCAGTTGCACTTCCATATCTCGTGCCTCTCGGGGTTCTAATGCTTTGGTTATAAGCAAGGAAAACTTTGCAATAGCTTCAGTTGATGGGTGGTCGGTCACTGACCGTAAGCTGACTTCATGCTTGCCTAGATAAGAGGTTTCGCCATGATTGATCACAACTGCTCTCACACGTATTGTCTCCGTTTCTAAGTCCCACCAGGTTCGCAGTCCAGTGACTTCTAAATTTCCTTCGAGAGCTGTCATCGGGTCGTTAAAAATCTCGCAAGTATTTTCCGCACATGGGTCTGATGACGCACGCCACTCGCCGTTGCTGTGATAAAACCAAGCACCTATGATGACCAGGACAGATGCACTCAGGATCCAGCGGAACGTTGAGGCTCGTCTCCATGGGGGTTTAAGATCATCCTGCGTTGAGCCTAGTTTAGTTGGCGAATTCCTCGACAATTCTTTTTTGGGCCTATTTGCTTCTAAGCGCACTTGGGTCGATGGTGCGGTGGTTGCAGATCCAAGTTGGCCCTTATTAGAAGTACAATTAGGGCATTCCGTTTGACTGACATCAAGTTCGCGACCGCAGCGAGGACACTCTGTTGTGAACATCTCAAAGGAATTGTAGCACTGAAGAATTTAGATTTAGAGAGCGCATGCGGATCACTCTAGAACGGCAGGTGGCAACTTATCACAAAAATTCAACCTGGAGGAAAATCGTCAGGAGGAAGTTCTTGTGGCGTTTTGCTTAGCGAGTGAGGGCGTCGCGGACGATGCTCCACAGAGAGGACAGACCTTCTCCTGTCTTTGCAGAGAAAGGTAATACCTGCTGGAAATTTTGTTCAAATTCGTACAGGGCTTTCTCTCTCTCTGATGTCCGGAGTTTGTCAGTTTTTGAAGCAACTAGAGTTAAAGGTTGACCATGTGCTTCAAGCCATTCGAACATCTGCTGATCCGAAGCTTTTGCCCCGTGTCTTGAATCCACAATCAAGATCACCAGCTTCAACGTCTTCCGATCGGTTAAGTAATTCTCTGCTAGCTGCTGCCAACGGGCTATTTGTTGTTTTGGAACTTTTGCATAACCATATCCCGGCAAGTCCACAAAGTAAAATGCCTTGTCTATGCGGTAGAAGTTGAGCTGTTGTGTTCGGCCTGGGGTACGGCTGACTTGGGCGAGCTGTTTACGAGTTGCTCTCACCGCCCCTGTTTTTAACTTGTTACTTAGCAGCAATGAGTTTAGTAGGCTTGATTTTCCTACATTGCTGCGCCCTACGAACGCAATCTCCGGCAGACCGTCACACGGAAACTGCCAAAGTTCTGCTGCGCTGCAAACAAACTCGACTGACATGAGAGGCCACAACTAAGCCTTTCCCCTAGACGTACAGTTGACGTTGCGTCGTAACCCTGCGGATAGCGGCATTCTGTGAGTTAGCTAAGCCGTCATCAATGCATGATGTTGCGACCTTCTTCTGTGGTCGTCTGATCGGACTTGACTGGCGCCGAGACTGATGTCAGACCCTCTATAGGCTTTTCCAGGGCGATCATCAATACTTCGTCCATATGTTTTACAAAGTGTATCTTCATATCCTTCCGGATATTTTTCGGGATGTCCGGCAAGTCCTTTTCGTTATCTCCTGGAACAATCGCCTCTAGAATGCCATGCCGGTGTGCTGCAAGTAACTTTTCTTTCAAACCACCAATAGGGAGTACCTTGCCGCGCAGGGTGATTTCACCTGTCATACTTATGTCGCCGCGGACCGGTATACGGGTCAATGCGCTCACTAGAGTTGTTGTCAGTGTAATACCGGCAGAAGGGCCATCCTTGGGAATTGCCCCTTCTGGAATGTGAACGTGAATGTCTAGATGACGATAAAAGTCCTTAGGGAGGCCTAGGGTTTGCGAACGAGAGCGTACATAACTCATGGCTGCTTGAGCCGATTCCTGCATTACGTCACCCAATTTACCGGTTGTTGTCAAATTCCCCTTACCGTCCATGAGTGTCGCTTCTATCGAAAGGATCTGTCCGCCCAACTCAGTCCAAGCCAGACCCACTGCTGCACCGATTTCATTTTTCTTCTCAGTGTCCAGATCACGATATTTTGGAACTCCGAGATAATTCGCAATGTTTTTTACGGTGATGGTGGTCTTTCCTCTTTTTTCGCCCGTTTTGCGAGAAACGACCTTTCGTGCCACTTTGCGGCAGGTATTACCTATCTCACGCTCTAGGTTTCGAACTCCTGCTTCACGAGTGTACTCTTGGATCAGAGCTGTTAACCCAGGATCGCTGAATTCAAGGTCAGAATTTTTGAGACCGGTTGACTGGAGCTGCTTCTCAATTAGGTGTTTTTTAGCAATTTCTATTTTTTCGCTTTCGGTATAACCACTTAAGCGAACGATCTCAAGGCGGTCTTGCAACGCAGCCGGAAGTGTGTGCAGCACATTGGCCGTAGCAATGAAGAAGACTTTGCTAAGGTCATATTCGACATCAAGGTAATGGTCCATGAACATGTGATTTTGTTCCGGATCCAGCACTTCCATAAGTGCTGCTGATGGATCGCCACGAAAATCAGTCGACATCTTGTCTATTTCGTCGAGCATGAAGACTGGATTTTGTGTGCCTGCCTTTTTCATCATTTGCAGAATCTGTCCTGGTAGTGCTCCTATGTAGGTGCGTCTATGGCCACGGATCTCTGCTTCGTCGCGAACTCCGCCCAGTGATAGACGGACGAACTTACGCCCCGTCGCCTTCGCAATTGATTTCCCAAGAGAAGTCTTGCCTACACCTGGCGGGCCCACAAAACACAAAATCGACCCACGTGGATCTTTTACAAGTCGTCGAACAGCAAGAAACTCCAGGATGCGATCCTTAATTTTTTCAAGTCCATGGTGATCGGTACTTAAAACTTTTGCCGCATGCTTGAGGTTGCGAATTTCGCGTGATTTTTTCTTCCAGGGTACGGCAAGGAGCCAATCAATGTAGTTGCGTGAAACTGTTGACTCAGCAGACATAGGTGGCATGTTTTCGACACGTCGCAACTCTGCCGTTGCTTTTTCTAAAGCGTCTTGCGTCATGCCTGCTTCTTCTATCTTCTTGCGCAGTTCGTCAACTTCACTCTTCTCACCACGTCCAAGCTCCTTCTGAATTGCTTTGATTTTCTCGTTGAGGTAATATTCCTTCTGAGCTTTTTCCATCTGGCGCTTCACACGACCTTGGATTGTACGGTCCACCCCGAGTTTCTCTATTTCGATATCTAGAATTTCAGCGATGCGAGTCAGTCGTTCTACGGGGTCAAACAGTTCAAGCAGTGTCTGTTTTTCGGGAATCGTTAGTTGTAGATTTGCCCCAACTGTATCCGCCAGCTTACCTGGGTCATCTACTCTAATTGCTGCGATCATTGTCTCGTAGTTGAGATTTTGACTTTGTTTGACGTACTGCTCGAATAGTGATGTCACTCGTCTCGTTAGTGTTTCGATTGTCTGGGTTGTTTCGACCACTGATGAACTGGTTTCGACCAAGGCACTTTGAAAGTCGTCAGTCGTACTGATCGATAAAAGACGGGCTCTTTCTAGACCTTCTACCAACACCTTTATGTTGCCGTCAGGCAACTTGAGGCTTTGGACAATGTTGACTATTGTTCCTACTTGGTAAATTTGGTCAGGTTCTGGGTCGTCTATTGAAGCGTCGTGTTGTGTGGCAAGGAAAATCTTTCTGTCGGCGGCCAAGGCTTGCTCTAGTGCACGGACGCTGGCTTCTCGCCCAACCACAAACGGTGTCATCATTTGCGGGAAGATCACGACATCCCTAATAGGCATCATCGGAAACTGCTGTTGAAATGGTCTTTCCTTAGACGTAGACATGGATTAACCTCTAATTTGCCGCTCTTGCAGTAGATACTGGCTAGCAATTTGATTGTAGTGGATTAGAAAAAATTAGGTCTAGCCAGCTTTTTCGAGTAGCGTCAGATTCACCTTGTGGTCCTCTACCATTTGCTTGGTCACGACGAATTCACGGACCTTGCTATAGGAAGGAAGATAGTACATCAAATCCAACATCATCTCCTCCATTATCATACGCAAGCCACGCGCACCGACCTTACGTTCAAACGCGAGGTCAGCAATTGCCTCTAGAGCAGGAGGTTCAAGGGTTAGCTGTACGTTTTCATACTCAAAGAGTTTCTGGTACTGTCGCACCAAAGAGTTTTTTGGACGGGAAAGAATTTCGATGAGAGCTGCCCTATCCAAACTTCCTAGTACGGCGACCACGGGTAGGCGCCCTATGAATTCAGGGATGAAGCCATGACGGATCAGATCGTGCGGTTGTACTTGCCCTAGCATGCCAAGGTCACTCGAGGCGGTTTTTTCATCGACAGTTTCTGGTTGAGCTTGCTGATCTTCAGCACTCGAGCGAAAGCCAACCACGCGATGGTCTAATCGTTGAGCAACGATTTTTTCTAGTCCTACAAACGCACCACCACATATGAATAGGATGTTTGTTGTATCCACTGGAGTAAATTCTTGATGTGGATGTTTGCGTCCACCCTGTGGCGGTACGTTGGCAACTGTTCCCTCCAGAATTTTCAAGAGCGCTTGCTGTACACCTTCACCAGAGACATCTCGTGTGATCGAAGGGTTTTCGTCCTTTCTGCTCAGCTTGTCTATTTCATCTATGTAGATGATTCCTTGTTGTGCCCGTTCTACGTTACCATCTGCGGCCTGTAGCAGCTTGAGAACAATATTTTCGACATCCTCGCCTACGTAGCCTGCTTCAGTAAGTGTAGTAGCGTCAGCGATGGCAAATGGCACATCGAGAATACGGGCTAAGGTCTGAGCCAGTAGAGTTTTGCCAGTACCCGTGGGTCCGATCAGCATGATATTAGATTTTTGCAGTTCAACATCGCTCGACCCACGTTGTTTGTTCATGGAGATGCGTTTGTAGTGGTTATAAACTGCAACAGCTAATTTTTTCTTTGCAGCATGTTGTCCGACCACATACTGGTCAAGTTGTTCTTTCAACTCTTGAGGCTTGGCTAGTTTAAAAGTGTGGGTGTCACCCTGTTCGGGTTTGTCGTCTTCCAGGATTGAGTTGCAGACTGCAACGCACTCGTCGCAGATATAAGATTTTGGGTAGTCTCCTGGTGTCGAAATCAGCTTCCCGACAATCTCTTGGGTCTTATGACAGAATGAACACCTCAAGGTCCCGTCCTCTTCTCCGGCTCTTTTCACGTGGCAACTCCTCTCAGAGACTCACCCGACCATTGAAATCTGAGTGTAATCGGGCAACGGTTCCTCCCAATTATGCTACGCGTGGGATTGATGTGGCAATCTACTGTTTCCATTACGTGGGTATTTTTTGAACAGCAGTTTAGATGCAAGGGGGAAATAGTGCAAAAAACTCCAGACGTTTCGAGCCTATTCGACGAAAACGATGTGGTACGGCAGCACGTGGCTGTGTCACCAGAAACTCATCGCCGGCTTTGATTGGCATGTTCTCCAATTGACCTTGTCCACTCCAAATCAAAAAAGCATAGGGTGAAGACTCTTGTAGGGAAATCTCTTGCTCTACGCACACTAGTTTGCCGCTGAATTTTGAGGTGACATGTGGGGGAAAAATCCAATTCTGCCAACCGCCCGAATTTTCACCCTCAATTCTTTCAGGGATTAAGGAATTTGTTTCTATTATTTTCGATGAAGTAGCGTTTTTCATGGCAACAAATTGCAATGATTCTTCTATGCTCGTAAACCCCGGATGGGTTTGTTCGGGTGTTTTACGTCTGTCCATGAACTCCCACTCCAAGTGGAGTGAAACATCGGATGGCTGCTGGATTTCAAGTGTTAATGCTGTACCTGGTCGGTGAGGTACTCCAGCCGGTACGTACATCCCCTGTCCAAAGACCTGGGTAGCCACCGGCGATAGCTCCAGTGCACATTCACCGCCGCGGGATATCGCTCTGGCTAAATCATCAAGTGTTACGCCTGGGTGCAGCCCCAGGTGAGTGTAAGGGGTTGGCCCTTTTGGTTGGTGTGGAAAATAGTAAGCTTCCTCTTTTCCCCATTTATGCTGTGAAAAATGCTTCGGATGGTTACGAACATCTTCATCGCGAACGTGAAAGTGAAATACGAGAGGAAAATGTGGGTCGAGAATTTTGCTTAGCACCGGAAAGCCCCCCCCGTACTTTTTTGTCAAACCCTCACCCAAAATTTCAGGCGCGCGCACTCTAAGTGCATCTCGCAGTGTCAGCGGTAGTCCCCGAAATTCAAGCAGGCTAAGGCCTTCTCCAGGAGCCGGGTTGACGTGTGATGCTTCCACTGTTGAGGCAATCCATCGTTCTGGTATCCAGCGTCCAACCGTGGGTTGATAAGTGTCTCCCGGGTGCTTACCTAAGCCGAGCCGAGCATGGTCCATGTAGTAGCGTGTTACGAAGTTAGGCTTAAGCTTAAGAAAACCTTCTGTCTCCTTCAGCACCGTGTCAACTTGTGACTCCAACTCATTCATAATTGCTCGCACAGTAAAACTTAAGCCCTAAGAGTCGCACACATCCAGATCAGAGGTTAGAATCAAGACTCTAGATCAGGACGGAATTGCTAACAATCACATGTCTCAGTACCCCAGAGTTGCTTCTTTCAAAAGTGTCACAGCTTTCCGTGAACATTTGCGAGCCCTTAAACTTTCGATTGAATGTGACGACACTATCTTGTCAGCTCCTGACTCTCCTCTTGCCAGTGGTCTTGATGTCGATGGATTCCAGATCTCTAACCGGTGGGTGATACATCCCATGGAAGGTTGGGATGCGGAGGAAAACGGCAATGTGAGTGAGTTAGTTCGCCGTCGCTGGCGCAATTTTGGGCGTAGTGGAGCGAAATGGATTTGGGGAGGTGAAGCTATGGCAGTGCTTCCCGAAGCACGTGCCAATCCTCGACAGCTTGTTATAAACGACAAGACCAGGGATGGACTAGCTCGCTTACACGATGAATTGCTCGCCACACATTGCGCAGAGTTTGGCACTGTTGGAGATTTATTGGTTGGGTTTCAGCTTACACACTCAGGGAGATTTTCGCGCCCTACGACTACTGGTCACGCCCCAAAAATTCTCTATCGGCATCCAATTTTAGACAGCAAGTTCAATTTACCCGAAGATCACCCAATATTAAGCGACGACGAAATTGCTCGGATTGTTGATCATTTTATCAGTGCGGCACGTGTGGCCGAGCAGTGTGGTGTTAAGTTCGTTGACGTTAAGCACTGCCATGGTTATTTGGGTCACGAGTTTTTGAGTGCCTATTCACGCCCCGGCCCTTATGGAGGGTCACTCGAAAACCGCACCCGTTTTTTGCGTGAAGTAGTAGCTGGTATTCGTGCTACTACATCGCTAAAGATTGCGGTCCGTTTAAGCGCGTTCGATTTTGTCCCTTTTTGTCCAGATCCTGATCAACAAGAAGGAACAAAACTAGGCCCCGGCATTCCAGAACACTACGAATCAGATTCATACGAGTACGCTTTTGGGGCTAATCGAGAAGATCCAGTCCATTACAAACTTGGTGAAGCCGAAGAATTTCTCAAAGTTCTTCGTGGGCTCGGCATACGCATGGTCAACATCTCAGCGGGTAGTCCCTACTGCAATCCACACATACAACGTCCGGCACTTTTTCCACCATCTGATGGTTATCAGCCTCCAGAAGATCCTCTAGTTGGTTGCGCTCGACAGATTAACTTCACAGCTGAAATAAAGAAACGTTTTCCAGATCTCGTAATTGTTGGTACTGCTTACTCCTATCTACAGGATTATTTACCGCATGTGGCGCAGTGGGCAGTCCGGACTGGTCGTACGGATGCTGTAGGCCTTGGACGTATGGTGCTAGCATATCCGACGCTACCGAGTGATACGCTTCATAAAGGCTGCTTCGAGAGCAAGCTGCTATGTAGAACCTTCAGCGATTGTACAACCGGTCCACGCAGTGGACTTGTTTCCGGTTGCTATCCATTGGATCCTTATTACCGCCGACGTCCCGAAGCCCAAGAACTCAAGCAAATTAAAGCCAAATTTCTTTAGCTAGTACTGCTGATGAAAGGGTTAATTTGGTTTGCACTCTTTTGCATGCGGCCCAAAGCGGTCTAAGATTGGCTGCCGTCCGGCAAAACCGTCATCGATACTGTGCCAAAAATCGATTCGCGGTTCGCCTAATTTCCAACACAAGTAGACTTCTCGATCTTCGAGTGCGGCAGGGAAATCAACCAGACCAGTGTCAAGGTCTTTGATAAGACAACCTGTTTGTTGGACAGAATCAACAGCTTCGCGCAGTTGTTGGATCGCTGCCTCCTTCTGGCAACGTTGCTCGAGTACGGTACCGGGGTTAATGTCGGCACCTCCTGAGAAGTGTATTTTCGTGGAGATCTCTTCCAGTTGCTTGTCTATTTGCGAGGCTTTATGCTTCGCGGCCATCGCTTGATTCAATTGCTGCTCAATGAGTGGAATTGCAAGCTCGGCTTCTTCCAAGGTAAATAATTTTGACATTAGTCAAGTTGTCCAACGCAAGATCAACTTCCTGTTTAGCCTAAGTTTAATAAAAACCAATAGGTAGAGGCAAAACTTACGTTTTTGTGGTGACTCTAGTGCCGAAGAGCTAAGGTGTGTTTTCTGTGATTGATTCTTGCGCTATAATCACCCCGATACGGCCTTTTATGGTGGAGAGGAGTTTCTATGAGAAAAAACGGGTTGGTGCGAGCTGCACTTGTTCTTGTATGCGCTGGAGCAATGGGAGCTGCCTACCATGTGACGAAGACAGAAACATTGATGGCCGAATCAGCAACACTACTGGTCGATTCGCTCAACAGGTTTCAGAGGGGTTATACAGTTTTTCCGTTCACGGCATCTCATCGCAGTGAGTGGCATTACTTTCCGGAAAGTGGCTTTTACTCTCTGTATGGCCACGGTCGAAACGGCATCACATTCAATCAAATGGACTCCAAACAAGCACACTTTGCGAATGCTCTCTTGGGAGCAGGGCTCAGCAGCAGTGGTTTTGTGAAAGCCAAGAAGGTCATGGCGCTTGAGGAAATTGTCCGAGTAATTGAGGATGACACGACAGGCTGGCGTGATGCCAATCTGTACCATTTCACGATCTTTGGAGACCCGAAAACACAAGGTAGCACATGGGGGTGGCGTGTTGAAGGCCATCATCTTTCTCTGAACTACACAATCAAAAATGGGCAAGTAGTTTCATCTACACCGACTTTTTTTGGGGCAAACCCTCACGAGATTGCTCAAGGCCCCCACAAAGGGTTCAGAGTTCTGAGCAATGAAGAGGATGCAGCAGCTGATTTACTGCAGTCACTAGATGCGAAACAGACCAAGATGGCAATCTTTGGGGGTATAGCACCCTATGACATCATTACACTGGCGGACAAGCGCATTGTGTTGAGTGGTAAGGAGCAGCGTAGTGGTCCGGCTGGTCAGTTCACCACCGACACTCACAACGCTACTGTAGCCCAGAGACGCGCCGAACTTGATGGCAAACCACAAGGCATAGCGGCATCAAAGTTGACAGACGAACAGTATGAGAAGCTGTTGCAGGTGATAGCCGTCTATGCCAACAACATGCCACAAGACGTTGCTGCCAAACGCATGGAAGTTGCGCGTGCTACTCCGAGAGATCAGCTGTATTTTGGATGGATGGGGCGTCCGGATCGAGTTGCCGCTCAACCGGTTGAAATTGGAGGTCGCACCACTGGAAACCGAGAAAAGAATGGTAACTACTATCGTGTACAGTCTCCGACGTTTTTAATAGAATACTCCAACGCACAGAACCAAAGTAATCATAGCCATTCAGTGTGGCGTGATTTCGAAAATGACTTTGGGGCTGATCTTTTAGCACTACACTATCAGCAGTTTGATCACAGTCTACCTGCCGCTGAGAGTGCGGACTAACCCACCGGAAGTTCTGTGAAGTGTGACGGACAGAGTAACATCTGATACAAAGTGGGCCATCTATGAACTTAGACCGAGGAACTGGCTTCGGTGACGGGGATACTTGACAGGGTTAGCCGCAGTTTAAATTCACAATCGGTCATCCAGTAAAATGAGAGTCTCTGCTATTATTCCAGCTGCCGGCCTTGGAACCCGTATGGGGAAGGTCTCAGATGAAACTGCCGGCGCCAGTCGAAAGCAGTTCCTATTACTCAACGGCGAGCCGGTTTTGCTTCACACGGTCCGCAAATTTGTGGCTGCTCCGTCCACCGGAGAGATTTTAATTGCCTTACTTCCAGAGGATCTCGAAGTGTTTCGCGAACAATTAGAGCAACAAGAATATGCAACACCGGTAAGACTGGTTGTCGGAGGCCGAAACCGCCAAGAGTCAGTTGGAAACTGTCTAGCACTGGTCCAGGAAGATACTGAAGTAGTCGTTGTACATGATGCCGTTCGTCCATTTGTCACTGTTGCTCAAATAGAGCAGATTATAGATGAGGCTGGAGACAAAGGAGCGGTAATTTTCGGTGTACCACCTGTTGATACGGTAAAGAGAGTGGAGCGAACATTAGTACAATCCACCCTGTTTCGTGAACAGATAGTGCTAGCACAGACTCCACAGGCTTTTCGTCTTGCACTGTTACGTACAGCCTTTAAACAAGCTGAGGTTGATCACTTTATTGGAACAGACGAAGCAAGCCTGGTTGAGCATCTAGGGGAGGACGTTCATGTGTTACTCGGTAGCGACCGCAACATCAAAATTACAAAACCAACTGATTTGTCTTTAGCTTCTCTGTTTCACCAAGAACAAACGAATCCATAGGTAATCACAGTGTTTGGACAGGCTATGTTTTCAGAGATCTCGCGAATTCCAGTGGTGGTAATTAAGGTTCTACTATGAATCAGGAATTTTACAGCGGAATTGGATATGATTCTCATCGCTTGGTTGAAGGTCGCACGTTAGTACTGGGAGGCGTTTCAATCCCTTTTGAGAAGGGCCCAGAGGGTCATTCAGATGGCGATATTATTTTTCACGCTTTGACGGATGCTCTACTTGGAGCTGCAGCGCTCGGTGATATTGGGCAGTTCTTCGCAGATTCGGACGAACGCTGGAAGGACGCGAAGAGCGCGATATTTCTCAAACATGCCGTTGAGGAAGTGCGTGTCCGTGGCTACCGGATTGTAAATGTCGATGTTACTGTTGTGCTCGAGGAACCAAGACTGACACCATTCCGCGACCGCATTCGCAATAGTGTTGCCACTGTGCTTGAAATTGCTGTCCGTCGTGTTAGCATCAAAGCCAAAACCGCTGAAGGACTCGGTGCGGTCGGCGAAGGAAGATCGACTGAGGCGTATGCAGTTGCTATGATCGCAAGATCTGAGTCGAGTGACGAGTGATTTTGCCAAAAATCTGATTCCATTTCAGTGAAGGATTTGTTTGCGATTTTTAGGACGTCCAGTCGGTTGCTATACTGGCGGGTTAGGTGATTTTTTCTTCCGGTCGTCCTTATGACACGAGTTCGCTTTGCCCCTGCACCAACCGGATTTCTACACATCGGCGGCGCAAGAACCTATATTTTTAACTGGCTATTTGCTCGGCAACAAGGCGGCAAAGTAGTACTGCGGATTGATGATACCGACGTAGAACGTAGCACCAAAGAAGCCATCAAGTCGATCATCAGCGGGCTTTTGTTTCTTGAGTTACCTTGGGACGAGACCTACTATCAGTCCGGTGCACGTGAGTTTCACGACAAAGGCGCGGAACGGCTTCTTGTCACCGGTGCTGCCTACCGTGATTTCACGCCCCCCCGTGTCGATCCCAGCTCCACGGAAAAACAGGTCTCACCCTGGTTGGCAAACCCTGGAATGCGTGAACTCAGCGGTGAAGAAAGTCGTCGACGGGCAGAAGCTGGAGAGCCTTTTGTCTTACGCTTCCGAGTACCTCGTGAATCGGGCCGCATACTCGAGTTCCAAGATATGATCTTTGGGAGTCAGTCTCGTGCTATAGAGGACATCGAAGACTTTGCGCTATGCCGTAGCGACGGGTCACCAACATACCATTTAGCTTCTTGTGTTGATGATGTAGAGTTGGAGATCAGTCACGTCATTCGAGGACAGGATCACCTGACCAATACATTCAAGCACATACTGCTATTCGAGGCACTCGATTTCAACCCACCAACTTTCGGACATTTACCTCTACTGTTGGGCCCTGACGGGTCGAAACTTTCAAAACGCAAACATGGTCCGGTTGTAAGCCTGACGACTTATCGCGACAGAGGTTTTCTTGGACATGGGTTGGTGAACTATCTTAGTTTGCTTGGTTGGTCAGCCAAAGATGATCGAGAGATCTTTACTCTTGATGAGCTACTTGAAACGTTTTCCATTAGCGGCATTCAACGTGGTAATGCTGTGGTTACGTTTGACGAGTCCGACGATCAGAACTGGGCGGACCCGAAGGCATTGTGGGTTAATGGCCAGCACTTACGCACAATCGACGTTGAAGACCTGGCTCATTATATTGAAAAACACCTCCTTGCCGAAGATATGTGGAACCCTGATTTTGTTGGTGAGGGGCGCGACCGAATGATCGCAACAGTAGACATGCTTCGTACGCGCTACGTTACCCTCCGTGATTTTATTGAAAAAGGGGCAGCATATTTTTCGGATGAGTTTGCGATTGAGGAGAAAGCTCGCAAAAATCTTGATAAGGGGGATGCGCGTACATTACTGCACGAATTGGCCAAACGATTCAAGTCTTATGATGAAGATACTTTTAATGAGGATAATGTTGAGAAAGAAGTAAGAGGTCTAGCAGCTGAACGGGGTGTCAAGCCTGGGCTGATTATCAATGCATCACGTGCAGCACTAACTGGACAATCAGTGGGTCCAAGTGCCTTTTGGATCTTTATTGCACTTGGGCTTGAACATGTGATTAAGAGATTGGAGCAGGCTTAATGTGGGCTTTGGGTATAGGTGGGTTATTGCATGATGGCGCGGCAGCATTGCTTCATCATGGTGAAGTCGTTGCTGCTATTGAAGAAGAAAAACTTTCGCGACGACCACATGGTGGTGGTTTACCTCAATACGCAATAGACGCCTGTCTTGACATTGCGGGTGTTGATTTTGAGCAACTAGATTGCGTAGTCTTGGCTCGACCACTGGGCGCTCCAGAGGGTTCACCGTTCCATCTTCATGTGAAGTCTCTATTTCCCAAAAGTCGCATTGTCATTGCCGATCACCACGTTGCTCATGCAGCTGCGGCATTCTACCCTTCTCCTTTTGAGCAGTCCAAAGTTCTGACTCTAGACCGACGTGGTGACATGCGTTCCGGGGCATGGTGGAACGCTGAGGGTCCTCGCCTTAGTCTGGTGGATGAACTCTATGCTTCTGATTCACCAGCCGCTTTCTACAGTCGAGTGACGGAGCTTCTCGGGTTTCGTGCTGATCGAGAAGAACACAAAGTGCAATGGCTTTCTCGAGCCGGAGGGACACGTTTTGTGGAACCAATGATTGAAATGATGGGTGGAGCCTCATCAACACGACCCCAAGTAGACCACTCCTATTTCGATCCTGCACGGAACACGCGAGGTGGTTTCAGTGACCGATTTTTTAAACAGTTAGGGATCAGTTCCAGTGACCGATTTTCAGACGAAGTGCGAGCGGATCTTGCTTCTGGTTTGCAGAGCGCGGTTGAGGCCGTCTTTCTCAGAATGGTTGGTGAAGGAGAAAATCTTTGTTTGGGGGGTGGGTTAGCGATGAACTCACTCTTGATCGAAGCAGTCGAACGCTCTGGCAAATTCAAAAATGTATGGGTACAGCCGGTTGCTGGCAATGCTGGGACGGCAATTGGGTGCGCTTTCCACGCATGGCATCACGTTTTTCGACAATCCGAGCGAAAACCACTAGGAACGCTGTGCCTGGGTCCGTCCTATGATCGCGAACAGGTAAAGAGGATTCTCGAGAATTGTAAACTTCGCTTCCAGTATCTCATGACCACTGATGAGTTGATTAAAACTGCTGTTGGCAAGTTAGACGATCATCAAATTGTTGCGTGGTTTCAAGGACGGATGGAGTTTGGCCCACGAGCTTTAGGGAACCGTAGCATCTTAGCTTCTCCACTGAACCCATATTCAACTGAGAACCTCAACGTCTACATAAAACACCGTGAACCATTTCGGAAATTTGCTGCCTCTGTTCCCGAGGAGTTGGCGTCAGAATATTTTGACTGTGGCACAAATGCACGTCATCTCGCCACGGTTAGTCGGGTTAGGGAGCCACATCTTGAAACATTTAAGGCCGCACTGCTTGATGGAGACCGTATTCGCGTTCATGCAGTGTGCCGTGACGATAACCCCCTTTACTGGTCATTGCTGCATGCTGCTGGACAGTCCAGCGGCATGCCCGTACTCTTTAACACCTCTTTTAACTTATTTGATGAGCCTTTAGTCAGTGATCCTCGTGCCGCCTTACGCAGTTTTTACGGTTCAGGGATCGACTCTCTATTTGTTAACCACTTTCTCTTGGAAAAGTAATCATTTAGGCAACAAGCTGGCTGTCCAGGTTGTATTGGTTACCAACCCTGTACTCAGCGTACTCGTTTTTTATAGATAAAATCGCCACCCACCAACCCGTTTTCGTCGCGCGTAAAAACAACCGACCATTTTCGATTGGGGGACCATTCAACCCGAACGGCTTGTTGTTGTGCCGATGAAAGGTCGTAGCTGTAGATCAATAACAGGTCATTTGTGAGCTGCTGTTCGGTAGCAATACGGGCACTAGTGTCTGATTCAGCCCCTCCAACCTTTGGGTCCACTCGTAAGCGACTCACACCGAAGAACCGTTGCAAACGTTTTGATGTTGGTCGTGACAGAGCATTTGCAAGTACTGTACTAGCGCCAGTTTGCAACAGGTATTGTTGCTCGATGGTTTGTCGAGCTGAAAAAACCGGATCGAGGCTAGGAGTGCGTCGCATAGCAATTAAGCTGATTAATTCGTTGAATTGCATTGGCGGATCGGAACGAAAACTAAGATTCATATTTCGTGCTGGCCCGGAAAGAAATACTGCAACATCCACGTCACGAACGCGTGTTTCCAACTCGAAATTGACAGTTGGTTCTATCCGGAATGGGTTTGTAAAATCTATATCTCCACGGTTTATTTGGTAGTTGGTACCTCTCAAATCTACTTGCCCTTCGGTGATGCTAACTCGTCCCAACAAAGATGGCTGTAATGCAGTTCCAGTGACTTGTAGATCTATTTTGGACTCCATATCACGCACCAATGAAGTGTCGACATTAAGGTCCAGCAACGATCGAACTAGGATGTTCAGTTGTAAGCCTGACAATATGGGTTTGCTAGGTGGAGGTGCCGGAGGGTCGCCAAGTCCTGCTATGATGTGACCCAATTCGACTTCGGAACCAATTGCGGCTCGGTGAATAATGACTTCACCACTTAGGAGACCCCGTTCATCCACACCTGAAAGGGTCAATTTTCCATTGAAAACAGTAGAGATAGAGTCATTACGCACCCGGACTTCATTTGCTTCTGCGTTAAAGCGATAGCGTGTTGGACCATCCAGAAAGTCCGCGTCGCCGACAACTCGCAGAGTGCCACCTCCGGTTTTCATTGTTACTTCCTCAAGATGGGCCCTGCCATTGCCAAAAACCACCTGACCATTTATTTGACTTAACCCATTTGGAAAGTCTTCTGACCGAAGAGTCCCGTTTCGGAGTAGTATTGTCCCCTTCACAGTTGGGTTGTTAGGTACACCACCAGCGTGGACTTCAACAGTTGAACTTCCGGAGGCCGCAACCTCAGAACGAAAACTCTCTATCACTGCAAGGTTGAATATGCCTGTTACGTCTATGTCAACTTCGGGAGTATTGAAATTTATTGATCCATCAATTTCAATATCTGTTCCATCCCCCAGTAAACGCATACGGTCAATCTGCAAGTTTTTTTCAGAATAATTCCAACGCATTGGAAACGGGTTCCAAATTTCGTACCCTCTTTCTGTTCCTGGGATTTCCGACAATCCGGCTTCCAGCCGCGTAATGATGCCTTCTGCCTGAAAATCTTCGGGCAGTAAAGATGGATTGGAAAATGTACACTCCCCGGCAACTTGTCCGGACAGGCTATCTAGAGGTACCCCGATGAATTTTGTCAACGACAAGGCGCTGATTTCTTCAAAGCGAGCCTCACCCACAAGCGGCCCTCCATTGGCTAGAGTGGCTTTGCCTTTGAAATGTCCGTCCAAGACATTACCCTGCCAGCTGAGGGCAATTTTTTTGTCGATGGTCTCGATTTTTCCCGAGAGTTTGCCCAAGTTACGTTCTTTTAAAGATAGATCAGAAATTTCCCAAGAACCTTCTAATTGCAGTTCGTCGGTTTTGTTGTTCTCTTCCCTCAGTTGCCCTGAGCCCGTAATATCAAAACGGGAAACACCTTTTAAATCGCCTGAGATGGCCTCTAAAACGGGAAGTGCTGCTGCAGGCCAGGACACCGCTCGCAAGCCTCCTCGAAATTCGGTAGTGGTCGAATTGAAACTGGCATAGGCACTAATTTGCCCATCAGTGTTTGTCAAAATTATATCTTTCAAGGTCAAGTGGCCATTTCTGTGTTCTATTAGTCCAGAGAACCGATCAAAAATGAGATTCCAGGCGCGGCCTTCTTGAATCGTGAATTCTGCCAACGCGTGCGGTTCGTCCACTGTGCCACTCAAGGTCAACTTACCCCGAGTTGTCCCTCTAATAGGTATCGATTGCCCCGTCACTTTTAAGACTTGTTCAGCTGGTAGGTCTTCCACGGTCAGATTTCCCGAAAGTGGAAGCTCGGAGGAGATTTTCCCATCCTGAAGAGGCAAGTCAAACACGAGAGATGCGTTTCCACCACTAGTTTGTGTAACTGTTCCTCGTAGACGTGCCATTGAAGCTGAAAGTGTCAACTCAGTTGTCAACTGATCAAAGGTCACCTCAGCGAATTGTCCTTTGGTGGCTTCAACGTGACTAGTAAAAGTCCAATCTTCAAAGCCAGAAGGGCTCCACACACCGCGCAGTACGCCATCGAAAGTGGAGGTACCTGAAGGAGTAAGCGAAATGCCATGCATTGGAATGTTTAGAAGTTCGGCCAATCGTTGTAAATCATCTTCCGTTTTAAATTCAGCTTGTGCGAGTATCTCGGAAAAGCCTCTCGGGCGTAAGGTGCCACTCATTGTTGCTTGTGAAGACGGTGTTGTTAGATGGAGCCGCTCAAGGGAAATTGTTCCCGTGTGGCTACCATAATGGAGGTCGGCTAAACCTTTCAATGGAGTCTGATTTGACAAGGTATCTTTTTTCTCGTTCAGGATAATGGACATATTTGCTTCGAAGTCTTCGATTGTTCCTGACGCCTCTACATGGGCACTGAGTGATACTGTCCATGGCAATACTAAACGCTTGAGAAAATTTAAGTCTTTTTCTTCTTTTTCAATCGGGTCAAAGGTAAATTCGGCGACTTGACCTGAGAGATGGAAACGTTGTTCTGTGTCCAGATTGCTAACGGCAAGTGACCCGAGAAAAGAACTCCCCAGCGCGGTAATCTGGATGGGAGCCGCATTGAATGTCTTGCTTCCGCCCCAATATTTACTCGATACCGATCTAAATTCCACCGGAGTTGGGCCCAGTAAGCGGCTTACATCACGTGCTTCAATCTTACCCCTGTAGGCCAAACTTTCACGAGTGCCTCGCCAGTCTAAAGTTCCTTGTAAATTTACTGAGCCGGTTACGAAACCAGGCATGTAAGCTAGGGCAAATGGTGAGGTAAGAGAGAGCTCTGCATTGTAGTGCAACTCGGCTGATGGTTTTTCGCCAACTATAATTTCTCCATCAGCTTGCAGAAATGAGTTTTTGAATGTCATCGTGGAGTCAATTAGCTCTACTCGGTCTCGATATATGTACAACTGTGCCTGTACTTGTGACGAACTTAAGGAGCTTCCATCGATGTTACGGGCTGAGATTTCGGTCAGTATGTTTGTCCAATAACGTCCAGCTTCAACTTCGTAACGTGTCTGAATGTCTAGGTTGTTAGCTGACACCGACAAATCGTAACGTAGTCCGTTCCAAAAAATACTTCCACGGTTGATTTTGAGGTGCTCGACGACAAGATCCAACAAGTTTTCACCATCCGTTAAAGGTGAATCAAACAAGTTTAGTGAGCCGTCCTCAGTAGTTTGAATGGACAACTGTGGGTTTACGAGCTCCAATGAATTTAATGAGAGTCGTCGTCTTAGTAGTGAACTGAGTCCGAACTCGAGCCGCAGGGATTCAATAGCAAGGAGCTGGTTTTCTGTTACTTCCTGACGAACTAGTAGGTTCTCTATAGTGGCACTTTGGTCAGTAATGGAAAAAGAAAAATCACCCAGCTCAACTTTTCCTCGCGTGATTTCCTCCAGTGAACTTACAATACGTTCACGTATCACTTGGTGAAACCAATCAGTAGTGCTTAACGACCATACCCCTACTGTCGCGATGGACAGCGACCCTGCCAGTACCGCTGTAGCGATACCCCAGTGATTCCGCAGTATTCTGATCAACGACAAGAGCATTATTCGTAAAGATTTAATTGGCCATCATTGCAGACTTGGAACGGACGTACTCCACACGAGTTGCTGTCCGTAACAGTTTCAACCAGTCATTCAGTAATTCGTCAACTTTCTTTTGCAGTATGATTTCTTTCAACGATTCATACACTTCTTCCAAAGGTTCTGGCTCGCGACCCTCTAACTGTTGCACACTTGTTTTGTAGATGTCTGTGTAGTACGTCTCCACAGTCCTTTTGTCCACGTCGAGACCTGTGCGAAAGCGAAAATCGATGAAACGTAGAACATTCATCTGCCGGCGCAGAAAAGTGTGTAGATCATGCTTGGTTAATGCGTAACTTGCGAGCATTTCCCTGAAGGAATATTTGCTGGGATAATCTTGTCTCTGCAACGCTCGTAGTTCTTTCTCAATTTCCTCATCCTCGGTCGGCAAGAAGTTTGTCATACGCATTTCCTTCTCAACTAGGTTCAATTCAATCAAGCGTTCGACAACTTGTTGTTCTGATGTCTGTGATGAATCGTCGAGAGGACGCTTGTTAAAGAAAGCCTCCAGTCGTAACTGCAGCGCAACCTCACTCGAGGTTACAGCGTTGTTGCCAACAATTGCCACTATCCAGTCAATGGGCTCACCAGCACAAAGGGTCGACGACGACAAGTTGAGCCCCAGCCAGACAAGAAAGTAGACCTTAAAGCGTTCAATGGTATTTGGTACAGTCAAAACTTTTGTCCTAGAGAGAAATGAAATTGAAATCTCGAGATACGCTGATTAGAAACCCTACCTCCACCGGTTAGAAGTTCTTGACGACTACCTTCGAAGCCAGTGAATCGGGGTGGGTTGAAGCCATAACTGAAATCCAAACGAACCGGTCCAACCGGGGTACGGTAACGCAATCCGAAACCAACAGCATGTACCATGTAATCGAACTCGTGTCCTGTGGCAGTTCCGTCAACGTAGAGGGTGTTTTGTTGATGGCGGAAGCTGATCCGTCGAAAACGAGAATAAACATTGCCGGCGTCGTGAAACAGAACACCGCCAATAGTGTCACCAAATAATGGAAACCTCAATTCAAGAGTATTTACCAGTAAGGCTCCACCGCCGATAGGGAAACCAGTTATCGGGTCTCTTGGCCCGGCTTGGTTAACAGGAAATCCCCTATGTGAGTTAACGCCTCCCCCAAAAAATCTTTCTGAGAGGGGAATTCTTTGATCTGGACCTAAAGTGGACCCAGAACTGAGAGATTTGTCTGAAAAGGAGAGAGAATTATTCCCCATTCGTGGTGCGATCAGTCCGATCTGTAGTGTCCTGGCAAGTATGAAGTTCTTGCTTAAACGATGATAAGTACTATTTTGTCCAAGGAATCTCGTGAAATTAGCTTGGGAACCCCATACGTTGGACGCTACCCCCAAGTCGAACGTATTGAACATTCCCTTTGTCGCGTCTGTCGGGTTGTCACGTCGATCTTGAATATACGTACCCGAAAACAAAGCAACGCGTACTGGTTGGGCTTGTAGTGGAATTAGACTTGGCGTTATTTGCAGAGTATTTTCATCAATTGAAGTCCTGCGGAATGTATATCGATATAGAAGGGCCGAAGGTTTACTGATCCGTTGTTGTAACTGCAGTGCGCCTTCTGATCGTCGTCCCGTAAATGTTCGAACATTGCGAGAAGTATCTACCAAACCACTAAAAATCATGCGCCATCTATCAGAATTGAACACGCGTGGTGCTTCGTAAGTGAATAACGCACGTTGCTGGAGGTTTGAAAATCGTGTCCGTATACTTGCAGTGTGACCCATGCCTCGAACGTTGAGACGTGTCAACTCCAGTGTGATGCGCGGGCTAAACATAGGATCTCCGACAGGTGATGTCACATCCTTGGTATTGCCACCGATGCGAGCGAACTCCGCTCCGCCACCGACACCGATAGTCCAGCGCCTCGCCTCCTGTAACTGCAACAAAATATTTTTATAAGGTTCGCTACTTCCTGGATTCTGTAGGCTGACATCTACTCGGGAAAAAATACCGAGATCGTACAGGCGGCGCTGCGTCTCGAGCATGAGAGCTTGAGAGAAGGGTTCTCCTGGCGTGATACGGATTTCATTGTCGACCAAGGAACGCCGCGTGTGTCTTAGTCCTGATACGATCGGGTGGCGAACTAAGAGGCGTTCTCCCTCCTGAATGATGTAATCGACAATCACTTTTTGCGGTGCTGTTCCAGACTCGATTCGCCAAGAAAAACGTGCGGCTTGAAACCCGTTATCAAAATAAGTTCTGAGAATTATATCGCGATCTGTTGCAACGTTGAGTTCACTAAAGACTTGTCCAGAACTAGATGAAAGATTGGGGTAGAATTGTTTCGCCGGAATGTTCTCTGTGCCGGTAATCCGAACTTTTTCAACGAAGGTGGGCAGCCCTTCTACAATCTGAATAAAAACGGCTAGGTCGCCCTTGTTGTCTCGGTAATTGTTTTCAACTCTAGCCTTGATTTCAACATCGCGAAAACCGTTTCCGATATAAAGTTTTTTTATAGATTCACGGTCTTGTGCTAGCAGAGTCTCGTTGAACCGTCCATGACGTTCTGAAAAGGTACTTTCCCGAATAAGCATACGTTCGCGAATTGTATGTAGATCGAAGAAGCTGTTTCCACGGATGTCAAGTTTCACCATGCGGTGACGTGATCCACGGCTAATGAAGTACAAGATATTAATTCTCTCGCCATGATTCACTGCCCTACTAACTTCGACTTGTGCATTAAAATAACCACGCGATTGCAGTGCATCTCTCAAGTTACGGCGACCTTCTTCTAGTAAATCGACGTCTACCACTCCTTCCTCGAAAATTGGAATGTGTCGGTGAAGTTCGGTTTGAGAAAATTCTGCCCCTTCAATTTGCACTTGGATGAGGGGCCCCGGATCTAGAAATAAAACCAGAGAAACTTCTCCGGTGTCGGGATCAAACTGTTTTCCAGTAACGCGAATTTTTGGTTGCCAACGACTCGAATCCTGAAAATAATTTTCTAGCCGATCCACTCCTTTTTGAATGTTTTGTTGGTGAAATTTTTTACCCTGGCTCCACTGCGCTATTTTGCGTAATTCAGAGACATTGATTGATGCACTTCCATTGCTAGTTGCTGGACCGGAGATAATGAGGTCACCAAACACTGCTCGGGTTCCCGATTTAATACGAATATCTATGTCCCGTTGCTGAGTTTTTCTATTGCTGGTCGCTGTAAACTCGATTTTGGGCAAGAAAAAGCCATTGTCCTCTAGCAGCCGTCGGATAGCTTGCTCCGCAAGAGCCCGCTTCTCTTCAGTGTAGAGTTCGCCGAGTTCGAGGCCGACTGCATTGATCAATTGACTTTCGGTAGGTGGTGAAGGTACACCAATTACGCGAACCTGTCCGACAAACCAACTCGGTTCAGTATAAAAAGTTACAGCAATACCACCTTCAACTTTGTCGACTTCTGATCGAATCTGTGTCGAATAGCGACCCGAAGAAAACAGGTTGTGGATTGTTTCACGAACCTCCAAAAGCCGCAACGGCTGGTTCACTTTCACGCGTACAGCCTGCGTCAGTTGCTCTTGCATCATCGGTTGATCAGATGGAACGAAGTCTACGCGAACGACGAGTTGCCCTTCCCAATCCGAAACCTTGGCTATTGAGTCGAAGCAACTCCCAGCCATCAAGAGGATGATTAATATAAGACGCACAGAGTAACTCAAATTATAGGACGTGAGACCCAGGTGACTGGTATACGAGAAATCCGTCCTATTTACTTTTGCTTGCCTTTTACGCTAGCAGTACTTTTGTGGGATCATCACTGCTAATACTTTCCTATAGCTAGTCACAGTTGATCTGTCATATGACTGATAAGCATCTCAACCGTTATTCACGGCAAATTCTATTTGCTGGAATTGGCGAAAAAGGACAGCAAAAGTTGCTAGATTCTCGTGCTGTTATTGTGGGGGCTGGGGCTCTTGGAAGCTTTCATGCAGTGGCATTGGCACAAGCGGGCGTGGGGGAAATTGTCATCGTTGACCGTGACTACGTCGAGTCCAGCAACCTGCAGCGACAGTGGCTTTTCGAAGAATCTGATGCAAAACAATTACTGCCAAAAGCTGTTGCCGCCCGTAATCGACTAGCAAATATAAATTCTAGTATCAGCGTTAAGGCTGTGATTGCCGATCTGTCTCCCGAAAACGCTGAGGGGCTTTTGTTGCCTTCTGATGTAATTTTGGATGGCTGTGACAACTTTGAGACGAGGTACCTGATCAACGATGTTGCAATCAAAAATAACATCCCTTGGGTTTATGGGGCTGCTGTGGGAAGCTACGGATTGACAATGCCCATTCTGCCTGGAACTTCTGCCTGTCTGGCCTGCATATTTCCTCAACCCCCGAGCGGAACACAGCCGACTTGTGACACGTCAGGTATCGTCAATGCAGCAAGTAGTGCCATTGCTTCTTTGCAGGTTGCAGATGCTCTAAAGATTCTAGTAGGTTGTTTTGAAAGCGTTGAACCGAGATTGCTTACGTTAGACGTTTGGAGCAACTCGATACGAACCGTATCAGTTGCTCAACGTGATGATGTGTGCCCGGTCTGTTTTTCAAAAAACTTCAAATATCTTGGACGCAAAAATCGTCCTGCGGCCACGCTTTGTGGACGCAATGCCGTCCAAATCAACTACCGTGGAAGACCGCTCGATCTTTCCGAACTTCGTAGATCTTTGGAACCGTTAGGTGAGGTTCGTTCTAATGACTATGCTGTCTGTTTTCGCTGTGCACCTCACGAGATGACTATTTTTAATGATGGCCGAGCCATTGTTAAGGGGACTGATGATATTGCTCTTGCGCGTAGCTTATATGCTCGTTATGTCGGAGTTTGACAATCGGAAACAGCCCAATTAATATTCTCGCCACCATAATTTTTGGGTGTTTTTAATTGCTAGGAGTTAGCAAAAGGATGTGTTGCTTAATCCTCAATTTCCAAAGGTTGAAACAAGTTTTCAACAGACGAAGATTCAACATTCTGAAGATTTATGGTGGGTGGGTTTTTTGCACACTATTTACTGTGCTGCTCACATCACAACAATTGCCCGAACTAAAACACAAACCAGTTGCCCCTAAGCAACCTCTTCCTTTCAGTCATAAAACGCATGTGAGTCAAGGGCTGACTTGTGTTGAATGTCATACCATGCCGGCACCAGGAGATTACGCTGAGATCGTTGGCTCTACAAAGTGTATGCACTGCCATCTAACGATCAAGACAGAGAGTCCAAGCATCCAAAAACTGACGTGGTTTCACAACAACGGCAGGCAAATTCCTTGGGAGCCAATTTATCTTATTCCCGACTATGTTTTCTTTAGTCATGCAGTTCATGTCAAGGAGGTTGGTGCTCAATGTGTAGATTGTCATGGACCTGTTGGGAAACGAGACATACTTGCCAAAGAACGTGATATTTCCATGACTGCTTGCATGGATTGCCATCGTGTCAAGGGCGGCTCGCTCCAGTGTGATTATTGTCACGATACACGCTAAAATTCGGCGAAAAACGGCATCCTTGTGATCAATTACAATTTTGAGCACCATCGAATTCTTGCGTCCGACCCTGTACCGTTCTATGCTCGACTAGTATGTGGCACGGCCTAACTTTCCTCGTTTTTACGCTGCTTGGCTCATCAGTGTTAGATGCTGCACAGGCTATCAACTCTTGCGAGCCAACACCCCTCTATGAAACTTGTGAAATTAAAATTACGATCGATGAGGCTGCGATCAAACAACATCCCAATCCATATATGGATATCCAATTACGAGGGGAGTTTCGTTCGCCCAAGGGCGGACGCACTCTGGTGATGCCTGCATTTTGGGATGGCGGAAAGCAATTTGTTATTCGTTTTGCACCTCTTGATACGGGGCAGTGGGATTTTCGGATTATTTCAAACGTTTCAGAACTTTCTGGCAAATTAGGGAGTTTCATTGCTAGGCCAGCTCGGACCTCAGGGTTTTTACAGGTTCATAATTTGCGGTTCTGGAAATTTACTGAAGCAGAAACACCTCATTATTGGATGGGAGACACCTGTTACCCGTTTGCCTCTATTCCTTGGTCCTTGTTTACTCGTCTGGTCGATATTCGTGCCGAGCAAAAATTTAATCACATCCGCGGCTTTATCTTAGGTAACCGAAATAACGCTGCTCGAGTTCTAGCCAACCCCAAAACCCCCACAGTTGAACACTTCCAAGAGCTAGATAGACGGATAGCATATTTAAATCAAAAAGGCATAATTGCCGATCTAATCTTTGGAGATGGTGATAATCAATTAGCAGAGCTGCTACCCAGTCGCTACCATCGTGAACGTTTCATCCGCTATGTGGTAGCACGATATGCGGCTTTCAATGTTACTTGGCAAGGTGTTGAACGGTTTGAGGAATACAAGCAGGGACGTAAGCTTCTCGAAGAAATTTCTCGTCATTTACGAAAGTGGGATCCCTACAGTCACCCTCGTTCGACTGCGGCTGTCACCACCTCAGGTTCACTAACTGACGACAGTTGGATGGACTATGTAGTGCAGCGCTCTAGTGATCAGACCCTAGCCACAGTGGAATATGAAATAACCCCTGCGCCTTTCGTCAATATTGAAGTTGGCGTTGAGAGCAATGGCGACTTAATTCCCAACGGTGTTGACAGTGACACGCTCCGTAGGCGGTTGTGGAATGCTGCGATTCGAGGACAATCGATTACCTTTGCCAATTCACGAACCTGGGGGGCTGAATCTTCACAAGTTGATGTGCGTTTTGCTGATTCAGTAGTAGCCCATCAGATGACTCATTTGTACGATTTTTTTTCTCAAACTCGCTACTTTGATCTCCAGCCGTACTATCAAGTCAACGGCGGGTCAGCGATGGCATTGACCTTCTTTCGCAAACACGATGAGACCCCACGAGGAGTTGAATTTATTGTCTATGTTGAAGACCCTGGGCCCATAGAACTGCAGTTACCCAAACACGAATACAGTGTTAGCTGGTTTAATCCAGTCGATGGAACATGGATTGATCAAAAAAAGAAATTTAAAGGGGAACTCTTTACTGCGGCTGGTCCTCCTGACTCGTCGCACGACTGGGTTCTTTACATCCGACGGGAAGGTCGAAAGCAATCCATGAACAAGTCTTTTTTGTTAGCTTGGCGAAAGATCCAACCCAAGAAGATTGAGTCAAGAGTTAGCAATTTGCCATTCAATATTCAACTCCCCGACAAAAATGAACTTGTTGTAGGTAGTTCGTTCCAATTCAACGCTACGCTCAAGAAAACTGGACGTATTGCACGTAAAATGCAGTGGCTTTGGTTAGCTGAAGTTGCAGGATCGGGCATTGGTTCACGTGTGCTTGGCACAGCTCAATTTGGTGAATTTACGATCCCAGAGAACTTGGCGAATCACTACCCAGCAACCTTGGGAGTTCGGCTGATTGGGATTGATGGAATGGGTAGATCATACGAGGCTTTTAAGCCATTTCGTCTTGTAAAAAAGTAGGCATATATCTTCAAGTGAAGATCTGCTCAGACCTGCCACCTACTAGGAACTGATTCGTTGCCTAAATAGAATATGGCTTATCTAAACTACTTGAGATCAAGCAGAGAAGCGACGTTTTCTTGCTCCATCCAGCGCTACTGCAGCAATGATCACTGTACCTATTATGGCTTGCTGTAGATACGGGTTGATACCTAACAGGTCGCTACCATTTGCCAGGAGACCCATGATAAAGGCACCGATCAGAGTTCCAACTACGCTGCCTTCACCACCTGTCAAACTACCACCACCAATAACGACAGCGGCTATCACTAGTAATTCGTATCCTTGGCCGGCAGTGGGTTGCCCGGTCATCAAGCGAGAAGCTTCAATCATGGAAGCTATGCCGGTCAGCATCCCAGAAATAGCGTAGACGGCAACAGTGTACTTGGCGACAGGAATGCCGGCGTAAATGGCAGCTTCCTTATTGCTCCCAATGGCATACGTGTACCTCCCCAGTTTTGTTGCGTGAAGTGTTAGATAGGTCAGCACAGCACAGAAAAGCAGCACTAGTAAAACAAATGGCACTCCAAGAAATGTACCTTCACCCAGGAAAGAAAACTCGCGCGGTAATCCCACTACCGGTAGCCCATCCGAAATAATCAGAGTGAGACCACGGGCTATTCCTAATGTGCCTAGGGTTACTATGAACGGTGGAATTTTGATGGATGTCGTCAAAACTCCATTTGCTAATCCCCAAGCGAGCCCACACATAAGTCCTGCGAGAATGCCGCCGCCAATACCCCATCCTGACACTATGCACATTGTGCCAATGGTCCCAGAAAAGGCCAAAATTGCACCTACGGATAGATCTATACCGCCAGAAACTATGACCAATGTCATTCCAAGCGCCATGATGTTAATGACGGCGGTTTGCCGTACTACGCTGGAGAGGTTGACAGCAGTCAGAAAGTGTGGCGAAGCGATGGACAGAAATAAGAACAATGAAATAAGACTCAAAAACGGCAGCAATTTTTGAACCATGTCAAAACGGAATTTCATCTTTCTACCACCGCATGATGCATAACTTCCTGCTGTGTGGTTTTTCGTGGCAACTCAGCTGCGATTTTTCCGTCACGCATAACCAGGATCCGATCGGCCACTTGTAGAAGTTCAGGCAACTCTGAGCTAACCATAACTATTCCTTTACCTTCCTTTGCCAGTTCGTCCATTAGAGAAAAAACTTCTGCTTTCGCTCCTACATCTATACCACGTGTCGGTTCGTCAAACAGCAACAACTGAGCATTTCTAAAAAGCCACTTGGCGATGACAATCTTCTGTTGATTGCCTCCACTGAGCCTGCCGGCTGTTTGTTCAATTGTTGCTGTTCGAATTTGTAATCTCTTGCGCGAGTATTCTGCAACTTCATTTTCCATATCGTTCTGCAAAAATCCGAGTTTGCAAACGGCGTCTGTGTTGGCTAGCGTGACGTTAACCTTCAAGGGTAACTCCAATGCCAACCCGGTTTTTTGGCGGTCTTCCGTAATTAAGGCAATACCTGCATTCACCGCATCTCGTGGTGACTTTATTTGGACTATTTCTCCCGCAATTTCAATTGATCCCTTTTCGACGGGCGTGATGCCGAATATGGTCTGGCACAACTCCGTACGACCTGCACCCATCAATCCTGCCACTCCCACTATTTCACCGGCACGGACGGAAAAATGTACGTTAGGTAAGTCGACCTTTAGAAGCTCGCGTCCAGGGTTTAGAGATTGACGTGTATAGATATGTGAGATTTCTCGTCCAACCATGTGATGGACGATCTGTTCGGTATCAACGTTAGCCAGAACGTCAGTGTGTACTGTTCTACCGTCTCGTAAGATCGTGATACGGTCAGCTAGTCCCTGTAGTTCGTCGAGTCGGTGTGTGATGTAGATGATGCCGATTCCTCGAGCGCTCAAGGCTTTGACGATGTTAAAGACTTCGTTGGTTTCGGATTCAGATAATGATGAAGTAGGTTCATCGAAGATTATGAGACTTGAAGCGCTGTGCAGTGCCCTACATATCTCAATTAGTTGTTTTTTTGCTGGACTCAATTTGTCGACACGACTCTCAGGGTCGAGAGGGAAATGATGTTCTTCAATCAAAGCCGATGCCTCAAGCACGATACGACGCTGGTCAACGAACGGCCCTTGCATGGGTTCTCGGCCGAGGAAGATATTTTCTGCAACCGTAAGGTGTGGCACCAACAGGGATTCTTGATGAACCATTGCAACACCGATGGCGTGGGCGTCAGCAGGTCGATGAAATTTGACTTCCTTGTTACGCCATCTCATGACACCTCTGTCATGTTCAATCATTCCAGAAACAATTTTCATCAAGGTAGACTTACCTGCACCGTTTTCACCAACCAGTGCATGCACTTCACCTGCGTCTACCCGCATGGTGCCATACTCCAGAGCGGTGACTCCGCCGAAGTGTTTTTGGATGCTATCGAGTTCGAGTAACATGATGTTGAGTCGGTGAAAACTACTGCGGCGGCATCCCGACACGAAAGATATATAAGTTTACATTCATCCCTGGGACTGTTGACGAATTTTCAAAGTGATCGCCAGCTAGTCTGGTGGACCTTGGCGAAAAATTTCATCGAGAGTTGCTACTAGGGCGTCGATGTGCGCGCGTTCGATTATATAGGGTGGCAAAAAACGCAAGACAGTTCCAGCGGTGCAGTTGATAAGAAATCCACGGTTTTGGCATTGTGTAACGACTGAACTGCCGGGTACGGTGAGATTGAGACCACACATCAGCCCTCGGCCTCGAAACCCTTCGACAAAATCGTATTTGTCGATCAATTTTGTGAGTTGTTCGGAGAAATAGGCTCCTTTTTCCAATATTTCTGGCAGTAAATCTTCGAGCAGGACCAAAAATTCTAATGCCACACGACAAGCTAGGACGTTACCCCCAAACGTACTCCCATGACTGCCAGGTGTGATTGTGGCAGAAGCTCGCTCGTTTGCGATGATTGCCCCTAGTGGTAGCCCTGAGGCTAGTGGTTTCGCAGTGACGACGATATCCGGTTGGATCTGCTCTTCAGAACCTTCATTCCACCACTGAAAAGAAAAATGTTTTCCTGTTCGGCCGAGCCCAGACTGAATTTCATCGAAGACTAGTAGGGTGTCGTACTGTTTCGAGAGCGCTGCAGCTCTTGCAGCGAATTCACGATTGATGCTTACGATGCCCCCTTCGCCCAGAATCGGTTCAAATAAAATTCCAGCTGTTTGTTCGCAGACGGCCGCTTCTAGTCCCGATATATCATTGGGGTCAACAAACTTTACTCCGGGGATGATTGGTTCAACAGGAGCACGATGCTTCGGTTGACCGGTTACAGATACAGCCCCCAAAGTTCTTCCACCGAATGAGCCGTTCAAAGCTACAATTTCATATTTTTTTGGGTCTATGTTGTGCCCATAGATTTTGGTGATTTTAACAGCTCCCTCGACGCTCTCAGTTCCGCTGTTGGTAAAAAACACACGCTGCAAACCTGAGATTCTTGCCAGGTGTTCTGCTAGAGGTGCCTGGTAGCGACTGGCGTAAAGGTTTGAGCAATGTATTAAGGTATTGATTTGCTCCTTCAGAATCCTGACTACTCGTGGATGTGCGTGGCCTAACGCATTTACGCCAATCCCCGACATAAAGTCCAAGTAATGCTTGCCGTTCTCAGCATAGAGGTGGCAACCTTCTCCTCGTTCAATCACCAAGTTGGGTGCATAACTCTGGATGAGGTGCTGCTTTCCGAGACCGAGCGTGTCGATGTTCGAGTGAGTTTTTTCAACGTCCATACCGGATTCAGGTTACCAAGAATCTGTCGTTGGAAATTGTGTGATCGTAGATTTTGTCAACTATTAGAGGTTTGTTTAGTAGGAAACGTGATTGTTGTTCTGATAATGATCGCGTGCGTTGATCTCAACAGAACAGAACGGCAGTGTGGCTTATTGCACTTGGTAGACTGTACGTGTGCTACAGACCATTATTCATAACCGAGACGTTTTTGACGCTATTGTAGTGGGTTCCGGAGCAACGGGTGGCCTAGCTGCTAAGGAGCTTACGGAAGCAGGCATGCGGGTTGCTGTACTGGAGGCTGGCGGAAAAGTCACACCGGCTGACTACACCGAACATATTCCACCCTACGAACCAAAATATAGGGGCAACTCAGATTTTGTCCGGCATAACCTTAAGTCGACTGAAGTACTCCGTGAACGCCCAATTCAAGGTCTCATCTATGCTTGTCGTGAGTCGAACTACAAGTGGTTTGTTAACGATATTGAGAACCCATACAGAACTCCGAAAAAAAAACCATTCCACTGGATCAGAATGCGAGTTCTCGGTGGTCGTTCGTTGTCTTGGGGGCGTCAAAGCTACCGCATGGGTGACATAGATTTTAAGGCTGCTTCGCGTGATGGTTATGGAGACGATTGGCCGATTTCTTACCAAGACCTGGTTCCTTATTACGAAAAAGTAGAAAAGTTTATAGGTTTTAGTGGCAGCAAAGAAGGACTTGATCAATTACCTGACAGCATTTTTTTACCACCCATGGAAATGAACCAGGGAGAGAAGTTCTGGTCTGAACAAGTTCGCAAGAAGATGGGGCGAGTAGTCACAATCGGCAGAACCGCAATGTTGACGAAAGACCACAATGGTCGTGCTGCGTGCCATTATTGTGGACCATGTGAACAGGGATGTATTACTAATTCCTACTACGCTAGTCCCTTTACAACTCTTTTAGCGGCGACGCAGACCGGCAATTTGACGCTTGTGACCGACGCTGTAGCAAGTCATGTGACAGTAGATCGTTCAACTGGCAGGGCTTCGGGTATTGCTTATATTGACCGTATTACACGGGCTCCACGTGAGCTTCGGGCAAAGATGGTCATCCTGTGCGCTTCTACGATAGAGTCAACACGTCTATTACTAAATTCGGCTCCAGGCGGGCTGGCAAATTCTAGCGGTGTGCTGGGCCACTACCTAATGGATCACATCTACGAAGGAGGTGCTACGGGCACACTTCCCGAACTAACGGCCAAGGCTTGGATAGGTGCTCCACGCAGACCAAATGGTATCTACATCCCTCGATTTCGTAACATTGACCAAGCAGTGACAAATGGAATGATCCGTGGATATGGGTATCAGGGACGCAGTTCTCCAGCGTTTAACTTCGAGGCCTCTGGTTTTGGTGCTGACTATAAGCAAAGGGTTCATGATGAGACGCTTTGGCGTACAGGTATCGGCGTCTGGGCGGAATGCTTGGCACGTTATGAAAACCATGTGAGCATAGACAAAGATCGTGTGGACGCGTGGGGTATCCCTTCGGTTAAGGTCAACATGAGTTGGAGTGACAACGACCTAGCACTTTGGCGGGACGGTCGCGAAGAAGGGGCTGCAATGCTGGAAGCCTCGGGCCACAAAGACGTTAAAGTGACCGGTGAGCCATCAGTGCCAGGATTTTGTGTCCATGAGATAGGAACAGCAAGGATGGGGAACGACCCGAAAACGTCTGTACTGAACCGTTTCAACCAGGCTCACGACGTCAAAAACCTTTTTGTTACCGATGGAGCTGCTTGGGTTTCGAGTGCTTGTCAGAATCCCACTTTAACCATGATGGCCATCACAGCGAGAGCGTGCGATTATATTGTCGATCGGTATAAAAAGGGTGAACTCGGTTGACTAATAATTAAGCCGACTAACCAGTCGAGCATCCGCTTTTCTTCCTGTTGCCGCTAAGCTGCAATTGCCCATTACTCGGTTTTGCTGTCGTTAAGAACGAGCATAAACGGGCTTCTTGTCAACGTTGTAGCAACACCCTGGAAGGTGACACGGCTACCTCTAGTTGGGGCTGACCTCATACGGTTTGTGAGGTTAACGGTTACTTCAGCATTACCACCACGGGTACTTGTTAACATCAGTTTATTGGGTGCCCTTGCAGGGGTTGCGGATACGACGAAAAGGCGAAATTTTGGAGTGAGTTTACCCCTGAGTTTACCCCAGGTCGGATCTGTCGGCTGTGATAGCAACTTCTTCAGCTGTACAAATTCGTATCGGAGAGGGTCGTTCTTTTTGAAAGCTACTTGAGCTTCGTACTCGCGTGTGGCGGCAGATTTAATCGCAGCAAAGCCTTCCGGAGGTCGGGCACTCTCTTTAGCTGCGGCGAAAAGATCCTCAAGTCCTTCCTGGGTACCGGCAAACTTGGCATAGAACTCAGTGAGATACTTTTTGAGTCCTGTCCGCGCTTGATCATTGAGCGCTCCTGGTCCATCGACAACGACAGCTCGCGCGTACGAAAACATCACATATGTGAGTTCCTCTGCTGTCTTTGCTCCATTTTGTACAGCTTGGGCGAGTTCGTAGGAGGCAAGCCCATTGTTTTCATCTACATCTAGGGCATCATTCAAATGTCCTGCAGCCTTTGAGTGGTCTTTATTTTGCGTTGCAATCCAGGCGAGAGCCTGGTGGGCCGTCACTGTCACAGTGTTCTTGACTGTGTCCCATTGCTCCTGAGGAACTTGCGCAGGCTTGTTCGCGAACTGTGTGTTAATTAAGGAATCCAGCATTAACACAGCAGAACTTTTTGCAGTGTTCAATGTGGATGAGTCAGTCTTTCCTAGAGCCCTAGCGGATGAAACAATTGTATTGTGCGCCAAAAAATTCTTTGGGGCTTTGGTGTCTACAATTAACCTTGCCGTGTCAACAGCCATTTGCGTTTGGCCTGTTGCCCCATAGGACTGCATATAGAGTTGTAAGCGTTCGAGGTCAAATGCTGTTTCTGGGTATTTTTCTTTCCATTGATCCAATAGCTCTATCAGAGCGGCAGAGGGTTGCGTGCCAAAGGCCTTGGTGATCAGCTCATATTCCTGCTGGTCTTTTGCCTGTTTTTGAGCTTGGAGTAACGGCGTGGCTGCTGTTGTCAGAAAAATTATCAGTGAAAAAGCCAACACGGCATACATCATCTTCTTCGTAAGCATCATTACAATCTCCAGTACTGAGGGTTGTCCGACCCTCTCGTCTCTCATACAAAATAGACGAAATCCTCTCCCTTGGGTAGCTTACTCGGCTAGTTTTCTGACGGCTGTTCGCTCGGCAGTATAAGCCAGTCAGTCACTCTGGGCGAGAGGACCCTAGAAGTTTAACACCTTCGAGTGGTAATACGCTCATATTTCCAGATCAAGTAAATCTCATTAAGATGCTGGCGTTCTGCTACAATTCTCTACCGCTAAGGCTTGACGACTTAAGTCTTACTAGAGTTTTTAGGCCTGAAGTTTGGAGTTCGGTCTTTGCCAGAACGCAGCCTTGATTTCGGAATCATAATCCTCTACCTCATAGGGGTCACAATCTTTGGGGTGCAATTCCGCAAGCGCCAAGCCTCTTTAAAGGATTATTTTCTGGGTGGTAAATCGTCGCCTTGGTGGGCAATTTCACTTTCCATAGTTGCCGCTGAAACTAGCACGCTGACCATCATAGGAACACCTGCTTTAGCTTTTGGTTCTGATCTTGGGTTTTTGCAAGTTGTTTTTGGATACTTGGTAGCGCGAATTTTAGTTTGTATTCTATTCATTCCCCAGTACCGTCGAGGGCAGATGTATACCGCTTATGAATTAATGGAACGGCGTTTTGGCCCACGTCTTCGACGGTTTACCTCATCCACATTTCTTGTAACGCGCTCATTGGCAGAGGGAGTACGAGTCTTTGCCATCTCACTGGTTGTGTCCGTGGTTCTGGACACTGGAGATCTTGAATCGATAGTTCTTATTACAGCATTGACACTCTTCTATACCTTCCACGGTGGCATGACAGCTGTAATTTGGACAGATGTGGTCCAAATGGTGCTTTATGTAGCTGGAGCATTACTGAGTGCGGTATTCATCCTGGAGCAAATTCCAGGCGGATGGTCTCAGGTTGTCCAAGTTGCCGAGGTGGCAGGAAAATTTCAGATTTTTGACTTCCATTTTGCTCCGACTGCGGACTTTTTTTCACGGACCTATACATTTTGGGCTGGTTTGCTAGGTGGCTGTTTTCTGGCCACCGCGACCCACGGTACTGATCAACTGATCGTACAGCGACTGCTGAGTGCTCGGGATGAGCGAGAAAGCAAGCTAGCCTTGTTAGCGAGCTGGGGTGTGATCTTCGTGCAGTTCTCGATTTTTCTTGTGATTGGTGTGATGTTGTGGGTTTTTTATCAAGATGCAGGATTGATCGCTCCGGAACCTCGCGATCGTTTGTACCCTTTCTTTATTTGGCACTATCTACCACCAGTAGTATCTGGCATTGCTGTTGCTGCGGTACTAGCGGCAGCGATGTCGAATCTCAGTGCGGCTTTAAATTCACTAGCTTCGGCCACTGTGGTTGATTTTTATCTGCCTTGGAAGGGTGAAACGGTTGAGTCTTCGGGAAAGCGGCATTTGAAAATTTCTCGCTGGGTTACCTTAATCTGGGGGTTGGTATTGTTGGGGATTGCAATTTTGGCCCGCCAATGGGGTTCGGTGCTCGAAGCTGGGCTGGCGATTGCTTCTATTCCTTTGGGGGCATTGCTCGGTGTTTTCGCTCTGGGAGTTCTAACCAAGCGAGTATCTGAAAATGCTGCAATAGCTGGCATGATTGCGGGGTTTGCGGTTATTTTGTTTGTCCGTTTTGGCACTTCGATTGCGTGGACTTGGTACGTTGTTATTGGTGCAATGGTGACGTTCTGGTTTGCACTCCTCTACGCAGCAGTGGCAATTCGATTTATGAGGAAAACCTCTCTGGATACTTAATACTGCGCTGATTGATCTTGGCATTAATAATCGCTGTTTGAAGTGGCCTTCAGTAGTTATTTTGATTAGTAATTCAATCCAAACCGCGAAGTTCGCGTAAAATCATAAGCTCAAATAGAGATCGAGTTGACGTCCGCAGTTAGTTAGGGCAAGTCAACTGGAGTCGTTCATGAAAATCGGTCGCATTATTTTACGTGAAATACGAATTCCTCTAGTCCATTTTTTTGAGACTAGCTTTGGTAGAACGACGAATCGACGTATTGTGCTCGTCGAAGTGGAATCTGGTGGTGCAGTTGGATGGGGCGAAGTAACTGCTGGTGAGCGCCCCTTCTACAACGAGGAATGGACCGATGCTGCATGGTCGGTTTTGCGGGATTTTGTTGCACCACGTGTGATTGGGAAAACTTTGAAATCTGCTTCTCAAGCTACTCAATTGAGTAGTGGGATTCGAGGCCATCAGATGGCTTGTGGCGGCCTGGAGGCTGCATTGTGGCATCTCGAGTCATGCTTGATCGGAGTGCCACTTTGGAAGCATATCGGTGGCATTCGTAAGGAAATCGCTTGCGGTGTTTCGATTGGAATTCAAGACTCGGTGGAAAAATTACTCGACTTGATTGAACAAGAGACTGCTGCCGGATACCAGCGCATTAAGATTAAGATCAAGCCAGGTTGGGATGTTGACGTTGTGCACCAGGTTCGTGACCGATTCCCGGATGTGCAGCTCATGGCTGACGCTAACTCAGCATATACTCTTGACGACAGTGAACACCTCAAGCAGTTGGATGCTTTTCAGTTAATGATGATTGAGCAACCGCTTGCTCACGATGAGATTATTGACCATGCGAAATTACAAGCAAAAATGAGCACTCCCATTTGTTTGGACGAATGCATACGAAGCGCGCACCATGCGCGTCAGGCAATTGAGATGGGGGCAGCACAGATTATTAATATTAAACTCGGTCGCGTGGGCGGTTTCAGTGAAGCATTAAAGGTGCATGCGGTTTGCCGAGACCAAGGGGTCCCGGTATGGTGTGGGGGGATGCTTGAAGCAGGCATCGGACGTGCCCACAATGTGGCACTGTCGACCCTCGAGGGATTTTCCCTGCCGGGTGATGTTTCGGCGTCGAGCCGTTACTGGAAACGCGACGTGATTAATCCGCCCGTTGAAGTAAGTGAGATTGGGACAATCCAGGCCCCCGAGGCGATAGGGCTGGGTTACGAGATAGACCAGGATTACATTGAGACACTAACGGTTCGCAAAGAGGTGCTGCGATGAACGGAAGCGCGCGAAGAGTAATTTAATTCGTTGAAAATAGATGTGTTATTCTGCATCGCAACAAACAAACAGGAGCACCGTTAAGATCTTAGTTTGTAGAGTCGATGTTGCTAAAACAAAAAAACTGTACTCCTTGACGCGAAATTTTTGTTGCCATGAAAGAATCTGGGGTAGGATAGATACACGAGGCGGGCAGCACGGCCAAGATGGCATCACAAACTTCCTTTTCAGAGTCCGACAGTGACGGCGGAGGTGCTCTGCAGTCACTAGACAAACTTGAGACACGTATCAAGGATGCGGTGTCTCGTTTAGGGGAGGCAGACCAAAGAAGGATTGCAGCGGAAGGTGAGGCACAGAGAGTACAGGCACTGTTTACGGAAAAGGAAAGTGAAATTGAACGGCTGAGAAGTGAGATAGAAGAGTTACGGATGGAGAGAGACGAAGTACGCAAACGCATCGAGGCCCTTGTAGGGAGCATTGACAATCTCAGTGCTTGAAGTCGGGACGCGTGACCAGCTGGAAAGGTGGATCCACAGGTAGAGATGGCAGATATATCCCCAGACGGGTCCATTAAAATCACTATTTTTGGACACAATTACTACATAAAGGGTGGGGAAGACCCTAACCACACTCGGGAATTGGCCGCTTCAGTGGACGAGAAGATGAGCTTTATCGCCCGTCAGGTGGCCGTACCTGACAACTTTAGAGTTGCGGTTCTGACGGCACTTCATTTGGCAGACGAGTACGATGTTCTGCAGAAGAAACATAAAGCACTTCAGCAGGAGGTCTCTTCAAAAGCAGGGCACCTTGAGGAATTGTTGGACGGTCTCGCACAGGACGACGAAGTATCCCCAGTCACTGCTCGGCCTGCGGCAGATTGAGTGCACACACCTTGATCGATGATTCTATAGTCCACTCATTATCTTATCTATGCGCGTTAGGGCTTCTTGGATTTCAGTACGTGATGTCGCGTAGCTGAATCGCAGGTAACCCTCACCATAGTCACCGAAGCTGGTTCCAGTTAGACAAGCAACACCTGCCTCATGTAGAAGGCGATGGGCCAGCTCGTCAGAAGGGATGCCAGTTTGGGTTGTGTTCGGGAAGGCATAAAATGCTCCGCCTGGTTTCGTGCAGGAAAAGCCAGGTATATTATTCAAGCCGTCAACAATTAAATCTCGGCGCTGTGCAAACTCTGCGACCATGTCCTGAACGCAATTCTGTGGCCCACGCAGTGCGGCAATTCCTGCTCGTTGACTGAAGCTTGATGTGTGTGAATTACAATTCACCATCATTAGACACACGGCATCCAGCAACCACTTTGGCATTACGCCGTACCCCATTCGCCAACCCGTCATTGAAAAAGTTTTCGAGAACCCATCTAGCAGAATGGTTTTTTCCAACATGCCATCAATGGATGTGATCGAGAAAGGCTTTTCTTCGAAATAGATACGACTGTAGACTTCGTCAGCAAGCACCATCATATTGCGCTCTAGGACCATTTCTGCAATCGCTCGAATATCTTCTTCGGGGACAACACCACCAGTAGGGTTTTGCGGTGAATTAAGTATCAAAAGTTTCGTTTTGTCGGAGAGCTTATCACGAATAACATTCACGTCCAGCGAGAACCCACGGCTTTCGACCAGTGGAATTGGTATCGCTTTTGCACCGCTATAGTTGATCATCGATTCATAAATAGGGAAACCGGGGTTGGGGTAGAGTGCCTCATCGCCGGGTTCGAGCAGAGAAAGAATTGGAAAAAACAGGATGGGTTTACCACCTGGGGTAACGACGACTTGGCTCTCGTCAATCTTAATGTCTCGCTGTTTGCAAACTACTTCTGCTATCGCTTCCCGCAGCTCCGGGTCACCTTGTGTTGGGCCATATTTAGTCCAACCGGAGTCGAGTGCTTCTTTTCCCGCTTCGACTATGTGAGAGGCGGTAGGAAAGTCAGGCTCTCCAATTTCCATGTGGATAATTGAGCGGCCTTGTGCTTCGAGTTTTCTGGCCTCGACAAGAACTGCGAAGGCACCTTCACCACGCACTCCATCCATGCGACTAGAAAGTAAATTCATCTTGATTCCACTGAGTTATGGGGGTGTTTAACTAACACTCTGATGCGATCTCTTTCAGTCTGCCACTATCTAGGCTCTGGCGCAATCGGTTTGAAGGGCCGTCTTGAACGTTAACTTAAAAAGTTTAACTCAGAATCATAGCAGCTGCCGTTCTTCGCCGAAGAAATTAAAATCATCACTCGAAAATACTGTTCACTGGGATGATCTCAATGCTTCCTAGATCGAGTGGATAGCTTCCGATTACTTTATCCTCCGCCAGTATGGATTGCGGTTTTGGTGAGACGTATTCAATTGATGAGGGCTTTCCTGAACGTAACGACCGGAGGAACCCTTTGGCATCTTTTGTAATCACCACGACATTGAGATTATTGGCGCGCAAGTGTCTACGAATCACATCATTTACCTTGCCTACGGTCAGCCTGGAGAGCTCATTCTTGAGGAAACTGTTGAATTCTCCAATTTCGTAAAACTGACTATCGAGCGCATAGCCGAGATAGGTGCTCTCAGTTTGAGTCAGTAAATTGACGTATTTTGACAAGAACTGACGAGTGCTTGTGAAGTCTTTTTCACTTAAGCCTTCTCTCACTAGCTTGTCTAGTTCGTAGAGTGCGATACGGAGTCCGAACATGCCATTTCGTTGTTCGACAGGACGAACCCAGATGTGAAAGATTTGTTGACGGCGCGCGAGATTTGGTTCTGGTTGGGTGCGAAACATTCCACGCGGAAAGTATTCGATGTAAGCGTAATCACCGTAGTTCATCCCGCGGACTCCTCGTATGCGTTGGAATAGATGACTCTTGCTGGATCGGTGTTGACCGAAGTAAGATTGCACCAACTTTAGAGCCGACCAATCAGGGGAGCCTCGAGTTACGTTAATTGGAAATCCAAGAACAATGTGTGTACCACGCGTATCTTTTTTGACGATGCTGATACGCAACTTGGAAGCAGTTTTCGGCCGAGTTAAAATAACAGCTTCTGGTCGCCCTTCGGGCAATCTAGAAAAATCCTCCTTAATTTTTTCGGGAAAATTCTTCGGGTAACCTCCTGCGATCCCAATTGTGATGTTTTCATTTGTGTAGTGTTTCTCATAGAATTTTGTGATGTCCTCCAAGGTGATCCTTTTGAGTGCTGAAACAGAGCCGACATTATGATTGCCGTAAGGATGCCCAACGTAAATTTTTTGATACAGCAGCTCCTTGGCTAACTCCTCCTCATTGTCACTGCGTAAGGTAGTGCGCAAAAAGTTTATAGCCTCATCCTTGAGTCTTTGGAAGTCATCTTCTCTTAGTCCTGGCTCGAGTAGCATTGACCGTAGAATGTCGTAATAGGCATCGAGATTTTCACGATGGGTGGTTCCATGAAATACTGTCATTTCCTTGTCAATTTGTATATCTACTGATGCGGCCATTGGGAAAAGTGCTTCTATGATCTCGTCGTAGGATGACTTTTCAGTGCCTCCTTTGCTGATTAGAGCTGAAGTAAGTGCGGCAAGGCCCGTCTTGTCTTCAGGGTCTGCTGCGGCTCCTGAATGTATGACGATGCGGAAGTTTATAAGTGGGGATTGACTTGGTTGCTTTAACAAGTTTGGTTCGGCTGAGAGACTATTAACCGCTTTGAGTAGCAAAAGTGCTAGTGCAGTGGTGAAGAAGATAGATTTCGGAAGACCATTCATTGTGGATATGCTTCCTTCGAATCAGTGTTGGTCATACTAGACTCATGCGTCAGGGTTGCGATAGTTTGTCGCTCGGAAGTGAATGTTTCACGGGCGACGCGTTGAATTTCTCTGGGGGTAACATCCTGATAAAGGGCGTAGCGCTTGTTGATGGTATCAGGTGTACCTCGAAGCCCAAGAAAGTGTGCCAGTGTACCTGCAATCGCTGCGGAGGAATTCATTCCTAAGGCAAACTGGTAGCGCAAATGAGACTTAACAATTTCTAATTCCGTTGATGGCACTAATTCTTGTTGGAGCTTACGGCAGGTGGCCAAAATTTGCTTCTCCACATAGGGTAGAAACTCGCTGTTTTTGACACGTGATATTACTGAAAACAGATATGGGTCACGGTGGTCATAGTAGGCTGCATGAAGAGTGTCAACCTTTTGTTCTTTGACAACTAAACGCTTGTATAGTTCCGAGTTCTCCGAAAATGCATAGTAAGAGATCAGATCGAGCACAGCAGAATCGATCTGTTCGTCATCGTAGGCAGCGGCGTGGAACGCAACCTCCAACATCGGGAGGGTCGGTGCATGGAACGTGACATTAAGTCTCTTCGCTTTGGTTTGTGGAGGCTCGACTGGAATCTCAGCCTGATAGGAACCACGTTTCCAAGTTCCCCAGTATTTCTTGACGAGAGCCTTTGTTTCGATGTGGTCAATATCTCCTACCACGGCTACTATCGTGTACTCGGGACGGTAGTAGCGATCGAAAAACTGCAAACCATAGTCGTACATTCCGGGCATTTTCTCGATGTCAGTGAGGAAGCCCATGGTGGTGTGCTTATAGGTGTGCGTAGTAAAAGCTTCGTTCCGTACAGCTTCAGTGAGCTTACGTAGTGGGTTGGCAAAATTCTTGTTGTATTCACCCAGGACCGCACGAGTTTCAGTACGAAAAACCTCCTCTGTATAAGTGAGGTTCTGGAACCTATCCGCTTCGAGTTCGAGGATTGATTCTAGGTCCTCTTTGGAAAATACTGCATGGTACACAGTACGGTCGTCAGTGGTGTATGCATTGGTAGCAGCACCGGCGGCTTGCATTATTTCATCCCATTTTTCAGAAGGAAATTTTTTAGTCCCTCGAAACATCATGTGCTCGAACAGATGAGCAAACCCGGATCGCCCCGACTCAACCTCGTTGCGTGAACCTACCTGCACGACAACATAGAGTGCAACTATGTTTGGATAACCTGTCTCGACAGTGACTAGTTTTAACCCGTTATCGAAAGTATCAACCGTGTAGGGGTGAGAGAAGATTTCTAGTGGTGAATTCCACGAGCAACCCATAAGTAAGACCAAAGTCGTGCAAATAGAAAAGAAATGCTTCATTGTCGTTTTCTTTTACTTTCCACTGAGTAGTCCTCGAAGGTTTTCACCGAAAACTGCACGGGCGTCCTCGGTGCCAATGTTGAGTTCTTTAAGTGCTGCTGATTGTGCATGAAAGATCTCGGCATTCCAGCCACGTGGAAAGAACGATGAATCTGAACCAAACAAGAGCCTTTCTGTTCCGTAAACGTTGAGTGCTTGCCGGAAGATGGTACTTAAGCCTATCGGAGGAGTGTGGTATTTAATCCATGAATTGCTACTTGATGTATCGAGATAGACATTTGGCACTAGATCGCCGAGCATTAATACTTCACGGAAGTACCCTGCACCGAAATGAGGTATTACAAACCGAACCTGCGGATGACTGAGAGCGACTGTGTGAAGCTCAATTGGATTCGAAAAACTCATGTCGAATTTTGAAGGCAGTTGCAGCTTGTGTCGAACGCCTACGCTCAGAACACCCATATGGACAAAGACAACTGTGCCTGGAGTAGCTGCCGCAATCTGGTAGATAGGCTCTAGGCATTTGTCGCGGACTGAAAACTGGTGCATTGCTGGGAAGAGGCAAATGCCGCGTAGACCAAGGATGCCAACAGCTCGTCGGCAGCGTTCAACAGCGTCGGGAGCCAACGGATTAAGCATGAAATAGCCATCTATGCGGTCAGGAAATGATTGCACAGCATCACCCACAGAGTCTTCGTCGCCAGGAACGCTTGCAATCAACGCGGCGTGAGAGACCTGTCGTCGGTCAAGTTCGGCAACCCAGCGCTTCGCTAGGTCGGCGTTGTTGCTAGAAGGCAACTCCCAACCTAGCGTCTCGACAATTGAATCGGCAGTAACTGGTTTCCCTAGGGCGCTCTTTTGCTTTGCGAGTTCTTCGAAAAACCTGCGTGAGAAAAAGTGCACATGGGCATCCGAAATGGCTATTGTTCCCCAGGATGTATTCATTCTCATGCCTGATTTAGATGTGACAGACCCTAAATTCGACAAAGGTACAGAGTGTGTCAACGAGTTCGATGCGTTGCTCGGGGAATTTAGGAGCTTTCCTCCAGGGCCGCCATTAATTCGTCGCGGGCGTGGATATCACCTGTACGTCCAGCTAGTTCTATCCCTTTACGAAACCAATCGTGAGCTTCTTGTTTACGGCCCATCTTCAAGTAGGTTTGTCCACCGTGATAGTAAGCGGCTTGGTAGTTTGGGTTGGACTCAATCAGCCTACCGAACTCCTCTACAGCACTCTGCAGCTGTCCTTGACTGACGTACTCCTGAGCAAGCCCGTAACGGACAAATGCGTCATCTGGATTTTGTTCCACAAACTTTAAGAGAGTCTGTAATCGATCCGTTGTCATAAGCTGAAAAATTCTTCCGGTAATTCTCTAATCTCATCACGCTTGCTGATGGATCCCTACTATAGCAGTCTGTATCCTTGATATGGTTCGACCCTAATTCACTGCTCTAATGTTTTGTTTGAGTTGTTATTTTATGGTGCCCATCTGGGGGTTTCGAAAGCATTTGAGGTATAGGTACTATCTCCGCGAATTTTCACCGCTAGCAAGTTAATCACCATAGAAGTCTGGATCAGTCTATCTTGTGGTTGACTTTGTCCTCTTGTCCAGTTAACCTCTCGGAGCGGTGGTGTTCTCTGTGTTGGAGAACGAAACCAAATTCATATTGGCGTGTGGGAGAAAGTTGTGGATACGCTATTCGGTTTAAGTGCATGCATTGCGGTTCTGCCGATTCTGGCAGTGATGTTTTTTCTGGTTGTCCTCCGATGGCCTGCTACTCGTGCCATGCCAGTTGCCTATGTTATGACTTTGGCATCGGCATTGTGGTTCTGGAAAGTCCCCTGGGTTCATGCGATGGCTGCGACATTCCGAGGATGGATTATAGCTGGAACGTTGTTATGGATTGTTTTTGGAGCAATTGTTCTGCTGTTCACACTTAGAGAAAGTGGAGCAGTGGCAACTATACGCCGCGGCTTCATGGATGTTTCACGGGATCGCCGTGTGCAGGTCATAATCGTGGCTTGGTTGTTCGGCTCCTTTATTGAAGGTGCCGCAGGGTTCGGCACTCCAGCTGCTGTTGCCGGACCACTGCTACTGGCTTTGGGGTTTCCAGCTCTAGCGGCGGTGATGACAACTTTGATCATCCAGAGTACGCCAGTTAGTTTTGGGGCAGTAGGAACACCGATTTTAGTTGGAATGGCTGAATCGTTAAATGTTGCTCAAGTTGAAGAAGCGATTGCAGCTGCGGGTATGACTTATCCGGATTTTATAAACCGTATAGGTGTCTTTACTGCAATTCCACATGCCATCGTAGGAACCTTTATTCCTCTGATCATATGCTGCATGATGACGCGCTTCTTTGGTACTAATCGAACCTTTCGTGAGGGTCTTGCGATTTGGAAACTGGCTATCTTTGGTGGGCTGTGTTTTACCATTCCTTATGTATTGTTTGGTGTATTTTTGGGGCCGGAGTTCCCCTCGCTTCTCGGTGGACTGATTGGATTGTTCTTGATGATTACTGCAGTCAGAAAGGGATTATTTCTACCTGAAGGTGAACCATGGGAGTTTCCACCCGAAAAAGATTGGGAAGCAGACTGGAAGGGTGTTATTCGCTCTGATGTCGGCGAAGAACGTTCGCATATGACTCTTGTTCGTGCTTGGTTTCCTTATGTCTTGGTAGCAGTTTTGCTTGTGCTTACAAGACTTCCGAGTCTTCCGCTCAAAGAGCTGCTGACTTCAGTTCAATTCGGTTGGACGAATATTTTAGGGACACCATTGTCACAGGGGTTTCAGCCTTTATATGTTCCAGGCACAATTTTTATGATCGTTTCACTAATTACAGCATTACTGCACCGCATGAAAGCTGCAGAACTCAAAAAGGCCTGGGGTGATGCCGTACGAATGCTGGCTGGTCCGGCTTTGGCGTTGATTTTTGCAGTGGCACTGGTACGCATTTTTATCGACTCCGATACGAATGAATCAGGTTTGGCCAGTATGCCTATAGTTTTAGCTGAGTTTGTTGCTCGTATAGCGCAGGGAACATGGCCCTTCTTTGCTCCGATCATTGGTGCTTTAGGCGCATTTGTGGCGGGCAGCAACACAGTTAGTGATTTGATGTTCAGCTTGTTCCAGTATGGTGTGGCTGATCGCATCGGTGTGTCCCACCTAGTAATCTTGGGATTGCAGGCCCTTGGCGGTGCTGCTGGAAATATGATTACAGTGCACAACGTTGTCGCAGCTAGTGCCACGGTTGGCTTGGTCGGCAAGGAGGGACTGTTAATTCGGCGCACTATACTGCCGATGACCTACTATGTTGTTTTTGCTGGCCTGTTGGGGTTGCTTTTCGCCTATGTGCTCGTTCCGAATGCTTTTTAACTAGGGATTTTTCGATTTGCCAATCTCTAGTAGGATAAAGGTATCGAAAGAAATGGTCTTGATCTGCCGTTGAGTACGAAACGCCGCCTGGATTCTCACTAGGTCATTCTAACCCTAGGTTAGTGCGGCGATTCAGCCCAGAGGTTTAATTTGTGGCAACGATTGAGATCGGGAGATGTGGGTCCACTGGCGTGAAACGTTCAAAGACAACCAGTAAGATTATCTCTGCCGCAGAGGCTGTGGCGACGATTGTTGATGGGAGCAATTTGACCCTGGGAGGTTTTGCTCATTCACTCACACCGATAGCTATGGTGCATGAGATGATCCGACAAGGCAAGAAGGACATTGATTTGACCTCTATGGGGGAGTGCTGGGCAGCTGATTTTTTGGCAGGTGCAGGTGCTCTGCGCCGTGCGCGGCTTTCAAATTACATGTTCGAGGGTTATGGCCGTTGTTTGAATTTTTCTCGTGGTGTGCAAGAAGGTCGCATACAAGTAGAAGATTACAGCCACTTTGGAATTACCTCGCGATTGCAGGCCGCAGCGCTTGGTGTTTCTTATTTACCGATCAAAGTTATGGCGGGGACGGATATTCTAAACGTGAAGACCTTTGATGAGGATAAATACAAAACTGTCCAATGTCCTTTCACCGATGAGGAGTACGTTGCGGTTCGTTCTATTCAGCCCGATGTTGCCATCATTCATGCTTCGCGGGCCGATTTATCCGGCAATACACAGGTTTTTGGAGCCAGTTCGATTATTGAAGAACAAGCTCGCGCGGCAAAACGTGTGATTGTGTCGGTGGAAGAGATTGTTTCCAGTGCTGAGATTATGAAAAAACCTGAATCGACGATCTTGCCGAGTTTTATGGTAGACGCAGTAGTGGAAGTCCCGTTCGGCGCTCATCCAGGTGGGATGTTCCGTTACTACAATCAAGACGATAAACACATTGGGCGGTACTGGGAGGCTTCGCGCACTCCTGAAACTTTCCAGGAGTATTTAAACGAATTTGTTTATGGGGTACAGGATCTTTGGGGGTACCTCAAAAAAATTGGTATCCGTCAGTTAATGACACTTCGTGCTGATCCGAAGTTGGGTTACTGACGGGAGTTCGTGTGTGAGTATGACAAGTTTGTGATATGGCAACCGTAGAATTTACGCGAGAAGAACTAATGGCCGTAGCCGCTGCCGCGGAGATTAGAGACAGTGAAGTAGCGATCATAGGCACTGGCCTGCCCATGATTGCTTCCTACTTAGCGAAGAGGACACATGCGCCGAGCGCCTCACTTTTTTTTGAATCAGGTATTATTGACGCATTTCCACGCGACTTGGCGACTGGCGTGGGTGATTTCCGCCTGATGTCCAATTGTGTCAAGGCGTCCGGCCTTTACTATGCACTAAGTTTGCTGCAAGGCGGCCGAGTAGACTTGGGGTTTCTTGGTGCAGCTGAGGTTGATCAGTACGGCAACATCAACTCAACTGTAATCGGGAACTACATCAAACCTCAGGTGCGCCTACCTGGCAGTGGAGGAGCAAACGATATAGCTTCTTTAGCCAAGCGAGTTGTCATTATAGTGCCGCATCAGTTACGTAAATTCCCCGAGCGTGTTCAATATATCACCACGCCTGGTCATCTAGACGGTGTTGGGGCTAGAGAACGTGCCGGACTCCGCGGTGCCGGGCCAGTGCGGGTCGTCACCAACCTTGCCGTCATGGGTTTTGACGATGAAACTAAGCGTATGAAATTGCGATCGCTCCATCCAGGTGTTTCGCTTGATCAGGTACGTGAGAATACAGGGTTTGAGTTACTTGTCACTGAGCCGATTGAGGAAACACCGGCACCTACTCCGGAGCAATTGAAATTGTTACGGGAAGAAATTGACCCCGACGGAATATATATCTCAAAAAAATAGGAAGGACCATTTTTGGTGGACAAAATCAAGCAAACGGGGGGTGGGGCCATTGTCGACTGCCTGAAACGAGAGGGAGTTCCATTCGTATTTGGCGTGCCGGGTGGACAGACACTGGGCATCATGGATGCTCTTTACAGCACACCGGAAATACGGTTCATTACTGTCCACGATGAGCGTGCAGCTGCTCATATGGCTGACGGTTATGCCCGAGCTACTGGGCAACCAGGTGTCTGCTTGACAACAACCGGCCCAGGCGCGACTAATCTCCTGACTGGCATAGGAGGTGCTCTACACGATTCGAGTCCTGTTATTGCGATTACGGCAAACAACCGTGGTCGTGATCTGGCACGGGATGATGCTCAAGAGGCTGATCACGTCGCATTGTTGCGTAGCTTAACGAAGTGGTCGTTGTTAATCACAGATATCGATCGTATACCTCATGCCGTACGAGAGGCTTTTCGGCGTTCCCTAGGTGGTTCACCGGGTCCGGTGCACTTGGATTTTACTCGAGAGATTCTTGAAAGTGAAGAAGTAGAGTTTGCGCCACTTGACCCATTGCAATATCGCACGGAAGGACGTGTTCAAGGAGACCTTGAGCAAGTTGAGCAAGCAGCCGTAGTGCTCTCTGCTGCAAAGTCACCAACAATTTGGGCTGGACGTGGTGTGTTGGTCTCAGAAGCGACCGATGCTGTGGTTGAATTGGCTGAGAAAATTGATGCAGCATTGTTGACTACCTACAATGGCATCGGTGCCGTGCCCGCTGATCATCCCTTGGCATTTGGTTCGTTGAGTCGGCATGGAACGAGAGTGACTAAACAGGTGCTTGCCGAGAGCGATGTTCTCGTAGTTATAGGTAATAGTCTTAATGCTCCCACGACTTCTCGGTGGACGGTTGAGTTACCCAAGAAGGTAATTCAAATTGACCTGAATCCAGCGATGATAGGACGACACTATCCGTTCACTGTTGGCATCAATGGTGATGCTGGGGCTGTTGCGAGGCAATTGACTGCAGCCGTTTCCCCAAAAGATGCTGCTCTTGAACAGACACGGCGCTCTCGTATTACACAGCTACGAAAAAACCAAACCGATTGGCAAAGTAAGATTTTTCCACCTGAGCTGGGTACTGCTGAGCCCATTAAGCCGCAGTATTTGATGCAGGCTCTGCGTCAGAGTCTTCCACGTGATGCCATCATCGTTGGTGGAGCTGGCAATCCGGGCATTTGGACTAACCTTCTCGAAATCTATGAACCACGAACGTATATGAAACCGGTTGGCTTTGGCAATATGGGTTTTGCTCTTCCAGCCGCTATTGGTGCGAAGCTGGCACGACCCGATCGAACGGTGGCGTGTGTGATCGGTGACGGCTCCTTGGGAATGTGTATAAGCGAGATTGAGACGGCAGTTCGAGAACAAGCACCAGTTGTGATCATACTCATGGACAACTTTGGGTACGGTAATATCAAGCAGGAGCAACTCACTTATTTTGGAGGCCGCTATTTGGGAGTAGATTTCAGTGATATTGACTTCCCCAAAATAGCTCGTGGGTTTGGGGCTCAAGGGCGCCGCGTAGAAAATCCCACCGAACTACCAGCTGCTTTGGAAGAAGCTGTTGGCGCCAATGTTACTTACTTGCTTGATGTTGTTATCGATCCATCTGACAATGTTTGGACGGAGCCCTTCTAAGGTTATGTTGAATATTTTTACCACGCAGCCACAGCAAGGGGGAATCTAGTGGCTACATCGAACGCCTCCATGACAGGAAGCTCGAATTTAGTCAAGAAAGATAAGAGAGCTTCGCTTGCAGATGCAGTTCGTCTCATAGAAGACGGCAGCACCGTGGGGATCGGAGGCTCGTTGATTAGGCGTCACCCGATGGCTGTGATCTACGAGATGATTCGCCAAAACAAACGTGATCTGACCTTGCTCGGTTGGAATAACGCAGTCGACATGGATCTGTTGATAGGCGCCGGTTGTGTCAAGGCGGTTAAGACGGCTTATGTTGGCATGGCCATGTTGGGACTAGGACACAACTTCCGTAGAGCTGTTGAATCGGGAGAAGTAAAGGTTTTCGAACATTCCGAAAGTACGGCTATTGATGCGTTTCGCGCAGGAAGCATGGGGTGGAGTTTCGTCCCCACAAAAACACCCTTGGGGTCGGGTTTAGCAGATCACAATGAGGAAATAAAGTTTATGGATTGCCCTTATACAGGTGATCCGTATTGTGTGCTACCCGCTTTTGCTCCCGATGTTGCGATCATTCATGCACATACCGCCGATGCTTGCGGGAATGTACAGCTTGATTCTAAGCGTGAACTTGATAATGAAGTGGATACATTAATCGCAAAGTCAGCTAACAAAGTCATTGTTTCAGTTGAACAAGTGGTTAGTGAAGATGCAATTTATCAGAACCCAGAGCTCACAATTCTCCCTAAGTTTTTCGTTGATTGTGTTGTTGAGATACCGTTGGGAGCACACCCTACGGCCTGCGATTGTAGATATGACTATGACCTAGAGTTTTTATCGAAATACCAGGAATATGCTAAGTCGCCTGAGACATTTAAGGAGTTTCTGAAACGCTATGTGTTCGATGTGGACGATCATTATCAATATTTAGATCTCATCGGCCTTCAACATCTCTTCTCCATCCAGCGACCCAAGGAGATCTCCTAAATGTCTACTGACTATCGAATTCAGGAACTGCTTGCCGTCGAAGTCTCCCGCCACTTGATTGATGAGGAGGTTGTATTTATTGGTATTGGCACTGGAGGTCCAGCATTCATTAGAGCCGTTGGAATTCCACTTACTGCCTGTCGACTAGCGCAACTCAGTCATGCTCCGAACCTGGTTCCGATGCTCGGTCCATTAATCGATCCGGACTTGGATACTTTGCCCTCATCTCTACGTGATGATTATGAGTTGGTCCATTGGCACTCGAAAGCGCAAATCCCAGAACAGGAAGCTTTGGATGTCTTCAAGCGTGGCAAGATGGGTGTTGGGTTCGTTTCAGGAGCACAGATTGACCCCTATGGAAACCTCAACATAGTTGCGATCGGTGACTACGACAAACCCAAGGTAAGACTTGTTGGGCCGCTTGCCCAGACTGATCACTGTGCCTTTGCCAAGCGCACTTTTATTACGATGGAGCACACCAAACGTCAGTTTGTCGAAAAGGTAGATTTTATTTCTGGTGCAGGCTATTTAGGCGGCCCGGGTGAACGCGACAGAGTTGGATTGAGACAAGGTGGCCCTGGGTTAGTTTTTACCGACTATTGTGTGCTGGATTTTGATGAGAAAACTGCGCGTATGAAGATTAAATCGTTACACCCCGGAGTTGCCCTTGAGACTGTAGTAGAGAATACAGGCTTCGAATTGATAATTTCCGACGATATTGAAGTAACCCCTGAGCCAACATCAACCCAAATAGAACTAATTCGACAGCGCATAGATCCCGAAGGGTTGTTGCTTGAAGCCAGAGTGCAGTAAACTCCGGATTTTCGGATAGAAAATGATCTAGGTTGCCATGAAGAATCTCTTGCTGACCTTAGACGCTGGGACAAGCGCTTGCAAAGCCGAGGTTTTTACACATACTGGCAAGTCAATTGCTTCCCATTCGGTTCCCTATCAGATCTATTCTCCCAGCCCCGGTTATGCGGAACTTGACTTCTCTGTGCTCAATTCGGCTGTGAGGATCGCTGTTGGTAGATCGATTGAAAGTATCAACACCTCTGAACTGGCTGGCATGGCCGTCAGTGCTCAACTTGGGCTTGCCGCTATCGGTAGCGATGGCAAATTACTTGGGAATATTTTGACTTGGGCTGATCGTCGTGCCAGCGATCAAGCAAAACTAATAGAAGCAACTTTTGGACTGAAAAAGATCTATGACGTGTGTGGTCGTCGAGTTAGTCCGGAATGGCCTTTGGCTAAAATCCTCTACTATCAACAGCATGAATCGGAGCGACATGCTGCAACCGCAAAGTATCTATCTCTAAAAGATTTTCTTGTATATCGACTAACAGGTAAGTTTGTTACCGACCCGGCGCATGCATCCTACTCGTTGCTTTACAATGTTGCAACCCAGCAATGGGAACAGGAGTTCATCCAAGCTTTTAAGATTATGGGTGATCAACTTCCTGACGTGTTTTCGGCGCACAGCATTGCGGGACACACATGGGGAGAGTTTTCGGAAGAACTAGGGCTTCCTGAGGGTACTCCAGTCATCGTTGGCGGCCCAGATGGTAGTACCGGTTCACTCGGTGCTGGCCTGGTTTCTGAACAAACCACAGTTAATGTTGCTGGCACGACGGACGTTGTTTTCAAATGTTCTAGCGAGCCCGTTTTTGACCCTTTCCACGGTACGATTGTCAATTGTTACTTAATTCCGGGTAGCTGGGTTTCCGGAGGTCCGATGTCGACTACTGGTGGTTGTCTGCAGTGGTTTGTGCAGTGTTTTGCAGATGCCGAAAAGAAACAGGCCTCTGAGCAGGGTGTGTCGGTGTACGAAATACTAGACCGGCAGGCAAGTCAGGTTTCAGCAGGTTCAGAAAAATTAATTGCTTTTCCTACTCTCGTAGGAGAACGTACACCGTTTTGGGAACCAGAACGCCGAGGGAGCTTTCTTGGATTAGGGCCACAGCACACCAAAGCTCACATGTACCGAGCAATTATGGAAGGCAGCGCTTTTAGTGTCAGAGCACTTTGTGAGCGATTAGATGAGCAGAGTGGTTCTGCAGATCAAGTCATACTAGCGGGAGGGGGAGCAAAGAGCCGTTTGTGGACCCAAATACGCGCCGATATTTTTGGAAAACCCATTCGATTGCCACAGACATTAGAAGCGACTAATCTGGGTTCTGCATTGCTGGCCGCGGTTGGACTTGGTCTTTACTCCGACTTCCAAGAAGCGGCTCAAGAGATGATCAGGATGGGCCCAGTGGTTGAACCTAACCAGGACAATCAGTCCAGGTATCAGGATCTCTATGAAACTTTCTGTGAATTCCACGACGTCCTGGGCCCAGCCTCTAGGACGCTCGCTGACCTGTAATCTATGCCACTGTGTCAATGCAATCCTGAAGCCACGCTGAAAAACTAGTTTGAGGCCACTTTGTTTCTGAGCGGGACAGGGCTGAAGTCACTCAACAATTTGCCTGTCTTTGGATTGAAAATTCGGATACGTCCATCGTAGCCTGCAACAGTAATCTGGTCACCCTTGGGGTGAAATTCTATAGCGAAGACTCCTTCGTTTACTTCATTTAGCGTCGTAATACGTTTCCCTGTTTCTGTTTCGTATATTGGTACTTCATCACTCATACCTCCCACGGCAATATGGCTACCATCTGGACTGAATGCAAGGGAAAAGATCTTAGCCTTTTGTTCTTCGAATTCGCGGACAAGTGTTGAATCGTCGGCGATCTTAAGAGCACGAGGGCGATCCATCATGTATAGGTAGGGCACTCGGTCCAGTCCTCCCACTAAAACATAGTCGCGTCGAGGGTGTCGCTCTATTGCGTATAGTTGGTCTCTTAAAAGGTTGATATTTTCAAGGAATGCTCCAGTTTCAGAATTTGTCAGTTTGGCAGCACGGTCACGTCCGATTGTTACTACGCGTTTACCATCAATACCATATACAGTGTCCAGGACCCAGTCTTCATGGTGACCAACCTTGAAGATTTCCTTTCCGGTTGCAATTTCGAAGACACGTACACTCTTATCAGCTCCACCAGCACAAATAAATTTCCCATCTGGGGAGACAGCACCACCGAACAGCGTATCGGCCGTAGATATTATGGAGCGAGTCTGCGTTCTTGTCTGAATATCCCAGATTTGTATTTCCCCAAACTGTGCTGGCGTGCCACCGACCGCAACTATTGTTTTTCCGTCAGGCGTAAAAGACAGTCCAGTGATACGTTCTGACTTGCCAAGCAAGCGTGCAACAATTTTCAACCCATCGGATTTGTGGACCAAAATCTCCTTGTAGCCTCCAATAACTAGGAAGGTGCCGTCGGGTGAGTAAGTCAGTCCGTCTACAGCTGGGGGGTGTATGTATGTTGGAGGTTCTACAGGGACTTGTGGACCTTTTTCAGATTCAAGAGTATCCACCTTAGCTCCCTGGGTGACCCAGCGTTTTAAGATCGCTATTTCAGCTTCAGGCAATGGATCCGCTCCCATCGGCATCATGGGTTTCACGTTGCCGGTTAGCATTCCGATCAGACGGCTTTTTTCTGGGGCTCCAGCCATCAAGATTGGACCGTTTTGACCTCCTGCCATAATGCCGTCATACTCGGTCAAATTAAGGCCACCCATCTTCGTGGCGGGTTGGTGGCAACCTGAGCACGAACGTTGGATTATTGGTTTGATGTCGTTGGTGTAGCTAACATCAACAGCTGCCAATGGCATGGATATAGTTAAAACGTACAATATTTTGAAAACTAAATTACTAAGAAGTTTCATAGCGGGCGGCCTTATTGAATACAAGTCTTTGGATAGGTAAATCAAGCGCATTATACACCAGAGTTCGGTCCAGCAGAAATACTATCCTGGTATCACTTCTACGGAACCAGAGCCGCAAATTTCTTCGATCTGTTTGCAGAGGGTACGATCAGCTTGAACACGATCGGATAGATCGTAGGAGATAAGAAAGTCATCTGATTTCATGAGGCGGAGTCGGACGTCTGTATCACCGGGTCGGCGCTGAAACAGTTTATGTAAGAGCTCCGCTCGAGACAGCCCATTAGATGCGTTTTTTCCACCGAGGTGGACCGTTATCATGATCTGCTTCGGGAGTGAAACACGGGCGTTGTCTAGCGAGACAACCTCAGTTACGGCCACCTTAGGTGCAGCATTCTCTTCCATGCGGAGACTGCCACGTAGCAGGACGGCTTTGTCTTCTTCGAGCTGAGGGGAAAGATCTTCGTATGAGTTGGCGAAGACCAGCAGTTCAATACTACCCTTGAGGTCTTCAAGGGTTGCTGATATCCATGGACGTCCCTCACGATTTCGTTTGCGAGTAACTCCTGTTAGTACACCACATAGAACAACTGGACTTCCTTGGTCAAGTTCAGCCAGACAGGTGCTGTCCTGAGAGGTTAATTCAGCAATTTTCTCATGGTAAGCGTTAAGTGGGTGCCCTGTAACGTAGAAGCCGAGCATCTCCTTTTCACCGGCGAGATTCTCTTTTTCGGACCATTCTGGGACCTCGGGCAGTGCATCGTCAGAAGACGATGATTCTTGTTTCAAGGTGGCAAAAAGACCGCCTTGGCCTGTCAAACGGTCTCGTGTCGCTTTCTGTCCAAGTTCGACGGCACGCTCTAGTGCTGCGATCAGCTGTGCGCGGTGTCCACCTAGGGAATCGAAGGCACCGGCTTTCATGGCGGACTCCATCATGCGTTTGTTGACATGTGTCCAATCGACAGATTCGGCAAAGTGATAGAGCGAACGGAAGCTCCCTTCTTCGTTGCGAGCTTGCATGATGGCCTTGACCGCATTTTTCCCAACATTTTTAATAGCTCCCATGCCAAAGCGAATGGTGTTTTCGCCTGCTGGGGTGAAGTTCCAGTCACTCGAGTTGCAATCCGGCGGCAAAATCTCGATACCCATGTCACCACATTCATTGATGTACTTCACTACTTTGTCAGTGTTATTAGTTTCAGATGAGAGTAGTGCTGCCATGAAATATATTGGGTGATGTGCCTTGAGATAAGCGGTCAAGAATGCTACAAAGCCATATGCAGCAGAGTGAGATTTATTGAAACCGTATCCAGCAAATTGTTCCATTAGATCGAACAACTTGATGACTTTATTTTTCGGGTATTCACGCTCTAGTGCGCCGTTCAAAAAGCGCTCCCGTTGGGCTGCCATTTCCTCGGCTTTTTTCTTTCCCATGGCCCGACGGAGCAAGTCAGCTTCCCCAAGGGAGTATCCAGCTACGCGGTTGGCGATCTGCATAACCTGCTCTTGGTATACGATGACGCCATAAGTCTCCTCGAGGATATCCTTCAAAACTGGAAGATCGTAGGTGACGGGCTTGCGGCCGTGACGCCGATCTATGAAATCGCTGACCATACCTCCTTGTATCGGTCCGGGGCGATATAGAGCGTTAAGCGCAATTAAATCCTCCAGGCGTTCTGGTTGGTATCGGCGTAGGATGTCTCGCATACCCTCGGACTCGAACTGAAATACTCCACTTGTCAAACCTTTACCAAGAAGCGAGTACGTATCTTTGTCGTCTAGTGGTAGTTGATCGGGGTTGAGTTCGATGCCCTTACCTTCTTTGAGTAGTCTCTGTGCTTCTTCGATAACAGTGAGAGTAGTTAACCCTAGAAAATCCATCTTGAGCAAAGACAATTTGTCGAGACTTTTCATGTCGTACTGGGTAACGATCTCGTCCTTTGCTGTTTTATAGAGGGGCACCAACTCGCGAAGGGGTCGCGGGGCGATTACGACTCCAGCTGCATGTACGGAAGGATTACGGGATACTCCTTCTAGGCGCTGAGCTGTTTCCATTAAGCGCCCAATTTCAGGTTCATTTTTGGCTCGCGTAGCTAGTTTGGGTTCTTGCTTAAGGGCGTCGGCTAATTTTATGTTAAGAACATTCGGAACCATCTTCGTTAGCCGATCGACGTCAGTGAAGGTCATATCCATTACACGGCCCACATCTTTTATGGCAGCCTTGGCTTGGAGTGTATTAAAGGTGATGATCTGTGCAACCTGTTCGCGACCGTACCTCTCAGTAACGTATTGGATTACTTCACCGCGTCGGTGCATGCAGAAATCTATGTCGATGTCAGGCATGCTGATACGTTCCGGGTTCAAAAATCGCTCGAATAGGAGGCCATATTGAAGTGGATCCATGTCGGTAATTCGCATCGCGTAAGCCACGAGTGAGCCGGCTGCTGAGCCACGTCCTGGCCCGACAGGAATTTTTTGACCACGTGCAAAACGTATAAAATCCCAGACGATGAGGAAATAACCGGCGTATTTCATCTGCTGAATGATGCGGATCTCGTGATCCAACCGTTCGTTGTATTCGACGAGTTCGTGCTTGAGTCGACCAGCAGTTTGAAGAGCTTCTAGTTCAGATTTACGCTCTTCTAGTCCTTGTCGAGCAACCCATTCAAAATAAGTATCAGCGGAGTGTCCTTCTGGAACTTCAAATGCCGGAAAGGGGTCATCGACTTTATCTAGAGTTAGGTTGCATTGTTCCGAGATTTCCCAAGTTCGATCGAGAGGGGCTGAGTCGCCGTCGAATAATGCCAACATTTCTTCACGCGACTTGATGTAGAATTCATCAGTCGAAAAACGCATACGATTTGGATCACTGAGAGTTTTTCCAGTCTGAATACACAGCAGAGCTTCATGAGCTCGGGCATCCTCTTTGGTCAAGTAATGGGCATCATTTGTCGCCACCATCGGAATTCCGGTCTCTCTACTTAGGCGAAACACATGCGGCAATAATTGTTTATCGAGATCGAGTCCATGGTCTTGCACTTCGAGATAAAAATTATCTTTTCCAAAAATGTCGAGGTATGTGTAGGCAAGGCGTCGCCCTTCTTCATAACCTTTGTTGAGGAGGGCTTCGTTTAAATCACCACGTAGACACGCTGAAGTACAAATTAGCCCCTTGGATTTCGACGCTAATAGATCTTTATCAATACGTGGTTTGTAATAAAAGCCATCAAGGTATCCGGTCGAAACGAGATCGATGAGGTTGCGGTAGCCCTCGAGATCCTTGCATAGCAATAACAGGTGATTGTAGCGGTCAGACTCGTTACGGACGTGGCGCCCCTTTTGAGAAACGTAAACCTCGCAGCCAATTATTGGTTTGATGCCCTTAGCCTTAGCAGCCTCGTAGAATTCAACTGCACCGAACAGATTGCCGTGATCAGTCATGGCGATGGCAGGCATCTCCTGCTGCTCTGCCAAGGTCATCAATTTTGAGATCGAGCAGGCTCCGTCCAGCAGCGAGTAGTCAGTGTGACAGTGGAGATGGATGAACGGAGCATTTGCCATCGCTGTCCAGTATAGGGGTGGAGGTGGAAGGGGTCAAACTGGTGACACGGTAACGGGGAGCCAAAGTTCGTCAGTTTCAATTTGCTGTTAGTGATTGTGGCCAACATTACATCGTTTTAACTAGACCAAAGTGGTTATACAGTGACGCTTATTAAGCTTGATACCAATACGCTTTGTTACAATCGCATTCTGTCAGAGAGGAATTAAACGATGAAAGCTATACGAGTTCACGAGCATGGAGGTCCGGAAGTTTTGAAGTATGAAGATGTGCCGGATCTCAAACCGGCTTCTAATGAGGTCATCGTCAAAATAGATGCCTCTGGGGTTAACTTCATAGACATCTATTTGCGCAACGGCCTTTATAAGAACGAGTTGCCTTTCACTAATGGACAAGAGGGGGCGGGTGTAGTTACAGCCCTGGGCTCCGGTGTTTCAGAATTTGATGTAGGTGACCGCGTTGCATACGCTGGCGTGATCGGTTCCTATGCAGAGCAGTCAGCAGTGCCGGCGTCGAAACTGGTCAGTGTCCCAGATGGACTTGATACGAGTTTGGCCGCAGCAGTGTTGGTGCAGGGAATGACGGTGCATTACTTGACTCACTCGACGTTCACCTTAGGGCCGAGTCATACGGCACTCGTACATGCCGCAGCGGGTGGTGTAGGGCTATTGCTAGTACAGGTGGCCAAGATGCTCGGCGCTCGAGTGATTGCGACCTGTTCAACTGAAGAGAAAGCAGCAAAGGTTCTCCGTGCTGGTGCAGACGAAGTAATCATCTATAGCCAGCAAGACTTCGAGCCCGAGGTCAAGCGATTAACTGATGGAGCTGGAGTCGATGTTGTTTACGATTCAGTAGGGAAAACCACCTGGGAGGGTAGTCTTAACAGTCTTAGACCACGTGGCATGGCCGTATTTTTTGGAAATTCTAGTGGGCCAGTTCCAGCAATAGAGCCCCTAACACTGGCACAAAAGGGCTCTTTGTTTGTGACCAGACCGATTTTGGGGCACTATGCTGCTTTGCGCGAAGAACTTGAGCAACGCTCCTCAGACTTATTCAATTGGGTCAAATCAGGAGCGCTTGATGTAGAGATTGGTGAGACATTTTCTCTTTCAGAAGCGAGTGAAGCCCAGCGCAAACTAGCCGCACGACTTACAACAGGAAAATTGTTGCTTAAACCGTAACACTTTCGAAAGTTTCCAACCTTGGAACTTCTCACCAGAGGAGTGACGCTGCGTATCTGCGGTGTCATATCTCTTGGATTGCACGGCTCAGTAAGCCAAAGAAACTGTTTTGTAAACGCAGGACAAGGATCCGAAAAGGTTTCAGTATTGATTTCTAGCCATTTCTATTGACCTCGTGCTTCTGACAATTCATGACTAGCTGCAGTCTTGAGTAAGTGCATGTCGTTAATGAGATCGATGAACTGAAAGCCTTCCTGAATGCGTCGATGAGCAGCAGCGCCATCGACCACGGGAATGCCAGATGGTTTGCCACCGCGGATACAACTTTCTCGGAAGCTTTGAAGAGCGGCTTCATGGTCAGGATGTCCAGGTTCGACACCCATCGACATTGCCAGATCGCCCGGCCCCAAAAAGCCGATGTCCACACCTTCTGTTTTGACAATTGCTTCGGCATTTTCAATACCATCCATGTCCTCAATTTGTGGTATGCACAAGACGAGATCATTGGCTATTTTCCGGTAGTCTGGGGTGATTGTAAGGCAGCGTGCACTGCCGATCGATCGACTCCCAAGTGGTGGATAGCGCATGGCGTGGGCAACTTTTGCAGCCTGTTCTGGGGTGCTGATGTGGGGGAATACCAACCCCCACGCCCCGACGTCCAATAGTCGGGCAATTGTTACAGGGTCATGATCCCATGAGCGCACCAGAGGGATAGCTCCGCGTGCTTCAATAGCACGAATTGTGTGAGCAATCAGCTCCATGTCGTAGGCCGTGTGTTCTGCATCGACCGCTAGCCAATCAAAGCCGCTACTGGCCATGACTTCGGCTGCAAGAGGTGACCCTAAGTTGAGCCAAGAGCCTATACTCGGCCTGCCGGCTTTCAGCGTGTCATGAATTGGATTTTTCATTGCTATAGACCTTTCAATAATATTTTTAAATCACGCTAGCCTTCAATCACTTTATGTTGATTCAGGAAGGCTTGCACCTTGGGGTGTTTGAGCACATCAGGGTTTAGGATGTGTTGAGGTTTTTTGCCGTGAACAGCATCTGTCACCTGTTCGAAGGTTTGCTGATCGAGACGGATGGCCGATTCTATGCTGATTCCAGCATTGTGATTAGTGCAGATAATGCGCGGGTGTCCTGTGTGGATTGCACGTGGACCATCCGTCGGGTCATCCACCACATAGTAGTAGAGTCTGTCCTCCTCGATGGCTCGATGAACAGCTCTGTCATCAACTAGATTCCCCCGTGAGGGGTTGATCAGCGAAGCGTGTGGTCGCATGGCGCACAGTTCTTTGTAGCCAACGATTGTCTCGTCTCCTGAGACATGCAGTGAAACCGTATCGCAATTTTGGAACAGTTCGATCGGACTTGAAACTACTTCGGCTCCAAATTTGTGAGCTAAGTCATCTATATCAGGTCGAAAGTCATAGACCAGCAAGCGCCCATTAGGGCCCAGTAGTGGTTTGGCTCTCGCTGCCATTTCTTGTCCTATGCGACCAAAGCCATAGAGTCCCAATGTGGAGTTTTGTGCCTCATGAGTTCGAATGATTGAAAAATCTCCCTTATGGGAGAGATTGTTAAGAGTGTAAAGTCTCTTAAGGGTTGCCATCCACTGTGCAATGGCATACTCAGCGACTGCGTCCATGTGTACTGGTGCGACTGTTATGATGACACCCAACTCAGTTGCAATATCTACGTTAACTTTGTCATAACCGACACCCCAGCGAGCAATAATGCGCAGATCTTTGGCCGCTTCGTAGAAGCTGCGTTCGAATAGGGAAGAATTGGCAATGATGGCTACAACTCCTGGGGCATCTCGTCCCGTGAAATTTTTATTGTCGTAGCTTCTGACTTCAGCGAATTCAGCCAGTGCTTCGAGGCCTTGCGTGCGGTCCAGTGACTCAAGCTCTTTGTTTTCGAAAATTGGAGCGACTAAAATTTTCTTTTTCATATCGTATTGAAATTATTGTGAATACCTTTCTGAGAGAAGGTTATTGTGCTTGTTGCTATGATCTACATTCATACCATGACAGGTTGTTCTCGTGGTGAAACAATTACGAGTTTGAGATGTCGTTCAACTTGATTCGACAACCGGGCACACTACAGGACTAAGAAATATCACTCGACAGGTTGCCTAGGCTCAGCACCCTATGTATTCTAGGTAGCTGGTATCCGCATTTGCTTTTGCGGGTTCTTCAAGGAGGAAAAGGGAACATGGCTTCAAATCGGGGAGTTGCATACATTGAGCCCGGCAAAGTTGAGATACAGTCGATTGACTTTCCAGAATTAGCTCTGGGCGACCGGAAGTGTGAACACGGAGTAATCCTTAAGATTGTTTCGACTAATATTTGCGGTAGTGATCAACACATGGTTCGAGGACGAACCACGGCACCAGCAGGTCTCGTTCTTGGGCATGAAATCACTGGAGAAGTGATCGAGGCGGGTAGTGACGTTGAATTCATCAACGTGGGCGATATTGTATCTGTCCCATTCAACATTGCGTGTGGTCGCTGTCGCTGCTGCAAGGAACGGAAAACTGGTATCTGCTTGAGCGTCAACCCGGCACGACCAGGGGCTGCTTATGGGTATGTTGACATGGGAGGATGGGTCGGCGGGCAAGCCGAATACGTCATGGTTCCCTACGCGGACTTCAATCTGTTGAAGTTCCCTGACAAAGATCAGGCTATGGCCAAGATCCGTGACCTTACTATGTTGTCGGACATCTTTCCCACTGGGTACCATGGGGCAGTTTCGGCAGGTGTAACCACTGGTTCGACTGTCTACATTGCGGGTGCAGGCCCGGTTGGATTAGCTTCCGCAGCCTCTGCTCACTTACTGGGAGCGGCAGTTGTCATCGTTGGGGATATGCAGGCAGACCGCCTGGCTCAGGCGCGCAGTTTCGGTTGTGAAACTGTGGATCTTAGCCAGGACGCAACACTGGAAGACCAGATCGCTAATATTGTCGGCGAACCACTGGTTGACTGCGGTGTCGATTGCGTTGGCTTTGAGGCTCGAGGTCATGGTTCAGATGCGGGTACTGAACATCCGGCAACTGTACTGAACTCTCTGATGACAGTCACCAGAGCAGGGGGTGCCTTAGGCATTCCTGGCCTCTATGTTACGGAAGACCCAGGTGGTGTTGATGACTCGGCCAAGTTTGGAAGGCTAGTGATTCGTATTGGTCTTGGTTGGGCGAAGTCACATGAATTCACCACTGGCCAATGCCCAGTAATGAAATATCATCATGGTCTAATGATGGCCATTCTGCACGACAAGGTACAGATTGCTGATGCCGTCGGTGCAACGGTCATCTCACTTGATGATGCTCCGCAGGGTTATCAAGATTTTGATAAGGGTGCAGCTAAAAAGTACGTCATTGATCCACATGGAGTGGTAGCGGCGTAAGGCTTGCTCTTTGCACAAGATAGCCAAAGGCCGGGTGTGAACTAAGTTTCACCCGGCCTTTTTTGGTGCTTGATCGAGCGTCCTTCGCAACTCGGTGGTCAGTACCAGGTCGATTGAGCTGCTATCGTGCGAGATCGGTTTCCATTTCTTCGAGTTCACGGGCAAGTTGTCGCGCCTGCTGCCGCAATTTTCGGACACGAACGGTGATGCCGCGGAGATATTGCTGGCTAACTGCAGAGGAGCCTCTCTCTGTCTTAGTTTGACCCATTTCGACAGGTGTTTGCCTACTGTCTGTTTGCGATGCTGCTAGGTAAACATCATCACCACTGCTCAATTCACGGAGTGCCTCTTCGAAGCTATCCTCGTATATCAGGCGATTTCCCATTGCCAGTACAACTTTTTTAAGTTGTGGCATTCGAGCTGTTTCGGCTTGGATGTAAATCGATTCGACGTAGAGAAAACTTTCGCCGACTGGTAGCGCAATGATATCTCCTCGTAGTACACGCGATCCCTGTTGGTTCCACAAAGAAAGATCCTTGGAGATGTCTTGGTCCTGGTTGATACGTGACTCGATCTGATTAGGCCCAAAAACAAGTTTTTGTTTAGACATCTGAAAGAAAAACAGCTCACCGAGTTTTTCGCCGTCACAGCGTGCTGCCATCCAACCGATTAGATTGTCCTTGGCACGCGGTGTAAATGGCAACATCAACAAGAATTCAGGTTCAGTTTCTCCTGGGACGGTAGCCACTATATACGTCGGCACCATGGGAGCTGCCGTACCTGTGTCACCGAACAAACTCTTGCCCACCTCCCAAACATCTTCCTTGTTGTAGAAGACTTCAGGGTCACGCATGTGGTAAGTGCGATAGATGTCGGCTTGGACCTGGAACATCTGTGCTGGATAGCGTGCGTGGTTGCGTGGTGACTGGGGCATCTCAGAGTGATCTTTAAAGAGGCTAGGGAATAGGTTTTGATAGACCTTGATGATGGGATCATTTGGTTCGAATACGTAGAGAGTAGTGGTTCCATCATAGGCATCAACCGTTGCCTTGACGGAGTTGCGAATGTAGCTGAAGGGTTGTGAGAACTCCGGCTGTCGAACGCGTAGTGAATAAGGGTGAGAGTCTGACGTTGTATAGCCATCCACCATCCACATTAGACGACCTTCGTCAGTAATAAATAAATAGGGGTCAGAATCCCATTCGATAAACCCTGCTAAATGATCGAGACGCTTTGAGACATTCCGGTAGAGCATCATACGGCTGTCTTTATTCATGTACCCAGTAAGTAATATGTTGTAATCTGCCTGTACGATCGAGGCTAACAGTCGCAGCGGTAAGGAGTTTATAGGGAATCCGCCAGCACCTTTGTATTTTGATGTAATGTTCTGATCCCCTGCGGGGTAATCGAATTCACTTTGATCGGTGTTAACGAAGACAGGATCATGAGTTGCTTCACCGTAATAGATCTCAGGACGTTGAATCTCTATGTCTGGGATTTTTATTTCTGGTGGGGCGTCTTGGATTAACAGCACTGGCAATCCGTCATCGGTCGTGCGATTGACCTCGGACATGACCACTCCGTAACCGTGTGTATATACAAAGTGGGGGTTGATCCAACTTGAGCGCGCTTCGGCCGGTAGCTCGTTGACATCAATCTCTCTAGGCGAAAGCATGACCTGTTTGATTTTGCCGTCTATTGTGTACCGGTCAATATCAATATCTGCAAAACGGTAGTAAGGGCGCAGTGCTTGAATCTGAGTGATAGTGTCAGCAAAAGCGCGTGAATCCCATAACCGAATGTTGTCTACCAATGTGGCGTGTTCGTTAACGTCAAGACTTTCCTGCTGGGAATTTTCGCCAAAGGATTGTTCGCTTGACCGTTGACTTAGGCCGAATGCTTCACTAGTAGCCTCGATGTGTCGTTCGATGTAAGATTTTTCAAGCATTAATTCGTTAGGGCGCACGTAGACTGCTCGCACAATCGAGGGTGTTATGGCGTTTGCTGCAAAAGAGGAAATCAAAGCTACTACTGCTAATTTCCAACGTGCGGTCAGGACCAGCGGAATTGATATGAGTGCGGCGATGATGACAAGCCATCGCAGAGGTAGCGTTACATTTTCGTCAAGGAAATCCATACCACTCATGAATGCGTGCTGGTTCATCAGTAGGGTGTAGCGCTGTAGGAAGAACCATCCTGCCAGAGTAATCAAACCCACCGAGGCAAGAATGCGCGCAAAGCTTGTCTGGGTAGCCCCTTGAAGCATCAATGGACTGGGACCAGGGTCAAATTCTTCAACCGAACGGCCGGAAGCTTTGAAAGTCCGGACTTTTTCAAAGATTTGCCAACCTCGCCCTGAAATCCAAAAAACCAATCCTGACAACACGGTTGCCGCAAAGAGGAAACGCAAAACTAGGGAATAAAAAGGTAGATGGAAAAGGTAGAACGGCAGGCCTTGTTGAAACACTGGATCGTGCCAGGTGTCAGCCGACATCTCGACCCCTCTTGAGCCCATGTAAGTCATTACCTTGTGGTGATCCACCGACGAACCAACGAAGGAGATGGCTGCAAAAAGTAAGGCGATTGGCACCAATTTTGAATAAATGGAATAGTTTGCGGTATTAACACCGGCGAAAGCGGTTCCGCGCCTATGAGCCCAAAGAAGTGCTGGCCAACAGAGAAGAGAGGCTAAGATAGTCGGGAATAACCGGTAGAGCACCATTGTGATCCAGGTTTGGACCTGATTAACTTCTTTCCACCATTGGTATTCGATCGCGAATTCAGCGCCTGTGCGCGACCCTAAGAGAAGTGCTAGTACAATAACGACGAAGATCAATGTGCGAATCTGTGAGGAATTCATAAGAGTGTCCAGTGTTGCTGCAGTTGTGGTGTCTTAAAGTTTGTGGGTGGCCTGAAGCCCCAGAACTATTGTACCTGCCTTGCCCTAGACACGTTTTAGTAGAAGTGTTGGAGTAGTACTCACAAGAGGGACGAACAAGTATTCATATGCCGATGAAACGTATCACGACTTCTGAAGAAGCTGTCAACTGTATACAAGATTGTCACACTATCGCTGTTGGAGGTGCGTCAGGCTACGCGGTACCGGAAAAACTTCTCGAGGCTTTGGGAAAACGGTTTCGTGAGACTGGTCATCCACGTGACCTGACGTTGGTTCACGTGTTCGGTGTTGGCAATCAATGTGACAAAGGTCTAGAACACCTCGCCCAGCCAGGCCTTTTTCGGCGCGTGGTTGGAGGGCACTGGTCCATGGCTCCGAGTATGGCTCGTTTGGCTGCTGAAGATGTATTTGAAGCCTACAACCTGCCTGCTGGTGTCATGGAACATCTCTATGGTGCTGCTGCAGCTGGTAGGCCTGGCATAACAACGCCAGTGGGCTTGCACACCTTTGTCGACCCACGTCTTGAAGGTGGCAAGCTAAACAGTCGAGCCACAGAGGACTTAGTTGAAGTGACTGTTTGTGACGGTGAGGAGTATCTATTTTATAAGGTGATCCCGATCGATATCGCTCTGATTCACGCTAGTGAGTCAGACACAGCGGGCAATCTTGGCATGAGTCAGAACGCTGGATTTTGGCACAACACAGATTTAGCACAGGCCGCGAAGGCGACAGGCGGCAGTACGCTTGCTGTGACCTGTAAACTCGTAGACTCAGGTGTGATTCACCCTCGTGACGTCCGTGTTCCTGGCTGCTTTGTTGATGCTGTCGTAGTCGATCCCGACCAAAAACAACACTACGAGTTGGACTTCGATCCCACACTGACAGGTGATGCGGTCAAAGCAGAAAGTGAATTCAGAGATTTTCCTTTTGGTGTTCGAAAAGTAATTGCTCGACGAGCTGCATTGGAGTTAACACCGGGAGCAATTCTCAATGTCGGTTTTGGTGTCGCTGATGGAGTCGTAAAAATTGCTCGTGAACAGGGCCTTGCTGATACATTGACACCAACTATAGAGCATGGCCAGTTCGGCGGTATCCCGGCGGAAGGATTGCTTTTTGGTGGAATGTACAACGCGAGAGCTATTCTGGGGTCGCCTCACATGTTCAGTTTCTATCATGGTTGTGGCGTGGATCAGGCTTATCTTGGTTTTCTGCAGGTAGATCGCGAAGGCAATGTTAATGTGAGCAAGCTGGCATCATCCATCATTGGCACAGGTGGCTTTATAGACATCGCGCAACGTGCTAGGAAGCTCATTTTCTGTGGTAGCTTGGCAGTGCGTGCGGAGACCGAACTGAGTTCCGGCGGTGTACGTTTTGTAAACCATGGCCGCCCAAAATTTGTGGAAAAAGTTGACCAGATCACGTTTAGTGCACGTTTCGCCCGACAGTCCGGACAAGAGGTGCTTTATGTGACTGAAGCAGCAGTCTTTCGTATGACTGATGATGGTGTGCGGTTAGAGGAGATTGCTCCAGGGGTTGATTTTGATACTGATATTGTTCCTCAGTTAGGCTTTAAACCCATCGTGGCAGAGACGGTACGAACTATGCCACTGGAGCTGTTCACTGGAGATCTCTTGCCGCGTCGTCTCTTCAGTCACTATGGCGGCTAGAGATTGATTGAACTCCTCGTTACAATTGAATCAGCTCATTAGAGCTACGGAGGAATCCCATGAAGTTGTCTTTGTCGGTACGAGTTGCCGAATCATTTCGCAACAAGAAAAAAGCCACTCTTACAATCGATGAACTCATTACACTTGCAAAAAACAATGGTTATGAGGCGTTGTGTATGCGTGCATCACAAGCCGGAACTCATTCTTCGACCGAAACCATTCGCGAAAAAAGTGAAAAAATTCGAGCGTCAGGATTAACCGTTTCGATGGTCACGGCAGATTTCGCTGTTCCGATGAACGACCATCATGGTCCTGGAAGCTTGAGCAATATTTCGCCTAGTCTGGATATTGCGACTGCCTTCGGTGCGAACTTGATTCGTATTTGCATGAAATCTGAGGACGATGTAGCACGTGCCAAACGGGCGTCTGATGAAGCCGCTGAACGTGGTATTCGTCTTGCCCATCAATCTCATTTCGGGAGTCTTTTCGAGACCACCGCTGGAGCACTACGTGTAATCGAAGCAGTTGATCGGTCGAACTTTGGCATCATCTACGAACCTGCGAATTGGTGGTGTGTGGGCCAGGATTATGGCCCAGAAATAATCAAAAGGCTCGGGACGCACATTTTCAATGCCTACACTCAGAATCACCGCTTTAATTCTGAGAGCGATGTGTATCTTGACACGTGGACCCAGGGTCGAGTTGGCCTCGACCACATCGGTATTTGGGAACAGGGCGGGGTCGATTCTGAAGCCATGTTTGAAGGGCTTCACGCCGTTGGATACGATGGTTTTGTGACTGTTCATCAGTCCTTTGCTGGCGTAATGTCAATTGAGGAGTCGGTTAGAAAGAGTGCAGAGTTTTTAAAACCCCTGATGGCCAAAAGATGACGTGGTGTTTTTTCTAGAATCTTCATTCACAGCTATTTTTCAGTCAAGACGCAGATGTCTGACCGATTACGAAAGTATTGAGAGTGATCTAGCCCATAACCAACTACAAACTTGTCAGGGATCTCAAAGCCAACATACGAGGGAGATATTTTCACTACACGGCGACTAGGTTTATCGAGCAGTGTGGCAATACGGAGTGAGTGAGGATTGCGTTGCTTCAGAATATTGCAAACGTAACTGAGAGTAGTCCCCGTATCAATGATGTCCTCTACTAGGACAACATCTACTCCTTCAATTTTGTGAGTGAGGTCTTGTTGAATTTTTATTTTGCCAGAACTTTTGGTTGAGAGGCCATAGCTGCTGACACCGAGAAAATCTACCGAGACATCGCGCGAAATTTGGCGAATCAAGTCAGCCAAAAAAATGAAAGATCCCTTAAGGATCCCAATCAAACGAAGCTCGGGCATATTTTTGCCAGCTGGATAATCAGCTGAGATGTTGCGTCCCAGCTCTTCTATGCGAGACTCAATCCGTTCAGCGGAGATCAACGGTTGGAGGAAATCACCATGCATGGAGATATTCTCCTTGAGTAGGTACATGTCTAGCAATGTACTGTGGTCAGACAATTTGCACACAAGATGACCGAAGTCTCAAGTTGGTGAAGCTGAAATGTAAGAGCTCCTAACCATTCTTGATGTGCTATCGTCGTCCGTATCGGGATGGGTTTCGGTCTAGTGAAGTCATATCAGGTCTCTTTTTCTAGAGTCGATTTTTGGAATTAGTCCTGGCGGCTTCTTGCTGTAGTAACCTTCCTTTAGAGGCTCACATTCATGATGAGAGAGATTCGCAAGGTGGCTGTTCTGGGTGCTGGCACTATGGGGTCGCGTATCGCAGCCCATTTTGCCAATGCGGGCGTCGATTGTCTGTTGCTCGATGTTCCGGTAACGAATGCGTCGGGTTTAGCACGGAACGGTATAGCTGAACAAGCTTTAAAAAAACTCCAAAAAGAGCGCATCCCACCCTTTTTTAGCCTTGAAAATGCTAACAAAATCGAGGTAGGCAATTTTGCTGATGACCTTGATCGCCTAGGAGGGGTTGATTGGATTTTAGAAGCTGTCACCGAAGATTTTGAAATCAAAAGATCTCTACTGACTAAGGTAGATAAAAATCGATGCAAGGGATCACTTGTTACAACCAATACGTCCGGCCTTCCCGTCGGTAAATTGGCAGAAGGGCTTTCCAAGGATTTTCGCAAACACTGGCTCGGGACTCACTTTTTCAACCCTCCACGTCAAATGAGACTACTAGAAATCATCGAGACGGATGACACCGAACCGGAGATTGTAGATTTTGTTAATCATTTTTGCGACGAGCGACTGGGTAAAATTGTAATCCCTGCGAAAGACCAACCGAATTTCATTGCCAACCGTCTTTTCCTTTTTTCGGTTATGCAAACTATCAAGACGATGCTTGCACAGGGTCTTACGGTTGATGAGGTTGACATGTTAACGGGTCCACTCATCGGGCGCTCGCGCATGGCAACTTTCCGTCTTGCTGACCTTGCTGGGGTTGATGTTTGTCTGCTGATAGCCTCAAATCTACATCCTCTGGTGCCTGACGATGAGCAGAGAGATGTCTACATTGCCCCAGAGTTCCTCTCGAATATGGTGAGCAAAAACCTCATTGGGGATAAAGCGGGAGCGGGCTTTTATAGAAAGGATCAGAGGGCTCCTGGTGGACGTCTTGTTCTCGACCTGAATTCTTTAGAGTACCGAGAGGTGCGCAGGCCTGACTGGCCTGTTCTAGAAAATGCCAAAGCAATTTCTGACACTGGTGAGCGCGTCAAATTTTTGGTTCAATCTGATGATCCAGCGGGAATGTTTTTACGTGAGACTCTAACGTCGTTGCTGATTTATACAGCCGCGCGCATTCCAGAAATTAGTGACAGTATCAGTGACGTTGATGCAACGATGACGAGTGGTTTCAACTGGGATCTAGGCCCCTTTGAGCTCTGGGATGCTCTGGGTGTTAAGAATGTTGCAAAATGGGCTGCCGATGGAGGTATGGAGCTACCACCGTTGGTCCGTGCAGTGTTGGAGTCTTCAAACAAATCCTTTCACATTCAAAAAAGCACCACTAAGATGTCCTTTGACTTTCTTTCTGGCACCCATCAAGTTGTCGAAGACAAACCCGCCACCATTCGTGTTGCTTCCGTCCGTCGCCAAGGAAACGTTCGGTATTCGAATGCAAGTGCGAGCTTGCTCGATTTAGGCGACGGTGTAATTTGTCTAGAGTTTCATTCCAAGGCGAACTCGCTTGACGAAGCAGTATTTGAAATGATTGCAAAGAGTGTAGAGGAGGTCGAGAAAGGCTACGAAGCACTAGTCATAGGCAATGAAGGCGACTATTTTTCTGCTGGTGCGAATTTGGCAATGTTGCTTGCCCTAAGTCGGGAAAAGAACTGGGCAAAAATTGAACAAACCGTTGAGAAGGTACAGCAACTTTTCTTATCTCTCCGTGCATGTTCAAAGCCAACCGTTGCGGCAGTTTTTAGTAGGACTCTTGCCGGAGGTTGTGAGCTTGCTATGCATTGTGACCGTGTCCAAGCTGCGGCAGAAACTTACATGGGGTTGGTTGAAGTTGGTGCTGGTTTGATCCCGGCTGGTGGAGGCTGCAAAGAACTGGTGCGTCGCTCAACCGAGATTTTTAGCATTGAAGACCCCATCGTTCATCCCGTAAAGAGTGTGTTTGAGACTATTGGTGTTGCCAGGGTCACGGGATCAGCTATTGAAGCTAAGCATCACAAATTGCTACGCGCAAGTGATTCGATAACGATGAACCAGGATCGTTTGCTAGCCGATGCCAAACAAGCAGCACTTGATTTAGTTACGACCAGTTATCGTCCGCAATCGCCTCCTGAGATTCTTGTAGGTGGCCGAGGAGTCAGAGCGGCATTAGAAATGGGTCCCTACTTGATGCGTGAAGCCGAGCGAATTAGCGATTACGACTATCAAATCGGCAAGAAGTTAGCACACGTCATTGCGGGAGGCAACTTATCCCAACCGAGTTTTGTGTCTGAGGATTATATGCTCGGCCTTGAAAGAGAGGCTTTTGTTAGTCTTTGTGGAGAAGAGAAGACACAACAGCGTATGGAGACGATTCTCAAGACCGGAAAACCACTCCGCAATTGATTATCATGGAGGCGATCTGAGTTTTCTCGCAAGTGACAATTGAAAATTGAGACTCAAAGCTAACTTGAAGTCTCCATGTATGTGTCAGATGTCCTGATGGGTTGGGACAGAATTAGAATCGACGGTCTTCAAGTCTCTCTGTCGACTAGTGAATGAAACTCGAAACACCCATTACTTATCTCAAGGGCGTTGGGCCACAACGTGCCAAGATCTTCCAATCAAAATCCATTTTTACTGTCGAAGATCTGCTTTACTACCTTCCTTTTCGCTATGAAGACCGCGGCAATACGAAATGCATTTCTGCTCTGGAGACTAAGGAAACCGCTACTGTTGTTGGAGAAGTGATCGCAACTCGGATGTTTCCTGCTCGGCGTGCCCGAACCGGAGTTTTCGAAATTCGTGTTAGTGATGGTTCGAGTCAACAACTAGTGTGTAAATGGTTTCGTAGCGACTATGTCAGAACAGTATTCGAAAATGGGATGACTGTTGCTTTTTACGGCAAAATCGAATGGGATACTTTTTCTCAAGAAATGTCGATGGTTCACCCTCAATATGAGATTCAGGAAGCTTTGCCTGGAGTGGGTAACGTCGGTGATTCTGCCGAGGACCGTCTTCATACTGGACGAGTAGTGCCCATCTACCAAGCTATCGGAAGACTCAACACACGTGTGATTCGTACCCTTACACGGCGTGCACTTGATGCTATCGAGTGGCAGGGTGATCCTTTGCCTGAGAGTATCCGTCGTCGCACGGGGTTGCTTTGTCGCGATGAAGCTTTGCGTGAAGTCCATTTTCCATCTGACAACACCAATCTGGAACTGTTTGAGACTTTTCGCACCCCCTCACATGTACGTCTTATTTTTGAGGAGTTCTTTTTTCTCGAATGCGGCCTGGCCCTGAAGCGCCGCAAAGCTCGTCGTGAGACGGGCATTACCTTTAGCCTGAATGAAAACTCTCGTGAAAAAATCAAACAGATATTGCCGTTTAAGCCAACCACGGCTCAAAAAAGAGTCCTTGCAGAAATTGCCGGAGATATGGCGCGTTCTGCCCCAATGAACCGTTTACTACAAGGGGATGTCGGTAGCGGGAAAACGATTGTAGCTGTCGAAGCGGCCGTTATCGCACTGGAAAATGGCTATCAGGTTGCTGTTATGGCTCCCACTGAAATTTTGGCTACTCAGCACGCTTTCTACTTCAAAAGTTTGCTCGAGCCTGCTGGTTACGAGGTTGTTACCCTCACTGGTTCGGGGCGAGCAAGCGAAAAACAGAAACGGAAAACCTTGATTGCTGACGGAAAATCTCAAGTTGTGATTGGTACGCATGCTTTGATATCGGAGGACGTCAAATTCCACAAACTCGGCCTGGTTGTTGTTGATGAACAGCATCGCTTTGGTGTTATGCAACGCTTCGAACTATTAGCGAAGGGGGAACGTCCTGATGTGTTAGTTATGACGGCCACGCCGATTCCTCGAACCCTTGCTCTCACGGTCTATGGTGATCTTGATGTTTCGATTATCGATGAACTGCCTCCAGGACGCCGCCCTATTGTCACTAGACATGTAACCGAAGAGCTCGCTGAGAGTGTCCAATCCTTTGTTCGCGAGCAAGTCCAAAAGGGTCGCCAGGTCTACGTGGTTTGTCCTCTCATTGATGAATCGGAAACCAAGGCTGTCAAGGCTGCAAGGAAGCTTTATCAACATTTGGCGGAAGTTGTTTTCCCCGACTTTAGAGTTGCTTTGTTGCACGGTCGTCTTAAGAGTGTTGAAAAAGAAAAAATCATGGAGAACTTCAAAGAAGGTCTCCTCCAAATTCTCGTTTCCACAACGGTCATAGAGGTCGGCGTCGACGTTGCAAATGCGACAGTCATGGTGATCGAACATGCTGAGACTTTTGGGTTGTCGCAGCTTCATCAACTGCGTGGCCGTGTCGGACGCGGATCGACCCAGAGTTACTGTATTCTTCTCACCGGTCCTATGAGTGAGAATGCTGCTGAGCGTATCCGTACTATGGTTGAAACACAAGACGGTTTTCGTATTGCCGAAACAGACTTACGTTTAAGAGGCCCTGGAGAGTTTTTTGGCACTAGGCAGTCTGGACTACCTTCGTTACGGGTTGCCAACTTGGTTCGTGACAGGGCTCTACTCGAAAGTGCTCGAAGTGAAGCTAGTGCTTATATCGAAAGTCCTGAAAATGCGCGCGGGCTACAGGTTGTTGCACGCTATATCCAAGATAAATGGCAGCGTCGTTACGGACTTGTCAAGGTAGGGTAAAGGGGATCGGACCTTTAGTCCAGCACGACACCTGAAGTCGATCTTTAGTTTGATCTCACAGTAAAAAGTCATACTGTCCGGGTGCTGTCCCAACCGGTTTTCAGGAGGTATAATTACCTGGGAGGCTGAGGTTGTGATCGAATCAAAGAGCAGGGGTCTTTTTATTGTGGCTACCTGTCTAGCTATGATGATGGTCGCACGAGTCCCACGGGTTCTCAGTGCAGAGCTCCATGAAGGTGACGCTGTTGCTTTCAACCGAGACATTCGTCCGATTCTTTCTGACAAGTGTTTTACCTGCCACGGACCGGACGAATCAAAGCGACTTAGTACGTTACGGCTAGATACGGAAAAGGGAATTTTGGCTGATCTTGGCGGGCGCTTTGCCGTTGTTCCGAACAAGCCCGACGAGAGTGAGTTGATCGGACGTGTAACCTCTCAGGATGACGCACGCCGCATGCCGCCTGCTTACAGCGGTAAAAAACTTTCCAAATCCGATATTGAATTACTTCAACGCTGGGTTAGCGACGGGGCAAAATGGCAGCAACATTGGTCATTCCTTACACCGCAACGTCCTCGCATCCCCAAAGTGACAGTGCCGACAAGATGGGCAAAGAATGCGATAGATCACTTTGTTTTGGAAGAGCTCAACAAGGAAGGGATTAGACCTTCTCCTCGGGCTGATCTTGAAACTTTGCTTCGTAGAGTCACACTAGATTTGACAGGGTTGCCGCCAACTCCTGATGAACTAGATGTTTTTCTCGCCGATAAATCCTCCAATGCTTATGAGAAAGCAGTCGATCGACTGCTGGCGTCGCCACGCTACGGGGAGCGCATGGCTATTCGTTGGCTCGATGCGGCTCGGTACGCGGATACAAATGGGTATCAGACCGACGCAGAGCGTTACATGTGGCGCTGGAGAGATTGGGTGATCACAGCATTTAACGACAATATGCCGTTTGATCAGTTCACGATCGAGCAAATTGCTGGTGATATGTTGCCTGGAGCTACTCTCGATCAGAAGATTGCCAGCGCCTTTAATCGAAACCACCGTGGCAATGGCGAAGGTGGCATCATAGATGCCGAGTATGCAGTCGAGTATGTTGTTGATCGTGTAGAGACGACCTCAACCGTTTGGATGGGTCTCACGATGGGCTGCGCGCGTTGTCACGATCACAAATATGACCCACTTACACAGAAGGAATTCTACAGTTTCTTTGCATTCTTTAACAACGTTCCGGAACGTGGAAAAGCCTTTAAGTACGGCAATTCTCCGCCTATCATCAAGGCTCCGACAAAAAAGCAGCAGGCAAGTTTAAAAGAATTAGACGACAAAATTGAAACAACGGAAGCCAAATTTTCAGGACTCTTGGATAGAAGTCACAAGGCGCAGAGGGAATGGGAAATGGAGATTCTTAGTTGGCCCGTTGCCAATTGGTCACTGCACGACGGACTAGAAGTGCACTATCCACTCGACGGTAGTCCATCGGGGCAAGCGCCCGATTCCGGCCGTGTGGATTCTGCATTCGTGGATGGTTCACCAAAATTTGTTAATGGAGAAATTGGTGCTGCTGCTAGCTTTGATGGCAAGACTTTTATCGAGGCTGGTGATGTTGCCAACTATGGTTTGTACGACAAATTTACACTGTCTGCATGGATCTACCCCACCGCAACAGATGGAGCGATCGTGACTCGCACTCACGATGGTCGAGAGCTAACGGGTCATGGTATCTATCTCAGAAATGGAAAACTGCAGTTCAATCTGCTCGTTCGTATCCTTGACGACGGTGTCTCGGTAGAAACTACTGACAGTCTTGAACTCAACGAGAGATATCACATTACGGCAACTTACGACGGTTCACGGCTTGCCAAAGGTATGGCTATCTATGTCGATGGCCGACGTCAAGAGTTAAAGATAAATTTGGATGAAATGAACCAACACTTTAACGTCGATGACCCCTTGCGTATAGGGGCATCGGACGGTTCAGGTCCCCGTTTCCAAGGCTGGATAGATGATGTCCGTATCTACAACCGTGCTCTAGAGCCAGCAGAAGTGGCTATTCTGGCGACGACGTCTGTTTCTCTGAAGGAAATCGCTGCCCGGCCGATTTCGGAAAGAACTCAAGCTGAGAAGGATAAGTTGCGGCTAGCGTTTCTCGATCGTTATGCACCTCCGGAGATTGGAAAAATCTGGCATGAGCTTGTCACCTTGAAGAAAGAAAGGACAGTTCTGACGGACGGGTTTCCAACTTTGATGGTTATGCAAGAGATGCAACAACCCCGCACAACACATTTATTAGTGCGTGGTGCCTATGACAAACCTGGCGAAAAGGTACAAGCAGATGTACCGCGTGCGATCTCCACGACGACGGAGCATTCTAGACCTAGGAACCGACTAGAGTTTGCTAAGTGGTTGGTAGATCCATCAAACCCTCTCACTGCGCGTGTCACAGTGAATCGCTTTTGGCAGATGTTATTTGGAGTTGGGCTAGTCAAGTCAGCGGAAGATTTTGGTTCACAGGGTGACTGGCCTCGACACATGAGTTTGCTTGACTGGCTAGCAGTGGATTTCGTTGAGAGTGGATGGGATGTTAAAGGCGCAATGAAAACCATCGTGATGAGTGCAGCCTATCAACAAAGCTCAAAGATTGGAGATGGTCTTTTTGAGCTAGACCCTGAGAATCGTTTACTCGCGCGTGGGTCAAGATTTCGTCTTCCGGCTGAAGTTGTTCGCGATCAGGCCTTGGCAATTTCAGGCCTTTTGGTAGAAAGGATTGGGGGCCCCTCGGTTAAGCCCTACCAGCCAGAGGGGTTGTGGGCAGAATTAGATGGAGGAGCACAAGATTATGTCCAGGATGAAGGTGACGATCTCTATCGACGCAGCCTCTACACTTTTTGGAAGCGAGCGGTTCCTCCACCTACTATGATGAATTTTGATTCGACAGGTCGGGAGGCTTGTGCTGTGCGAGAGAATCGCACCAACACACCTCTACAGGCATTGAATCTTATGAACGATGTGACGTTTGTTGAAGCCTCTCGAAAGATGGCAGAGAGAATGATGCTTGAGGGTGGCATGACTCCAGCTGAGCGGGTGGCTTATGGTTATCGACTTGCCACGTCGCGCGCACCGGATTTTTCACGCAAAAAAATTCTTGTGAACGCGTACCAGTACAATCTTGATAATTACAAGACAAATCGCGAAGCAGCATTGAGTCTTGTCACTCAAGGTGACTCGGAGAAAAATATGGTGCTTGATCTGTCTGAGTTGGCATCTTATACGATGGTTGCAAGTTTGATCTTAAATTTAGATGAGGCGATTACTAAGGAGTAACCTAACGAGACAGAGCACTGGAGGGGTTATGGATCCTTTATTTGAGAACCAAGTTTTGATGAACAGGCGCCATTTTTTTGGTCGGACGTGTGGCACAGTAGGCACTGCAGCACTTGCTCATTTGCTAAACAAGGATCTTTTTGGTGATCAGTCAAGTTTCAGTGAAGGAGTAACGAGTGGCTTGCCTGGCTTGCCTCATTTTGCACCCAGAGCGAAGAGGGTTATTTATTTGTTCCAATCTGGTGCTCCTTCTCAACTCGATCTTTTTGACTATAAACCGCAGCTTAAAGACAGACGGGCGATGGAATTACCGGACTCGATTCGTCAGGGACAGAGACTGACGGGAATGACAGCGACACAAGCTAGTTTCCCGGTTGCTCCAACGATTTTCGACTTCAAACAGCATGGCCAATCGGGTGCTTGGGTCAGTGAATTAATGCCCCATATTGCAGAGATCGCAGACGATCTATGCTTTGTGAAGACTATGCATACGGAAGCCATTAATCACGACCCAGCCATCACTTTTTTTCAGACGGGATTTCAGATTGCAGGGCGTCCTAGTGTTGGTTCTTGGCTTTCCTACGGCTTAGGGACGATGAACCAAGATTTACCATCATTTGTTGTAATGATTTCCTCAGGGCCTTTTAAAGGGCAGCCACTGTATGATCGCTTGTGGGGTGCGGGTTTCTTACCCACTCGCTATCAGGGAGTAAAATTTCGTTCGGTTGGTGATCCTGTACTGTACTTATCCAATCCTCCTGGTGTTGATAAAGGAGCTCGCAGGCGTTTTTTGGATGATTTGAGCAGTATGAACGATTTGACACTGCGAGATTTTGGCGATCCAGAGGTTTCGACTCGAATTTCCCAATATGAGATGGCCTATCGTATGCAAAGTTCTGTGCCAGAATTGACAGACCTTTCGAAAGAGCCCGAACAAACTTTTGAACTCTATGGACAAGATGCTCGTAAGCCTGGAACTTACGCCTCTAATTGCCTTTTGGCTCGACGGCTGGCTGAGCGTGATGTGCGGTTTATTCAATTGTTTCATCGTGGATGGGATCATCATGTTGGGCTCCCTGAGAACATTCGTGGTCAGTCTAAGTCAGTTGATCAAGGTACTGCTGCTTTGATTCGCGATCTCAAGCAACGAGGTCTTCTCGATGAGACGCTAGTGATTTGGGGAGGAGAATTTGGTCGCACGGTGTACAGCCAGGGCGAGTTAACAGAGGACGATTACGGGCGAGATCATCACCCACGCGCTTTCACAATTTTTATGGCTGGTGGTGGTATTAAACCCGGTATGACCTATGGTGAGACTGATGATTTCAGTTACAACATTGTTGATAAACCAGTTCATGTGCATGACCTAAACGCCACAATGTTGAAATTATTAGGTGTGGATCACACTAAGCTAACCTTTAAATATCAAGGGCGCCATTTTCGTCTTACGGATGTCCACGGCAATGTGATTAATGATGTTCTGTCGTGAGATGGATACCCGCAAAACCATAAGAGCATGTGAAATTCAGCTTCCTCACTTGTTCTATTTGAAGTGATCTTACCGAGTCGGTCAGTATGAGACAACAATGAAACCTAATACGAATCAGCCCCATGTAGACCTCACAGAAGATGAGAATTACCGAGAATCCTATGCCAATAGCGTACAGATCCGTGTGAACGTTTGGGATTTTATGCTCATGTTTGGCACGATGCACCAGACTGAACCTGAAAGTGTGGAAATTAGAAACTTTCAAGGAGTTTACTTGAGTCCGCAACAGGCTAAGGCTCTACTTGGAGTACTCCAACAAAACATCGGACAATACGAAAATGCTTTCGGAGAAATCAATCTCGACCCTAATGCAGCCCAGGCGGGTGCAGTGCAGTAGGTTCTCGAGAGAGGTTGGACGAATAAAAAATGTGTCAAATTGAGGCTTAGTTCTTGCACTCACACTTGTCATTTTGTACTGTGCCCCTGATAGAATCAAGAGTTCGTGTATCGGTAACGATAGGACATTGGGAGGATTTATGGATATTGCGGAGAAGGTAAAAGAAATAATCTGCGAACAACTTAGCGTAGAAGAATCGGAAGTCACCGATGATGCTTCTTTCGTTGAGACGTTGAATGCTGATTCACTCGATATTGTCGAGTTGATTATGGCGTTTGAGGAAGCTTTCGATATTGAGATTCCTGATGAGCAAGCTGAAAAAATTAGAAGCGTAGGAGATGCTATTGCCTACGTAACAGAAAACAAGTAGAGAACGCCTACCAATCTAACGAGGGAAAATCTAACGTGTCACGCAGAGTAGTGGTTACCGGAGTCGGTTTGGTATCGCCAGTTGGTATCGGAACAGAAGAAACCTGGCAAGCGTTATGCGCTGGCACCAGTGGTATAGCTCCGATCACTCATTTCGATGCCGAGCAGTTTGCATCACGCTTCGCTGGTGAGGTCAAAAATTTTGATCCTCTGGAGTACGTCGACAAGAAAGAGTTGAAGAAGATGGGGCGATTCATCTTCTTTGCCATCGCAGGGGCAGAGTTTGCTATGCGAGCTGCGGAGCTTAAACTAGAGCCGGCCTTTGCGGAGCGAGCGGGAGTTTATATTGGCAGCGGCATTGGCGGATTCGACGTAATTGAGCGTGAACACCGCAATTTGCTCTCCGGTGGCCCACGGCGTATTTCCCCATTCTTTATTCCAGCCAGCATTGTCAATCTTGCTTCAGGACATGTTTCGATTCGCACTGGCGCTAAAGGGCCAAACTCGGCTACGGCAACGGCTTGTACGACGGGAGCACACGCGGTTGGTGACTCATTTCGTCTGATTGCTCGCGGTGATGCCGATGTGATGATCTGTGGAGGTGCGGAAGCTGCGATTACTCCTATGGGAGTTGGCGGTTTTGCTTCCATGAGGGCTCTGTCAACGCGCAACGAGAACCCCGAGCATGCTAGTCGTCCATGGGACAAACACCGCGATGGGTTTGTTGTGGGAGAAGGGGCAGGCATATTGATTCTTGAAGAATATGAGTTTGCCCGCCGCCGTGGTGCACCGATTGTTGCCGAACTTGTTGGTTACGGCATGAGTGGAGATTCCTACCACATCACCTCACCGCCTGACGATGGAGATGGAGCCTGTCGTGTCATGCGAAATGCCATAGATGATGCCGGGATTTCTCCACAAGACATCGCTTACATCAATGCCCATGGAACTTCGACACCAGTTGGGGACCGTATTGAATCGGAGGGAATAAAGAAGACATTTGGAGAGCATGCTTACAAGTTAGCTGTTAGTTCAACGAAATCTATGACCGGTCATTTATTGGGGGGCGCTGGTGGCTTGGAAGCGGGGATTGTAGTGTTGGCATTGCGTGATCAAGTTGTGCCGCCAACGATCAACTATGAAACACCTGACCCTGAATGTGATCTTGATTATGTTCCCAATCAAGCCAGGTCACTTGACATGGAATATGTACTCACAAATTCGTTTGGTTTCGGTGGAACCAACGGAGCTTTAGTCTTCAGGCGCTACATCGAAACATAGATTGGTAGCCATCAGTTCGGTGATGTAGCGTTTAGTCATGAATATTTTTGTCTGCCTTAAGCAAACTCCTGCGCGTGACTCTGTGATTCGTTTTGCCGACCACGGAAAACGGATAGATGAATCTGGTCTCACTTATGAATTGAATGAACCAGATGCTTTTGCTCTTGAAGAGGGTATTCGTCTCAAAGAAGAAAACGGCGGTAAAGTTGTTGTTGTTTCAGTGGGTCCGGAGCGTGCCATAGCGGTGATTCGAGAAGCGCTTGCTAAAGGTGCAGACCGCGGAATTTTGATTGAGAACGACGAGTCCTTTCAGGTGGATGCATTTGCGATAGCCAAGGCACTTGCTGCTGTCCTTTCCGAGGAATCGCCTGATATCGTTTTAACTGGTTTACAAGCTGACGATCTAGGTTTTGGCCAAACGGGCGTAATTCTTGCCGAATTACTAAATTTGCCACATGCCAGTATTGTCGTAAAAATTGTTGAGATCTCTGATGGAAGTATTCGGGTTAGGAAAGAATTAGAGTCGGGGTGGTTTCAGAATATAGACATGCCCCTGCCGGCTTTACTCACAATTCAATCTGGCACTAATAAACCTCGTTATGCGACCCTGATGGGCATCAAAAAAGCCAAAACAAAACCCGTAGAATACTACTCAATACGGGATCTTGGTGTTGAACCTTTGAGAAGTCAAACCATCGAGAATTTTTATGCGCCACCCAAGACAAAGGAGACTCAATTTTTTGAAGGTTCGAGTCGTGAAGCTGCAGACAAACTCGCCGAAAAACTTAAATTCGAGGCACGGATACTATGAGTGTTCTGGTCGTCGCTGAGCACCACGGTGGTAAGTGGCACAAAATGTCCTGGGATACACTCGTAGCAGGACAAACTGTTGCCGCTCTGCTCAAAACAGAGTTATCGGCGCTTATTTTAGGGGCACAGATTGAGCCACTTGCCGCAGAGTTGGCGACTCATCGCGTGGATCGTGTTTTTGTTGCCGAACATGAGTTACTATCTGAGTATTCTTCTGACGGTTATACCATAGCTATTCAACAGGTCATTGGGAGAGTATCGCCAGATCTCATCTTGTTTCCACATAGCTATTTTGTCCGAGATTATGGTCCCAAGCTAGCTGCACGTCTAAATCGGTCTTTTCTAAACGATGTTATTGATATCAATGTCAAAGAAAATTGCATAAGATTCACTAGGCAGCTTTTCCAGGGGAAAATAAATGCTGATGTGACCTTTAGTGATGATTTGCCTCATTTCATTTCAATCCAATCGGGCGCTTACCGTGGTGATACTCTCGAACCCACAGGTAATTTTGCCCCTGTCGAAAAAATTGATGTCACTATTGATCCAACAGATATTCGAACTCGATACGGCGAATGGTTTCGTGAATCGAAAAGTAAGGTGGATCTTTCTTCGGCTGAAATCATTGTCTCAGTGGGCCGTGGCATTAAAGACCCCAAACATATTCCGATCGCTAAAGGGCTTGCTGAAGCATTAGGTGGTGAACTGGCCGCTTCGAGACCAGTCTGTGATAACGGTTGGTTGCCTCTAGAACGTCAAGTTGGCAGTTCGGGACAAACTGTTTCACCGAAGTTATATCTTGCAATTGGAATCTCGGGTGCTATCCAGCATGTCGTTGGTATGAAAGGGGCAGAGAAAATTGCCGCGATCAACCAAGACGCCGGTGCCCCTATTTTCGAAATTGCTGATTACGGTATTATTGGCGATCTGTTTGAGGTAGTTCCTGCTCTAACTGAAGCGATCCTTGCTATCAAGGAGGACTAATTCACGGGTTCCAAATGACGGTATCCTCCTCCGCATCTGATGGCTAGTTTTTTGCGGCTTCCGTGCCAGCATATTTTCTCCGGAAACGTTCAACGCGTCCGGCCGTGTCGACCAACTTCTGCTTGCCAGTGAAGAAAGGGTGACACGAAGAGCAGATTTCTATATGAATGTCCCCCTTGTGGGTGGAACGCGTCTGGAAACTGCTGCCGCACGCACAGTTTACAGTTACTGACTCGTATCCAGGGTGAATGTCCGTTTTCATAACCTTATTCTCGTCTTGAGTGTAACACGACCCTGTAGAGGGTCTTGAGTTTTCACGTGCTTGGGAAGGAGTAGTAGAAAAATCATATAATCAAAACATAATTATTTTTGGTTTCTTTCCGTGCAAATTTCCTTTAAACGTGTTTAGTTAGTAGTAGTAACTTTGATGGATATATGGGCATTTCGTCTAAATGGTGGGAAAAAGTTGCTCGGCGTGACCGACGGCTAACGGAGGCATTGAGGGCTTGGTCCCCTCCCCGAGTGGTACATTTGTGGATGGTAAGTTCTTCGCGCGGAGGTGACGGTTGGTTGTGGGGGTTACTTGGCGCAGGTGTACTGTGGGCAGGGGGCGAACGACGTTATCAGGTTTTGCTCACAACAGCCGTGGCTGTTGTGGTAGCTATCGCTATCTTTAGTTTGATCAAGCGCATAGCAGTTCGTAGTAGGCCGTGTGAGCTGTTTCCTTTCTCCTCATTCCAGAAAATTCCGCCTGACCGCTTTTCTTTCCCTTCTGGTCACTCAGTAACTGCTTTTGCTGTTACGGTTCCGCTCGGACTGTTTTACCCCTCTTATATGATCTGGCTAATGCTGTGTGCGACCAGTGTAGCGACCTCTCGGGTTGTTCTAGGCATGCACTTTGTTAGTGATGTAGTGGCTGGGTCGGTGATGGGTGCCGGGATTGGCTATATGGCCTATTCTCTGGTTAGTTAATCCTCTTATGGGAGCTACGTTAATGATTTCCATGAGTCAGTGCGATATCGCGCAAAAAAATCGTCCTGGGGGTATACCCACCCGTCGCCTAGGACGTACCAATGAACAAGTTTCAATTTTATGCCTAGGTGGCGCACATCTTGGGCGTGCCGGTGAATGGGACAAGCAAGAAGCCGTACGCATTGCACACACGGCGATAGACAATGGTGTAACTTTTTTTGACAATGCTTGGGCGTATTTGGATGGTTGGGCGGAAGAGTGTATGGGTCTTGCTCTAGACAGAGGTTGGCGCAAGAAAGTTTTCTTAATGACCAAAAACTCAGGACGCGATTATGGTCTTGCAAAAAAATGCCTCGACGATAGTCTGCGACGGCTTCGCACCGACTACATAGATTTGTGGCAGTTTCACGAGATCAACTATGACAACGACCCAGAATGGGTGTTTGAGAAGGGTGGCCTCAAATTTGCTCTCGAAGCACAGAAGGCAGGCAAGATTCGGTTTATCGGCTTTACTGGCCACAAAGACCCCCGCATACATCAAAAGATGCTCAATAAGGGTTTTGAGTGGGCGACAGCTCAGATGCCCATAAATGTGATGGACTATTTTTATCGTAGTTTTCAGCGGGATGTTCTTCCTCTTTGCTTGAGTGGAGATGTTGGTGTTCTAGGTATGAAGTCACTGGGAGGAGGAGTAACCCAGGCAAAAATTCCATTAGACACTACATTAACGGCTGAGCAATGTGTTCGTTACGCACTTAGCCAACCAATATCGACTCTTGTGCGTGGGTATACCAAAATAGAGCAGCTGGAGGCTGACATTAGCATTGCCCAGGATTTCGCTCCACTCAGCCTAGATCAGCAGCGAGATATTTTAGCCATTGCTGAAACTGATGCCGGAGATGGCAGACACGAACATTTCAAATCGACACGCCGATTCGATAACCCCATCTATCGTGAGATGCATGGTCTCCCGGTTACTGGAGACTCTCTGTAGAGTAGAATTGAAATACTCTTCTGGTTATACCGTTAACCATTACTGAACACCTACGCTCACAATTCAATTTTTTTCTTCGCGATAACTCTTTAGAATTTCATCGAGAATATTGTAGTCCGGCAAGGAATCACTGTCTTTTTAATCTGGCCTAAGTTCGGCTGAAGGAGGTTTCGAGAAAGCAGACTCCGGTTGGTAAGAAGGGTTCTTTCGGTGTAGCTTGGCCCCGGACTCTTGTAACCAAGTATGAATTTTACGACCCATTTTGATGGTACGATCGGGCATTTTCTCGGCGAGGTTGATAGTCTCTCCCTGATCGATGGCGAGATCATAGAGTTCAACACTTGGTGGATCGTAGTTCTCTATCAATTTGTATTTTCCCGACCTAATAGCTGAACCTGGCCGTTTCGCTTGGGGGCTGTAGTGTGGGTAATACCAGAAAAGATCTCGCGGTGACCATGCTGAAGGATCTGTAAACAAAGAAACGAGACTGTGACCGTCAAGTTGTTTACCCGGTTGTGATTTCTCTCCTGCAAGTTCCGTAATTGTTGGGTACAAATCCGTTCCTATTACTGGTATGTCTGTGACGCTCCCTTTGTTGATCACACCTGGATACCATAAGACCAACGGAACGCGGATTCCTCCCTCGTAAAGATACCCTTTCCCCGCTCGTAGTGGTCGGTTGTTTGTGACTTGCGACTCACCACCGTTGTCAGAGCTAAAAATAACGATCGTCTTCTTGTCAATCTTAAGACGCTCGAGTGCTTCCATGATACGGCCGACGCTGTTGTCCACAGTTTCGATCATCGCGGCGTAACCCGCATTGAATTGTGAGTCATCGATTTTCAATTTCTCTTTATACTTGTCGATCAAAGTTTTTGGAGCTTCAATTGGCGTGTGGACGGCATAGTGTGTCAAGTAAAGGAAAAATTGCCGATTGTGGTGAGCATCCATGAAACGGATTGCTTCATCAGTTAACCTGTCTGTGAGATATTCGCCTTCTTTGCCCCCCACTAGGTTTTTGACGACTGGGTTCCAGGGATATCTTGTGGTTCGGTAGGGAAAAAAATATGACGCCGGCATGCCCTGCGTGTAACCCGCAACATTAACATCAAAGCCGTGATCGAGAGGCCAATAACCCTCAGCTCCAAGATGCCATTTCCCGATGCTTGCCGATACATAACCAGCTGATTTAAGAGCTCGAGCAAGCGAGATCTCTTCAAGTGGCAATTGCATGTGATCTTCTGGAGGGATAATACGTCCGTGCGTGGGGTAGCGATGACGTCCGATAGCTGTTATGTGACCGGTAAACCCCACTCGCGCCGTGGATTTTCCTGTCATCAAGCTTGCTCGACTTGGTGAGCAGACTGGGCAAGGTGAATATGCGCTTGTGAAACGAATTCCTTCGCTGGCCAGTTGGTCAATATGAGGGGTTTCGTAAAACGTACTACCCTGATAACCCACGTCGCTCCATCCAAGATCATCCACATAGAACAGGATGATGTTCGGTGGTGCTTCCGCTAACAATGGAATGCGCAAAATGTGAATTAGAATCAGAGCAGTAAGCCGTAGAGTTATCACAAAAGAGCCATGTGAGTTTGTAAACATCTTAGTTACAATACACCAAATCATATTGAGTCTGATTTTGTCACTCGAGTAGTACGCAAGGTTTGTCTTTGTTGCGTGAGTCAAATGTTCAGACTGATTGACTGATAGAATATCCTAATCTGGAAGCTAGGCTTAGCCGGTGCTGGGCTCGGACTTCAAATCCGATGTTTGCTGTTTCACGGCAAGGGTGGGTTCGACTCCCACTAGCTTCCGCCAAAGTTTTTTGCGTAATTTTTCTGAGACGACTTTTACTTCAGCAAGTTGCGATATCTGAAGCCCAGTTTCGGTTTGTACGATACCATTCTGTGGACTGCTCTAGGCCGCGTTCGTATGTAGTTTTGGGTGCCCAGTTCAACAAACGAGAAGCCTTGGATATGTCTGCCCAGGTAACATTTACGTCGGCGCGATGAGCTGGCCGATAGTCAATCTGAGCTTTCCGGCCAACGAGATCTTCTATCCGTGTGATTATCTCGTTGATTGATACTGGTCGATTGGAACCAAGATTAACGATTTCATAACCTGTATTTTTTAGAGCTGCCACGGTTCCGAGTGCAATATCGTCAACAAAAGTGAAGTCCCGCAGTTGAGTTCCATCCCCATATACAATTACTGGTTCTCCTTCGTTGATCCATTTGACAAACCGAAAAATACTCATATCTGGCCGCCCAGCTGGGCCGTAAACTGTGAAATAACGAAGGATGGTAAGGTCCAAACCATGGAGATGATGATAGGTGTAACATAACGCTTCAGCAGCTTTCTTTGAAGCGGCGTACGGGGAAAGCGGCATATTTGTGTCAGTCGCCTCGTGACACGGTTTAGAATTTTCAGTGCCATATAGAGTTGATGTAGACGCAAAAACAAATTTTCCACAATTCGTTTGCCGGCAGAACTCCAGCAAGTTAAGTGTTCCGATGGCATTCGTCTCGAAGTAAGACCAAGGATCTTTGACACTGTTACGAACGCCCGCTCTGGCGGCAAGGTGAAGAACTGCGGAAATTGGTTCACGTGCCGAAAAAGTTTGGGTCATTGCAGTCCGATCACAGATGTCACACTCGTAAAAAGAAAAACTACTGTACTTTTTTAGCTCTTCGAGTCTGTAATATTTAAGACGCACGTCATATGATTTGTTGAGATTGTCGAGGCCAATTACGGTATGTCCTTGACATAGGAGAAGATCTGCTACTTTGGAGCCGATAAATCCCGCAATACCGGAAATTAGATAAAGTGACATATGTATGACCGATGTTACAAACTAACACAGACGAGCCAATCCATTGCAAGATGCTTGCAGTATGGCCATCGTTTTCTGACTAACAACTTCACGTAACAATAAGCGGGGAATTCTAGTAGTTTTAACCAGTCTTGGCCGCTTTAGAAAAGTCTCTCAAACTGCTTTTGGATGTGGATTTTGTTTGGTTTAGAAATTCAGGGCCGTGTTTTCGGCAGGAGAAGCGTTCTTCTTGGGTTGTAGCGACTATCTCTCCATCTCGGACTAGACAATCAGCCGAATATTGAGAATAGGTAGAGATTCCAAGAATATCCAAGAGTAACCTGGAGAGCAGTTCTAACATGTGTTCTACTCGTCGCGAACCATCTTCGTCCATGATGTACGTTGGTTGTTCACGGAAAGCTGGTGTAAATTATTGACACCGAGTGTTGGCCTTCAAGACACACTCAGTCTTGGAACGATATACAATACGTTGAGTCCCTAGAGTTTGCCAAGGTCCTTAGCAATTTGAACTGGAGAGTCACACAGGAGCGCTTTTCAGGTGTCTCCTAATAATGACTGGACGGCGGTAACCGACAGGAAAAGAACTCTGGTAATGCACGAAGTACTGAGAATCTTTATGTGGGGCGGTAGCTCAGTTGGTAGAGCAACGGCCTTTTAAGCCGTGGGTCCTGGGTTCAAATCCCAGCCGCCTCACCATTATGACTCAATCTGTTGAGGGTATTAATTAACAGATATCCGTGGCCTTCGTCTGTTTAGTAAATCCATTCACAAGGTTGATCAATGGCACACGCTAGTACTCGTAACCCTTCAGGTTTGTGCTGCCGAGTCCATTCCACACCGTTTACGAACAATGCTGTAGCCCAGATCTCGCTCGCAAGAGTGGTTGGTGCCGTGACTGAAACAGACAGCATTCCCGTTACTGGGTTGCCGGTGTGTGGACTCATGAGGTGGCTATAGCTCGTATCGTCGACCTCAAAGAACTTCTCATACGACCCCGATGTTGAGAGTGATTCTTGTATCAGATACAGTTGTTGTACCGGTTTTGCCCCTTCCTTTTGACTTCGGATATTCACTTGCCATCCTCGCTCATCGGATGGTGGAGCATGGCCTGCATATAGGCTACTGCTTCCACCGCTTATGAAGAACCGTTTCAAGCCTGCCTCTCGCAAAACGGATACCATGCGATCAACGGCGTAACCTTTACCCATAGCCCCGGGGTCGAGCTCAACTCCTTTGCGCAGAAACCGAACAGTTTCCCGGAGTCGATCTAGTTCTACGAACCGATAGCCAACCACTGAGAGTGCTCGAGTTATTTCACTGGTGCTGGGAACACGCCCTGAATCACGAGAAAAGCCCCAAATGTGCATTAGTGGCCCTACCGTGATGTCGAAACCCCCTCCGCTGAGACGACTGTAGTTGAGACACTTTTCTAGTAGGTCTCCCATTGGTTTTGTGATTTTCCAAGGACCGTCAGCAGCATTTTGATTGATTAAACTTAGTTCACTTCCGTGATGATAGTGGTTTAGCATCAGGTCTGCATTGCGAACTTCTTCAAATGCTGATGCAACGGCAGAAGCAACGAAGCCACGTTTTTTTCCGTAAGCGGCTATTGTAAATTGAGTCCCCATTGCAGAGAACGAAGCTTCATAACGCTCAAGACTGGGCAGTTTTTCAGCAGCAGCCACAGAAAATAAAGCTTTCAAGCCGAAAATGGCACCAAACAGCCAGCTTAAGGTCTTACGGCGTTTAGAAATCCGACCAAGGAGGGTGTTGATACGCTCAACATTGTCCGTGCCACGGTCAAATCGAAACTGCAGCTGTGGAATTCGACGTAGCGGTAGTCGCTCCGAAAGTGTTGCACGAAAGAAGCCGCTGGCGCGATTCAATGCCGATTCTAATACCGCGATAGGGGTATCTTCACTGGAAGCTACGAAGTGTACCTTTGCTTGACCTAAATCACGTGACAGATCCACTCTTGTCACAGTAACTACTTCAAATCTCGGGTCTGCCAAGTCCCCGGAGAAAATTTCACTTAGCTCCCTGTGTATCTGATCAGCTATTCGTTCCGTCCGTCCTGTTCTACTATTCACTCCACGGTCTTCCTCATATCGTCCGGTGACACGATAGACCTAAGTCAGAATTTCCTGTGCTACCTTTTCGGTTTCGAAAGCTTCGATGATATCGCCCTTCTTGATGTCGTTGTAGTTTTCGAGCCCAACTCCACACTCTTGCCCCGAGCGAACCTCGGCGGATTCATCTTTGAAACGTCTCAGAGAGGCTACACGGCCTGTGTATACAACGATGTTGTCGCGCAGTAACCGCACTTCGCTTTTGCGTGTGATGCGGCCCTCTTCGACTCGGGAACCACCGATGGTCCCCACTTTTGAAATGTGAAATATTTCCAACACTTCTACTCGCCCATGGGAAGTTTCTTTGGTGATTGGTTCCAGAAGCCCCGCCATGGCGCGTTTAATCTCGTCGACTAATTCGTAAATGACCGTGTAGAGTCGAATGTCGACCTTCTCCTGGTCCGCAATAGTCGAAGCCGTACGTTCGGGACGTACGTTGAATCCTACTATGATCGCATTCGCCGCAGTTGCCAATAGTACGTCGGATTTGGAAATCGCTCCTACACCAGCACGAATGATTCGCACTCGCACCTGGTCAGTCGAAATTTTCTCCAGGGTGTCACTCAGTACTTCCACAGATCCTTGCACGTCAGTTTTGAGCAAGAGCGGTAACTCCTCTGCTTCACCTGTTCGGAGTTGTTCTTGAAACTGGTCAAGGGAGAGCCGTGTACTCTTTGCCATGGCTTGTTCACGGGCTTTGTTTTCTCTAAATTCGACAATTTTCTTAGCCTTTTCTGTATCCGTAACCACTTGGAATGAATCACCCGGTTCAGGGGTTCCGTCAAGACCCAATACGACTACTGCTGAGGAAGGAGGAGCTTCCTTAAGTTTTAGTCCGTGGTCATCAACTAATGCTCGTACTTTTCCAAATACTGACCCGACAACGAAGTAGTCGCTTACACGTAGAGTGCCATTCTGTACGAGTACAGTTGCTACCGGTCCCTGGCCACGTTCAAGTTTAGCTTCAAGCACGGTGCCCACCGCTGGCCGGGAGGGGTTTGCCTTGAGTTCCTTGAGATCAGATACCAATAGCACCATCTCGAGCAGTTGGGCTAAGTTTTCTTTTGTTTGAGCTGAAACTGAGACCATTACCGTATCGCCACCCCACTCTTCTGGTAATAAGCCCCTATCTGCTAGTTGTTGTTTAACGCGATCTGGCTCTGCTCCAGCCTTATCTATTTTGTTGATTGCAACTACTATTGGGACATCAGCGGATTTCGCATGATCGATTGCTTCAACCGTTTGCGGCATGACTCCATCATCTGCAGCGACGACTAAGATGACAATGTCAGTAATGCTAGCTCCACGTGCGCGCATGCTGGTAAATGCTTCATGACCTGGAGTGTCGACAAATGCAATTTTACGGTCTCCGGTCGAAACCTGATATGCTCCGATCGCTTGCGTAATACCACCTGCTTCTCGTTCTGCAACGTTAGTTTCCCTGATTGCATCCAACAAAGAAGTCTTGCCGTGGTCTACATGTCCCATGACGGTTACTACGGGGGCTCGCGGTGTTAGGTTACTGGCTTCTTGACCTGAGTCAACTTCTTGCAGTGCTTCTTCTTCGAATGTGACTTCTGTTGCTGTGGCTCCAAAGTGTTTAGAAAGATCCTTGATGGTATCGCTATCCAGTGTTTGATTAATTGTGGCGAACAATCCTCGGTCAACTAAGGTTTTAATCACTATATTGGCTTTAATACCAAGTTTTTCCGCTAACTCCTTGAGAGTCATTCCCTCGCTGATGGTGATTTCCGTGTTTACGGCTACTGGAGGTACCTGAGCAGCTTTGGAAGCTTGTCGTCTCAGCAGTTTTTCTTCTCGTTCTGCCTCACGGTCACGTGTCTGTGTTTGTCGAGGGCTGGGCCGTGGTCCTCTGCGCTGGTCGAATCCAGGTCTCGGCACACCTGGTATGAATCCAGGTCTCGGCACACCTGACGTGAACCCAGGTCGGCTGACTGGATGCGTTGGTCTCGACATTCGCGATTGGGTGCTACCGCTAGGCCTCGATGTCGGCATTCCAGGGACAGCGCCGAGTTTCTTGGGGCGTTGGTAAATGGGCTTTCCAGGCACTACCATGGGTCGTGCTGGCGCTTTGCCTGCAGGTCGTGCTGGTGCTGCTTTGCCTGCCGCTTGTTTGCTTGGCTTTGGAGGAGCTGCTGGCGGTTTTTTTTCAGTTCTGTACGTGGGAATGCGAACAGAAACCGGTGTGCGTTCCGATAAGGCTTCTGGACGATTTGTCGGCTGGCCTGCTGTGGGGTTATCAGTCCGAGGTGTTGACCTCAGTGGTTCTTCAGCTTTCTCTACCAATTTAGTGGAAGGTGTAGTTGGGCTAGAACTCTGCTCTGCTGAATGCTTAGGAACATCTTTGGGCGGTGAATCAATTGGTTTAGAGCTGGATCCCTTTTCTTCTTTCAACGGTGGGCGCAATGCTTGTACTGGAGGCCGCAATGGTGATCGACCGCCCGTGGCTGGAGTCATGGAGCGAATACTAGGAAGACGTTTTCCGGTCGTGCTAACTGCTGGGCGTGTCTGTTTCGGTCGAGGAGCTTCTGGTATTGGAAGATCTAACTCAACGGGGGTGGGCTCAGGATCTGATATGTCTGATTGTGAAGATCCAAACCAGGCTCGGATCTTAACTGCAACTTCGGAATCTACCGAACTAGAATGGGTTTTGGCCTCATCGACCCCCACTTCTGGCAATACCGCCAGAATTTCGCTGGCCTTCACTTCCAGCTCCCGGGCCAATTCGTTGATTCGGATTTTGGGTGTCCGCGTCAAAACTGCGATTACTCCTCTGCGCTATTTAATTCATCGCTGATCTCCTCAGCCGAAGGCGCATCTTCGGCTGGTGACTTCTCATCTGTTCCTTTGTCGGACCAGTCTTCAGTATCGGAGGTGGTTTGGAGATCATCCAGTTCAGGAACCTCCAAAGCGAGCAACTTGTCCATGTTATCAGAGTCGCGATCTGAATCTATCTCAAAAGGGTCATCTTTATCGTCACTACCCTCTACTGGCAACCCCGGCATCACTGAGGTTTCGGCGATGGCCAAAGGTGGTTGCAGGACTGGCGTTGATGACTCCGAGACGGTGGGCACTAGATCAATAGTGGGCTCTGAGTTGAAGAGAGTGGTTGCCGGCTCGTTCTCTGCTACTTCTGCAAGCTGGACTGCCTCCTCAAATTGCAAGTAGAAGCTGTTGACCGCCACCTGGATTTTTTCGACCATTTTCGGTCCTATACCCTTGATTTCTAACAGCTGTTCGGGTGTCATATCAGCTAATTTTTCGACGGTCTCTGTTCCGGACTCTACCACGCGGTCGACTGATTTTTGGCTCAGTCCGTGTTCTAGCAAAGTAGTGAGCGGCACACCTGAAGGAACAATGGCCTCCATTGCCGTCTCTGCTTCCTGCCGCTTCTCTTCTTCGCTCTTGATGTCAATGCGCCAGCCCATCAGCCTTGCAGCCAGTCGAACATTTTGCCCACGTTTCCCGATGGCGAGGGAGAGTTGAGTATCCTCAACAATCGCCTCAAGATGTTTTTCGATTGGATCTAGAATTGCTACACGGCCAACCAGTGCTGGGCTTAGGCCGCGCATCACCATTTCCACTGGGTCATCGGAAAACTCGATGATGTCTATTTTTTCTCCTCGTAACTCGCGAATAATCGACTGTACGCGCATGCCTTTCATGCCTACGCATGCTCCAACGGCATCCACGTCACGGTCGCGAGACCTAACAGCGATTTTAGTCCTTTCACCCGCTTCTCTTGCACAGGCTTGTATCTGCACGGTTCCATCGTAGATCTCTGGAACTTCCTGTTCAAAAAGAGTTTTAACGAGAGCTTCGTCTGCTCGTGAGACTATCATTGCTGGTCCACGGCCTGCCTTTTCAATTCCTTTTATGACCACGCGAACTCGGTCACCCGGCGAAAAACTCTCCAGTCGTGATTGTTCGCGCCGAGGCAGTCGTGCTTCAGTCCGGCCTATGTCAACTATTAGATCGGGCCCTTCAATTCGTTTGATTGTGCAATTTACGATTTCTCCCAATCGCTCAGAATACTCGCTAACAATCGTTTCGCGTTCGGCTTCGCGGATCTTTTGCGAGATCACCTGCTTTGCCAGTTGAGCTGAGATTCTCCCTAACCCCTCTGTCGGTTTGGCGTAACGGATCACGCTGCCCAACTCAGCAGTGCTATCTTTGCGACGAGCTTCGGTTAAACCAACTTCTTTCATAGGGTTAGAGACTAAATCAGTGACTGTTTTAAGTGCATATACTTGCAACTGTCCACTTTTCGGGTCGACCTCAGCAACCAGATCTTCAGTTGTGTGGTAGTACTTCCTCGCCGCGACCACGATTGCATCCTTGATCGCATCGATCACTACCTGGGAGTCTATACCCTTTGCTTGGCTTAATGCCTCAATGTTGTTGAAGAGATTTTCCATAGTAGCCTCAAGTATTCAAGCACTTACAACTCGACGACCAATCTCGCGTTCTCTATATCGTCAAATGCCACGTGAATCATTTTATTTTCTTTGTTTTCACTCAACTCTAACGCAATTTTGTAGTCTATGAAACCACGTAGGCGCCCAGTAAATTGACGGCGACCATCACGGGCATGCCGTAACCGCAATCGTACCTTTTTTCCACTAAATCGCTTGTAGTCCTCTATTCTGATCAGTTTGCGATCAAGACCGGGTGAAGAAACTTCTAGAGTGTAGCTTCCCGAGACTACTTCTTCTACATCTAAAATCGTTCCAACTTGATTAGAAATCAGTTCGCAATCTGTATGAGAAATACCTCCAGGTTTGTCGATAAATATCTTAATCGCCCACCTACGTGGGTTCCCCTTGCACGCAACATCTACTACCTCTATATTCTCTGACGAGGCCACTCTCGTCGAGATCTTTCGCACTTGCTGACTAATACTGCTGTAGGGCACCGCCATTTTTCGGTTTGGCCCAAAATCAAAAAGTGAGCCGTTAGCCCACTTTTCTCGTTGCCGATTCTGTGCAGGCAATCTTCTATTCTAGAAGCCGGCCCTACAACGAAGCAAGCGACTGGGTGATCTGTTGCCAAAGGGTAACGTTTGCGAACCCATCGGAATGTCGATAGTTATTCCATGGTGTTACAGATACCAATGTTAATTGCAAAACGGGATTTCACATCCCAGGTTTCTGTATTGCGCCATTCGATTTTGTAACTCGCTGCATGCGAGTCTTCGCGGATTCGCCAGTTCGGACTCGATGGTATGATCGGTCGATTCCGTAGTGCAGGTTTTCTGTCTGTGATCTGGCGAATTAACCACGAACGTCCGCCATTCATACTTTCATAGAGTGCGAAAGGGTCAATTGCAGAAGAGCCGCGATCGATAACCATTAAACCATGTTCTTTGCTATCGAAATGAACATCCAAAACCGTGCCTGTGTGTTCATCGTTCTGTGATACCGAATGTCGTTGCCAACTCTCACCAGCGTTATAAGTGGACAGTAAAAGTGGCCGAGAAGAGGAATCGAATTGCTGTTGTTGTCCTGCAATCCAACCGTGGGTTTTATTTACGAATTGGATGTACTCGAAGGTGCTTCCAGGATAGCGATCGATTGGTTCGCGCCAATTTATTCCACCGTTTTCACTGATGAGTACAATTGAAGCAATGGTAGCTGAAACTGTACGCACATTTCCAATTACGAAGACACTCCTATCGATAGCCTCTATAGCCGTGAGCTCTAGAAACAACTTACAGGGTGTGACGATGGAACATGCTATTCCCGCATGGGCAAAGTAACTGTAAGTACAATCGAGTGAAACAAGTAGAGGATTGTCTTTATACACCAGTTCTGGGTAAGCAGCTTTAGAAGATTTTTCAGCCAAGGTTTTGATGGATGGTTGTGGCGGTAGTTTTTCGCCCACGACAAATTGGGCTTGTGTAGTTACGGGCATCACCGCGGTCATGAGAATGACAAACAACAAGTAGAGGGATGATGCCATTGACTTGCATTCGGGATGTTTAACAATTTTGAAAAAATGCATCTTCGGCTGGAAATCCAAGTCTGGTCCATTGTTGTGACACAAGTTGGTCTTGGCGATGTCTTCGAGCAGCACAACCCCATACGTCGATCAGTTCTATTTCGGTGATAATCATTTCTGGACTGCACCAATCGAGGCTAGCAGTTGTCATTCAACCTGGTAATTAGGCGCTTCCCGTGTAATCAAGACGTCGTGGACATGCGCCTCTCGCAGTCCCGCGGAAGACACACGCACGAAGCTTGTCTTCTCTTTCAGTTCCTTAATCGTTTTACTACCGCAGTAACCCATGCCCGCTTGGATACCACCTTTAAGTTGGTGCAGTAGCTCGCCGAGCATGCCTTTATAAGGAACGCGTCCTTCTACTCCTTCAGGCACAAGTTTTCCGAGTGAGGATTCTTGTGAGTAACGGTCCCGGCCACCTTCGGCCATTGCACCCAGTGATCCCATACCGCGGTAAGATTTGTAAGTGCGCCCTTGATAAAGAACCGTTTCGCCAGGACTCTCCTCCGTGCCAGCCAATAGACTACCAATCATCACGCAGTCTGCTCCCGCGGCTAGCGCCTTTGTAATGTCACCCGAATATTTAATTCCACCGTCAGAAATGATTGGAACTCCAGAACCTTGTGCCGCTCTTGCACACTCAGCGATAGCACTGATTTGTGGTACTCCTGCACCGGAAATGATACGCGTTGTACATATCGAACCAGGTCCAATGCCAACCTTGACGGCATCAACACCTCTGGAAATAAGGTCCTTAACGGCTTCACCCACGGCAACGTTACCAGCTATCAAGTCAATATCAGGGAAAGCTTTACGTAGAGCTCCAACAGCATCGTGAACACGACTAGTGTGAGCATGTGCTGTGTCAATTGCTAGAACATCAATATTTTTGGAAAAGAGTTCTTGAGCTCGTTCCAGAAAGTCACCTGTTGCACCCACTGCTGCTCCTACAAGTAATCTGCCACGTTCATCTTTGGCAGCATGTGGGTAGTCACGCTTTTTCTGAATGTCCTTGACGGTGATTAGGCCTTTGAGAAAGTAGTCTTCATCTACGACTAGCAACTTTTCAATACGATGCTGCTGAAGAATTTTTTCAGCCGCATCGAGAGTTGTACCGACAGGGGCGGTAACGAGATTTTTTTTTGTCATAACCTCGGATATTGTTAGCGTATGGCGACTTTCAAAACGCAAATCTCGGTTCGTCAGGATACCTACCAACTTCCCGTTTTCCGTAACTGGAACTCCCGAAATTTTATACCTTTCCATCAACGCCAATGCTTCATGAATTTTTGCCTGGGGCTCCATCGTGATTGGATCCACTATCATGCCACTTTCGCTACGTTTCACCCGGTCGACTTCCTCCGCTTGTCGTGCGATCGACATGTTGCGATGAACGAAGCCTAATCCTCCTTGACGAGCCAGGGCGATTGCCAATCGCGATTCTGTCACCGTGTCCATCGCCGCACTGACTATAGGTATATTGAGAGCAATTTGACGTGTCAGGTGAGTGTTGGTATTTGTATCGGATGGGAGTACTGTGCTATATGCGGGGAGCAGCAGAACGTCGTCGAAGGTTAGTGCTTCTGGGACGGGAGAGTTAAGCATACATAATGATAGGGGAGCATGAGATGGTGGCGCAAGCAAGCAGAGTAAAAGTCATATGCTTATTTGGGGTGGTCATGTGAAATGGAACCCAAGCCGGATTTCAGACAAGTTTCTAAAGTTGGCTCAGCGCTGGGATAAATTTCGGTGGGAAGCTAGAAAGGTTTAGAAACTGTGGTTTGTTGAAATAAATTCTCATAAGCATTAACCACACGTTCCCAATTGTATCTTTCACGTACACGCTGTACGGCGAGGCGGCTCATTTTTTTGTGTTCGACTTGGGGTAGAGCATCAATTTGTTCTATGAGTTGCGCCAGAGCCTGGAGATTATTTGGAAATGCCCAGCCGATATTGCCGGCGACTTCGAAGTTTTCTGGCGTGTTCAAGAACAACATTGACACTCCACGTCCCATAGCCTCAATTAAAGCTGGGTGGGTGCCCCCGACTTCAGTTGCATGAATGTACACTTTGCAGTGCGATTGGAGCTCATCGTAGCTGGTTCCATACAGGGAACCCGTGAATAGTATGCGCCTATCTGATGTTCGTTTCACCTCTTGGATGTAGTTAGCGGCATAAGGGGCATCTCCAACCATTACAAGCTTTTTATTTATGCCTGTAAGTTCAAAGGCTTTCACTACTAGCAAAGGATTATTTTCCGGTTCCATACGACTGACGTAGAGGAAATATTTTCCTGGTTCCAAATTGAGACGATCCAAAACCTTACGACTTGTGACTTGACTTGTATCAGCACCGTAGGCGATAAGGTGGCTTGTTGTAGCGTAGCGTTCTTCGTAATAGCGCTGAATCACCGTGGCATCGGTAATCAACTCGGTTGGCAAAAAAGTAGACAGCCTTTCGGAAAGCTTATACCAGACCCTTGCTACGGCCCCCCATTTTTTTCGTTTTCGTTCAATGCCATCAACATTGAGCACCGTCGGGATACCGATCAAGCGCGGTAAAAAGCTAAAGATTGCATTAGCTCCATTGCAATAGAGCAACACATCATAGCCATCGTGTCTTAGATGATGAGAAAGAACATGCAAAGTCGAAAGAAATGTGTGGGCTATTGTGTCGAAATATTTGTGTGAAATTGTCGGTAGAATTTTTAACTGGACACCTTTGTAGGTCGATTTTTCTATCTGGATGTTGTTAGCACGACAGTAAACGGTAACCTGGTGGCCACGTTTGACCAAGCGCGTTGAAAGTTGCTCGGCGAAGGTCTCGAACCCGCCGTAGTTAGCGGGTATACCGCGTGTACCCAGCAGGGCGACCCTCATAGAGAGAGTTTACGTTCGGAGGTGTCCTCTTCGTTGACGTGTAAATTATCGACGTCGGAGGATGGCTCAGTAGCTAGCTCCGGCACATCGGCGGGCTGGGAAACCGGCGAAAAGCGAAACCACTTCTGCATGTAAGCTTCATCGACTCGTTTGCGACCCTGGATTACTCGTCGTTTTGCCATCACGCGTGACCAGTCCTTAGCGAACAAATAGAAAGCCTTCAGTGACGAACGCTCTGCTATTAAACAGTAGGTTAGGATACCTATATCACGAATCAAAATGGGAAGAAAATTTCGCAGGTATACACCAGCCGTGATGTTCTTAGCGCGCATCAAAAAGCGATTTTTCACCGAGTGCATATTAATGTCGGGAGGAAGAAATCGCCGCATGCCGGGACGTAGCTTACGAACGTGGTATCCGAAGGCGATCGGTGTGTAGATGCATGTCCAGCCGTAAAGCTGAGCACGCCAAGCCACATCAGCATCTTCACGGTAGGCAAAAAAATCGGAATCAAAGAATTCTCCGTCCACTGAGATATCGTCGATCATTTCTCGACGGTAACAGGCAGCGGCGGCAGAAGCGCCAAAGACATATTCGTAGTTTCGGAAGTGACCATTGTCGGTCTCCAGGCAGCCTCGGTCATGATGCCGAAGCATGGGGTTGAAGTAAATACCAGTTGTATCAACAACCCTTTGATCTGGGATCTGGAAAGAAGCATCCATCATCAACAACTTGCCACAAACGGTGCCAAGCCTTGGATGCATATCGGCAACTTCCATGAGATGGGTGCAGAAATCGGGTAGAAGAAGAACGTCGGGGTTCAGGGTTAGGACCCAGGCCCCTCGCGACATTGAGATCGCCTGATTTTGTGCGCCTGCAAAACCTATATTCTCTTCGTTGTAAACAACTACACATCGGTTTTCGAAATGTTCCAGAATATCCGTTGTGCCATCAGTAGAGGCATTGTCCACCACGATCACTTCGAGATGAGGGTGTCTTTGCTCTAACACTGACTCCAGGCAGCGGCGTATAAACCGTCCGCTGTTGTAGGTGACTATTGTCACCGATAGTAGCTGCTTTTGTGACATTAACTCCGCTCGACTAGTGCTAAATAATGGAAAATCTATTGGCTGCCCATCCAATGCCAGAGTCTTCAGGCATGACTTGCATGTTGAAATCGCCTAAAACTTCTTCGCACTTCCTCCCGACGTTTAACTATCTCCGGCGTGCATGCTTACTCTACTTTACTGTCGTAAATCTCTACTTACAAGCGACCGTAAGACTTTCGCATAGGAATTTCTCTCGTTCTGGCTTCCCATTGTAAGTGACCAAAACCAACGACCTAAAACTCCTATTAGAATAACGAGAACTAACCACAAATGTACCCAGGTGGAGAAGTGTTTACCACTGAAACGTAACAGGTTACCATACCAAGCGACGTGTTGTAGTTCCAAGGTGGCTGACTTTAGCGAGTGAGCCCCTTCATGCCGCGCCATACAGCCTGGCACATATCGGATACGATGCCCGGCATTGTGCAAGCGTTGACATAAATCAACATCCTCGAACCACAAGGGTCGAAACTGCTCATCTAGCCCTCCAACGGCCTCTAGGACGTCACGTCGCAACATTAGAAAGGCCCCGGCTGGTTGCTCGACATCTTGTTCTTTAGTGTCGTCAAAACCCTTTAAGCGATAACAGCGGTTTACCGGGTTGGAAGGCCAAAGACGGTTCCATCCCAAGGTTTCAAACATAAATGTCATTGCTGTAGGAAGAGCGCGTATGTTGAATCCAAATTGCGTTCTGCCTTTCGAATCAAGCAGTCGACCTGCTGCTGCCCCTATCCCTGGCATAAGACATCGCGTGACAAGGTCGTCAATCGGTTTCACCAAGTACGCATCAGGGTTAAGCAAAAGAATGAATGGTTCATCTGATGCTGCTATGCCTTGATTTACTGCTGCAGCAAAACCTAGATTTTCTGAGTTACGGAAAAGTGTTGTTTCGGGGTGAACTTGCTCGATTACGGCACAAGTTTCATCGCTCGAGGCGTTGTCTATTACCACAGGTCTCGCGAGACCCTCTAAGGCGGTTAGACAAGATGCAATTTGCCGTTCCGAATTATAAGTTACGACGATTGCGACAACTTTTTGATTCATGGTAAGCACTCTGGCGTTGTGCCCCTGAATCGAAAATACCATTTCCAATACGTATCCCAATTAGTTACTTGTTGCACCTGGGCAATTTGGTTTTCAGTCGCAACAAGAGCAGAGGAAACACCGTTACCGTCAGATCTCAGAGTTGTCGAAGAAGCTCGCATACTACCGAATAAGCCGATTCCGCGCATCAAACCACGAAACCATGCTATTCCACGGCCACGAGAAATTGCCATCACTGCCCATAAAACCTGAGCAGTTGTGATAGCTCGAGCAAAATGCATCAGCATTGACAATGAGTAAAATTTTGCCAGTAGCAATATCTGATTGCAGGTCATCCACTCGATCATCTGATGACTCCATGTCCCTGTGGTTGCGCTACCGTGATGGTACGCCTTGGCGAGCGGAACGTAGACTCCAGGCAGCTTTTCGATCAATGCTCGAAGGCCAAGATCAACGTCTTCCAAGTAAGCAAAAAACCTCTCTTCGAACAGGCCTACTCGCTCAAAAAATGCTCGCCGAAAGATTGTTGCTGTTGCGGAAGGAAAATAAATTTTTCGTTCTATTTCGAACCATGGACCGTCTGATTTTCCGTGCCCAAGGCGCCAGGTCGTTCCTCCACAGCACATTGCATCCCCTACTCCGTCGATGAGATTACGGTCGGCACAGGCGAGAGTTTTCCCAGTGGCGAACCAGATGTTGTTGTCTTCCAATTTAGACATCAGCGTGGTTAGCCAATCATCTGCAAGTTCTATATCGTTGTTGACTACAGCAATAAATTCACCATGCGAGGCCTTAATTCCAAGGTTGAAGGCCTTACTTACGCCAACGTTTGCACCCAGTGGTATAACATGGGCTCCCCACTCACGAGCTACTTCTACTGAACTATCGGTTGATCCGTTGTCTACAACTATCGTCTCTAGTTTGAATTTTTGTGGGCAATACTGCTTCTTAATTGTCGCAAGTAGTCGCATCAGCAACTCCTGACGATTCAAATTAGGAATGACTATAGAAACTGTCATCTCACGTTCCGTGTAGTGATCCAGGTGTAGCAGGAAGCAGAATGACACACCTGAGAAGAAAAGGAAACGTCACTTGTTAGAAGCTTCATCGTTTAACAAATGCATCTGCTGCAATCGGTTCTGTGTGGTGGAGCTGCTCGACCAAACTGGTGTACTTGAGTAATGCGCTTTTCGACAGCAATGCGTGTGACATCTCCAATGATAAGTCGGTTGAATAGACGTCGGAATGTTTGGAATAGGAGTAAGTTTGGTAGCGTGGTTCAGTATTCTCTAATATTTCCAGCAGAGCATCCCAATAGCTGATTTTTTTGAACCAGCGACGTACTTCAGCCACTTCACGCGGTAAGTGCACATTTCCACGTCGTCCCCGAAAGGTGACCAAATAACAGAGTGAAGCTTCGAATGGTCGCCCAGGTTGTATATCTGGAAATCTGTCTAGCAAATCTATTAATTCCTTCTCTGTGGTATTCAACGGGCTCCACCGATATCGCGATTGACCGCTCACGAAAGTCCCGTGGGTAAGAATCTCTTGGATGCGAACCGGATCTTTGCCGGTTAGCCCTAGGATGAGTTCGATTAGTTCCGGTGGTGTCATTATCAGTTTTGTGACGGGACTCATACTGACATATCCAGCGGATTCTGAACTAACTTTGGCTGTGATTTTATTTGGAAGAGACAATATTCAATCTCACACTACCGCTTAGATGCTATCTAATATTAAAGCCTTATTTTATAGAGAGTGTTTTTGGAGCGTAGCACTTAAGCCTATTTCGAAGCCAATTAAACGTATTTCAAGGTGAGGAGCCATATCCTTCAGCTAGGAGCAGTTATCATATAGTTCCATGCCTGGAGCCAAAAAACCTATCGCCGTAGTGTTGCTTAGTGGTGGGATGGATAGTTGCGTGACGGCGACTTTGGCTGCTCGTCATTACCGTCTGGCCTTGTTGCATTCTAGTTACGGGCAGCGTACAGAAGCCCGTGAGTATTGTGCTTTTGAAGAAATCGCAAGTCGCCTCAAGGCTGAATTAAAGTTGCGAATTAACCAAAACTACATGACCGCTATTGGGGGTTCAGCTCTGACTGACCAGTCCATCGAAGTACCTCTTGCTAGTCCACTAACGGGCACAGACGGCGTTATCCCAGTCACATATGTTCCGTTTCGCAATGCTCATTTTCTTGCAGCAGCAACTTCTTGGGCTGAGGTGATTGGTGCACGCAAGATTTTCATCGGAGCTGTGGAACAGGACAGTGTAGGCTATCCCGACTGCCGTCCGTCCTATTATGAATCTTTCGGTGATCTAATCGAGACTGGGACTCGACCCGAAACCGATATCAAAATTGAGACGCCTCTGATAGGGCTATCCAAAGCTGAGATTATTCGTCAGGGGCTATTGCTAAATGCCCCACTGGAGCTGACATGGTCGTGCTATCAATCATCGAACAAACCCTGTGGTGCGTGTGATAGTTGTGAGTTACGTCGCCGTGCTTTCGAACAAGCTGGGGTGGAAGATGCACTTTTTAGGTCAACGGATTAGCGAAATAGTAAAGGCCCACCAGAACCGATGGGCCTTCATTTCAAACTGGAGCTAGCTTCGGGCAAGCAACTGGGTGCTAATCACCGGTTGCCGACGTACCCGTATCACCTGACGATTCACCAATTTGGATTAGTGAAGGTGCAGGAGGTTCTTTGAGTACCTGTTCGCGGTACATCTTCATTAGCTTTGCTTCTTCTTCTGGTGTAAGGATCTTCTTTTTCGGTACTCCACCGTTAACGGCTGGTGGTGTTTCTCCCTTGGCTACCGCTTCGGCCATTTTGCGATCTCGCTCAAGTTTCTTTTCCTCGCGAGCATTGGCCGGACCTTCCGATACCTGCGCCCCTCGGGCGGCATGCTCGGCGTTGATCCGCAGATGATGCCCGTAGTCGTCCAGATTTACGTCGCGACCTCCGGCATAGATGCTGTGTTTACCGTGCTCGCCGTACCATTTACTCAATGTTGCCGTCATATGCATCTTCTCTATGATGTTGCGCCACCCGATGCCAGTATTGTAAGCACAGAAGGAGATTTCCCCTTCTTGTGTGCCATAAGGTATCACACACATTTCCGTACGTCGGAAATCATAGTTAAATAGGTCCTGAAACCACATGCCTGCTACAAAAAGGAAATTCCACGGGTCATTACGTCGTGTTGCGCCCTTTCCGTAATTGGTTCCGCTCAAACCAAATGACTTGTCAAACTTCTTGAGCAGAGCAAATAAGTCAAAGCTTGCTGGTGCCTTATAGGGGTTGTAGTTCTTCAGTAAGGCCAATCCGAGTTGCAAGTTGCTCCACTTGGTAGATCGACCAGAATCCGTGACCTGACGAATGTCCTGTACAAACTGGGGGACGTTTACAAATTCTGCGACCGGAGCCATTTCCTTGGTTTTCTTATTGATCATCAAGGCAGTCCCTACTCCGCAGTTTGGATGACATCCGCAATTTACTTGGCCCCACTGTGACTCGGGCCCATGTGCTACGTCGGCTGCATCCACAAAGGAGCTCATTACCGAAATAGGAAACCAGTCACGATTTGGCTCGGTGATGCCTATCTGTTGTTTGACGTCTTTGGCCAGATGTGAAAGTGTATAGCGTTGTCTCAAGCGTCGTTCGTCTGTGATTTCTTCGTCGCGCCCCGTGAAAGAAACAGGCTGGAAAGAGACGAAGGCAATTTTTCCAGGGTTATCTCGAGCGAATTGTATGATAGGGCCAACCTGTTCGTTGTTAACGTTGTTAACCAGGGTTGTTACCAAGACGATCTCGGTACCAGCTGTGTGCATGTTTTCAATTGCTTTGAGTTTGATGTCGAACAGATTTCCTATTGCTCTATGTGAGTTTGGCTCGTTGCCAATACCATCAAACTGAAGGTAGGCATAGCGTAAACCAGCGTCGGCAGCTTTCTCAGAAAAATCACGGCTCTTGGCAAATTCAATGCCATTCGTCGCTGCTTGCACGCTATTGAAGCCTATTGAGCGGGCGTACCTAACTGCCTTTAAGAAGAAAGGCGACATGGTGGGCTCACCACCTGAAAACTGTACCGACATTTGGCGCCGTGGTTTAATTTTTAGAGCGTTATCCAGAATGGTTTTGATTTCGTCCCATTCTAGTTCGTGTACAAAACCAACCTGATTGGCATCCATGAAGCATGGATCACACATCATATTGCAGCGGTTAGTAAGGTCCACAGTGAGGACAGCACCTCGGCCGTATTTGACTGTGCTTGAACCATGATTATGAAGATCCTTGTCGTTGTGAGCACGTATATCTCTGCCCGGGAAATTTGACTCGATATGCTCTAGAAACTTCGAATCTATGGCCATTATGTCTTCGATTTTTCCATGAGTTGGGCAGTCCTTGATCATCCATATTTCGCCGTCACGCTCTACTATGGTTGCTTTGATTTCTCCAACTTTCTGTTCTTTGAGAATGTTGTAGTCCACCTCTCCATTGATGATTCTGGAGCGGGCATCCACAACACATTTTGGACAAAGGGAATCGGTTTGTCGTGGCCAGCCCAATGGAGGCTTACTCTTTTCCCATGACTTCAGTATGGGCTTCTCTGACCAATCCGGTGTAAACGCTGGATTGGGTGCGACTTTCTGGTTGAATTTTTGGAAGCTATTCCAAGCCAACGCCGCAACTTTCGTGATGCCCTTCTCGAGATATTTGATAGGTCTATGCATTGATCTTAAGTTCCTTATAATCTCTTTGTTTCCACGGCACAGTGTCCACTGGTCCGAGAAGTCCACCTGGACACACCCGTACCAACCCACTCAAAGTATAGCTTACGAAATATCAACTTTGGACAGCCAGGAAAATAACTCTAATGGTCTTGATTGGGAGCTGTACGGTAATATGGAGGGCTAAATGGTTACCGAAGAGTTACTGTAAACGTCCCAGAACCACTCAGTAGAGGTGTTATTTTAGAAAATTGACTTGCGGCATTAGGAAGTATTCTAAGCATTTGTGCGCGACGATACCACTTAAGATCTACTGAGGACTAGGCATGTTTCGCAGCGAATCTTCCAACACAAAAGACTCCGATATGAATATGACACCTAAAGGCCGTTGTTTTGGAAACCATCCCGCTGGACTAACGACATTATTCTTTACCGAGATGTGGGAACGTTTCAGCTACTACGGTATGAGAGCTTTGCTGGTGCTGTTCATGACAGCAGCCGCAACAAGTGAAAATCCTGGTTTAGAGTTCGATATTGCGAAAGCAACTGCAATTTACGGACTCTACACTTCCATGGTGTACTTGCTGACTCTTCCGGGAGGTTGGATAGCAGACAAGTTGTGGGGACAGAAGAAGGCTGTTTTTGTCGGAGGGTGTATTATCGCTGCAGGCCATTTTTCGATGGCAATCCCCATAATGCCAACTTTCTACGCCGGGCTTGTTCTCATCTCACTCGGAACCGGTCTACTCAAACCGAATGTGAGCACGATGATTGCCGATCTCTACCCTGAAGGTGGTGCACGTCGTGACGCCGGATTTTCCATTTTCTATATGGGGATCAACTTGGGTGCCTTTTTGGGAACCATTCTATGCGGTCTAATTGGGGAGGGGTACAATTTTCACTGGGGGTTTTCACTTGCAGGTATTGGCATGGTCCTAGGGCTTATCCAATACAAAACCGGAAGTCGGCGATTAGGAGACGCTGGCTCACTGAAAACAAATGATGATTTGGCAACGTTGAAACAACGCGGTCGTCGGTTCTACAGTGCCAGCGTGACTGTTGCGGCGGTTGTAACATCGTTGGTGTATTTGGCACTGAGTGGTGTGGTCGAACTAAGTATTCAACAAGCCGCGACGTGGTTGGGGTATGGAATCTTGATACTCAGTGGGTTGTTTTTCCTTTATCTATTCACAGGCGCACAGTTAACTTTGGTTGAAAAAAAGCGCGTTGCCGTAATAATGTGGCTTTACCTGTTGGCCGCGGTCTTCTGGTCAGGTTTTGAGCAAGCCGGTTCATCCATGAACTTGTTTGCGCGTGATTTAACAGATCGTAACGTTGCGGGTTGGGAAATGCCTGCGAGCTGGCTGCAAAATGTCAATCCAATTTTCATTGTGATTTTTGCTCCTATATTTGGGTGGCTTTGGACGTGGTTGGCTCAATATCGCAGTGACCCTTCGACGCCGATGAAATTTGCATTAGGGCTTTTCGGACTCTCTGGTGGTTTTTTGGTCCTCTCTTGGGGGGCGGCAAATATGGTCGAAGGTTCGCTGGTCTCGCCTGCTTGGCTTGTTGTGACTTACTTTCTTCACACCGCTGGTGAATTGTGCCTTTCCCCGGTTGGTCTTTCTTCGGTTACTAAACTTGCTCCTGCGGGTCGAGTGGGGCAAATGATGGGTGTTTGGTTTATTGCTGCTGCATTAGGTAATCTCTTTGCTGGCCTCGTGGCGGGACGCCTCGAAACCTTGTCGCCTGATGCACTCTTCTGGAACGTCGCATTGACGATAGGTGCTGCTGGTGTGATAGCAATTGTGGCGAGCCCGATGATTCGTCGTTGGATGGGGGACGTACACTAAACGCAAAACTGCACTGATATGGTCGTTACCTATTTCACTAGAGTGCGACGCAGGGCATTGTATAGCCATGAAATCTTTTCAAGCCTGTTTAAGTTCTCACCGACGCACACGCACTTGGTTGTCGACCGTCTTGACACCCTTGATTTTCTTAACTATCTTTTCTACTCGCACGCGCAGTTTTTCGGTTTCAACCAAACCTGTTATGGATACTGTGCCTTCTGCAACCACTACTTCGAGCGCATTGGTTTTGAGTCTGTAGTCATTAACGAGTTTCCTAATTACGCGGTCGTAGATGATATTGTCCTGGCTTTCAGGCAAAGCGGGATTCGGAGTTATCACGAGAGTCACCGAGAGCAAGCTGGCATAAACCCAGAAGCGCCACCAACTGTGTTGCCCAAGGTGTAAAGACAATTTCATTATTGATCTACTATTGCCTACCCTGAGACTTCATCGAAGCTAACATTTTGACTGGTGCATGCACACAGATATGCCGGTCAGGATCCACCAATCATTTGATGAAAGTCAAGTGACTGCACGAATTTTTTTTGTTCTCGCCATTTAGGTTGCACCTTTACGAAAAGTTCTAAAAAAACTTGACTACCAAACCAACTTTCCAGCTGTTTTCGTGCTGATGAACCAACTTGCTTAAGCATAGCCCCTTGTGACCCGACGAGAATTTTCTTTTGCCCGGCACGCTCCACATATACCGTAGCGGAAAGCTTTAGTAGGCCTTGGAGTTTTTGTTTCCTTTTTGTCGAACGAGGCTTTTCTTGTGTCCATTGATCGACTATTACAGCCACTGAGTGTGGAACCTCTTGCTGTGTACTCTCAATGACTTTTTCACGGATAAACTCTGCCGCCAAAAACTTTTCTGGCTGGTCAGTTATATAGTCCTCTGGGTAAAAGGGTGGAGCCTCGGGCAAACGTTCCATGATCAATTTGACTAGCAGGTCAACATTTTCTCCTGACTGAGCCGAGATTGGAACAAGTTCTTCGAAAGTTTGTATATCTCTATAATGCTTAATCCGAGGTAGAAGTAGATGTTTCGACTTTAGCAGGTCGATTTTGTTTAATCCCAACATTAACGGCACTTTAAAATTACGGGCTGTTTCAATAGCATCAGTATCACCTTGTCCAGGGTTGCGTGACCCATCGACAAGAACCAATACAAGCGAACAACCCGATGTGGCACGTTTCACTTCTCTCATCATCCGCTTGCCTAGCTCCTGACGAGGCTCGTGGATGCCGGGACTGTCAATGAACACTATTTGTCCTTCAGGGTTTGTAACAATACCCTGGATAGCATCTCGTGTCGTTTGAGGTTTATTCGCGGTAATAGAGATTTTCGTACCGACCAATCGATTGAGTAAAGTTGATTTACCAACGTTAGGTCGCCCCAAAATTGCAACCAAGCCCGCTTTCATTCCTTTGCCTCATTAGGAGCTCTGGTCTGATGAGGTTCCTCCTGTGCAATGCGCCTAATGGCGACGCTTGAGACTTTGCGTTTGTCGCCTGACAAAACTTCAATTTGAATTCCATCGAGCATTATCTTTGCGCCGGGTGAGGGTACCTTCCCAAGATGTTCACAGACCAAACCACCTATTGTCGTCGATTCGATTTCTTCATTAGGCCTAAAGTTTATTAGTTCGCTTAGCCGGTCCAAATCCACATCACCATCGAGGACAAAAGACTTATCTGGTTGCTCTACAACGTCTGAAGGTGAATCGGACTCATCATGGATTTCACCAACAATCTCTTCCATGAGGTCTTCCATTGTGACCAAACCAGCTGTCTGCCCATACTCGTCTATCACAATCGACATTTGTGCATTTGCATCCTGCATTTCACGTAGCAATTCGTTGATCGGTTTGGTTTCAGGCACCAGCGACACGGGGCGCATCAATTCGCGGACCGCAGTCAGTTTACTTTGACTTTCTTCGATATCGAGCGTATCGCGTGTGTGAACCAGTCCCACAATGTGATCAAGTTCATTTTCGAAGACCGGCACACGCGAATGCTCTTTGTCAATCAGCAGTCTCCACAACTCTTCCACGGTTCGTTTAGCCTCGATGGCCACTACACGTGGACGCGGCGTGACAACTTCTCGAACGGTTTTGTCTCCAAATTCCACGACCGACTGAATTAGCTTACGATCTTCCTGTCCAATCAACCCCTCTTCTTCACCTGCGTCGAGCAGGGCTTCGATATCTTCGACAGGATTCGTCGCTGCGTTCTCATTTGGCTCTTTAGCACTCAGATCAGCCACCGAGGAAATAAAATTTACTAGTAGGGCAAATGGTTGAACAATCCAATTGATTAAACGAGCACAAGGTAAAAGGGTTACCATCCAAACACCGGTCGTGTGTCGCAGTAGCATCCCTGGCACAATATGCACGAACAGTATTACAGCCGTCGCTGAGAGAATTACTGTTTCTCCAGCTACGACCACGATGCTTCGTCCCCCCTCAGAGAGTAGAGCCATCAGAACGATCACTAGCATTACGAGTGACAATTGTTGAGCTAAGGCATACCGAAAAAGGGATTGCTGAGTATTTTCACCGAGATGCGGTTTCAGATCTTCTTCGAAATGTTTGACAGTCGCTGGATTCTCTCGTGCACGAATTGGTAAGGAATGCACAAATAATAGGTGCATATAAGATGACAACAGAGCCACACCACACAAAAACAGAGCAAGAAAAATCCAGAGAATCGTCATAATGTCTCTCGCTCCACCAGTCCGGCGGGCAATCCCATCTTTTTTCGCCAGTGTGTCTCTACCCTCTTCATTTTTCCACTATCGGTTTCGTGATCATATCCCATCAAGTGCAGCAGTCCGTGTAAAACAAGTATCTTCAATTCCTCTTCTACGGAATGACCAAAATTGGCTGCTTGCAACTCTGCACGCCGTGCCGAAATTAGGATATCGCCGAGGCGGCTGTCCTCACCGTCAGGAAACGAAAGCACATCCGTGGTTGATGCTTTGCCACGGAATCTTCGATTCGCATGTCTCAACGCTTCATCGGACGAAACGAGGACCGTAAATTCTCGTTGGTCTGCAATCTCTCGGTGTATCCGAGCTAGGAAGGTAGTGTATTCATTTTCGTTGAAACGTACTTTCCGTTGACGGTTGAGATACCAAGGAGGTTCGTCATTTTTGGTTTCTGCCATTGTTTAGATGTTTAAGCTCACTAGAGTTCAGGAAAATCACCTTTGGTACTGCTAGTTGCACTTGGAGCTTGCATTTTTTTTTGTTTTTCGCCCTCATGCGTGCTATAAGCCCGCACTATCTTTTGCACTAAATCATGTCGCACGACATCCTTTTCATCAAAATAGACGAATGGGATGCCATCGACGGTGCTAAGTACATCTATTGCTTCGAGTAGGCCACTACGTTTTCCTGAAGGAAGATCAATTTGGGTGATATCTCCAGTGATGACTGCTTTTGATCCAAAGCCCAGTCGAGTAATGAACATTTTCATCTGCTCTGCTGTAGTGTTCTGTCCTTCATCTAAAATGATGAAGCTGTCATTCAATGAGCGCCCTCGCATAAAAGCTAGGGGTGCAATCTCTATCAACCCTTTGTCTAGGAGCCTTTCGACTCGGTCAGTGTCAAGTATGTCGTAGAGTGCATCGTAGAGTGGGCGAAGATAAGGATCTATCTTTTGTTGCAGAGTTCCCGGCAAAAAACCTAATTGTTCACCGGCTTCTACTGCTGGTCGTGTGAGCACAATCCGGCGCACTTTCTTGTTAAGAAACTCTGACACTGCCATTGCAACCGCCAGGTATGTTTTCCCAGTTCCTGCTGGGCCAACTCCAAAAACCATGTCACAACGCTCCATGGCTTCGAAGTAGCACACCTGATTTAGGCTTCGTGGTGTCAGTGCCTTACGACCGAAATTACGCTGGCGGCTACTGACGACCAAGTTTCGCAGGGTCAACTGTGGGTCCGATATTACCACTTGTAGGAAACTTTTCAGATCACCATTGCTAAATCGATGTCCTTGGTGCAATAGAGACTCGTAATCGGTAACGATTGCTTCCACGCGTTGTACTCTTTCCGGTGTTCCCTCTACTTCTAGACCGTCCTCAAGCAACTGTGTTTTGACATCAAGGACATCCTCAAGTAGGCGTATGTTTTCGTCGTGGGTTCCAAACAGGGGCTGAATACTTTCGCCGATAGGTACACGCGTTTTTGTAGTTGTGCTCAGTTAGGTAACTCCTTTTTTTGATTTCGAGTCAAACACAGAGCGACTTTCACGAAAGATACAGCTAAACTCTAAGAACCCAGGGGCCGATATCGTGAGGCAAAGGAGCTTGCAGCTTGCCCGAGCAGCTATGCTCGAGGACGCCGAGGAATCGTCCATCTCTACTCGTGACTATAGCCCAAGGCCAAGGGCAAGTCAATGTCACTTAGGTGCTGTAGCGGACATGCAACTATAGTTTTCCGCAGATCAGTCATCACACGGGATGTTCAAGTCGCTTCCCATGGCTAACGGACTGTAGAATAAAGAGCAATGCGCTGGTTTTTTTCGCGAACTGTACCGCCCATCTCGCGACTATTATTGGTTGAAAGCGGGCCTCGGAATGTTACCGAAGAGATTCTTCCACGTCTCCGTGAACGTTTTGGAAAGACCATTGCAATAGATCTTCTTACCTGTCAGTCAGATGATCCCATAGCGTTTAAGAAAGGCAATGCGAAGGATGCTCAATCCTGGTGTGTTGCCGACTATCAGGATGTCAACTCGCGCTGGGACTTTCTCTGTAGTGTTGGCTACAGATATTACTCGGTCTGTGTTGTTCTATGTGCCAATAGCCCGATAATGTTGCCTTGGAAGCTTTCCGTTCTTTTGATGCTTCCCTCAAAATTTGTTGTCGTTAATGAAAACGCCGACTGTTTTTTACTCGATTATAGGCACTTATCCGATCTCAAGAATCTTTGTCTCCATCGTGTTGGCGTGCAGCCCGACCTAACAGTGCGTCTTCTCGCTCGTGCGCTTATTGTTCCTTTTACGCTAACGCACCTGCTTGTCTATGCCACGATAATGCATGCACGACGTTTGGTGCGTATCGTTTTCCGGACTTCTTCTGAATCATAGGCTTCTGTGAGACCATATGCCTTCAACTCGAAACACAATTTGCATAATGGGTGCGTGTGACGGGTAGTATTGTTAACCTAGTTTGGATTAAATTTTTAGCTAAAGGAAAGAGTTGAAAATTTTGGAGGAGAAATGTCGTCACCGAGTTCAAATCTTCAGCAGAAATTAAATGATCTTCTTTGTGAAGACGGTATATCTGTGCGAGGTCGTGTCACGTCTGAATATGAAGAAATTCTGACACCGGAAGCTCTCCGTTTTCTTGCCAGGCTGTCACGTAGATTCGAATCAACACGCCGGCAGTTGCTGGCCAACAGAGTCAAACGTTATGAGGAAATCAAGGACGGCAAATTGCCAGATTTTCTACCAGAGACAGCCAGTATTCGGGAAGACGATTGGACCGTTGCACCAATTCCGGAAGACCTTCAAGACCGACGTGTCGAGATCACTGGTCCGGTTGATCGGAAGATGGTCATTAATGCTCTCAACTCCGGAGCCAGTGTGTTTATGGCTGACTTTGAAGATGCTCACACTCCAACATGGGACAACAACCTTGAAGGCCAAATAAATCTTCGTGATGCTGTGGCTAACACAATAAGTTTTACCAACCCCCAGGGTAAGCACTATGAACTTGGTGAGGAGCTTGCAACTTTGCTGGTTCGTCCGCGTGGATGGCACCTAGTGGAGAAACATTTATTGATTGATGGAGAACCGATTTCTGGTTCGCTGTTCGATTTTGGTTTGTATTTCTTTCACAACGTTGAAGCCAGGCTGAAAAGAAACACTGCACCGTATTTTTACTTGCCGAAAATGGAAAGTCATCTTGAGGCACGCTTATGGAACGAGGTTTTCCAATTTGCCGAAGATGAATTGAACGTTGGAAAGGTTTGCAGAGGAACCGTCTTGATAGAAACCATCATGGCAGCTTTTGAGATGGACGAGATCCTCTATGAACTAAAAGATCACTCAGCGGGTCTGAATTGTGGCCGTTGGGATTATGTTTTCAGCTTTATCAAAAAGTTTCGTCATGACCCTACCTTTGTCCTTCCAGATCGCATCAAAGTTGGGATGGACCGACACTTCCTTGCTTCTTACGTTGAGCTATTGATCAAAACCTGTCACCGACGTGGCATTCATGCTATGGGTGGCATGGCAGCACAGATTCCTATCAAGACAGATCTTGAGGCGAACGAGCAGGCGATTGAAAAAGTACGACAGGATAAACTCCGAGAGGTGAGAGCCGGGCACGACGGCACGTGGGTTGCCCACCCAGGTCTTGTTTCGATCGCTAAGGAAATCTTCGATGAATATATGACTACGCCCAATCAGATTTCACTTAGTCGAAGCGAGGTTTCTGTGAATGCTGAGGACCTTTTAATGGTTCCTGAAGGCAGTATTACTGAGGAAGGGTTGCGTATAAACTGCGACGTCGGCATTCAGTATTTGGAGAGTTGGTTGCGTGGTGTTGGCTGTGTGCCAATCTATAACTTAATGGAAGATGCGGCCACCGCCGAAATTTCTCGTTCACAGGTTTGGCATTGGGTGCAACACGAAGCCAAAATGGTTGATGGGCGTACTGTTACAAGTGACCTGGTACGTACCACTATTTCCCAACAGCTGGAGAAGATCCGCAATTTGGTTGGACCTGAACGTTATGACAACGGACAGTTTGGGTTAGCTTCAAAAATCTTTGAGGAAATGATGACCAGTAACGACTATTCTGATTTCCTAACGTTAGTAGCCTATGAACACATAGATTAACATCGTTCTCTAGGAAAAGAATCTCAATACGTTTCAGTTGTTGTTTTCATTAGATGCCAGCGGTGGAGCCTCTTCGGATTTGCCGCGCAACTGTTCTTCGAGTGAAGCAATGCGTGTGTGAAGACTTGATAGAGCTTGACCTACTGGATCGGGCAATTTGCCGTGCTCGAGCATAGTTTCTTCTTCCTCTGAAATTGCGACACCCTTGATTGCGACCACTCTGCCAGGAATACCCACAACGGTTGAATGATCCGGCACTGAACGCACCACGACCGAACCTGCTCCGACACGTACCCAATTTCCCAGAACGATGTTACCGAGGACCTTTGCTCCGGATCCGATCACAACATGATTACCAAGTGTCGGATGCCTCTTACCCTGTTCGTGTCCAGTCCCACCCAGCGTCACACCCTGATAGAGCAAAACATCATCACCGATTTCGACAGTTTCACCGATCACTACCCCCATACCATGATCGATAAAAAAACGCTTTCCAATTTTTGCGCCTGGGTGAATTTCAATGCCAGTGACCCAACGTCCGAAGTGTGAAAGAAGTCTTGCAACTACATGCAGACCCCAGTGATAGAGACGATGAGAAACGCGATGTAACAAAATAGCGTGTACGCCCGGGTAACATAACAAGACCTCAAAGACGTTCTTGGCGGCCGGATCGTCACGGAATACAACGTTAACCTGTTCTTTAATCGTTTGCCACATATGTAATCAACTCATCGATATTTCAGTTTGCTTGTGTTGGCCGCCCTAATCTGTCATATGCACGGACGGTGCCAAAAATAGAAAATTTGAGTAAGGAAGGCCGACCCAGGTCGGCTAGGAGGGATTTCACCCAACCAACCGAAACTAGCTCGGCCGGCTACAACAGCATTGGGATAAAAATATCATTAGGGGCACGTTCATCTGATGCTAGGCTAACTGCGAGTCTATGTCAAACGGATCCTTGTTGATCTATCATCGAAGAATGTCGACAGAAAGGATTAAAGCAAGGGCATTAGAGATTGGCTTTGATCTAGTAGGCATCTCTGAGGCACGCCCAACATTGGAGGCTGCCTTCTATCCGGAATGGATCGAACTTGGCTTTGCAGGCAATATGAGTTATCTCAAGGGTCGACGCGGCGATATGAGGTCCGACCCGCGTAGTTTACTGCCTTCCGCCAACTCTGTTATTTCGGTCGGGATCGTTTACAATACGCAGCATCCATATTCGACTGACGTCGATTTTAACGGACAGGGGTGGGTTTCACGTTACGCGTGGGGTGAAGACTATCACCATGTACTTAAACGTCGCTTGCAGGCCTTGGTCGATATTTTACACAAGGATCTCGGTGCGTTTGAGACAAAAATATGCGTTGATACGGCACCACTGCTTGAGCGTGCTTACGCTCACCGGTCCGGCCTAGGATGGATTGGTCACAATACCTGCCTAATAAACCAACAATTGGGCTCGTGGCTTTTTTTGGGTGAAGTACTAACCTCTCTCAGTCTTGAATGTGATAACCCGGCAGCTTTTCGGTGTGGGAGTTGTACTCGCTGCATCGAAGCTTGTCCAACTGATGCGCTAGTTCCAACTGGAGAATTGGAAGGTCCAGCCTATGCTCTTGACTCCAATAAGTGTATTTCCTATTGGAGTATTGAATTGAAAGGTTCGTTGCCTGAATCTGCTCGTGCCATGATGGGAGAACATCTGTTCGGGTGCGATATTTGTCAAGATGTATGCCCGTGGAACCGACGTGCGGCCGTTACGAAAGCAGACGAATTTCAGCCTCGAAATGCATTACCAAATTTAGAAGAAGTCGCCTCAATGACCCCCGAAGAGTTTGATCGCTGTTTCGGTGACACTCCAGTTGAGCGGACTCGTTACCGTGGATTTTTGCGCAATGTGGCCGTAGCAATGGGCAATAGCGGAAAAGAGCAGTTTCTGGAATTACTTTACAGGATGACAGATTCACCAGATCCAGTGATCGTTGAACATGCCCTGTGGGCCATAGATACTCTTAAGGATAAGATTGCAGTAAGCAAAAGTTGACCTGGCGAAAATTCTTCCAGGGCCACCATTAGACTTCTAAACTAGCTGTCGAATGATCTCTTGCACAAGAGATCATTAGGCCAGTAGTTTTTTGACGATGTTACCGCCGACATCAGTGAGGCGGAAATCTCTACCCATGAAGCTATAGGTCAACTGGGTGTGTTCTAAGCCTAGTGCGTGGAGCATCGTGGCTTGCAGATCGTGTATATGAACAGGGTCCTCGGTGATATTAAGACCAATGTCGTCAGTTCGTCCAATGACTTGGCCACCTTGTATGCCACCGCCAGCAGCCCACATCGAGAAACAACCTGGGTGATGGTCACGACCGGGAGCTTCATCAACTCTCTCAAATTGCCCCATCGGAGTGCGTCCAAATTCACCGCCCCAGACCACCATAGTTTCGTCGAGTAAACCACGTTGTTTAAGATCTCCAAGTAATGCACCAACAGGAGCATCAGTGGCATCACAGTACTCTCCTAGGTTTTTGTCGACGGCGGAGTGATGATCCCAACTCGCATGGACGAGAAGAACAAATCGAACACCACGTTCTACCATACGGCGAGCCAACAGGCAGTTTGTACCGTAGGCGTTGGTTGGCTCTTTACCTATTCCAAAGGAATCCAGTACCGTCTGCGATTCATTAGAAAAATCCAGAAGTTCTGGTCCAGCAGTTTGCATTCGAAATGCTAGTTCATAGGAATGGATTCGTGAAGCTATCTCCAAATCCCCCGTATTCTGATAATGAGCTTCATTCAGTTCGCGAATCGTATCGATTCGGGCTCGCTGACTGATTTTACTGATACCAGGTGGGTTCTTCAGATATAGAATCGGATCACCATATCCTCGGAAGTTAACACCCTGATAGGTGGAAGGCATAAAACCGCTACTCCAGTTTGTAGAACCTGCACTGGCTCCTCTTCCGGAGTTAAGAACCACAAAAGCTGGCAGATCGTTAGCTTCACTCCCCAGACCGTAGCTAACCCATGATCCTACAGTCGGTCGCCCTGACATTGTGCTACCACTCATCAACATGGCTTGCCCAGGGTGGTGATTGAATGCTTCTGTATGCATCGAACGAATTAGAGCAATATCATCTGCCCGGGAAGCTATGTGCGGAATGTAATCCGAAAATTCCGTGCCATTTTCTCCATATTTCCGGAACTTCCGAGGGCTTCCAAGCACCTTGGCAGAGGGCTTGATAAAAACAAAGGGAAGGTCTTTCGTCATTGATTCCGGTAGAGCCTGTCCGTGGCGTTTTTGCAGCTCAGGTTTGGGATCATACAGATCCATCTGACTTGGTCCGCCAGCCTGCAGCAGAAAAATTACATTTTTTGCCTTGGGCGCAAAGTGGGGTGCACGGGGTGCCAAAGGGTTTACCTCAGGCAATTTCTTTTGCGTCGCCCGTCCGTCTTGACCGAGTAGATGGGCGAGGGCTATCGTTTCTATGCCACCGGCGGCAAACTTGAAGAAATGTCGCCTAGTCTGTATGCGCTGAAAGTCGTGAAAGTTCATTATTCCCTAGTTATAAATTCGTCTAAATTTAACAGAACACTGCTAAGTCCAGTCCAGGCCGCAGTTTCGATACGGCTGATTCCGGCTAGTTCTACTGGTGCTAGTTTTTCAGCAGCTCCAGGTTCTTGTTCGAAGATTTGCGTCTGACGATGATAGTACTTTTGCAGAGATTCTAATTCCTCATCGCTAGGTGTTCTTGCCAGGGCAATCTGAAAAGCATGCAGCAAGCGTTCACTAAAGGATTGTTTAGATTCGCTCAAAATACGGACTGCCAAGGCCTGTGCAGCTTCGGTAAAGACAGGATCGTTCAATAAATTTAGTGACTGGAGAGGAGTGTTCGAACGCTCACGCTTGCATAGGGTTATCTCACGTGAAGTTGCGTCAAAGGTGGCCATTTGAGGGTAGGGGATTGTACGCTGCAAGAGGACATATAGTCCACGTCGATACCGATCTCGTCCGTCGCTTTCCTCCGGCCACTGCTGAGAATTGCCATACGATAGACCTGTAACTCCTGGTGGCAGAGGCGGCCGCACACTTTTACCACCGATCTTGGGATAGAGTAGACCGCTCACGGCCAGTGTTGAATCTCTAACTAATTCAGCGGGCAAACGCAAACGTTGCTGCCGAGCAAGCCAGCGATTATCTGGATCCTGAGTCACAAGTTCAGGTCTGGCCGCGGAGGACTGTCGATAGGCTGTAGACATCACTATGGTTTTGTGAATCTTCTTCAAGCTCCAATCGTGTTCGATGAAGTCAGCAGCGAGCCAATCCAGCAGGTTTGGATGCGTGGGAGTTTCTCCTTGGCTGCCAAAATTTTCTGAGGTGCGCACCAATCCTGCACCGAAATATTCCTGCCAGATGCGATTGACGGTCACTCGAGCAGTAAGAGGATTATCCTCAGATATTATCCACTCTGCAAGATCAATGCGTGAGGCATTGGTGGTGTTTTCCAGTGAGCCAAGAAACGCCGGCACAGCTGACGAAACTTCAATGCCTTTCTGGTTCCATGCACCACGAATGTGTATATTGCTTTTACGTCCCTGTGCACTCTCAGCAATTGTCTGAGCCTCGCTCACTGCAGGAAATTTATCTTTGAGATCCTGAAGTTTTCCCGAAGGAAAGCTGCTATTGCCACGTAAGAGGTCTTTGTAGTTGAGTTCCTTGTTGAATTCTTTTGTGATTATGCGGTGATAGTTCACAACAAAATGATCAATAAGGCTATCAGTTTCTTTACGAGTCCTCTCGCTTGGGCTCTTTTCGACAATTCCGTGCCCGTTGTCGAGATATTTTCCGAGGGCGTCGTAAGCATGATCCAAATCAGTCCACTTGCCAGGATTTCGTGCTGCTAAACGCATCTTTTCTTCCCAGGCCGGCATGAGTTCATACACACGATTCTTTTGTAAGAGTTCCTCACGTTCGGTCCGGTAACGTGGCCATTGGCTGAGGAAAGGTCCCATTTCACCGGCCAGTGGGGCATCAATATTTACTTCGTCGGCATTATTGAAGAAAGAGAATAGACTGTAAAAGTCCTTTTGGGTGATGGGATCGTATTTGTGATCGTGACACTGTGCACATGCGACGGTGAGACCCATCCAGACTGTCCCCACTGTACTCGCACGGTCAATGATTTCTTCAAAGCGAAACTGTTCGATTTTTACACCACCTTCGCGATTTTTGAGTGTATTGCGGTGAAACCCAGTAGCAACTTTTTGCTCGGTAGTAGCGTTTGGAAGGAGGTCGCCGGCGATCTGTTCCACTGTGAACTGGTCGAATGGCATATCATCGTTCAGCGCCTTGATAACCCAGTGCCGGTAACGCCAGGCATGAGGTCGCACTAGATCTTTTTCGTACCCGTCACTGTCCGCATATCGTGCCAAATCGAGCCATTGCATTGCCCACTTTTCTCCGTAGTGTGGCGATTCCAGAAGTCGATCCACCCAGGTTTCATATGCGGCCGGATCACTGTCTTTAATGTAGGCAGTAATTTGTGCAGGGGTAGGTGGCATGCCTATCAGATCAAGGTGTAGTCGTCGAAACAAGGTATATTTGTCAGCTTCGGGTGACGGGTCGACACCTTCTTTACTGAGTCGCGCCAGGATAAAATGGTCAACCGGACTCCTTGCCCATTTTGGATTGTCAATCTCTGGTGGTACCGGTTTTTTCAATGGCTGGTAAGCCCAATGAGACGATTTCTTTCTACCGGAAGAAGCAGTCGCTTCAAGAGCTGTCTCTGCTTCGAGAGGCCAGGATGCTCCTTGATCAATCCAAGCTCGCAGTAGACCAACTTCATCGTCGCTCAGTCGCTCTCCACTTGGTGGCATAACGACATCCTTGATTACACCAGAAACAATCCTGACCAGTTTACTCTCAGAGCTTTTGTGTGGAATGATGACGGGTCCGGAATAACCACCTTGCATCGCAGTGGAACGCTGGTCGAGCCGCAGTCCACTCAGCTGCTGTGCCTCTCCGTGACACATGGTACAACGGCCTTTCAGTATTGGTTCAATGTCTCGGGAGAAGTCGATGGGTTTTTGAGCTACGGGTGGTAGCGATAACGCATTTTGTGAGCCTTCTGCCCAGCCGAGTGAAGAACTGGTCTGTACCAGAGCGAGGAAAAACAATATCTTTCCAAGATTTTTCATAAATGTACCACCCACTACCTCTCTCTTAACCATTGGCGTCGAGGCAGTTCAAATCACTTCATTACACGAGCACATTATAGTAGGATCGAGTCGATTACTGTACCTCCAACGTCTGTTAGACGAAAATCACGACCTTCGTGATGGAAGGTTAGTTTTTCGTGGTCAAACCCTAAACAGTGTAGAACTGTGGCCTGCAGATCGTGCACGTGTACCTTGTCTTGGACCGTTTTCAATCCAATATCGTCGGTTTCACCGAGGATTGTGCCAGGCTTGATGCCACCTCCTGCTAACCACAAGCTATAGCAGTCAGGGTGATGGTCACGGCCCGCTCCGGCATCGGGGCGATCGAGTTGAATCATAGGTGTGCGGCCAAACTCAGCACTCCAGATAACGAGAGTCGAATCCAGTAAGCCACGCTGTTTCAAGTCTTTGATCAACGCGGCAGCAGGTTGATCTACCATGCTGCAGTTTTCACGATGGTTTTCGTCAATTTTCTGATGAGCGTCCCAGTCTCCGTGGTTGAGCATAACAAAACGTACGCCTCTTTCAACCATACGGCGAGCCAATAAACAATTAGTCCCAAAAGCTTGGGTAGGTTCTTTTTCTGCACCATAGGCATCCAGGATGTGTTGAGGTTCATCAGAAAAGTCGAGCAAGCCAGGTGCAGCGATTTGCATCCGAAATGCTAATTCATAGGAGTTAATACGTGCTGCAATCTCCAAGTCGCCAGTTTCTTCGTAGCGTTTTTCATTTAGCTTGCGAATGACATCGAGACGGGATCTTTGTAGTTCACGGCTAACTCCCTCGTTGTTTGCGAGGTATAGGATTGGGTCACCGGTAGTTCTAAAGCGAGTTCCTTGATAGGCCGAGGGCAGAAACCCATTACCCCAAATATTTGATCCTCCATTCGGTCCTTTACCTGACCCTAAAACGACAAACCCAGGTAAATTTTGCGATTCACTTCCGAGGCCATAAGCTACCCATGAACCTATTGATGGTCGACCAAACTGGGTGTGTCCCGTGGTAAGCATCAGCACTCCCGGGTCGTGGTTGAACGCCTCCGTGTTCATTGTGCGAATCATACATATGTCGTCAGCACAAGTTCCTAGATGGGGTACCAGTTCAGAGAATTCCATGCCGCTCTGACCATACCTCTTAAATTTGTATGGACTGGCCATGATCTTGGCATTCGGTTTAATGAAGGCTAATTTGAGATCTTTGGTTAGTGATGGCGGTAAGGATTCACCATTCCATTTGCTCAAACCTGGCTTGGGATCAAATAGATCTAGTTGGCTGGGCGCTCCTGACTGATACATCAAAATGATGTTCTTTGCTTTCGGCGCAAAGTGTGGTCGACGGGGAGCCATGGGGTTGACTCTAGGGAGTTTTGATGAGTCGGTGCTATAGCCCTCCGCACTTAGGAGGTTGGCGAAGGCAGCTGTACTGATTCCGGCGCCACACTTCTTCAAAAAGCGCCTGCGAGATTGTATAGCGGCTAACTGTTCTATCGTCATCCGATCATCCCTGCATATGAGTTTCTACTCTCGGGTAAGGAACTCATCAAGATTGAGGAGCACACTGCTCATACTTACCCAAGCGGCACCATCCTCTGGCGGTATGCCCTCTAATTCTACTGGGAAAAGCTTTTGTGCTCTCTTCAAATCAGACTGCAAAATCATCCGTTGTTCCTGTAGTGAAGTTTCTAGCCAGTCGATTTCAACTGGGTCGGGGTTACGAGCAAGGCAAAGTTTGAACACGTACCGAAGTCGCTCGGTTGGGTCTTCTTCTGCCGCGATAGCTCGGAATGCCAGAGCTTGAGCTGCTTCGATGAAAACAGGATCGTTCAGTAAATTTAAGGCCTGCAGCGCGGTGTTTGACCGCTCGCGACGACAAGCAGCGATATAGCCGGTTGGCATATCAAAATTTGTCAGTAGAGGATAGGGCGCCATGCGCTGATATTGGATGTACATGCCTCGCCGATAGCTATCACGCCCCTCGCTTACTCTCCAGCGACTCATAGTGGTAGACCCCATTCGCAGGGCACCTGCAGGTTGTGGCGGGCGGACACTCCGTCCTCCGATCTTTGGATACAGTAGGCCGCTTGCCACTAGCGTTGAATCTCGGATCAGTTCTGCGGTCAAACGAAAACGCTGTTGTCGAGCAATAAGGAGATTTTGTGGGTCACGTTCTGCAACATCTTTTCGCATCCGGGATGATTGCCTGTAGGTCGCCGACATAACGATCTTCGTAATCATCTTTTTAAAACTCGGATTATCACGGAATTCTGATGCCAGCCAGTTAAGTAAAGCAGGATGTGAGGGGGTTTCTCCCTGGCTGCCAAAATTTTCTGAAGTTCCAACAATGCCACGCCCGAAGAGTTGCTGCCAAATCCGATTGACTGTAACACGTGGCGTGACGCCGTTCTCGGGTGATACGAGCCAGTGAGCTAAGTCTAGTCGAGTTGCTCGTTGCTGGGTTTCCATTGGGTGCAACCACGCTGGCGTGTTGGGCTCAACCTCTATGCCTGGGTCCTTGAAACTGCCTCGCAAGAACACATAACTCTGACGTGGAACCCGCTCTGTGTGAATTGCCTGAGCTTCGCTAAACGGTGGCAATGAGGTATCAAGCTCCTTAAGTTCCTTGGATAATTTTTCTAAACCCATATCTGCCCACTTTTCCCTTCCGACCACTTGGCGGTAGTCGGAAACAAAGTGATCAGTAATCCGTTTTTCCCATTTCCTTGATCGAAACTCGGTGGGAGTAAAGAGAATTTTTTCTCCGAGATCCACAAATGTTCGCAACTCGTCGAAGGCCACATCCCAATTATTCTCTTTGCCAGGGTTTTTGGCGTGGTGTCGGAGTTTTTCTTCCCAGATAGCTTGCTGTTCGGGGATGCGGTGCTCATCAAGGAGACGTTGTCGCCTAGCTTGGTACTTTGGCAGTGCTCGCAGGTAGGCCCCACGTTCACCGGCGAGAGGGGCATCAATGTTGACCTCTTCAGCATCGTTGAAAAACGCAAAAAGTTGATAGTACTCCTTTTGAGTCAGTGGATCGTATTTATGGTCGTGGCACTGTGCACAGCCAGCAGTGATACCTAACCACACCGTACTTACCGTGTTAGTGCGGTTTACGACTTGTTCAAAACGCCATTCCTCTGGGTCAGATCCACCTTCTGTATTGGTGGGTGTGTTGCGATGAAAGCCCGTCGCTACCCACTGCTCAACTTTTCGTCCAGCAATTAGATCACCGGCTATTTGTTCCGTGGTAAAGCGATCAAATGGGGTATCGGCGTTAAAGGAGTTGATGACCCAGTGACGATATCGCCATGCATGAGGGCGAAATTGGTCACCGCGAAACCCATGACTATCACCGTAACGTGCCAGGTCTAACCAATGTCGTCCCCATTGTTCACCATAATGGGGCGAATTGAGAAGACGGCTTACAAGATCTTCGTAAGCGGTTTCTGAGCTATCTTTTACGAAAGTAGCTACTTCGTTCGGAGTGGGTGGCAACCCAGTCAAATCTAGACTAAGACGACGGATCAGCGTCACTTTGTCGGCCTCTGGAGAGGGCCTAATTTTTTCCTGTTCTAGCCTGGAAAGAATAAATTGGTCCACTTCATTGCGCACCCAAAAGCGATTGGAAACTTCGGGTATTGCAGGTTTCGTGAGTTGTTGAAAAGCCCAGTGTGAGGATTTTAAGGAGTGCGGTGTCGTAGCCTTGTCGCTAGCAGTTTGCGTCCACTCAGCGCCTTGATCAATCCAAGTCCGCAGCAAGTCTATTTCCTTCTCTGTCAACCGCTTCCCCGCTGGTGGCATTATTTTATCTTCTATCTGCCCGGTGACCATATGAATCAATTTGCTCGTCACACTGTTACCTGGGGTAATGACTGTACCCGCGTAGCCACCTCGAAGAGCGTCATCTCGACGGTCAAGTCGCAGACCATTCATTTGCATTTGTGCACCGTGACAAACCTGACACCGATCGACAAAAATAGGCCGTATTTCCTTCTCAAAGTTGATCTTAGGGGTTGAATTGGCAGCGCCGTACAGGCCCATCACTGAACCTAATGACACCGATATTAGGAGAGCCACCCTGTCCCAAGATAGAAACCCGCGTATGTGTCTAGGAGTCATAGTAGTTGCAGTCGCGAATCGTCAGGTTACTTCCCGTTCCCACTTTCGCAGCAATCTTTCCGAGTCCCGTGCTATCACCTCAGGACTCGGTTTGAATTTGAACACTTCAAGCGACACCCAGTGCTTGAATTGTACGCTCTTCAATGCCCGAAGTACAGGCAGGAAATCGTAACTACCAGTACCAGGATGTCTGCCATCCAGCTCATTTATGTGGACGTGCTCTATGTAAGGCAAATATTTTTTTATGACCTCACCATGGTCAAGTGTTTCAGCGACTGCATTATGTGTGTCAAACATTGCTCGGACAGCAGGGCTGTTGACTTGATCCACGATTTCTACCGCTTCAGCCATAGTGTTGACAACATCGCAGAGGTGAGGTGCCAGAGGCTCCATTAAAATTTTTACCCCACGAGCTTCGGCCTGCGGAGCTATGTCAGCCAAGCCTTCAACTAGGCGTTTTTTTGCATCAGATACGGTTGTTTCACCCAGTTTTGCAGAACGTTGTTTGCTTGACCCAAAGATCATGAGTGCGTTATCACCTAGATCTGCTGCAAGGTCAACCAGTTTGCGAAAGAATTCCCAGCTGTCTTGGCGTTTTTTGCCGTTGGAGGTTGTAACATGTAAGCCTTTTGGCGCTTTGAGTATGTTGTGCAACCCTATGTAGGCAACGTTTTCGTCAACCATTATGCTTTTCAAGTTGTTTCGTTGAGATGCAGTCAGCGTAGAAGGGTCTTCTGTCAGTGTGAATGGGGAAATTTCGGTTCCGGTATAACCGAAACGAATTGTTCCCTTCATGGCATCACGAAAACTCCAATTTTCAAAGGTGGTATTAGAAATCCCCAAGCGGAAACGATGTCCCTTACTTTGCAAGTGTTCTCTAAAGGCTAGCGTTGCTGCCGCGAGCCCCACAAAATTTCTGCGGTTCAGTTGCATAAGTTTACTCCCTATAGGTTGAAGAGCTTTCTAGCGTTGTCACTGTATATTTTGGTTTTTGTTGCTGTGTCCAGAGGTTGCCCTGTGGCGTCATGTAAAGCTTCGATATTGTTGACTATTAAGTTTGGGTCAACCCACGGATGGTCACTGGCGTATAGTAGGCGATCAGCTCCAACAAAATCGAGACCATATTGCACGCCAAGCGGTATCGGGGAGACAGCGTCCAGATAGATTTGCCGTAGATACTCGCTCGGAGGCTTACTAATTTTATCGGCACCTCTTCCAAGTACTTGTGTCTGATGATCTATGCGGCCAATCAAGTATGGGAGCGTTCCCCCGACGTGCGGACACAGTAATTTCAGCCGCGGAAATTCATCGAGTATCCCAGCCAAAATTAAACGTGATAGAGCAATTGTGGTGTCGAACATTAAACCTAAGCCAGCAACCATGTAATACCCTTTGACAGCGTCATAGGTCATTGGGTAGGCAGGATGTAACAGAATCGGAATGTTCATCTGCTCGGCACGTTTGAATAGCCAACGAAACTGAGGTTCGTCTGGAAATTGTCGCCCTAAATTTGAATAGAGCAAGATGCCCCTGAAGCCAAGATTGTCAACGCAGCGATCTAGCTCTGTTCGGGAGGCCTCTTCGTCCTGTAACGGTAGGGTTGCCAGGCCAAAAAAACGATTTGGGTGCGATTTTATGACATCTCCTATGAAATCGTGTGCAAGCGTTGCGATTTTTGAGCCATTGGCACCAAAACGCTCTGGCCCCGGGTCATTTATCGAAAGAGCCGTCATTGCGATTCCTGCCTCATCCATGGCTGCCAACTTGACATCGACATCCATGTGCGCTTTGCGAACACGGCGGTGCCATTCGCCAGTGATGGTGTAGTAGGAACCATTTTTTTTGTATGAACGCGGAATGCTGTCAAGTGTTGCCATAAAATCCAGTACAGGTGGAGGATACATGTGACTTTGTACGTCAATACGAAACGGTGCTGAGGTGGTTGCACAGGCCACCGCACTTACTGCACTTGCACCAGCTAAAAATTCACGACGGTTGGCAAGATTGGAGTCCAGTTGTTTTTTTTCATCTTTCATAGCTTTAAATCCGGATACTTCACTTTTCGTGTAGATACAACTCTATAGCAGTCTAAAGTTTACTCTTTTCGTAATAATCTTTGTGAAGTTGCACAACTTCTGATTCGGTCGCATCGCCGGGGTGAATTACGAAGTGATAGCGGAATTTTAATTCACCATCTTTTGGGATTGTCATAGTGCCGTCTCGAGTTTCATCGCCAGTGAAATTGCGAATTCCAAAGGCGTTTATTCCACAAAGGCCGTAACCACGTGCATGCCAAAAAGTCGGATGTCGCGGGTTGCTGGGATGATCAAACATTGCCACCCCAATCTTTGCATTGTCGAGAATAGTTGAATAATCGACCCATAGTGCTCTCTTTCCCCAAATATTCTCTGATCCAGATAGACCAGAAGAGTTGGTTATCCAAGCACCATTTTTCTCCGTAAAGGCGTCGTGAAAACGGAAACCGACAAAGCCTTCTTCGGTGTCACCGAGCTCGAGTTTCTGGTCGCGGTCTGCGACGATGGTGGCCTCCACGTCGATCACGGCATTTTTACCGGATGCACTGAATGTGAACTTTTGCTTAAAGGCGCCGATGGATTCTCTTTTTGGAGTCAATAAATCTAGTTCGACTTGGAGAGTGCCAGTGGTTTGATCTGTGCGTGGAGCTACTCGTGGAACTAGACGAGCAGTTTGCTCTGGTTCTTTTTCCCGCCAAAAATCAACCCCGTTTATCTGATCGTGGCCCATAAACAGACCGCGATGCCAGATATGATCATCACTTTCGCCCTCTCGAGGTACGACGGGCCAGCCGCGAGTAACGTCACGACCGTCCAGTGAAAAAACTGGGTGCAGAAATGGCTTAGGCCACTTTTCTCCGAAGTGGTACGTGGTAAACCTTTTACCCTTGAGTGAAACATGGATTTGGTCAACCTCAGTTACAAAAGCAATGTCTGGTGCGTTTTCCTCAGTTTCTACTTCTGATCTCGATGAGCAGCTGCTGGCTAATAGTAATAGCGAGGCTGCTATGAAGGTAGTTTGAAAACAAGTTGTCATACATCTCTCCTCGTAGCTGGCGATTCGCAAATGGACCGCATGAAAATTCACGGTTGAGTCGTGAGTGAATAGCCAAGCGTCAGCAAAAATACACTATCAACAGACATTATTTCAAACGAGTGAGGTTGTTTGCCATTACTGAACCAATGAGATGAGATAGGCCGATTTATGTCGACCTTAAGGTTCACCTATCGAAATCCATCCATTAAAGTTTCCGCCTTTTTTCCATTGCCACCTCGGAGACGCGAAGGGTAGGTGCTTTCCGATGGGTGATTTGACATCACATATTATTGAATGGTAAACAAAATGTTTGTGCTGGCGATTGATTCCTGGGTTGACACCTAGGAGCCTTTCTTGCGGTGTTATTAACCGTCGAGACCCTACGCATCAAGTCTAATGATAAAAGTTGAAGGTCTAACTAAGCGTTACGGTTCTACTGAGGCTGTCAAAAATATCAGCTTTGAGGTAGACAAAGGGGAAATTGTTGGGTTTCTCGGACCTAACGGTGCGGGTAAAACAACAACGATGCGTGTGTTGACTTGCTTCTTGCCCCCGACTGAAGGTGCTGCTTCTATTGCTGGGTTTGATGTCCTGTCAGAGACTTTAGAGGTCAAAAGACGCATTGGCTATCTTCCCGAAACACCACCGCTCTATTCCGAGATGAGTGTCTGCGACTATCTGGAGTTCGTAGCTAGACTTAAAGGAATAAACAGTGTTGATGTGGCGAGCCGAGTTGATACGGTCATAGATCGTTGTAATCTTGGTGATTTTAGACAAAAGCTAAACGGTCAACTTTCGAAAGGGTATCGTCAGAGAGTGGGTTTAGCTCAAGCGTTAATCCATGATCCTGAGGTGCTCGTTCTAGATGAACCTACAGCAGGTCTTGACCCCAAACAAATCATCGAAGTTCGTCAATTGATTAGCAACCTGAGTGGAGACCACACCGTTATTCTGAGCACGCATATTCTGCCGGAGGTATCGACCACGTGCGGTCGGGTAATCATTATCAACGAAGGCAGAATTGAAGCCAGTGACACCCCAGAAAATTTGACAGCGCGCCTGCAAGGCCATGATTCAATTTGGCTAGAGTTAGATGGACCGACTGACCAGGTCGAGTCTAAGCTTGCGGTTGTACCAGGTGTCGAACAAGTTACGTTGGCCGACGAGCGATCCGGACGCTCAGCCTGGCAAGTTCAGGCCGACAAAGACCCCTCTGTACGAACAGCACTCGCAAAAGCGGTGATAGATGCTGGCTGGGGACTGTTTGAAGTCCGCTCCGTAGGTCTCAGTCTTGAGGATATCTTCCTCAAACTGACTGATTCTGATCCGTTGCTCGATTATGACTCTGACGAAACTGATGATTCGGAAGTGGATGAAGGGACTTCGTCAAAATGAGGAACGCCTTAACAATAGCGCGGCGAGAGCTCAACTCGTACTTTACTTCACCCATAGCGTACATCCTACTGGCGATGTTTGCAGTACTGTTTGGGTACTTTTTCTTTAGTGCTGTGGCGTTTTTTGTTAGCTACAGTGCCCGTGCTGCAATGCAAGGTGGAGGGATGGGGCCCATGAATGTCAACCAGTACATTGTGCAGCCAACATTCGGTAACTTGACCATCATATTGCTCTTTCTAACCCCCATGATTACGATGCGACTATTCGCGGAAGAAAAGCGCACCGGAACTATGGAATTGTTGATGACATCACCTGTTCGTGACTATGAAATCATTGTGGGAAAGTGGTTAGCTGGAATGTTGCTTTACAGCGTGATGCTTGGGTCTACCGCCATAAGTATTTTAGTTCTATTTGTTTATAGCACCCCAGATTGGCAAGCTTTGCTGGTGGGTTATTTGGGTCTACTTTTGATGGGCGGGACATTTCTGGCAATAGGTGCGTTTATTTCGACACTGACGAAGAATCAAATTGTTGCTGGCGCGTTGACTTTTGGAGTATTTCTGGTGCTATATGTTCTCGACTGGGTTAACGCGTATAGCACGTCGACACTGGGTAAAGTTTGCCAGTATCTTTCTGTGGCACCACATTTTCAACAGTTTGCGAAAGGTGTGATTGAACTCAAAGACGTCGTTTACTACGTCAGTGCCATAGGGCTCGGTTTGTTCTTAAGTAAGCGGTCTTTGGAATCGCTACGGTGGAAAGCTTAGTGGTACTGTTCAACGAAAAATCATGAACCTTGAAGGATTTAAAACACGACAGGCCAAGTATGGCAGCTATACTACGGTCTACATAGTCGTAGTAGTGGCAATTCTTGCCTCGATAAACTACCTGGCTGACCGGCACAACAAGACCTTTGACGCAACTGCAAACAAGATATATAGCTTGTCAGAACAAACGGTAAAGATTTTAGATGGCCTCGAAGCAGACGTAAAAATTTCCTACTTTGATCGCTCGACTGATTTCCAAGCGGCGCGTGGTTCACTGGTTCGTTACTCGAATGCCTCCAATCGAGTTGAAGTGGAGTACATCGATCCCGATAGTCGTCCTGACCTTGCACAAGCAATGAAAGTTCGTTCTTACGGGACTCTATTTGTCGAGTACGGTGGTAATCAAGAAGAAGCGCAGTCGATTGACGAGGAAGACATCACAAATGCCATTATCCGTGCAAAGAAAGGGCAAGCAAAGACGGCCTGTTTTCTAACTGGTCATGGGGAGGCTGCGAGCGATGGTCGTGATCGCGATGGGCTTGCAGGCGCTTCCGAAGAAATTGAGACGGCTAATTACTCTGTCACCGCGGTTTCGCTACTGGAAAGGCCAGAGATCCCTACGCAATGTACGGTACTGATTGTGGCTGGACCACAAACCCGGATAGAAGCTCCTGAGTTAGACATCCTAAAGGAGTACGTGGTAGGTGGTGGCCGTTTGTTGTTGATGATTGGTCAAAGCAAGAGTCCCGAGATAGCTGATTTGGTCGCTGAGTGGGGTATTCGCATCAAGGACGATACCATTGTTGATCTGACAGGCATTGGACAACTCTTTGGTGGAGGTCCACTTACCCCTTTGGTTGCTAATTACGAAGACCACCCCATCACGGAAGTAATGGGCAGTGCGGCTACTTTCTTCCCGTATGCCAGAACAGTTGAGCCGGGTGACCCCGTGGCAAATTGGAAGGTTGACCAGCTTTTCAGTACGACTTCCGGGAGTTTTGCTACCGAAAAGCTTGAAATAGTTGACCAAGAATTAGTTCGTAATTCAGCTCGGGAGACGGAAGGGCCGATTTCCGTAGCTGTTGCAGCAACTCACGACATACCTGAAAAGACGGAGGATTCTGAAAGTTCCTCTGAAAATGAAGAGGTTATTGGTAGCGAAGAATCAGAGAAGCAAGGTCGCGTAGTGGTGATCGGAAGCTCACGTTTTGCTCGCAACTACTCTCTGGGTAGAGGCAGTAATCTTGACTTGCTGCTCAACGCTCTGAACTGGCTCAGCTCTGATGAGGATCTGATTTCGATTCGTCCGAGCGATCCAGAAAACACACCTCTTGATTTAACGCAGTCTGATATGACGAAGCTATTTTTTCTGACTGTAATAGGGCTTCCCACCTTAATTGTCATTCTTGGCCTGTGGGTGTGGTGGAGACGGCGCTAGGAATCTTGTTCTGGAGGAGTTAGCGTGAAACCGACCCCCTTGTTGATTGCCCTAGGCCTTTTCATCATCCTTGCCGGATTCGTATACTACACAAGCAAAACCCCATCGGATGTAGACGATGAAAGTCAGCCAATTCTACAGATAGAGACAAATGAGATTCAAAGTATCACCATCTTGAGACCGGGGTACGACTCCATCACAATCCGACAAAATGAGGAATCGGGATGGGTTTTTGGAAATCCTCATAACGCCATACGGACTGACACAGCGGCTGCAAACATGATAGCGACCAACTTAACCGAGTTGAGTGCCGATCGAATTGTCGAAGAGAATGTAGACGAATGGGACCTTTTTGGACTTCAAGAGTCTGGCACTTTGCGGTTAGATGCGACAGTTGGTGAGGGCAGGAGTTATGCCGTCGTTTTCGGCGATGACACACCAACAGGGTCAGGTGTATTCGTGCGTTTAGAAGGTGACCCTCGATTGTTTACGGTTCCCGGTCATGTAAAAAACGGTTTTGGGAAAGAGGTTTTCGATCTACGAGACAAACAACTGTTGCAGGTAGCAGGTGATACGGTTTCTTCAGTGGTGCTGAGCGGCAGCAAAAAAAGTATCGAGTTTGGAAAGACGAGTGCTGGTGACTGGCAAATCGTTAAACCCCAGATATTGCGTGCTGATAACTACGTTATTAATGACTTGGTGCGTACTGTTAGCAATGTGGAAATGACAGCGGTGCTTGAGGATGCCACGGGATCGAACAGGAGATATTCTTTTAAGCGACCTATGGCTTCAGTTGAAATTATTGACGAAAAAGGACCACACACTCTCACAGTTGTTCAGGAGCGAGGCGGTGATGAAAAGTACTACGCCAAGAGCTCGGATACTGTTGGTACTTTCGAGGTTTCTTCAGCGGTGACGTCAAGCTTGGAGAAAACCCTGGACGATTTTCGCAACAAGAAATTATTTGATTTTGGCTTTAAGAATATAGCCAATCTTGATGTACGAGACGACGGAACCAATCTTCAAATACAAAAACAGGGAGACACTTGGAGACTGATTTCCCAGAACAATAGAGAGTTGACCTCGGTGAAGGTGCAGGCACTAATTGACAAGTTACGTAATTTAACGGCAACAGCTTACCCTTCTGATCGCGCCGCTGATTTTGTTCGGTATGACCTTACTAAGCCCGTCGTTGAAGTCAAAGTTACAACCGAGGAAGGGACTGTAGATGAAGTGATTGCCAATTTTTCAAGAAAAGACAAAGCGTACGCTGCACGAAAAGGACAGTCAAGCATTTACGAAGTGGAAGTAGCTACCCTCAAGCAGATTCAAACAGCCATATCAGATGTCCTCACACCAACAGAAGAATCCCCTCCATCCGACGAGGTTGCGGAGTGAGACGGATGGATTCTTTCTCTGTACATAAGGCCACCCGCTCCCGGGTTAGGCAATTCGTAGATAGCTACAAGAATAGAAAACATGGCCTGGCTACCAGAACGTAGCGTTGTCTAGATACATTCTGGTCGGTCTTGGGACAAGGCTATGCGAGAATTTGATTCAGTACCTGGCCCGAAACATCAGTCAAACGAAACTGCCGGCCGTTGTATTTGTAGGTTAGACGTTCGTGATCAAGTCCGAGCAGATGAAGTATGGTTGCGTGCAAGTCATTAACCGAAACAGGATTATGCTCTGCTTTGTGGCCTAGCTCGTCCGATTCGCCGTAGGATACGCCTCCCTTAATGCCTCCACCAGCCATCCAGGTTGTGAAACAGTGTGGATTGTGGTCGCGGCCAGGCTTCATAGAACCAATCTGAGAAACCGGCGCACGTCCAAATTCACCACCCCAGACGATCAGTGTGTCATTCAGCATGCCTTGTTGCTCAAGATCAGTGAGTAAGGCTGCCATCGGCTGATCAGTTTCAAGAGCGAATTGTTTGTGATTGCCGTAAAGATCGATGTGGCCGTCCCAGGAGCGTTGGTTTTCCATACCTCCTGAGTAGATTTGAACGAAACGTACTCCGCGTTCGATCAATCGTCGCGCCGTCAGGCACTGTCGTGCAATATGACCGCAATGTTCTTCGTTGAGGCCATAAAGATTCTGGATATGTTTAGGTTCACGTTCCACATCCAGTGCTTCCGGTGCTGCCATTTGCATGCGGTAGGCCAGCTCAAAACTCTCGATACGGGCTGCAAGTTCAGCCTCATGTGGATGCTTTTTCATGTCATGGTTGTTGAGTCGTGCCATCAAGTCTAATTGCGCCCTTTGTTGCAGATCTGTTGTTTGAGGCAGGCGTTTAAGGTTTTGAATGGGATCACCTTTTGGCTGCAACCAAGTGCCTTGGTATGCGCCGGGAAGAAATCCAGCACTCCAGTTGTTTGCATACCCTTTCGGTAGTCCACGGCCTTTAGGATCAGACATAACCACAAATCCAGGCAGATTACTACTCTCGCTCCCTAACCCATAAGTTACCCAGGAGCCCAGGCAGGGGTGTCCCATTTGAACCTGTCCACTGTTGATCATGAACAGAGCCGGTGCGTGATTGTTGGAACTGGAATACCCAGAGTGTATAAAGGCCATTTTGTCGACGTGTTCGCCGAGGTGCGGGAAAATCTCCGACACCATTTTTCCACTTTCGCCACGAGGTGAGAAGTTAAATGGCGATTTCATTAATGTCCCTACTTGGTCGGCAAAAAAGCCTGTAAATTTGTCGTAACCTTCGTACTCTTTGCCGTGGTAGTTTGCCAGTGCGGGCTTGTAGTCCCAGGTGTCAATGTGACTCGGTCCGCCATTGATAAAGAGCCAAATTACACGTTTGACCTTTGGGCTAAAGTGAGGCACCTGAGCTGCCAGTGGATTGAGTAAGCGTTTTCTAGGTGGCGCTGCGGTCAGAAGCTTCTCATCACCCAAAAGACCTACCATTCCGAGCATACCTAAGCCCATTCCAGAACGTTCCAGTAGGGCACGTCTAGACAAAAGTTCTGGTGTAGAGCGGGAATAAGAAAAACTCATCTCCTGTACATTGTTGCACAGTCACAACTCACGAAAGCTGTCTGTCGTGATTCCGGCAAACTTGCTGTACGTCTTAATGGTGCCACCTTGCATCAATGTGCCAAGACGAATCAACAACGGTCTGGTTTAGGTTTCGTTAGAATAGCGAGTAGTTCGCAATTATGATCAAGAGTGTTACATGGTTGGGTCTGGGATTGTGTGGTTTCCTTGGAGCTCAGGCAGTCGAACAGTCGACCGAAGAGCCAATCCGGGTAGATGTTAATGTCGTCAATGTTCCAGTGACGGTTAGTGATCCCAAGGGCAGATTTATTGTTGATCTATTTAAGAACGATTTCGAAGTGCTTGAAGACGGTCAACCGGTCGCAATTCGATACTTTACGAAGATTGTTGACAAAGATCCGGATACTCCTCCTCTGCATGTAGGTTTTTTGATTGATCTCAGCAACACAGCACGAGTTTACTACAAGAGCTACCGAAACTCGATCGGCGATCTTGCCTACATGCTCGTGCCGGAAGGGGGCAATCATAAAGGTTTCCTAATGGGGTACCACACGGAAGTTGATTTGTTGGTCAAAATGACCAAAGATCCCTATCCCATTTCGCAGCGCATGGAAAATCTCAAGCACGGTGGAGGTAGCTCGATGCTGGATGCAGCCTACAGGGCTTGTACCGAACAGTTAGCCTCTGGCACTTACCAGGGAGCTGGTGAGCCAAGAAAAGCCCTAGTGATTGTAGGAGACGGGCATGATAACGCGTCCAAGCGCACTGTTGAATCAGTTATTGCAGCGGCACAGCGGGAACAAGTAACCATCTATGCTGTAAGTACTGTTGCCTGGGGGTTTCATGAGTCTGAAGAGAAGCACCTCAGGCAGCTTGCTCGTGCTACTGGTGGGCGGGTGGTGCAACCAATGGAAGATGTGCACGCGGACGTCCAGGGTTTTCTCTCAAAACCACAGGATGCGGGAAACTATGCTCGTCAAGTTGGTACTGGCGAATATGCAAGGGCACAACTACAATCACTCTACAAGGCGATTTTGGATGTGTCTGGAGCGGTAGAGAGTCAGTACATTCTGGGATACGCGCCACCAAAACCGTTCAGTGATGGTAGCTTTCGTCGCATTAAGGTGAAGGTCAATATCGATGCTGATGTTGAGATCAACCATCGCCAAGGGTATTATCCACCGGGCAATTAAACTCTGGTTGAACCATCTACAATTGGACACATTCGCTGATTTCGAATACTGTAGTATTTCCATTCCTCATTCAATTGTTATATAGGTCCCGCTTGTCAGCTTTATGTTGATCTGGCAAACTAAGTGTCTGATTGCGTGGCCGTCATTTTAGGAAGGTCTGCAGCATAGATGATTTAGGAGAGGAATGTCGAAGGAAGAAGGAATTGAAGTTACCGGCACCGTTGTGGAAAAGCACCCAGGTGGCATTTTTAGTGTAGAGCTGGACGACAAACACAAGGTCCTAGCGCAGATTGCAGGAAAGTTAAGGAAGCATCGTATCCGTATTCTAACGGGAGACCGCGTTCAGCTGGAACTTTCCCCTTATGATCTAACACGGGGACGAATCACATATCGCTACCGCTAGATTACTTCGTCTTTGCCAGATGTAGAGCTTCGACGGCAACTGTCGGAGACTGTGTAGCTAGTGTCAGGGACGACATAGAACTTGAATGCTGGCACTCTGTGAGTCGCTCGATTGTTTCTAGGTAGGAGATTTTCATGTCAGCAAATCCTCCTTTTAGAATTGATGGCCGGAAGGCTCTGGTCACCGGTGGAGCCAGCGGTATTGGTGAAAAAACCGTACGAGTATTACATCAAGCCGGTGCTTCCGTTGTTATTGCAGATCTTAATCTGGAAGCTGCTGAGGCTCTTGCCGCCGATTTGGGGGAGAATGCTACTTCCATACAGGTGGACCTGGTTGATCCTGACTCTGTCGCACATCTTTTTGGGTCACTCGACAGACTTGATATTCTTGTCAACAATGCGGGTATTGCCCATGTCGGAAATGTGGAAGAAACTGAACTTGAAGATTGGAAGCGGGTTTTCGATCTCAATGTGAACGGATTATTTCTGGCCACCAAATATGCTTTTCCATTGTTGCTTGCTTCCGGACGTGGTTCGATCGTCAACATTGCTTCAGTGGCGGG